>JAEEGJ010002206.1_pt1 | contig 121909 bp, 91 predicted proteins | sample 8958761 | NCBI WGS metagenome assembly JAEEGJ01 (sample SAMN16246546, study PRJNA631951) | gut metagenome | biome: gut microbiome; feature: rumen; material: RS-attached | host: Bos | place: Iran: Karaj | collected 2018-10
ACGACGCACGGACCAGCCTCGATAACGGTGCACGGTATGTTCTTACCGTCGGCACCGAAAACGGAAGTCATTCCGATTTTCTTTCCAATTAATCCAGGCATTGGTTTGTTAATTAATTGTTTATAAACACTTTATAAGTTTCCGCGCATTTTTGCGGGCTGCAAAGATACGACATTTTTCTCAAATTACAAATAGTTGATTTACAATCTTTTCATCCTGACAAACACAAAAGAGATTCGCCGGTCGGAGCCGGCGAATGACGATGAGACGGGCTTGCCGTGCGCGGGCGTTATGGATGACGAAAACTACTAGCGGTACTCCTCGTACTCGGGCATGGCGAGGCGGGAAAGGAAGTCCTTGAGCTTCTGCTCGTCGCGCGGACAGATCATCAACACGTCCTCGGTATCGATGACGATAAAGTCCTCCATCCCGCGGATCGCCAAGAGCTTGTCGTCCCGGGTGGAATAGACGATGTTGTCGGAACTGTCGACAAGCAGGCGGCGGGCCGTGCGGTTAAGCGCATTGCCACGCTCGTCGTGGTAGGCAAGATACTCGTAGAGAGACTCCCAGTTACCGATATCCGCCCAGCGGAACTCCGCGGGATACACCCAGGCATTGTCCGTCTTCTCCATCACGGCGTAGTCGATGGAGATGCGGGGCATATCGGTGTAGATGCGATCCACGAAGGCCTGCTGGCCGTCGGTGCCGAGGGCCTCGTTCCAGCCGGTCCAGAGGCTGGTGATCTCGGGATCGTACTTTTCCAGCGCCTGCCGGATCGCATCCGCACGCCAGACGAAGATACCGGAGTTCCAGAGGAATTCCTTCGTCTCCACGAAGACGCGGGCGAGGTCGGCGTCGGGCTTCTCGGTAAAGGTCTTGATCTTGACGGGACGGCCGTTCTCGGCCTTACCCGCCATCTGAATATAGCCAAAATTGGAATCCGCACGCGTGGGAACGACGCCCAGGGTGATGAGCGCATTGCTGCCGGAAGCGTATTCGAGGGCCTCGAGCAGGGTCTTGTTGAACACGTCGTGGCGGGCGATGGCGTGGTCGGAAGGCGTCACCACGGTGACGGCGTCCGGGTCGCGCTGCAGGATCGCATAGGTCGCGAAAGCAATACAGGGAGCGGTGTTGCGGTTGTAAGGTTCCAGCAGCAGGTTCTTCTCCGGGAGCTCCGGAAGATGGGCGCGGACCTGGTCCTGATAGCGCTCCAGGCTCACCACGAGAATATTCTCCTCGGGGATGACGACCTTCATACGGTCGTAGGTGCGGCGCAGGAAGGAGCGGCCCTGGATGCTGAAGTCGAGGAACTGCTTGGGCTGGTCAGCGCGACTGATGGGCCAGAAGCGGGAACCGATGCCGCCGGCCATGATTATACAGTAATAATGGTTATTAAGCATATAGTGGAGTAAAAGCTTTGGGGTAATATTCTATATCAAAATCTGCGCCTGTCCCGTAGAAGATCACCGACATCACGTCGAAAAAAACTTCCAGGTCGGCAGGAAGGTCCTTGCGGTCCTTGCCGTGCAGGAAAGCCTGCGCCGCGGCAACCAGGCGCCGCTGCTTTTCGCGGCCCACGTTGCGCTCCGGTTCAGCCATCACCGGCGCCACACGGCTCTTCACTTCCACGAAGTGGAGCTCGTGGCCCGTGAGGGTGACGATATCCAGCTCGAGATGGCCGCCGCGCCAGTTGCGCGCCAGGATCTTGTGGCCGAGCCGGGTGAGGTAGCGGCTTGCCTCCTCTTCGCCTTTGCGGCCTACGGTCGCGCGGTCTGTTTTCATAGCTTGACGACGGTTACGCCGGTGCCGCCCGTCCGCACATCTTCGTCGCTGACGGTCAGACCCGGGATGGTCCGAAGGTATTTCTGGATCTCCTCGCGCAGCACCCCGGTACCCTTGCCGTGGATGATGCGCACGGAGTCGACGCCGAGCATGACGGCGTCGTCAATGTAATGGGTCACGATGTCGAGGGCGTCGGCAAGGCGTTCGCCGCGGACATCCAACTCCGGCTTGAAGGAGAGCTTACGCTCCGTGATGGCGCTGTCCACCCGCTGCTGCACCGGGGCGAAAGCTTTGCGGGACGCTTCGCGGAATTCGTTCGAGGAAATGCGCTCCACGCGCGTGGGCGCCATGGTGCTGGTGATATTTCCCACGATCACGGTCACGGACTTGCTGCTGATCTTGGCCACTTCGCCCACGAGGCCGTTATCCTTGATGCGGACCTTCTCGCCCACCTTGAGCGCTTCGCTCCGGGCAGGTTCGGGTGCCGCGGCGGCAGCGCCGCCTTTCTTGCGCTTCTTGAGCTGCTCGAGCTTGCGGTCGATGTACTCATCGCGCTTCTTCTTCTCCCGGGACTTGCGCTCCTGAAGCGCCCCCAGGAAGCCCTGAAGCTCCAGACGCGCGGCCTTGGTCTGCTCTTTCTCAGCCTGGGCCTCCTTGATGTCGCGGATCGTCTTCTCGACCTGCTTGCCTGCGCCTTTGACAATCTTTTCGGCTTCCTGCCGGGCCTCGTCGAGGATGGCCTTCTTCTGCTGGCGGATGTCCTCGAGTTCTTTCTCGTAGCGCTCCGTGATGCCTTCGAGGGCCTTGTCGGTATGCTTGATCTTCTGGAGTTTCTCGTCCAGGGCCCGACGGTTGCGCGCGATCTTGCGGAGGTTGCGTTCGATCCCGACGAACTCCTCGCCGGCGCGCGTCTCCGCGTCCTTGACGATGCTCTCCGGCAGGCGCATCTTGCGCGCCAGCTCGAAGGCAAAGGAGTTGCCGGGCAAGCCGATCTCCAGCTGGAACATCGGGGCGATCTTCGCCGCGTCGTAGAGCATGGCGCCGTTGACCACATGCGTGTCGGCGCCGGCCGCGTAGAGTTTGAGGTTGGTGTAGTGCGTGGTGATCACGCCCCGCACGCCGCGGCGGTCGAGCTCGGCGAGGATCGCTTCGGCGATGGCGCCGCCGGCCGCAGGCTCCGTGCCGGAGCCGAATTCGTCGATGAGCACGAGGGTCCGCTCGTCAGCGTCGGCGAGCAGCTCGCGCATGTCGGCAAGGAAGGAACTGTAGGTACTCAGGTCGTCCTCGAGATTCTGGTCGTCTCCGATGCTCACGGCGATGCGATCGAAGACCGGCAGCTCGGAGCTCTCGGAAGTGGGGATGAGCATGCCCCACTGGAACATATACTGAAGCAATCCGACCGTCTTGAGGCAGACGGACTTGCCGCCGGCGTTGGGGCCGGAGATAAGCAGGATGCGCTTCTGCGGGCTCAGCGTGACGGTGAGCGGCACGATGCTGCGCCCTTCGCGCGTGAGCGCCTTCTCCAACAGGGGATGACGCGCTTTGCGCAGCGACAGGCTTCCGTCGGTCGAGACGACGGGCATGCCAGCCACGAAGTCGAGGGCCGTCTGCGCCTTGGCCATCAGGAAGTCCAGCTCGCCGATGAAGGCGGCGCCGCCCAGCAGGTCAGGCAGATAGGGACGCAGGAAGTCGGTGAACTCGAGCAGGATCTTGCGGATCTCGCGTTCCTCCTCGAAATGAAGCTCTGCGATATCGTTCTCCAGCTCGATGATCTCGGCTGGCTCGATGAAGGCGGTCTTGCCGGAGGCGGACACGTCATGCACGAAGCCGGGCAGCTTGCGCTTGGCGGAGGTGCCTACCGGAATCAGATATTTGCCGTCGCGGATGGTCACGTCCGCGTCGGCGTCCACGACCCCGTCCTCCTGCGCCTGGCGCAGGATGGCCCCGGCGCGCTTGGAGATGGCGGCCTCCTTGCTGCGGAGGTCGCGCCGGATCTCGAAAAGGTGGTCCGAGGCGGAGTCCTTGATGTCTCCGTATTTGTCGAGGATGGACTCGATGCGCCGCTGCACCTCCGGGAAGGAGCGGACCGGCGAAGCGAGCCGCTCGAGCTGCGGGTAGATCCCGCTCTTGATGCTGCCGAAGAAATGCAGGACGCGGCGGATCGTGTCCGTCACGGTCTTGAGCTTGCCCAGGGAGAGCACGTCGATGCAGGCGCCGTCGCGCTCAAGCGCCGACAGGAAGGGAATGGCGTCGATGTAGCCCGTGGTCGGGAAATTCTCCTCGAACATCAGCACCAGGCGCATCTCGTCGGTCAGGGCGAGCCGCTGGCGGATGATGTCGGGGTCGGTCGAGAAGTCCTCTTCGGCCACCCGCCCGGCGGCGTAGTCCGTCAGGCAGCGGTCGGCAATCATCTTGCGGATCTTGTCGAAACCGAGTTTGCTTTCCAGTCGCGCGTGGGTCATTCCGTCTTCTCTCCGAGCAGCAGGTTCAAGGTGTTGATGGATTCGATCGGAGTGATGCGTCCGGCGCGCACGAGCGAGATGCCGCCCGTCTCCTCGCTGACGACGATGACGTCGGCGTCGCACTGCTCGGAGATGCCGATAGCGGCCTTGTGGCGCATGCCGTAACGGGCCGGCAGGTCGGTGCGCTCCGTGATCGGGAGGGTGCAGCGGGCCGCGGCGATGCGGTTGCCCGAGATGATCATCGCACCGTCGTGCAGGGGGGAATTCTTGAAGAAGATATTCATGATCAGGCGGCGGCTGATCTCGGCATCCACCACGTCGCCGGTGGCGACGATATCATCCAGCGAGTTGCGGCGCAGGATGAGGATGAGTGCGCCCTGCTTCTGCGCAGCCATCTCCCGAACGGCCTCCGTGATCTCGCGCAGGGCCTTCACGTCCACCTGGCTGGGACGCAGGGAGGGAATGAGCCACTGCAGGAAGCCCGGCCGCTGAAGCGTCGTCTCGGCCTTGCGGCCCAGGGAGTTCAGGAAGCGGCGCACCTCCGGCTGGAAAATGACAATCAACGCCACGGCACCCATGTCGATGACGGTACCGAGCAGCGAAGAGACCATCTTCATGCCAATGGCCGCCGCAATCACGCGGACAAGCAGAACGATGATGATGGCAATGAAAATGTTGATGGCAGTTGACCCGCGAATCCACCTGAAAATCAGGAAGATAACCAGGGCTACCATCAAGATGTCAAGGACATCTATCCAGGAAAAGTCCAAAAATTCCAGCATCACCAAACGAATTCAATGTGCAAGCACACTTACAAATATAGCAAAAAATAGGATAACAAGCGCGTCCTCCAGACCACGCGAAAGCCCGGCCGATGATGTGACTTCGGTGCAGCGCCTGTCCGCCTTGGCAACTCGGAGGCATACAGTGAATCTGGACTTCACTGGCAACTCGGAGGCCGAAGGCCGACCGAGGGGGCCGCGGGGGATCCCTCCCCCGCTGAATAAGCGAAGCGGTTCAAGTCCTGCAGGGCACGCGAAAGCCCGGCCGTGTGGCCGGGCTCGCGTGGTCCCTGCAGGACTTGAACCTGCGACCCGCTGATTATGAGTCAGCTGCTGCTAACCAACTGAGCTAAGGGACCGAATACAGGACCGCCCTACCGGGACGGCCCTGTATGTTCGTTACTCTGTATGCCGATCAGGCTCAGACCTTGATCTCGACCTCCACACCGGAGGGGAGCTCAAGCTTCATCAGAGCGTCCACCGTCTTGGCGTTGGACTCCTCGATGTCAAGAAGCCGGCGATAGGAGTCGAGCTCGAACTGCTCGCGGGCCTTCTTGTTCACGAAGGTGGAGCGGTTCACGGTGAAGATCTTCTTGTTGGTGGGAAGGGGAATGGGGCCATTCACCTTAGCGCCGGTAGACTTCACGGTCTCGACAATCTTGGCCGCGGACTTGTCCACGAGCATATGGTCGAAAGACTTGAGTTTGATTCTAATTTTCTGGCTCATATCAAAAGCTTTTTTTCATTTCAATACTATTCGTCGTCGGACGGCACGTGATAACCGCTCTTCTCCACGATGTCCTTGGCCATGGCGGCCGGGACCTCGGCGTAGTGGTCGAACGACATCGTGCTGGTGGCACGGCCTGAAGACAGGGTGCGGAGCACGGTGACGTAGCCGAACTGCTCGGAGAGGGGCACGAAGGCCTTCACGATACGGGCGCCATTGGACGTCGAATCCATCGCGACAATCTGTCCGCGGCGACGGTTGAGGTCGCCCACGATGTCGCCCATGTAGTCCTCCGGGGTCACAACCTCGAGGTTCATGATGGGCTCCAGGATGACAGGCTTGCACTTCGGACAAGCGTGACGGAACGCCATACGTGCGGCCAGCTCGAAGGAGAGCTGATCGGAGTCCACCGGGTGGAAGGAACCGTCCAGCAGGGTGACCTTCAGGGAAGGCACCTCGTAACCGGCCAGGACACCGTTCGCCATCGCGGACTCGAAGCCCTTCTGTACGCAGGGCACGAATTCCTTCGGCACGTTGCCGCCCTTGACCTGGTTGTCGAACTGGAGGCCCTGCACGCCCTCGTCGGCGGGACCGATTTCGACGATGATGTCAGCAAATTTACCACGGCCACCCGTCTGCTTCTTGAACACCTCACGGTGCTGGTAGGACGTGGTGATCGCCTCTTTGTAGTTGACCTGCGGAGCACCCTGGTTGATCTCGACGCCGAACTCGCGGCGCAGACGGTCCACGATGATGTCGAGGTGGAGCTCACCCATACCGCTGATGACGGTCTGGCCCGTGTCGGCGTCAGACTTGACGGTAAAGGTCGGATCCTCCTCGGCGAGCTTGCTGAGCGCAACGCCCAGCTTGTCGAGGTCCTTCTGCGTCTTGGGCTCCACGGCGATACCGATCACAGGATCGGGGAATTCCATGGATTCCAGGGAGTAGCGGTGATCCTCGGCGCAAATCGTGTCGCCGGTGCGGAGATCCTTGAAGCCGACCGCCGCGCAGATGTCTCCGGCCTCCACGAACTCGATCGGGTTCTGGTGGTTGGAGTGCATCTGGTAGAGACGGGCCACGCGCTCCTTCTTCCCGGAACGGGAATTGAGCACGTAGGAACCGGCATCCAGGTGTCCGGAATAAACGCGGATATATGCCAGACGTCCCACGAACGGGTCGGTCGCAATCTTGAACACAAGACCGCAGAACGGCTCGGTAGCCTGGGGCTTCAACATAATTTCCTGATCGTTCGCCAGGTTCGTACCCTTCGTCTCGCCGATGTCGATCGGGGACGGGAGGTAACGCATGACGGCGTCCAGCAGGAACTGGACACCCTTGTTCTTGAACGAAGAACCGCAGCATGCAGGAACAATCTGCATGGCGATCGTACCCTTGCGGAGCGCAGCGATGAGCTCCTCCTCCGTAATGGACTCGGGCGCCTCGAAGTACTTGTCCATCAAGGCGTCGTCGCACTCGGCGGCGGACTCAATCAGCTTGTCGCGCCACAGAGCGACGATATCCTGCATATCCTCGGGGATATCCTGGATGTCGTAGTTCACCAGCTCGTCGCCGGGCCGGTAAATGATCGCTTTGCGGGCAATCAGGTCAACAATACCTTTGAAATTCTCCTCCGAGCCAATCGGGAGGCAGATCGGAACAGCAGTGGCACCGAGCTTGGTCTTGATTTCCTCGACACAGGCGAGGAAGTCAGCACCGACGCGGTCCATCTTGTTCACATAGGCAATCTTCGGCACATGGTACTTGTCCGCCTGGCGCCAAACCGTCTCGGACTGGGGCTGAACCCGCCCCACGGCGCAGAACGTTGCGACAGTACCGTCCAAAACACGGAGGGAACGTTCGACCTCCACAGTGAAATCAACGTGGCCCGGAGTATCGATCAGGTTGATCTGATACGTGTCCCCGTTGTAGTGCCAGAACGCGGTGGTTGCGGCAGAAGTAATGGTGATACCACGCTCCTGCTCCTGCACCATCCAGTCCATCGTAGCTGCACCTTCATGGACCTCACCGATTTTGTGAGTCTTACCAGTGTAGTAGAGGATGCGCTCGGACGTGGTGGTCTTACCGGCATCGATGTGCGCCATGATGCCGATGTTCCTCGTGTACTTGAGATCTCTCTTAGCCATCTAACAAACTTAAACCAAAAATCAATTAAAAGCGGAAATGGGCGAAGGCCTTGTTGGCCTCAGCCATCTTGTGCATATCTTCCTTCCGCTTGAAGGCGCCGCCTTCGTTGTTGTAAGCTGCGATAATCTCGGCACAGAGTTTTTCAGCCATCGAGCGGCCGGAGCGTTTGCGGGCGAAGGCAATCATATTCTTCATCGAGAGAGAAACCTTCCGCTCAGGGCGCAACTCGGTAGGCACCTGGAAGTTGGCGCCGCCAATACGGCGGGACTTGACCTCGATCTGCGGGGTCACGTTCTCGAGCGCCTTCCTCCAAATATCCAGAGGAGCCTTGTCAGAATCTTTCATCTTCTCGCCTACCATGTCAATGGCATCGTAAAAAATAGAATACGCGATACTCTTCTTCCCCTGCAACATCAGGTTATTCACGAAGCGGGTGACCTGCGTGTCGTGAAACTTGGGATCAGGAAGTAGAATCCTCTTCTTAGGCTTTGCTTTTCTCATTGTTGTGAAAAATTAAATTAAAACCATCCTTCGGCAATTACTTCGGCCTCTTGGCGCCGTAGAGCGAACGGGACTGGGTCCGTCCTTCCACGCCGGCAGTATCCAAAGCACCGCGGAGGATGTGGTAACGTACACCAGGGAGGTCCTTGACACGACCACCGCGCACGAGCACGATGGAGTGCTCCTGCAGGTTGTGACCCTCGCCCGGAATGTAGGCATTGACCTCTTTAGAATTCGTGAGACGTACACGCGCGACCTTACGCATAGCGGAGTTCGGCTTCTTAGGAGTCGTCGTATAGACTCTCAAGCATACGCCACGCTTCTGAGGACAAGCATCCAACGCACGAGATTTCGACTTGACTTCGATAACCTCGCGTCCTTTGCGAACCAATTGTTGAATTGTTGGCATAAATGATTGTTAATAAATAAATTATAAAAAGCCCCCTGTTTTTGGGGGCTGCAAATATACGGAAAAATCCGTAAAACGCAAAATATTGATTGCAAAAGAGATTCGCCGGTCTGGGCCGGCGAATCTCGAAGGGAGGAGATCCCCGATCAAGTCGGGGATGACTGAAGGCTGGCCGCCCGCGGGGAAAAGGCAAGCCTGGAAACTATCTGTACTTCGCGAACTCGATATCCTTGCGGGACTGCTCGTAGAGCCGCTTGTCTTTTGCTTCGAGGTTGGCCAGGTGCGTCTTGACGCCGTCGGCGTCGCCCTTGCGGGCGGCGATGATGGCGCGAACGTACTCAGCGTGGGCGCACTTGCAGGTGACGCGGGCCTCGGCTTCGGCCAGGTTGCCGGAGAGCAGGCTGGCGATGGCGCCGTTCACACCCTTGGTGCCGGCGAGTGCCTTCGCGGCAGACTCGTAGCGGCCCTCCATCAGGTCGATCAGACCGAGGTTGGCCTTGGACTCAGCGGTGCCGGCCTTGCGGAACCAGTCGGCAGCAGCCTTGCGGTCGCCGCGCTGCAGCTCCACGACGCCCCGGACGTTCAGCACATCGGCGTCCTGGTCCTTGATGCCTTCCAGCTGGCGGGCCGCAGCATCCGGACGCTCGTCGTCGAGCGCCATGGCAGCCAGGTTGAAGCGGGCGCGGTCGGAACCGAATTTCTCGACAGCCTTGTTGTAGAGTTCAGCCTTGCGGGCCACATCCGTGGTGATGGACGCTACGCGCAGCAGGCCTTCCTCGTCCAGCACGTCGATCGCCTGGCGGGACAGCTCGACCAGCTCCTCATCCGAGAAATTCTGGTAGTCCATCTCCGTGATGAAACGGGCGCGGCGAAGCTCCGGGAAGACGTTCTTGTTGATCTCCGTATAGACCTTGGACATATTCTTGATCTCGCTCTCGCGCACGGCAGGGTCGCTGTACATCGACAGCACGCGAAGGATCAGGTCCTTGTCCTGAATGTCGGATTTCGCGACAGCCTCGCGGAAGCCTTCCCAGTCCTGACCGATGCTGCGGACCTCGAGATTGTCCGGGGCGGTCTTGTCGCCGGTGACCTTGCTCCAGGCCTTCTCGGCAGAAGCCGCACGCTGGTCGGAGAGCTTGGCGTTGTAGGCCTGGCCGCCTTCCGGGGATGCATATGCGACCACGCTCGTACCCTTGATGGTATAGCGGGGATCGGCCTCAATGGCGGCGAGGGCCGCCTGGAGTTCCTTGATCGACTGCGAACGCAGCTCGCTGCCCTTGATGGTGGAGGAGTTGTAGTCATACATCACCTGGCCCTCGGTCTGCTCGTGCAGCACGGCCTGGTAGTTGTCTTTCTTGTAGCTGTAGTAGCCTTCCGCCTCGGCAAGCAGCTGGGTCACGATGGTACCGTCCGCCACTTTCACGGCCGGAATCGCGATCTCCTTGTCCTTGAAGCGGGCTACGCCGCGCAGCTCGAGATAAGCCTGCTCGACGCCCTCCTCGTAGTTAAAGGCGAAATGCTCGCTGATGGTGCCGCCGGTCTTGTAAACGACCTTGAAGTTGTCAAGCACCTTCTCGCCCTGATAGACGAAAGTCGGGCCTTTCTGCTCCTCGCCGCCGCCATACACGAGCACGGGGGTGACTTCCAGGATGGCCTTCGGATGGAAATAGCCGTCCGGATAGGTGACGGTCAGGTCCACGGGGATCTGATCGCCCACGAGCGTCAGGACTTCGGGGGTGCACGCAATCTGCACATTCTCGGCCAGTTTCATCTGCTCGGCGCGGGACTTGGAGCAAGAGGCAGCCGCGACCACCGCGGCGCACAGGAGGATAATTTTAAAGATATTCTTCATTTTCAGATACGGTTTTATTGTGGTTCATGTTGTTCGGTTCACAAATATAAAAAATAATCCTTAACTTTGCTCTCTATGGAAATGCAAGACCTCCAAAGGATCAAAAATAAATTCGACATCATCGGGAACGACGCCGGGCTCAACCGCGCGCTGGAGACGGCCGTGGCCGTAGCCCCTACGGACCTGACGGTCCTGATCACGGGCGAGAGCGGCGTGGGCAAGGAAAACATCCCGCAGATCATCCATCAGTTCAGCCGCCGCAAAACAGGCAAATACCTTGCCGTAAACTGCGGCGCCATCCCGGAGGGCACCATCAACGCCGAACTGTTCGGCCACGAGAAGGGGGCCTTCACGGGCGCCATCGGCGAGCGGAAGGGCTACTTCGAGGAGGCCAACGGCGGAACCCTGTTCCTCGACGAGATCGGCGAGCTGCCGCGCGAGACGCAGGCCCTGCTGCTGCGCGTGTTGCAGAACGGCGAATTCATGAAGGTCGGCTCTTCCAAGGTGGAAAAGACCGACGTGCGCGTGATCGCCGCCACCAATGTGAACCTGGCCTATGCCGTGGCCACGGGCAAGTTCCGCGAGGACCTCTACTACCGGCTGACCGGCATCCAAATCCAGATGCCCGCCCTGCGCGAGCGCAACAAAGACGATATCTATCTGCTGTTCCGCAAGTTCACCTCGGATTTCTCCGAGCGCTACAACCTCTGCAAGGTCAGCCTGAGCCACGACGCCATCTCCCTGCTGACCGCCTACCGCTGGCCGGGCAACATCCGCCAGCTCAAGAATGTCGCGGAGACGGTGACCGCCCTCGAGTCGCGCCCCGTCACCCCGGGTTCCGAGCGTATCGAGCTGGGCCCCGCGGCCTTGATGCGTTACCTGCCGGACGAGAAAGATACCATGCTGCCCGCCACCACCGGGCCCCAGAGCGCCGGTAGCATGCCCGACAGCGACAAGCAGATGATCGTCAAGGCCATCCTCGACCTCAAGCAGGAGGTGGACCGCCTCAAAGAGATTGTCCAGGCGGGCGGTAGCGCGCAGCCGGCCATGCCGACCGCCCTGCCCCACTACGTGGAAATGGCCTCCGACGAGCCTGAGGAGCAGCTCTCCGAACCGGAGGGAGCCCCGGAGGGCATCTCCATCCGCAAGATGGGCGACGAGCTCATTGAGCGGGCCCTTGCCAAGCACGGCGGCAAGGTCAAGGCCGCCGCCGCAGAGCTGGGCGTGTCCGAGCGTACGATTTACCGCAAACTGGCGGAATGGAAGACCAACGGGAAGAAGGTATGAGGCTCTTCGCTCGCATATTCCCGCTTCTCTCCGCTGCGCTGATCCTCGGCGCATGCGGCATTTATTCCTTCTCCGGAACCTCTATCCAGAACGACGTCGATACCATTAATATTGACTATTTCGAGTACCGGGCCGAGAAGGTGAACCCGTCGCTGAGCAGCGACCTCACCGAGGCCCTGCGCACGCGCTTCCGCCGGATGACCCGCCTGGAGCAGGTGGAGCAGGACGGCGACCTGGAGATCACGGGCGAAATCATCGGCTACGACGTGCGGCCCGCCTCCGTCTCCGCGGACGAAATCGCCACCAAGAACCGTCTGACCGTCACCGTCCGCGTCAGCTTCACCAACCGCAAGTACCCCGAAGACAGCTTCGAAGGCAAGACCTTCTCCGCCTATTCCGACTACGAATCCACCAATTCCCTCGATGCCGTGGAGTCATCGCTCTGCGCCGAGATCGTAGATAAACTGATCGAAGATATCTTCAATGCTTCCGTCGCCCAATGGTAAACGTGACCGACATACATAACCTCACGCTGGAGGAGTTGTCCAGCGTGGTCTCCGTATATCCCTGGTATGCGGGTGCCCGGATGGAGCTGTGCCGCCGCATGGCCGAGGCCGGAGCGCTCTCGGACAGCCAGATCGCCGAGACGGCACTGCACCTTTGCGAACGCAAGGCCGTCACGCCGCTGGTCCGGCGGGGCCGCGAGACGGACCTCTCCGACAAGGATGCCCGCCGGATCGTGGAACGCTTCATTCCGGAGCCGACCCCCGACACGCCCGCACCCCGCGTCGTGGTCGTGGGCGGGGACTATTTTTCCCAGGACCAGTACGAGGATGCCCGCAAGGAGAGCGACAACATTTTCTCCCAGTTCGCCGCCAAGGCGCGCGAGGAAGGCTTCGTTGAAGAGCCGGTCGAGCCGGAGAACGAGGAGCCGATCTGCACCGAGACGCTCGCCGGCATCTACCTCGAACAGGGCTATCCGCAGAAAGCGATCGACATTTATTCGCAACTTATTTTGCGATATCCGGAAAAAAGTGTTTACTTTGCAGCCCTTATTGACGAAATAAACAAAAAAGAGAACTGAATATGAATGCATTGTTTGTTATCCTGACCGTGCTGATCGTCATCGCCGCCTTCCTGCTCGTCATCGTGGTGCTTCTCCAGAATGGCAAGGGAGAGGGCCTCGCCAGCAACTTCGTGGCCGGCAACCAGACCTTCGGTGTCCGCCAGACGGCCGACGCCCTTGAGAAGATCACCTGGGGCCTCGTCGCTTTCATTCTCGCCGTGTCCATCATCTCTTCCTTCACCACCGGGACCAACGGTGCCGCGATCGATGTGACCGACCAGATCGAGAACGTGGCTACGGACGCCCAGCCCGAGTTCCCTGCCGCCCCGATCCAGCAGGACGCTCCGACGGAGTAATCCTAGGTCATCGCAAAATAAAAGGAGGTGCAGTTTTGCACCTCCTTTTATTTTATTTGTTCCGCAGGACCGTCTGTCCGTCGACGCAGTCCACCTCGATGGCGGAATCCTTGTGGACCTTACCTTCCAGAATCTCGCGGGCGAGTTTGTTCACCAGTTCGCGCTGGATGAGCCGCTTGACGGGACGGGCGCCGTAAACCGGGTCGTAGCCGTTCTCCACCATGTCGTCCTCGAAGGCCTGGGTGAAGCTGAGGGCCACGTTCTCGACCTCGAGCTTCTTGCGCAGGATCTCCATCTGGATGCGCACGATCTGGCAGATGTCGTCCGGGGTCAGCGCGTCGAAGACCACGATCTCGTCGATACGGTTCAGGAACTCCGGCCGCATGCGCAGGCGCAACTCCTCCTCCTTGAGGTTGGAGGTCATGATGAGGATGGTATTCTTGAAGTCCACCGTGCGGCCCTTGTTGTCGGTCAGACGGCCGTCGTCCAGGACCTGCAGCAGGATGTTGAACACGTCCGGATGCGCCTTCTCGATCTCGTCCAGCAGGACCACCGAGTAGGGCTTGCGCCGCACAGCCTCGGTCAGCTGGCCGCCCTCGTCGTAGCCGATGTATCCCGGAGGCGCGCCGATCAGGCGGCTGACGGTGTGGCTCTCCTGGTACTCGCTCATGTCGATACGCGTCATCATGGACTCGTCGTTGAAGAGGAATTCCGCGAGCGCCTTCGCGAGCTCGGTTTTGCCCACGCCCGTGGTGCCCAGGAAGAGGAAGGAGCCGATGGGCCGGTGCTCGTTGGACAGGCCGGCGCGGCTGCGGCGCACGGCATCGGACACGGCCGCGATGGCCTTGTCCTGGCCGACCACGCGCTTGTGCAGTTCGGCTTCCATGCGCAAGAGTTTCTCTTTCTCGCTCTCCATCATCCGGGCCACCGGGATGCCCGTCCAGCGGGCCACGACTTCGGCGATGTCCTCGGGCGTGACGGCCTCCGTAATGATCGGATCCTTGATGGCGGCCTGCTTGGCGGTGAGCTCCTCGATACGCTTCTGCGCCTCGGCGAGCTTGCCGTAGCGGATCTCCGCCACGCGGCCGTAGTCGCCGCTGCGCTCGGCGATGGATGCCTCGCGCTTGTAGTCCTCGATCTGCTGGCGGGTGTTGTTCAGTTCCGAGACGATGCTCTTCTCCTCGTTCCAGCGGGCGGCCAGCGCGTCACGCTCGGCCTTCGCGGTCTTGAGCTCCTCGTCGATCTTCTCCGATTTGAGGGTCACGCCCTCGCGCCCCACGGCCTCCTTCTCGATCTGCAGCTGGCGGATCTTGCTGTCCAGCACGTCGATGGGCTCCGGGACGGAGTTCATCTCCAGACGAAGCTTCGAGGCGGCCTCATCCACGAGGTCGATGGCCTTGTCCGGCAGGAAACGGTTGTTGATGTAGCGGTGGCTGAGGTTGACGGCGGCAATGAGCGCGTCGTCCTCGATGCTCACGCGGTGGTGGTTCTCGTACTTCTCCTTCAGGCCACGCAGGATGGCGATGCTCTCGGCGGGCGAAGGTTCGTCCACCATGACCTTCTGGAAACGGCGCTCCAGGGCCTTGTCCTGCTCGAAATATTTCTGGTACTCGTCCAGGGTGGTCGAGCCGATGGTGCGCAGTTCTCCGCGCGCGAGCGCGGGTTTAAGAATATTGGAGGCGTCCATGGCGCCGGACGAGCGGCCTGCGCCCACCAGCGTGTGGATCTCGTCGATGAAGAGGATGATCTCCCCGTCGCTGTCCACGACTTCCTTGACGACGCCCTTGAGCCGCTCCTCAAATTCGCCCTGGTACTTCGCGCCAGCGATCAGCGCGCCCATGTCCAGGGAGAAGACCTTGCGGCTCTTGAGGTTCTCGGGCACCTGCCCGTTGACGATCTTGGTGGCGATCCCTTCTGAGATGGCGGTCTTGCCGACACCCGGCTCACCGACCAGGATCGGGTTGTTTTTGGTCCTTCGACTTAGGATCTGCAGCACGCGACGGATTTCCTCGTCGCGGCCGATGACCGGGTCGAGCTTTCCTTTGGCCGCGGCCTCATTGAGGTCCACGGCGTACTTGCTTAAGAATTCGTACTTGCTGTTCTCCATATTTTAATCGTCGGCCCATTAGAGGGTCTATCCCACTGCGCTCAAATGTTGAGCCACTGACAAATTGTCAGCAAAAACATGTGTGAAAAAACTCAAAAAAATTTTGGCGATTCAAAAAATGTGTCTATCTTTGCAATCCCAACGCTAAGCAATAGGGTTTTTGCGGAAATAGCTCAGTTGGTAGAGCGCAACCTTGCCAAGGTTGAGGTCGCGGGTCCGAGCCCCGTTTTCCGCTCCAAAACAAAACGACAGTCCTTGTGGCTGTCGTTTTTGGTTTGCCGGCAGATCCTAACCGACCCGCGACCTCAACAGCACCCCCGAGGGGTCGGCGGCCACAGCCGCCGGGGGGTAACGTGAAAGCTTTGGCGCAGCAAAGCTGCGCCGCGGGTCCGAGCCCCGTTTTCCGCTCCACTGAAAGCCAGTCTAATTGACTGGCTTTCGTCGTTTTTGTCGCCCAACCTGGTCAGAGAAATAATAGACATTCCCCGGTCATGTGGACAAAAAGTAGGATGATTTGATCTCCATTTTTACAGGGTGGACAAAAAGTAGGATAGCAGGGGCAACAGTCGGGCACGAGGAGGGCCCTTTCCCGGAGCCCGCTTCCCAGGGGCAAATACACCCCATTTTGCCCCCGGCAAGCCGATATCTTCGTTGCGCGGGGCAAAAAAAGCCATTATCGCCCCTGGGGGAAGGAGATTCGCCGGTCGGAGCCGGCGAATGACGAATTAGGGGGATCGGTGAATGGCGGGATGCGGAGGCGACTGTAAGAGAGTGTCTGCAGGCTTGGAATTCTAGCAGAAAAGCCTTAATTTCGAGTGTTAGTTAATTCAAATCTACTATTTATGAATCCTGAGACAAAGAATCCGTATATCTCCCCGACGTGTGAGGTGTTGGAAATCAAACCCGAAGGCATCATTGCAGATAGCAGTTTTCCAGATCCTATTGATGAGGATTAATAAAGCTGCGCCCGAAATGACGCTGTTCGGAGCCGGCGAATGACGGAGAAGGCTTGCCCGCGGGGGCGTTGTGGAGGGCGGAGCGGGAATAATGTAACAGGGGGCGTCCTCGCGGATGCCCCCTGCCTTTTAGTAATTCCAACCTATTTAAAACCAAAATACTAACGATTATTTCAGGATAATCTGTTTGCCGAGCTTCAGCTTGTCGCCGGAGTCGTCAACCGTCCAGTACTGAGGCTTGCGGGGACCGTTGCCCTCGACGTGGTGCACCACATAGCGGAGCTCACCCTCGAAAGTACGGAACAGCATACCGTGGCCGGAGTTGTTTCCGAGGAACGGTTCGGGTTCCTGCACCCACGGACCGGCGATGGTGCCGGACTCGGAGTAGCAGACCTCCTGGAGGTAACGCTCTTTGCCCCAGGTGGACCAGAACATACCCAGCTTGCCGGTCTGCGTGCGGAACATCTGCGGGCCGTCGGTGACCCAACCCGGCATCTTGAGGCCGAAGGTAGCCTCGCCCAGGCCGTTCATTTCGCCGCAGGACGGAGCCTCGCTGGCGCGGAACATCGTCACAGGCCAAGGGGAGATGGTGTGGGTCAGATCCTGGGACAGCTCGATGTAGTCCATCGTACCGTCGATGATCTGGGTCCACTCGTGGACGAAGATCATGTAGATGTGACCGTCCTCCTCATAGAGGGTACCGTCGATGCAGTCCCACTCACGCGGCTGGTAGTCGTAACCAGGGGTGACGGAGAAGGGCACGAACGGACCTTCCGGGCTCTCGGAACGGAGCAGATAGGTCTGGTTGTGAGGCACGTTGTAGCGGCGAGGGACCTGCTGGATGAGGTCGCTGTGGTCGCTCCAGGTACCGGCATAGTAATAGTAGTCACCAATCTTGTGGATCTCGGCGGCAGCGGCGAAGCCCGCTTTCTCGCACCAGGTACCACTCAGGTCAACCACGTTGTAGGGGCCTTCCCACATCACCAGATCCTTACTGCGGTACTGACGGCCGCCGGAGCTGGTCAGGTAGTAGGTCTTCGTGACCGGATCCGGATAGATGAACGGATCGCTCATCGACAGGTCGTTGAAGTGGACGGTGCGGATGCGGTTCTGCTCTTCACGCATACGGCGCATACGCTCGGCCATGCCGGTCGTGTCACGGTTGACGACGGCGGAGCCGCCGAAATTCTTCTGGCCAGGGTCGGCCAGCGGAGCCTGCTCACCGGGCTCGATCTTGACCGGTTCGGTCGCGGTCGGTGCCGGGGCGGGGTTGCCGCACGCCGCGATCATCATCGCGGCGAGGGCAAAAGCGGAAAAAGTATTGATCTTCATTTGTTAGTGAATAATAACAATCTTTTCAGGATCATCACCAACCCGGGTTCTGCTCCAGGTTCGGGTTCGCGGAAGTCTGCTCGTACGGGAACGGAAGGAGGCTGTACTTGTCCTGCCAACCCTTGCCGGATCCGGCCACGGTTTCTACATCCCACTCCGTGGTGCCCGGCTTGTAGCCGTGGAACTTGTAGTAGGTCTTACCCTTGTTCGCGAGCACGGTGGGCGCATCGCCCCAGCGGACCAGGTCGAAGTAGCGCTCCTGCTCACAGAAGAGCTCGGCACGACGCTCGTCCTTGATGATCGGATAGGTCAGGGCTGCGACGGGAGCAAGCTGAGCACGCTCGCGCACCTTGTTGAGGGCAGCCAGACCGGACTTGTCAGCATCGTTGTCATAGAGGAACTTCGCCTCGGCATAGAGGAGCAGCACTTCGGCATAGCGGAGCATCGGGGTGTTGGCCTTGTACCACTTCCAGAAGGGCGGGCTCGTTCCCTCGTAAGCTTCGCTGAGCCAGCCAAGGCCACGGAAGGTGAAATAGCCTGCATTGTGGTAAACGCCTGATTCTGCAATGACACCGGGCGTTTTGCCCGCGGCATAATCCATGTCAAGCACCTGCTCATAGGTGTGGATGGTGGACTTGAAGCGCGGCATGTCAACGCCGCCTTCGTGCTCTGCCAGGAATTCGCCGAACTCCTTGGACACGGCGTTCCAGCCCCAACCGCCGAAGAAAGCCTTCGGGAGCTGGATCGAGCTCGGCCAACCGGTCCACGTGTGACGAAGGTCATTCGAAGGATCGCCAGGGAAACCGTCATTGTCGGCGGCATTGTGCTCGAAGACGTATTCCTCGCAGAAGTCGCCAGCCTGGCGCTCGATGATGAACATATCGGAGACGAGGCCGTAGAGACCGGAATCGATGACCGTCTTGAGGTCATTGACAGCCTCTTTCAGGACTTCCTTATCGTTGAACTTCTGGCCATACCAAAGACCCACCTTGCCGCGGTAAGCGAGAGCCGCGTGCTTGGAGATACGGGCGCCAAAGGCTTCCTGCTGGCCCTTGCCGGAGATGGCAGGAAGAGCATCGGCCGCTTCTTTCATCCGGGCGAGGACCCACTTGATGGACTCCTCGGTCGGCGTGTTGGACTGGTAGTACTCGTCCTGAGAGAGCACGTGGTCCACAAGCGGCGGGGTGCCCCACCAGCGCACGGCGTCGAACATCGCGAGGGCACGGAGGAAGTTGGCCTCGGCCTTGACGCGGTTGATGCGGGCGTCGTTGGAATCAGGAATCTTCTCGAGAATCAGGTTGCAGTGGTAGATGACTTTGTAAACACCCCTGTACATGATCTTCGGAGCGGAGTCGGCGGAGGTGACGTTGTAGTTGCCGGCATCCTGGAATTGGTTGGAGTTATCGGTGAAGGAACCGCCGCCCGGATAATGGTCATCATCGAGAGCGTTCAGGAACATGATCTTCTCGATGCCGTTGACGCAGGTCACGTCGCGGCCGCCCCAATACAGATGGTAAACGCTGCCGATCAGGGCTTCCGCATCTTCCGGCGTGGCATTCTCGTAGAAACCCTCGGTGGACAGGACGCTCTTCTGACGAATGTCAAGGTTCTGCTGGCAAGATGCCGCCAGGACAAGCGCCGCAAGCGAAAGGACTATATTGATTCTTTTCATATGGCTGCAGTATTAGAAGGAAACATTGACACCAAAGACCAGTTTCTTGGAGATCGGGTAGGAGCCGAAGTCGATACCCAGACCGCTGGCAGAGGAGCCGGCGTGGCTAACCTCAGGATCCAGGCCAGGATACTTCGTGAAGGTGAACCAGTCATCCAGGGAAACATAGGCGCGCAGGGAGCTGATCGCAATCTTCTTGGTGAGGTTGCGCGGCAGGGTATAACCCAGCTGGATCTGCTTGATCTTGAAGAAGGAAGCGTCAAAGACAAGCATGTTGGAGCTCCGGTAGTACTTGTCGTTCACATCCGGCTTCGGGTATTTGTAACCGGTGGAGGAAGCGTTCTGCCAGGCATTCGTGTAGAATTCCCTGAGTTTATTCTGCTGCACGGCGTCGCCACGCATCACGGCGTAGAGCATCTCGGCACCCTGGGAACCGGCACCCAGCACGAGGAGGTCGAAGCCTTTGTAAGCCAGGTTGATCGTGAGACCGTAAGTAAAGTCAGGGATGCCGCTGCCCACGAAGTCGCGGTCGTCGGCCGTGATTTCACTGTCGCCGTCGAAGTTCTTGTAAACGGCAGCACCGGTGGCCTGGTCGATATGGTCCACGACGAAGGTGCGCAGGTACCACAGCGGATAACCCTCTTCGAAATACGTCACCGGGTAGTCGCCCCAAATTCCCGTGCCTTCGACGCGTTCTTTGGAGGTACCCTCCACGACCTTGTTGTGGACGGTGGAAAGGTTGCCGCTGATGCCGTAGGAGAAGTCGCCGATGGTATCTTTCCAACCGAGCTCGAACTCAGTACCGTGGTTGTTCACGAGACCGGCGTTGACATAGACCCGCTCGCAACCGGTGTTGGCCGGAGCGGTCGTGCTGGTCAGCAGGTCGTGCGTGTTCTTGTTGTACCAGTCCACGGAGAAGGTGAGGCGGTTGTTGAGCATGCGCAGGTCGAGACCGAGGTCCACCTGGCGGGAAGTCTCCCACTTGATGTTCGGGTTCGGCAGGACCGTCGAAGGACGGATGCCCACCAGGAACTCGTCGCCGGTCAGGTTGTAACCGTAGTTCTTGTTGCTTTCCAGGGAGGAAGCGTACTGGTACTCGCCGAGGGCGTTGACGTTACCGTTCACACCCCAGGATGCACGCAGCTTGAGGAAATTGAGGCTCAGCGCAGACTTAACGCTCTGCATGAACGGCTCATTGCTGATCGTCCAGCCCGCAGACACGGACGGGAAGTAACCCCAGCGGTGGTTCTTGTCGAGCTTGGAACTGTCGTAAGCATCGGCGCGGAAGTTCACCTGGAAGAAGTACTTGTTGGCGTAGGTGTAACCGATACGGCCGAAGTAGGACATATTGGCGCGGACTTCCGGCTGTCCACCGAGAGACATGTTCGCGGTGTTGACGGCATTGTTGAGGTAGCGGAAGTTGGGATCGTCTCTGGTGAGCTGGTAGGCGGTACCACGGAGGCTATCCGTGTTGGTCTGCTGGTAGGACATACCGGCCATTGCGGTGATCTCGTGCTTGCCAATGGTCTTCGTATAGTTGGCGAAGTTCTCCCACTGGTAGTAGAGGCGGTCGTTGGTGGAACCGCTGATGGACATCGCCTGGTTGGCCTTATTGCTGACGTATACCTCGTAGTTATAGGTGTTGGTGTGGCTGTAGCCGCCCTGGAAGCCGAAACGGGAGGTAATCACCAGGCCCTTGATCGGGGTGAAGTTGGCGAAGGCGGTACCGCGCACGCGGAAACTCTGCGTCTCGGTGTCCGAGCGGTCCAGGATGGCCTGCGGATGCCAGATATAGCTGGTCGCGTTGAAAACAGAGACGCCGTAAACATGGCCGTCAGGATCGCGGGGAATCGCGTCGTTCATCAAACTCTGGACGTAGCCCGGGATGGCGTTGTCGTTATAGGTCCAAGGCATGGTCGGGTCCGCCGTAAACATGGCGCCCATGACAGACTCGGCGGTCCCGGAGCTCTCGGAGACAGCCCGGCGCACGCTGCGGTCGATGGTCGTGTTGACACCGACGGTCAGCCAATCCTTGATCTTGTACTCGGCATTGATCTGGCCGACGAGGCGCTTGAAGATATCCTTGTCGCCTTTGATGATACCATTATTATCCGTGTACGCGAGGGAAGCGTAGAACTTGGCGCGGTCGTTGCCGCCCTCGAAGCCGAGGGTGTGGCGCTGCTGGTGACCGGTCTCGAGCATGTAGTCCGTCCACTTGGTGTCGGACTTGCCGTCGTACTGGAACTGATCCTGCGTCGCTGCGCCGGAAAGCACCAGGTAGTTCATGTACTCCTGAGCATTCATCATCTCAGGGAGGTGAGCGATGTTCTGGAACGAGTGCTGGAAGTTGTAGAAGACACGGCCGGTGCCTTTCTGACCGGACTTCGTGGTGACGAGGACGACACCGTTACCAGCCTCGACACCATAGATGGCAGCAGAGGCAGCATCCTTGAGGATCTCGATGGAGGCGATGGTCTCCGGATCCAGGTAGCTGATGTCGTTCACCTTCAGACCGTCCACAATCATAAGCGGGGTGGTCCTGGAGTTGGAGGAATAACCACGGATCTGGATCGAGGACGCAGAACCCGGAGCACCGGAAGCGTTCACGATCTGCACACCGGCGGCCTTACCCTGCAGGGCCTGAGCGACGTCGGTGGAGGTACGGTTCTCCAGGTCGGACTCCTTCACGGATGCGATAGCGCCCGTGACGTCGCTCTTCTTCTGGACACCGTAACCGATGACCACGGTCTCCTCAAGCATTTCGGTGTCCTCTTCCAGCGTGACGTTGAAGACACTCTGGTTGCCGACCACGAAAGTCTGACCCTTGTAGCCGATGCTCTCGACGGAGATACTGGCTCCGGCGGGAACACTCAGCGTGAAATTACCGTCCAGGTCCGTGGCAGCACCGATGCTGGTGTTACCGACCACCGTGACAGCAGCGCCGATGACCGGTTGTCCGGATGCATCGACGATCTTGCCGCTAATGTTGCGGTTCTGGGCATAGGCGCCCAGGCTCACGAACAAAGCGCAGAGCATCAGGATGATGCCTTTTGCAATTTGCAGCTTTTTTTTCAACATTTTAGTGAGTTTTAGTTAATGATAAAGTGATAATTATGAGGAAATATGTCTCAACGGTTTTAATAATGTTGTTGGTTTTTCGCAAAATTATATAACTTTACAACTGGAAATGTGGACAAATTTTTAAAAAGGTGGACAAACATCTAAAAAGGGTGGATTTTATTTTGGCAGTTTTTCTCTGCCTCCTGATATACCCCGGAAAAACCGCGGCCCAGACGGGCGCAGAAGACTATATCGTCGTCAACAGACTGACCCGGGAGAGCGGTCTTCCGGACCAGGATATCAACGGAATTTACTTCGACAGCAAGGGATTTGCCTGGATCAGCACCTTCGGAGGCGGCCTGGTCCGCTACGACGGAGACTCCTTCATCCGGTTCTCGCCCAGGACGACTCCGGAGTTCCACAGCGACTTTGTCAACCTGTGCTGCGAGGACAATTTCGGGAGATTGTGGGTGCCTTGCGCGGGCGTCTTGAGCATCATCGACCTGGACACCCTCAACCTGATCGACGAACTGCCCGGAATGTCCAAATTCTGGCTTCGTTCGCATTCCCCGACAAACGTGAACCGGGACGCCAAGGGGCATCTGTGGTTCACGTGCGAGGATATGCTGTACCGGGTGGCCTTCGCCGACGAAGGCAAAAGGGCCGTCATAGACTCCCTGCACTGCGACGTGGCCAATCTCAATTTCATGCCCGAGATTTGCGATGTGGACGGGGACGGGTCCACCTGGGGTGCCATCAACGGGCACTTCTACAAAGTCCGGCATATCGAAGGAAAGGGCCTGCGGAGATCCGAGATCCTGCCAGGCCTCGACATCGGGGAAGACAACAAGTCCACCGCCTTCCTGCGGGTCGGGAATGAAGTCTGGATCGGAACGATGAAAGGCTTGTACCGGGTCAACATCACCACCGGCAATTACGTGTGCTACCAGCACAGCGATTCCAATCCCCGGTCCCTGCCGAATGACGACATCACCGGCCTGTGCGCCACCCCGGAGGGCGAAATCGTGATCGGCACCCTGGGCGGCATCTGCATTTACAATTCCACGGACCAGTCGTTCGACATCTACGGCTCCCGCCCCAACGCATACGGGAACCGGCTGCTCCCGGGAGAGATGGTGCGAAGCCTCGTCGCCCGGGGCCGGCAGATCTGGGTCGGACTGGAAGCCGAAGGCCTGGCCGTCATCCAGAAGAAACCGCTCCAGATCGTCAACCTGTCCAGCATCGAGACCACATCCGCCCCGATCCCCTCAACGCCGATCCGGGCCCTCTTCATCGACAGTCACGACGTCCTCTGGCTCGCGGCCACGGAATACGGCATCTGCAAGCAAGTCGGGAACCTGGTCTTCCGCCGATACCATACGGACAATCAGATGACATCCTTCTGCGAGGACGGACAAGGACGGATCTGGTCGGGATCCGTGACCGGACGGCTGTATTATATCAGCCCGTACGCTCCCGAGAATCTCCGCGTCCCGGACGGCTCTCTGTCCGAAACGGCCAAGAGCATCGATATCATTCTCGGCCTGGTCTATGACCCGATCAACGACTATGTCTGGATCTCGGCACACAACGGATTGTACTACTACGACCAGCAAAAAGCTACCTATAATAAGTATCCTGTCGGGGCCAGCGCTTGTTTCGGAGCAGCCCTTGCCTCAGACAAACTGCTGGTGAGCGGCTTCGACGGGCTGAACATCATCGACCTGAACACGCTGAGCTCCCGGGTCATCACGGGCTTCCCCTCCTGCCTGTCGCTCGTACCCGACGGAGATACGCTCTGGGCCGGCGCATACGGGCGCGGACTGTACCGCGTGGACAACTATCTTTCGGAGACGCCCGAACTCACGGTCTATTCGGAAAAAGACGGGCTGGCAGACAGCCAGGTCCAGGGCCTGCTGATCGACGGCATCAACCTGTGGATCACGACGGAGAACGGTCTGTCGTGCCTCGACACGCAGATCGGGGAGCTATCCAGCTTCGGCATCAAGGACGGGCTTAAATCCATGGCCTTCTGCGAGAACAGCATCGCGAAAGCGAAAAGCGGCGCCATCTATCTCGGCCAGAAGGAAGGCCTGAGCATCCTCCGGTCCGGCTATGTCCGGAACGAATACGGGAACAAGCCGGACCTCGCCATCTCGGGCTATTACGCCCGGGAGCAGTTCCACACGCTCTCGCCCTCGGACGCCATCAGCAAGGACGAGACGGATCCTGATTTCGTTCTGAAATTTTCCGACCTGTCCTTCTCCCGGCAGCCGGGCATCACCTACGAGAGCCGGGTCCTGCCCCGAGACAAGGACTGGTCCCCGATCTTCGGCAACGGCACCTACGTCACCTTCGGGCGCATCCCGGGCGGGAAATACAAAATCCAGGTCCGCGCCATCGACAAGGAAGGGAACGTCCTGTCCCAGGACGAAAAGGCCCTGCAGGTCAAACCCGTCCTGTACAAGCGCTGGTGGTTCCGCCTGCTCTCCGTGCTGCTTCTCGCCCTGCTGACCTACCTGTTCATCCTGTGGGACACCAAGTCCATCAGCAAGAAGAAGGACCAGCTGCAGCAGGAAGTGGACCGGCAGACCAAAGCGCTGAAAAAGCAGAAAGAAGAACTGGAGCGGAAAGCCGAGGAGCTCTCCGAGCAGAATGCGCTGCTGCAACGGCAAAACGAGATGATCGCCAGCCACAACACGTTGCTGTCCAGCACTTTATCAAACCGGGAAACGGAATTCTACTCGAAACTGCTGGAGGCGATCCAGAAGCGGTATAAGGATCCGGACCTCGACGTCCACGCCCTGGCGGAGGCCATGGGCATGAGCCGCAGCCTGCTGAACGAAAAGATCCAGAATACGCTCGGACTGTCCATCGCGCAGTTCATCCGGACCTACCGGCTGAATGTTGCGAAAGAGATGATCTGCAACGGGACGAATGAGGATATGAACATCTCCGAGATCGCCTACGAAGTCGGCTTCAACGATCCGAAGTACTTCACCCGCTGCTTTACCAAAGAATTCAACGCCACGCCTTCCGACTTGCACAAGAAGAGCCAGGAGACGGAGGAATAGGGGGAGGCTATTTCTTTTTGCTGTTGCGCTTGGCCTCGCGGGCGGCTTTCCGCGCCGCCTTGGCCTCCGCGGCAGCACGCTGCTCCGCCTCGACCATGCTCTTGGTGCGGAACATGATCACGCCGTTCTGGCCCTGCACGCCGTAAATGCTGGCCGTGCCGTCCTTCAGGACCTCAACGGAATAGATGTCCTCCGGAAGGAGGTAGGTCACATTGTCCGTGATGATGCCGTCCACGACGAACAGCGGCTGCGTCTGATCGCTGTTGGTAGCGATGCCGCGGATGACGATCTTGGGCATCGTGCCGCTGCCGCTGACGGGACCCACGGTCACGCCAGGCTGGTTCCGAAGGAGGTCGAACACCGTGTTGTACTGCGTCTTTTCTTTCGGGTCCCGGACTATTTCCTGAGCACCCGAAACACCGCAAACAAGAAGCAAGGAAGCGGCTGCAAGCAAAAGTGTCTTTTTCATAACGAAGCAAAGATAGCATTTTTTCGTATCTTTACCTGCTCAAAAAGGTTCAATTATATGAAACGGATTCTTGTCCTTCTGCTGGCCGTTCTGGCCGGTTTCTCCGCGCAGGGCGCCGACGGAGCGAAACAGCGGCCCAATTACGATCTCGCTTCGCAGTTTTCCGCCAAGCGCATCTCCCAGATGGTGTTCTCCACCGAGCTGAGTCCGAACTGGTTCCGCGACTCGGACAAATTCTGGTATGCGTGGAAGACCCCCGCGGGCACGCAGTATTGGATTGTGGACCCCGAGACGGGCAGCCGCACGCAGGCCTTCGACATGGAGAAGCTCGCGATGGAAATTACCGCCATCACGCGCGACCCCTTTGACGCGCAGCACCTCCCCATCGAGGGGCTGAAGCTCAAGGACGACAAGTATTTCCGTTTCGATATCAAGGGCACGCAGGAAGTGCCCGATACGCTCGCGCAGAAGCGCGCTGAGCGTGCTAAGAAAGACGGCGACAAGGCACCGAAGGGCCCCCAGAAGCCCCCGATGACCAAGAAGGTCTGGCATTTCCAGTATGAGCTCGCCACGGGCAAGCTCTCCGAGTATAAGCCCGAGGAGCGGGAGTATCCTGCGTGGGCCAGCATTTCGCCGGACGGGAAGACCGGCGTGTTCGTCAAGAACTCCAACCTCTACTGGATGGACCGCGAGAACCTCGCCAAGGCCGCCAAGGACGACAAGGACTCCACGCTCGTGGAGCATCGCCTGACCTCCGACGGCATCCGCCAGTGGGGCTTCGGCGTGGACAACTACACGGGCGACACGGAGACCGACACCACCCGCCGCGTGATGGCGCACGGGATCGTCTGGTCGCCGGACAGCAAGCATTTCGCCGCCGTCAAGACAGACATGCGCAAGATCAAGGACCTCTGGGTGATCAACGCCCTGAGCCAGCCGCGCCCGACCCTCGAGACCTATAAATACCAGATGCCGGGCGAGCCGGGCCCCACGGAAGAGCTCTACGTCTTCACGATGTCTGACGGCAGCAGCAAGCGCTACCAGGTCCAGGCCTTCAAGGACCAGAGTTTCGACATCTCCACGCGCCCGCGCAAGTTCCGCGAGACCTATGACAAATTCCGCTCCCGCGTGTGGCTGGGCGACAACGACGGCTTCTACCTGGTCCGCGGCTCGCGCGACCTGCACCGCATGGACGTGTGCCGCGTGGACCTTGCCGCCGATTCCACCCGCACCATCGTCTCCGAGCGCATGAACACCTACATCGAGGACCGGCAGATCCACCTCATCAATGGCGGGAAGCAGTTCCTCTGGTGGTCCGAGCGCAACGGCTGGGCCAATCTCTACCTCTACAACGCCGACGGCACCCTGGTGCGCAACCTCACCGAAGGGGCCTACCACGTCGAGGACATCCTGGCGGTGAATGAGAAGGAGGGCTACGTGCTCTTCTCTGCCTGCGGCGTGAACAAGGACGAGAATCCCTACCAGATGCACACCTGGCGCGTCGCCCTCGCGGGCGGTCCCATCCACCAGCTGGACATGGACGACATGAACGTGGAGGCCACGGCCAGCGACGACGGCCGCTTCCTGGTGGGCAACTGCTCCCGCGTGGACTACGCCCCCGAGGCGTGGCTGATCGGCCGCGACGGCAAGCGCAAGCTACTCGACAAGGCCGACCTGAGCCTGCTCTTCGCCGCCGGCTACAAGATGCCGGAGCGCTTCAAGGTCAAGGCAGCCGACGGCGTCACCGACCTCTACGGCGCGATGTACAAGCCCTTCGACTTCGACTCCACGCGCGTGTATCCGATTATCGACTATGTCTATCCCGGCCCGCAGGTCGAGGCGAACAACATCGCCTGGTCCAAGGGCATGGTGCGCACCGACCGCCTCGCCCAGATCGGCTTCATCGTGATCACGGTGGGCAACCGCGGCGGCCACCCCAACCGCTCCAAGTGGTACCACAACTACGGATACGGGAACCTGCGCGACTACGGTCTGGAGGACCAGAAATATGCCATCCAGCAGCTGGCAGGCAAGTATGACTGGATCGACGGCGGCCGCGTGGGCATCCATGGGCACTCCGGCGGCGGCTTCATGTCCACGGCCGCGATCCTCAAGTACCCCGACTTCTTCAAGGCGGCCGTGTCCTGCGCCGGCAACCACGACAACCGCATCTACAACCGCTGGTGGAGCGAGACGCACCACGGCGTGACGGAGAAGGTGGAGCAAAGCGACACGACTTTCGTCTATCATATCGAGACCAACCCGGAGATCGCCGCCAACCTGAAGGGCCACCTGATGCTTGTGCACGGGGACATCGACAACAACGTCAATCCCGCCAACACCATCCGCGTGGTGAACGCCCTCATCCGGGCCAATAAGCGTTTCGATCTGCTGATTCTGCCCGGCCAGCGTCACGGCTTCGGCGACATGAACGAGTACTTCTTCTGGCGCCTGGCCGACTACTTCTCCGAGTGGCTCCTGGGCGATAGCGAACGCAGCGAGGTCGACGTAAAAGAATTGAATAACGACTAACCTTCGTCATTCGCCGGTCTTCCCCCGCGGGCGGACAGAAATTTGCTCCGCCCTTCGCAACGCCAACGCGCGCGACCGGCGAATATCCTAGATGAAGAGTCCTTTGACGAGGAACCAGAGGGCGGGGACGAGCAGGGCCGGGATGTAGTTGAGCGTCTTGCAGTCCTTGATCTTCAGCAGCGAGAGGCCGGAGGAGATGATGAGCAGACCGCCCACGATGGCCATTTCGTTGACCATCGTGCCCTCGAGCAGCGGCGTGGACGCCGCGAATTTTCCGATCAGGTAGAACACGCCCTGCCAGCAGAAGAGGATGGGCGCGGCGAAGATGATGCCGATGCCGTAGGTGGTCGCGAAGACCATCGAGGTCACGAGGTCGAGTGTGGCGTTCGTGTACAGGAAGGTATTGTCGCCCGTGGTGGCGCTCAAGATGGGTCCCACGATGCTGAAGGTCCCCACGCAGAAGAGCAGGCAGGCGGAGATGAGACCATTGGCGAGACCCTCGCCGCCGCGCTTGGCGATGAGGCGCTTGGTGCGGCCGTCCAGGTCGAGCGCCGTGCCGACGATGCCGCCGAGCGCGATGCTCAGGATGAAAAGGACGGGGAATTCGCTCTTCGGCATGTTCTGCACGAAGGTGTTGGCGCCGAGCGCCAGCGAGGCAAGTCCCATCGCATTGTACAGGACATTCTGGTACTTTTCTCCGAGGCCTTTCTTGAGCAGGCTGCCGACAATGGAGCCCGCGATAATACACCCGGTGTTGACGATCGTTCCTAACATAACAGTTGCAAATATACCAAGTTTTTTCTATCTTGTTCCTCGGTTAGAAGGAATCCCACAAAAATCCATACTATGGCAGTCAAATTCTATCAGCCTGAAAACCAGGTCCCCCTGGAGATGCACAAAGTGCGCGTCGTCCAGAAACTCTCCCTGCTCCCTGTCGAAGAGCGTTTGAAGCGAATCCAGGAGGCGGGCAACAACACCTTCCTCCTCCAGAACAAGGACGTCTACATGGATATGCTCACGGACTCCGGCGTGAACGGTATGTCCGACCAGCAGGTCGCCGCGATGAGCATCGCCGATGATTCCTATGCCGGATCCGAGACCTTCAACCGCGTCAAGGCCGCCATCAAGGAAGTCTTCGGCACGGAGAATGTCCTGCCGGCCCACCAGGGCCGCGCCGCGGAGAACATTCTGTCGGAGGCGTACGTGAAGCCGGGCATGGTCGCGCTGATGAATTTCCACTTTACCACCGCCAAGGCGCACATCACCCGCCTGGGCGGCGAGGTGGTCGAGCTCGTGGACAAGAAGGGCCTGATCCCGCAGACGGACGACCCGTTCAAGGGCAATTTCGACCTCAAGGCCCTCCGCAAGGCCATCAAGGATTACGGTCCGGAGAAGGTCGCCTTCGTGCGCGTGGAAGCCGGTACCAACCTCATCGGCGGCCAGCCGGTGAGCCTGGAGAACATGCTCGCCGTCACGGACATCTGCCACGAATTCGGCGTGCGCAGCGTGCTCGACGCTTCCCTGCTGCAGGACAACGTCTATTTCATGAAGACCCGCGAGCCGCGCTGCAAGTTCATGACCACCAAGGAGATCTACCACACGCTGGCAGACCGCTTCGATATCATCTACTTCTCCGCCCGCAAGCTGGGCTTCTCCCGCGGCGGTATCATCACCGCCCACGACAAGAAGTTCACCGACGAGATGATGGAGTTCGTGCCGCTCTACGAGGGCTTCCTCACCTACGGCGGCATGGAGGTCCGCTCCATGGAGTCGATGGCCATCGGTCTGTACGAGTCCCTCGATATGGAATACATCAGCCAGGGCCCTGAATTCATCGCCTACCTGGTCAAGGAACTGGACGACTACGGCGTGCCGGTGATCAAGCCCGCCGGCGGCCTCGGCGCCCACCTCAACTGCTCCGAGATCGTCCCGGACATCCCCCACAACCAGTACCCGGCTGCCGCCGTGGGCGCCGCGCTCTATATCGCCGGCGGTATTCGCGGCATGGAGCGCGGTACCGTGTCCGAGCAGCGCGAGCCGGACGGCACCGAGCGCTACGCGGAGCTGGAACTCCAGCGTCTGGCGATGCCGCGCCGCGTCTTCACGCTCTCGCAGGTCAAGTACTGCGCCGACCGCGTAAAGTGGCTCTGGGACAACCGCAAGCTCATCGGCGGCCTCGAGTGGGTCTCCGAGCCGAAAGTGCTCCGCTTCTTCTTCGGCCGCATGAAGGAGATCGGCTACTGGCAGGAGGATCTCGTCAAGAAGTTCCGCGAGGACTTCGGCGACTCGCTCTAGAGATTCGCCGGTCGGAGCCGGCGAATGACGACAAGAAAGCCCAGCCGGTCGGCTGGGCTTTTCTTTTCTGCCTGGCAGGTCGGAGCGAAGCGACACAGGGGGTCTGGGGGATCCGGCCCCCAGTCATAGGGAGCCGGGAATTATTTCGCCACCTCGGTGGCGAAATAATTCCCCTTGCGGGCGTGGGGGATGCCGGATTGCATCCAGACGGGCTCGGGGGCACCGAGGAGGTAGTGGTCGAAGAACTGCGACAGGCGGATCGACAGGTCCTTGGCGTTGCGCCGCTCGGAGAGGTTGTGCGCCTCGTTGTTGTACTCCAGCAGCCAGGCGGGCTTGCCCAGGCGGCGCAGGCTCATGAAGAACTCGATGCCCTGGTACCAGGGCACGGCACCGTCGTTGTCGTTGTGCATGATGAGCACCGGCGTGGTGACGTTGGGCGCATGGAAGACCGGTGAATTCTCGATATAGAGATTCAGACCGCCCTCCTCCCAGAGCGTCTTGCCGACGCGACTCTGGCCGAACTCGTACTGCGGGATGCGGCTGCTGCCGGACTCCCAGCGGATGCCGCCGTAGGCACTGGTCATATTGCCCACCGGAGCACCGGCGCCCGCCGCCGCGAACATATTCGTGCGCGTGACCAGGTAGGCCGTCTGGTAGCCGCCCCAGCTCTGGCCCTGGATGGCCATGCGCTTCTTGTCGATGAAGGGGAACTGCGCGCACATCGCTTCCGCGCCCGCGCAAATGCAGTTGTAGGCGCTCTCGCCCGGGTGGCCGTCCACATAGACAATGTCCGGGATGAAGACCACGTAGCCGCGGCTCACGAAGAAGGGGATATTGACCGTGGAGCGGCTCGGGGCCGGTGCGCGGTAGTTGTAGAGCGTCTCGGAGTATTTCTCGTAGAAATAGATCATCAGCGGGTAGCTGCCGTTCGGGTCGTAGCCGTCGGGGGTGAAGAGCAGGCCGTCCAGCGGCGTGCCATCGTAGGCGTCCCAGTGGACCAGCTGCACGTCGCCCCAGCGGTAGTCCGCCTGCTGGGGGTTGATGGCGGTCAGCTTGGACTCGGATTTCCACCCGTCGCGCGTAATGTAGAGGTCGTTCGGATGGCGGAAGTCGCCCTTCAGGAAGGCAACCACGTCCGCCTTCTCCGCCTTCGTCACATTCGAGTAGGACTTCTGGGCCAGGAAGCCGGCCGGCTCGCCGCCCTTGGCAATGTCTACGGTGGCGAAGCCGTTGCGCTTGTCCACTTCATTGAAGGAGGACAGGCGGAGCGAGCCCTTGACGGGATAGTTGTGGATGTTCTGATAGAGATAGGGATTGTCGTGCAGGCCCCATTGCACGGGGCGGTACTGCACGCGGTCGCGACGGCCCGCCCCGCGCGTCAGGCACTCGGCCTTCTTGCCGTCGGGGCTGAAGCGCCACACGTCGTAGCGGTCGGTGAGGAGCAAGGCTTCATCCTTACCCACCCAGGCCGGACGGCCGATGTTGGTGTAGCCCGGAAGCGGGTGGTCATCCTCCTCGTCCCAGAAGTTCACGCCCGTGGCGCCGGTCAGGTTGACCTGCACATCCGTAGTGAGGTCCTGGCAGTACCAGTTGCCGTCCTTGGGGTTGAACCAGGCGATGTATTTGCCGTACGGCGAGGGGACGGCGTAGCCCTCGGCGCCCTCGGCGAGCGGGCGGCGGCCGCCGTCGAGCAGGCTCACGAGCGCGACGTCTGCGCAGCTGTCCGCCGCCCAGTAGTTGTCCACGTCGTAGGGTTCCGTATCCATCGAAAGGGCATAGGCGCCCTCCGCGCCGTCAAAGAAGGTAATGCGGTCGGAGGCGCTGCGGGACAGGACCACCAGCTCGCCCGGACGGTCCAGGTTCACGACCGCCGTGCGGCGGTCGCCCCCGCGCGCGACTTTGTCCATCGGCGGGACGGTCTTCTTGTCCCAGACCCAGATGTCCAGCTGGGCGGATTCGAAATCATAGACGGTCGTATCCTTGGCCGGGAACTTCTCCTGCAGACGCAGGACGACGCGGGAATTGAGGTTCGAGAACGCGGCGCCCGCGCCGGAGCCGACGATCCAGCCCTCCGGGAGGGCGGCGGCATCGGCGGGCAGCAGCTCGCAGCAGCTCCACTCCGTGACAGCGGGCGTGCGGCGCGTGGCCTTCTGGAGAACGCGCTCCTGCGCGAGGTAGAGCCCATACGCCGGCGTGCCGTCCTCCTTTTCTTCCTCGTCCGTGGCGGCGAAGAGCACCTTGTCGCCGGCGGCACTGAAGCGGCCGCCCGCGTAGGCCTTGCGGCCGCTGGAGAGCGTGTCAACGCTGCCCCTGGCGAGGTCGTAGAGGATCACGGCACTGCGCGACAGGGAATCCTTCTCCTCCTTGGCGGTCGTCACGAGCAGGCGGTCGCCGGTGGCGGAGGTCTCGAAGGCAGAGACATTCTTCAGCGTGTCCACCGCGCCCGTGGCGACGGTGATCCGGAGCAGGTTCTTGGACTTGCGGCCCTTGACTTCCTGCGCGGCGAACAGATACGGCGCCGCTTCAGAGCCCATGGCCGTGGTGCCGGAGGCGCCGATCATCTTCCATTCGAGCGAGCGCAGGTCCAGACGCGCGAGGCTGTCCTTGGGCTGGTCCTCCTTTTTCTTCTTGTCGATCTTGGCCTGGCGCACGTCGGCGAAGGGGGCCTTGACCGTGAAGACGGCCACATCGCCCGTCCACTTCAGGGCCGTGCCGCGCGGCACGGAGATTTCCGCGCCCGAGGTGAGGTTGCGCACGTAGAGCGTGCAATCGCCCTCCTGGGGCGCGACTTCGTAGCTGAGCAGCTTGCCGTCGGGCGTGAGTTTGACATTGCGGACGGACTGCCAGCCGTCATAGACATCGTGGTCAAGCGGCTTCTGGGCCCAAAGGGAGCCGGAGCCCATCACCGCGACAGAAAGAAGGATCAATGAGAGACGTTTCATAATTGGGATTTTTCGAGGCGCCAAGTTACGAAAAAAGTGAAAAAAATCTTTGGATTATTCCAGCAGTTTTCTACCTTTGTATCCGTATGAATTACCGCATGAACGCATATTGGTGGTGGCGCCTGTTACAACTCCAGAAGTCGTAAGAGGTTGACGCTCCGTATGTGTATCTGAAAAAGAGAGATAAACAAAGGGCCCTGCCGCACTGCGACAGGGCCTTTTTCAGGATTATAAACAACACAAGATATGAAAAGTTATTTAGTAGATTCAGAAGGTTATTACGGTGAGTTCGGCGGCGCCTACGTCCCCGAGATCCTCCACCAGTGCGTCTCCGACCTGCAGGAGGCCTATCTCCCCATCCTCGAGAGCGAGGAGTTCCAGCGGGAATTCCGCGCGCTGCTGCGCGACTACGTCGGCCGCCCGAGCCCGCTCTACCGTGCCCGCCGGCTCTCCGAGCGCTACGGCGCGCAGATCTACCTCAAGCGCGAGGACCTCAACCACACCGGCGCCCACAAGATCAACAACACCGTGGGGCAGATCCTCGTGGCCCGGAAGATGGGCAAGCGGCGCATCATCGCCGAGACAGGCGCCGGCCAGCACGGCGTGGCCACGGCCACGGTGTGCGCGCTGATGGACATGGAGTGCGTGGTCTATATGGGCGAGACGGACGTGCAGCGCCAGCGGGTCAATGTCGAGAAGATGAAGATGCTCGGCGCCAAGGTGGTGCCCGTCACCTCCGGCAACAAGACGCTCAAGGACGCCACCAACGAGGCCATCCGCGACTGGTGCTGCCACCCTTCCGACACCTTCTACATCATCGGCTCCACCGTCGGTCCGCACCCCTATCCCGACATGGTGGCGCGCCTGCAGTCCGTGATCAGCGAGGAGATCAAGGGCCAGCTGCAGGAGCACGTAGGCCGCGACTACCCCGACTACCTGATGGCCTGCGTGGGCGGCGGCTCGAACGCCGGCGGCACCATCTACCATTATATCGACGACCCGCGCGTGAAGATCGTGCTCGCGGAAGCGGGCGGCCTCGGGATCGACAGCGGCAAGACGGCCGCCACCATCGCCCTCGGGCAGGTGGGCATCCTGCACGGCGCCAAGAGCTACGTGATCCAGAGCCCGGACGGGCAGATCGAAGAGCCGTACTCCATCAGCGCCGGCCTGGACTACCCGGGCATCGGCCCGATGCACGCCAACCTGGCGGCGCAGGGGCGCGCCCGCGTGATCCCGATCAACGACGACGAGGCCGTCGCCGCCGCCTTCGAGCTCACCCGCCTCGAGGGCATCATCCCGGCGCTCGAGAGTGCCCACGCCCTCGCAGCGCTGGGCAAAATGGACTTCCGGCCGGAAGACGTCGTCGTGCTGACCGTCTCCGGACGGGGCGACAAGGACATCGAGACTTACCTCAACTATATCAATAAATGAAACAATTCCGTTATAACCTCGTCAGCCGGACGCTGCCCGGCGATCTGCATACGCCCGTCTCCGCTTATCTCCGCCTGCGGGACGCCTCTTCGCGCTCCATCCTGATGGAAAGCAGCGACTATCATGCCGGGCGCGACGCGCGCTCGTTCATCGCGCTGGAGCCGCTCGCCGAGGTGGGCATCGCCCACGGAATCGGCTTCCTGGGCCTGCCAGATGGCGTTCGGCAGGAGAAAGCCGTCTCTTCGGACTACACCGCGGACAAGCTTGTCCGTGAATTTATGGACGCTTTCCAGCTTGATAACAAAAATGTTTCCCTCTGGGGATTCACCACTTTCAACGCGGTGCGCTATTTCGAGAACATCGCGGTCAAGGACGAGACCCGCGCGGAGAACGATGCGCCGGACCTGCTGTACATCCTGTTCCGCTTCACCCTCGAGTTCGACCATTTCCGCAACCGGCTGACCCTGCACGAGCTGGTGCCGGAAGGTGCACAGCCGGAGGGCGAGCGGGTCGAGCACTTGCTCGGCCGGGCGGCGACCAACCTCTACGACTTCCGCCCGACGGGCGAAGTCAGCTCGACGCTGACGGACGAGGAGCACCTCGCGAACATCCGCCGGGGCATCGCCCACTGCCACCGCGGCGACGTCTTCCAGGTCGTCCTGTCGCGCCGTTTCGTGCAGCGCTACGAGGGCGACGACTTCCAGCTCTACCGCGCCCTGCGGAGCATCAACCCTTCCCCGTACCTCTTCTACATGGACTTCGGCGGCTACCGCATCTTCGGCTCCTCGCCCGAGACCCACTGCCGCATCGAAGGTGGGCGCGCCTACATCGACCCCATCGCGGGCACGACGCGCCGGACGGGCGACGACGCGGCCGACGCGCGCGGGGCGGAATTCCTCCGGAACGACCCCAAGGAGAACGCCGAGCACGTGATGCTAGTGGACCTGGCGCGCAACGACCTCTCGCGCAACTGCCACGACGTGCGCGTCGACTTCTACAAGGAGTTGCAGTACTACTCGCACGTCATCCACCTCGTCAGCCGTGTGAGCGGCGAGCCGGATGCGGGCGCCGACCCCGTCAAGACCTTCATCGACACCTTCCCCGCCGGGACACTTTCCGGTGCGCCGAAGGTCCGCGCCATGCAGATCATCTCGGAGCTCGAACCCCACAACCGCGGTGCCTACGGCGGCTGCGTGGGAAGCATCGGCTTCGACGGTTCGCTCAACCAGGCCATCACCATCCGCTCCTTCGTGAGCCGCGGCGGAGAGCTCTGGTTCCAGGCCGGCGGCGGCATCGTTGCCAAGAGCGACCCCGCCTACGAACTCCAGGAAGTCAACAACAAACTCGGCGCGCTCCGCAAAGCCATCGAGATCGCCGCAACACTCTGAGCCTTATGAAAATTGCCATCATAGACAACTACGACTCGTTCACCTACAACCTGGTGCACCTCGTCAAGGCGCTCGGCGCCACGGTCAGTGTTTTCCGTAACGACCGCTTCGAGCTCGAGGAGCTCGCGGCCTTCGACAAGATCCTCCTCTCTCCGGGCCCGGGCATCCCGTCCGAAGCCGGGCTGATGCCCGAAGTCATCCGGCGCTACGCCGCGGAAAAACCCATCCTGGGCATCTGCCTGGGCGAGCAGGCCCTCGGCGAAGCCTTCGGCGGCACGCTCGTCAACCTCGCCGAAGTCTTCCACGGCGTGCAGACCCCCTGCCGCCGCACGGCGGACGATTACCTGTTCGCCGGCCTGAGGGCGGAATTCCCCGTCGGGCGCTACCACTCCTGGGTGGTCGATGCCGACACGCTGCCCGCCTGCCTCGAAGCCATCGCGCTGAGCGACGAGGGGCAGGTGATGGCCCTGCGCCACCGGACCCTGGACCTGCGTGGCCTGCAGTTCCACCCGGAGAGCGTGTTAACGCCGGACGGCGCCGCCATCATTTCCAATTGGTTGAATCATTAAAAAAGTACACAATATGAAACAGTATCTGAACCAACTCATCGAAGGGGAGACGCTCTCCCGCGAACAGACGCACGACATCCTGCTCGGCATCACCCGGCAGGCCTACAACGACAGCCAGATCGCGGCGCTGCTGATGGCGCTCCAGACGCGCGGCGTCACGGTGGACGAGCTCCTCGGCTTCCGTGACGGCCTGCTGGAGACCGGCAAGCACGTGGACCTGTCCGAGTATAATACGCTGGACATCGTCGGCACCGGCGGAGACGGCAAGAACACCTTCAACATCTCCACCTGCTCGGCTTTCGTGATCGCCGGCGCGGGCTATAAGGTGACGAAGCACGGCAACGGCGCGAGCACCTCCGTGAGCGGCGCGAGCACCGTCCTGGAGGCCCACGGGGCCAAATTCACCGACAAAGCGGATGTGCTCCGGCGCGCCCTCGACGAGGCCGGCATCTGCTACCTCCACGCCCCGCTCTTCGCCTACGGCATGAAGTTCGTCGGAGCTGTGCGCCGCGCGCTGGGTGTACCCACCTGCTTCAACCTGTTGGGCCCGCTGGTCAATCCCTGCCAGCCGAAGAACTCCCTGCACGGCACGGCCACCCAGGCCCAGCAGCGGCTCTATGTCCGGGCCCACCAGAAGATCGGCGACAACTTCGGCGTGCTGACCAGCTACGACGGCTACGACGAGATCTCGCTGACCTCGGGCTTCAAGCTTGTGACCCCGCACTTCGAGAAGGTGTTCACGCCCAAGGACCTGGGGCTCAACTACGTGGAGCCGAAGGACATCTACGGCGGCGCAACGGCGGCCGAGGCCTGCGCCATCTTCGACGCCGTGCTGGAGGGGAAGGCCACGCAGGCGCAGAAGTCCGTCGTGCTGGCGAACGCCGCCTGCGGCATCTCGGTGATCGACCGCAACCTCTCGGTGGAGGAGTCGATCGAGCGCTGCCGCGAGTCGCTCGACAGCGGCGCCGCCCTCGCCGCCTTCCGGAAGTTCCTGGAGATTTACAGCTAAGAATTATGGATATTCTGCAACAAATCATAGAGACCAAGCGGCAGGAGCTGGCGGCCGTGATGGCGCCGAAGCGCTCGCTGAAGCAGGCGCTGGCGGAGTCAGCGACGGGAATCATTGCGGAGTTCAAGCGCAAGTCGCCGTCGAAGGGCTGGATCCACGCAGACGTGCAGCCGGAGCAGGTCGTGCCCGTGTATGCGGCGAACGGCGCGGCGGCGCTCAGCATCCTCACCGACGAGCAGTACTTCGGCGGGAGCCTCGACTTCATCCGCCGCGTGCGGCCGCTGGTGGACATTCCCATTCTCCGGAAGGACTTCATCATCGACCCCGTCCAGCTGGTCCAGGCCGCGGAGGCGGGCGCCGACGCCGTGCTGCTCATCGCAGCGTGCCTGAGCCGCGAGGACTGCGCTGCCCTGACTGCCGAGGCGCACCGACTCGGACTCGAGGTGCTGCTGGAGATCCACAGCGCCGAGGAGCTGGACTACATTACGCCCGAGGTCGATGTCGTCGGGGTGAACAACCGGCACCTCGGCAGTTTCGTCACCGATGTGAAGACGTCGTTTGACCTGGCGCCCCGGCTGCGGGAGATTCGCCGGTCGGAGCCGGCGAATGACGAAAAAAAGGAGCCGGAAGATGGCGGTAATCACCATAAATCGTCATTCGCCGACTTGATCGGCGAATCTCATCCACTGTTCATCTCCGAGAGCGGGATCAGCAGCCCGGAGACCGTCAGGCAGCTGCGCGAAGCGGGCTTCCGCGGCTTCCTGATGGGCGAAACCTTCATGAAAGAACCCGACCCGGGCGCCGCCCTGGCCACATTCATCCAAGCGCTATGATCAACAACCAGCTCATCAAGGTGTGCGGCATGACCGAGGGCGAGAACATCCGTGCCATCGAAGCCCTGGGAGTGGACCTGATCGGATTCATCTTCTACCCCGGCTCCCCGCGCTATGTGCGCGAAACGCCTTCCTACCTCCCCGCCAAGGCGGGTCGCGTGGGCGTGTTCGTGGACGCTCCGCGCGAGGAGATCCTGCGCCGCAACGAGACCTACCGCTTCGACTACGTCCAGCTCCACGGCTCGGAGAGCCCGGAGTTCTGCGCGCAGCTGCGCGAGCGCGACGGCTTGCACGTCATCAAGGCCTTCGGCATCGCCGAGGAAAGCGTGCGAAGCACTGTCGCAGGCTACGAAGGGGCCTGCGACCTCTTCCTCTTCGACACCAAGACCCCCGGCCACGGCGGCAGCGGCAAGCGTTTCGACTGGTCCATCATGGACGACTACGAAGAGAAGACGCGCTTCCTGCTCAGCGGCGGCATCGGGATGGACACCGTGGCCACGCTCCACGACTTCATCTACCCGTACCTCGCGGGCATCGACCTCAACAGCCGCTTCGAGACGGCCCCCGGGATCAAGGACCCGGAACTGATGGAAGTATTTCTAGAAAACCTGCAACGATAAGACAATGAACAGAATAGACCAACTCTTCAGCAGCAAGCCGCAGCGCCTGCTCTCCATTTACTTCTGCGCCGGCGCGCCCACCCTCGACGGCACCGCCGACGTGATCCGCACCCTCGCGCGCGAGGGCGTGGATATGATCGAGATCGGCATCCCCTTCAGCGATCCGATGGCCGACGGCCCCGTGATTCAGGACGCCGCCACGAAGGCCCTGCGGAACGGGATGACCCTCGAGAAGCTCTTCGCGCAGCTCGCGGGCATCCGCCGCGACGTGAACATCCCCCTCATCCTGATGGGCTACCTCAACCCCGTGTTCCGCTTCGGTTTCGAGGCGTTCTGCGCGCGTTGCGCGGAGGTGGGCGTGGACGGGATCATCATTCCGGACCTACCGTTCAAGGACTACATGGAGAGCTACAAGGCCGTGGCCGAGCGCTTCGGGCTGCGCTTCATCATGCTGATCACCCCGGAGACCTCCGAGGAGCGGGTGCGCCTGATTGACGAGCACACTTCCGGCTTCATCTACATGGTCTCGTCGGCCGCGACGACGGGCGCGCAGAAGGACTTCGGCGCGCAGAAGCAGGCGTACTTCAAGCGGATTGCGGACATGGGGCTGCGCATCCCGCGGATGGTCGGCTTCGGCATCAGCAACAAGCAGACTTTCGACGCCGCGTGCAAGCACGCGAGCGGCGGCATCATCGGCAGCCGTTTCGTGACGCTGCTGGACCAGGCCGGCGGCGACGCCGAAGCCGCCATCCGGCAGCTGAAAGCTGATATCGGGTTGTAGAGATTCGCCGGTCGGGGCCGGCGAATGACGAGAAAAGGGAGCCAGCGAATGACGGAAAAGTCGGAGCGAAGCGACGCAGGGGGTTCCGGGGGGAACGCCCCCCGGTATTAAGAGAAATGGAGGATCAGCGATCCTCCATTTTTATGTATTCTTTCTCGTCGGTGACGCAGCGGTAGGCGGGACGGATGATGCGGCGCCCCTCGTAGTTGAGCTCCTCGTTGCGGTGCGCGCACCAGCCCACGATACGGGCCATCGCGAAGAGCGGCGTGTAGATCTCGCGCGGGATGCCGATCAGGTCATACACGAAGCCCGAATAGAAGTCCACGTTGGCGCAGAGCACCTTGCGCTGCCCCTTGGCGGCATAGACCTCCTCGATGGCGATGCGCTCGATGCGCTCCATGAACTCGAACTCCGGCAGGCGGCCCTTCTCGATCGCGAGCTCGCGCGCCATCTCCTTGAGCAGGACCGTACGCGGGTCGGACTTGGTATAGACCGCATGGCCGATGCCATAGACGAGGCCGCTCTTGTCGAACACCTCGCCCTTGACGATGCGGCGCAGCCACTTGGCGATCTCCTTCTCGTCGGTCCAATTGGTAATGTTCTCCTTGAGGAAGGAAATCATGTCGCAGACCTTGAGGTTGGCGCCACCGTGCTTGGGCCCCTTCAGGGAGCCGATGCCGGCCGCGATGGAAGAGAAGGTGTCCGTGCCGGTGGAGGAAGTCACACGCACCGTGAAGGTGGAGTTGTTACCACCGCCGTGCTCGGAGTGCAGGATGAGCAGCAGGTCGAGCGTACGGGCGTCCAGCTCGGTATAGTCCGTCCCCTTGAGCATATAGAGGAAATTCTCCGCCAGCGACAGGCCCGGCTGGGCGTCGCGGATGTGCAAGGAGCGGCCGTGATGGTGGTGCCGGTACATATTGTACGCGTAGGCAATCGTGGTCGGGAACTTCGAGATGAGCTCGATGCTCTGGCGCATCAGGTTGTCGCGCGAGACGTCGTCCGGATTCTCGTCGAAGGTGTAGAACTCCATCACGCTGCGCGCGAGGATGTTCATGATATCGTCGCCCTCCAGCTCGATGATGTGCAGAATGGTCTTCTGCTCCAGCGGCATGTTGTCGATGATCAGGTCCTTGAAGGCCTGGAGCTCCTCCGCATCCGGCAGGCGGCCGGACAGAAGCAGGAAGCAGATCTCCTCGTAGCCGAAACGCTTCTCGGCCATGATGGCGTGGACGAGGTCCTTGACCTCATAGCCCCGGAAATAGAGCTTGCCCTCGATCGGCTCGATGGTGCCGTCGTCCTTGCGCTCGTAGCCCACGACGTTGCCGATGTTGGTCAGTCCGACCAGCACACCAGTGCCGTCCTCGTTGCGAAGACCGCGCTTGACGTCCAGCTTCTTGAACAGGGCGGCATCCATCCGGGTGCTCCCCTTCATTTCCTCGGAGAGCTTGTAGATGAGGAATTCTTTCTTGGTCTTCGTGGTCATTTGGACAGGGTATTGAGGGCAGAGCCCGCCCGGAACCAGGCGATCTGCTGCGGGGTGTAGCTATGGTTGGCCTGGATGCGCTCCTGCGTGCCGTTCTCGTGGCAGATGATCACGGTAAGCGGCTTGCCCGGGGCGATCCTGGAGCAGAGCACGTCCAGCTTGTCGCCCTGGCGGATCTTGGCGTAGTCCGTCGGGTTGGCGAAAGTCAGGGCCAGCACGCCCTGCTTCTTGAGATTGGTCTCGTGGATGCGCGCGAAGCTCTTGGCGAGCACGGCGCGCACGCCCAGGAAGCGCGGCTCCATCGCCGCATGCTCGCGGCTGGAACCCTCGCCGTAGTTGTCCTCGGCCACCACGATGCTGCCCACGCCGGCGTCCCGAAGGACCTTCGCGCGCGGGGCCACGGGGCCGGATTTGCCGGTGAAGGCGTCGGTCGCCCCCAGCAGCAGGTTGTCGGAAATATTCTCCAGATGGCCGCGGAACTTCAGCCACGGGCCGGCCATCGAGATGTGGTCGGTGGTACACTTGCCCTTGACCTTGATCAGCAGCGGCAGGCCAATCAGGTCCTTGCCGTCCCACGGAGCGAAGGGCTGCAGACGCTGCAGGCGCTTGCTGTCGGGGCGGATCACCGGGTCGGGGCTGCCGGGACGCGGGGCCACGTAGCCCGTCGTGTCGGACACAAAACCCTCCGTCGGCAGATCCAGGCCGCGCGGGGCGCGCATCCACACGCCGTCCAGCGTCTCGGAGCGCGGGTCGAAGTCGAGCCTGCCGGCGAATGCAAGCGCGACCGCCATCGACGGGGAGGCGATGAAGGCGCGCGTCTCGGGGTTGCCGTCGGCCCGCTTCGCGAAATTGCGGTTGAAGCTCGTGACGATGGTGTTGGGGCGCGTCGGGTCGTCCGTCTCGCGCTCCCACTGCCCGATGCAGGGGCCGCAGGCGTTCGCCATGATGGTGGCGCCGGCCTCCCGCAGGGAATCCAGCAACCCGTCGCGCTCGGCCGTCGCACGGATTTGCGCGCTGCCCGGAACGACGAGCAGCTTCGCCTTCGGCTTCAGCCCGGCATCCAGCGCCGCACGCGCCACGGAGGCCGCGGACGCGAGATCCTGGTAGGAAGAATTGGTGCAGGAGCCGATGAGGCTCACCTCCACCTGGTGCGGGAAACGCTCCCGCGCCTGGCGGTCCTTCATCTCGCTGAGCGCACAGGCGGCGTCCGGCGTATAGGGACCGTTGATGTAGGGTTCGAGCTCGCAGAGATTGATCTGCACGACTTCGTCGAAATACTGCTCCGGATGCGCGATCACGGCATCGTCCGCGCGCAGTTCGCAGCAGAGGTTCGACGCCATCGCCGCCACTTCCTTGCGGCCCGTGGCCATCAGGTACTCGGCAATGTGCACACCGTACGGGAAGACGGAGCTCGTGGCGCCGACTTCCGCACCCATATTGCAGATCGTAGCCTTGCCGGCGCAGGAGAGGTTCTCCGTGCCGGGACCGAAGTATTCGAGGATGGCATTGGTGCCGCCTTTGACGGTCAGCAGGCCGGCGAGCTTGAGGATCACGTCCTTGGGCGTGGCCCAGCCCTTGAGCGAGCCGGTCAGGCGCACGCCGATCAGGCGCGGCATCCGCAGCTCCCAGGGCATACCCGTCATCACGTCCACCGCATCGGCGCCGCCCACACCGATGGCCAACATGCCCATACCGCCCGCATTGGGCGTATGGGAATCCGTCCCGACCATCATGCCGCCCGGGAACGCATAGTTCTCCAGGACGATCTGATGGATGATACCGGCACCCGGCTTCCAGAAGCCGATGCCGTAGCGGGCTGCCGCAGAGGCCAGGAAATCATAGACTTCCGCATTGGCCTTCAGGGCGTCCGCGAGATCCGTCTCAGCGCCTTTCTTCGCGCAAATCAGGTGATCGCAATGAACCGTGGTGGGCACGCTCACAGCCTCGCGGCCCGTGCTCATGAACTGCAACAGCGCCATCTGCGCCGTCGCGTCCTGCATCGCCACGCGGTCGGGACGGAACTCGCCGAAGTCCTCGAGCCGCTTGAGCGGCTTGCTGGACGCGGGGTCGTACACGTGGGAATACAAGATCTTCTCCGACAACGTCAACGGCCTGCCCAACATCTGCCGGACGGCCGCTACCCGTTCTCCATAGCCCTTGTAGAAGGACTTCACGGTTTCCAAATCGAACATACGGATCTTCTAACCGATATAAACACAACTAACTAATCTGTCGTGGCTCTCCCGTCGTCCGGGCGGGGACCGGGAGGCACCGCATTTGCAAAGATAGATAAAAATTTGATTAATAAAAATTATTTCGCAAAATATTGATATTCAATCACGAAATTACCAAAAGGCTGGATTAGGAAATATGTTTTATTAACAATTATTCATTTTATCCCCACAAAAACTTACAATCCATAATTAAAAATGACCGCATCGCTTTCGCAATGCGGTCATTTCAAGATCTGTAAAACCCGCTAGATGCAGGTGTAACCGCCGTCAACGGCGATGTTCTGACCGTTCACATAGGTCGAAGCCGGCGAGGCCAGGAAGAGCGCACAGGTGTCGAGCTCGCCCTGCTTGCCGTAGCGGCCGAGCGGAATGCTCTGCTTGGCGATGGCCTGGAAATAGTCGGAATCGAGGGTGGCAGTGGTCAGGTCGGTGTAGAAGTAGCCCGGGCAGATGCTGTTGACCGTGATGCCGTGCTTGCCCCACTCGGCCGCGAGGGCGCGGGTCAGGTTCACGACACCGCCCTTGGCGGCATGGTACGGAGCGGAGCCGCAGATGAGGTTGCCCACCAGGCCGTACATCGAGGCGATGTTGATGATGCGGCCGTAGCCGGCCTTGATCATCTCCTTGCCAAACTCGCGGGAGCAGTTGAACGTGCCGAAGAGGTCGATGTCCAGCTCCTTCTTGAACTGCTCGTCGGTGATCTCCTCGGCCGGAGCCACGGCGCCCGTGCCGGCGTTGTTCATCAGGATGTCCACACGGCCGAAGCGCTCCATCGTGGCGGCCACGGCGGCCTTGACTTTCTCAGTATCGGTGATATCGCAGGCGAACGGCAGCACCTCCACGCCGAACTCGTCGTGGATGGCCTTGGCGTTCTCTTCCAGGAGATTCATACGGCGGGCGAGCAGCACCAGATTGGCGCCCTGGCTCGCAAAGGCCTTGGCCATCTGGAGGCCCAGGCCGGTGGATGCGCCGGTCACAACGGCGACGCGTCCGGAAAGATCAAAATAATTCTTCATATACACGGTTACATTTAACTTGGTGGACGCAAATATACAAAAAAAAGATTCCGGGTCAAGCCCGGAATGACTGTCTGTCAACCGGCAAAGCCCTACTCATGCCGAGCGAAGCGCTTCTGCGCCAGGACCACCAGTAGTTCTGGTAGAGAAAAGGCATGAATTCTTTTTATAGATTGTCTCATGGATCTTCAAAATATGCAATATTCTCATTCAAGAACTCTATAGCTTCAACCGGATAAAATTCATCAATATTTTTATTATAACGCAAGATGTATAGTTGATTGTTTGTTATTACCCAATATCGCCCATCAATTGAGCCATCACCCACATTGACTATTGTAAAGATATACTCTACTTGATTATTCTGTAGATATTTCAGCAATGTCTGCATAAATAAAGGCACATCTGGTTGCTCAATAATCTTATTCACCCTATAACGAGGCAAATTGTGATAAAGCCACCCTTCTGGGAAAAAGTAGTACTTTCCTTTTGTTATTTCAAATGCAAAATCATTAGCTAAAATAGGATGGCATATATATGACCAAAGTTTTTGTTGGCGTTCATGCGATGACAGACAGTGCCATGAACTATATTTCCTCTCAGCAAGATTCATAACTGACGGAATATAGGTCAAAGACGTGTCTAATCGAGCTTTTTTTAGGTGATTTTCATACGCTGATTTGTAGCCCTCTACAAATCGATTCACATCTTGCGCTCTAATTATAAAGGATTGAGTCGAGAAGATGAGCAAAAAGATGAGAAGTGATAATATATGTCTCATTTTAATATCTGAAAATCATTAGTGTCCGGTAAAAAATCCGGCATAATACACAACAAATATTTGACTATCAACCAATTATAGCGCCTATTTGAGTAACCGATTTAAAATATGCTAGTTGTTCACTATCAACATTATACCTCAACAGATTGGCTTCAAATAGTGTTTTTATAAATCTAAAACGTTCACGTTTTTTACCGAGCATACATGTTATGAATTCGCATGATTTGCATCTATAATACAATACCTTTCGACAGCTCTACATAACAGTTAATTACTCAATGTTATTCTCTGCCTCACTAGAATGCTTATACTGTACCCTATCTACAATCTTGAACACTCCATTGGGTTCAACCTTATAATACGTTTCGGAGTCGATTTCGCCCATCCAATCAAATGAAACAGTCCTCACGGATTGATTATCCATCCGTTCCGCATACTCGGGGCCCGAAAAGAACTGGTTGTATTCTTTTGCTACCGAGGCGACACATATGGCATCCAAAACTGAATTTCCTTTTACCGACATCAGATGAAAACTAATAACGTTCTCATCTTTCAAATTTACATTTTTAACGATATAGGTATCAATATCATCAGAAAGGTGCCATTTCCCGACAATATACAACCTGGTTACAGGTAGATATCTCGTTTTTAAATCGGAAGAGTCCAATGGAAATCCCTTTGGCATAATATAGCCAAGATTCGCCATCAACAATTTCTTAATGGCATCTCGCGATAACTCTATACCGTTCTCTTTCCACATGTTCTTTTCTTCTGTCAAGTATTTATTGGACCTAAATGGAGTTGCTTGTAAAATGCTATCCGGCAATACTGCCATACCGATAGAGCCTGTCGCGGTACCCTGATTTACTTGACGCGAGGCCTCCCCATTCCTGCACTGCACCATCAACCCCAACAGCAAAATGGGGAGCATTGGCAAGAAACGATTTATAAGATGTGCCATCTGTTTAACTAACTAATTACCGCCCGGCGAATCTCGCTTCGCGCGGCGCATGATTATTTGAGGAGCCGGCGAGCAAGTTCATCGACGTAATCATTGAGGTTAAACCGCTCTAATTCTAGATTTTTACCCGTTCGCCGTGCTGACAAGTGGATGCCAACAGGTTTATTCTCTTCCGTGAATAATATATCTACTAGGACAACCGTCTCTGTCGGAAAGGAATAAAAAAGTGTCAAATCAATCAGCCCAATCTTTTTCCCTGTCTTATTAAACAAAAGCAATTCGTCCAAAACATCTTGTTCGCAAACGAACATTCTTCTTTGAAAACTATTTAATTCATATTGAATTCTGTCTCCTGCATATCCGTAGCATTTTATAAAAACAACCTTCCGGGATAATTCGTTCGAACATACACGCTCCGCAAAAACAAACAATGAAGAAACAGCTTTTTTGAATATATACTTAATATCTTCCACAATCTCATTTTTCATAATGAATTCGCATGCTCCATATATCTCTCTATGAACTTACATTTAAAGTCGTCCACGAATCCGGATAGCAACTGGTTGTTCAAGAAATCCTCCCCTTTGTTTTTCTGTCCGGCGACCAAATATAGTAAAGGGAGCATATAAAACTGATACTCACGTCCTATCAGAAGTTCTCTTTTCTCATACGCCTCTATAAGGCGATCAATATTTTCAAACTCCGTATAAAACGGATATGCGTAATGCCTTATTTCTCCGAAGATTTCATCCATTCTCCCATCGAGATTATAATTGTCTTTAAAGAACCAATCCTTAAACTTGAATTCGGGCTCTAGAAAACCCATTTGAACTATAAACATGGGAATCGGAAGGGTTACTTTCCCTTCCCGATGATCGGTTAGCTGCACATACAAGCGTTCTATGACGAGATGCCGAATACCAACAGAAACATCAATCCCACGACCAGAGGAATAGGTATACTGTCCAAAATTAAGCAAATCATTAAAATCCTTATTGCTTGATTCTCGATAGAAACAGTATCCTTTCTTCTTGAAACCCTCTGCGGAACATCTTAGTTTCAAAGCTGCATTAATCTCTTCTCTTAAAGTACTCATAAACTAGAATCGTATAATAATGAATGAATAATTGGTTATAGGATCGCCACTTGGCCAAACACTTAATGCATTGGATTCTACTGGAGTAAGCTGATATACCGCCCGCTATTTCTTGTCAAAAGAAACATAATGGGTCAAAAAAGCTGTCCTCAGCTAACTCCCGGACAAACAGTTCAGCATCAATTGGATAGAATTGCCGACGCTTATCATCAAACAACAAAAATATAACTGGTTATCTTTAATTATCCAATACATCTCATTGCTCTTTTCTATAACATTTAAGTTTGTAATGGTAAATATATAATCTACTGAATTATAAGTAAGGAAATCTACCAAAGGGACAACTACACCAAAGTAATCATCTACAAGTATCTCAGTTATACCATTCGCTCTGACAGAGTCTCTATCATGAAACAATAAACCTTCCGGATATTGATATCGTCTTTTTTTAGAAAGATTTATTGCTTCTTTATTAGCAAGAATGGGATCTCTTAAATACTCCCACAAGCGCTCCCGGCGTAGAGAAGCCGGTAGTGCGAACCAAGACTCCGATCCTGAATCCAAATAGAGATTAATTACCTCTGGTATATAAATTAGAGAGGTGTCTTTATATACAACAGACTGCTTTTCATAAGCCAATTTATATTGCTCAATAAAGCTTTCGACTGTTTGAGACTTCCCTCCAATACAGAAGCAAATAATAAACAAAACTAGTAAACTATAATACTTCATTTCAATACTTAAATACGCGTACGTGGAGTGGTCAGAGTAATAATGCAGCAGATGGTGCGGCAACTGGATCGTGGCATGGATCTCTTCTCCCTTTCTATTCTGTAAATACAAGTTACTAGCTAGTGCTTACAAGTATAAAAAAACAGAAGAAGATTTCAAATAAGGGCAATGGCCCAGCGGCCCTGTTTGACGAATAAACAAGGCAAAATGATGGATTCGGAATAGTGAGTGACCGATTACTCGTGCGTGGCGAAGCGCTGCTCGGCGAGTTTTTCGTACTTCGTGCCGGGGCGGCCGTAGTTGGCGTAGGGGTAGATGGAGATGCCGCCGCGCGGGGTGAAGAGGCCCGTGACCTCGATGTACTTGGGGTCCATCAGGCCGATGAGGTCCTTCATGATGGTGTTGACGACGTCCTCGTGGAAGTCGCCGTGGCTGCGGAAGCTGAAGAGGTAGAGCTTGAGGCTCTTGCTCTCCACCATGCGGCGGTCGGGGATGTAGCTGATGCGGATCTCGGCGAAGTCCGGCTGGCCCGTGATCGGGCACAGGGTCGTGAACTCCGGGCAGTTGAAGCGCACCCAGTAGTCGTTCTCGGGGTGGCGGTTCTCGAAGGTCTCGAGGACCTCGGGGGCGTAGTCCTGGCGGTATTCGGTCTTGCGGCCCAGGGACTGCAGGCCGTCTTGAGTTCTGTCCATACTAGATGTCTTTGATTTTGAATGGGTTGTAGGAGACTTCGTGGTCGAAGGTGTCGATGCCCTCGGCGCGCTTGACGCGCCTGACGAACCAGGCGGTCAGCGGGAGGATGATCACCTCGTAGAGCACCTTGGCGATCACCTGCGTGACGGCGAGTTGCAGCACGGCGGCCAGGGGCAGCACCCCCCAGAACACCGCCGGGAAGAAGATGAGCGAGTCGGCCAGTTCGCCGCCCACGGAGGAGAGGATGGCGCGCCAGCCGAAGCCTTTGCCCTCGGAGGCGACCTTCATGCGGCTCATGATCCACGCATTCACCGTGGAGCCCACGAAGAAAGCGAAGAGCGAGGCGATGGTGGTGCGGGGCACCATCCCGAAGAGGGAGTTGAAGGCCTCCGCCGTCGGGAGGCTTTCTTCCATGAGCGGGGCGGGCAGCCAACAGACCAGCTGCGACATCATGGCCACGAAGGCGCTCAGCAGGAACGCCAGCCAGATGACGAAACGAGCCTTGCGGTAGCCGTAAACCTCGGTCACGCAGTCGTTGAGGATGTAGGACACCGGGAACAGCAGCACGGCGCCGGACAGCTGCAGATGCGAGCCGGCCACCTGCCAGAGGCGCGGGACAAAGAAATTGGACGTGATCAGGCAGACGATCAGCGTCGTGGCGATCAGCACGAATCGCGTGCTGAAAAGAGTTTTTGACATGTCTGAATACTTGTTTTTAACGTGGTTTCAAGAACACAGGGCCCGTCCGCCTGTCAAGTCCGGCGGACGGGTCCCTCACTATCTAACTAAACTTCGACGGCGGAGTTGAACTCCTGGAGGAAGCGCATATCGTTCTCAAAGTAGTGGCGCAGGTCGTTGACCCGCCACTTGAGCATCGCGATGCGCTCCAGACCCATGCCGAAGGCGAAGCCGCTGTATTTGCTGGAGTCGATCCCGCTGGCCTCGAGGACGTTCGGGTCCACCATGCCGCAGCCCAGGATCTCCAGCCAGCCCGTTCCCTTGCAGATGTTGCAACCCTTGCCGTGGCAGATGTTGCAGCTGACGTCCACCTCGGCGGACGGCTCCGTGAAGGGGAAGAAGGACGGGCGCATGCGGATCTCGGTCTCGGGACCGAACATCTCGCGGGCGAAGAGGAGGATGGCCTGCTTGAGGTCGGCGAAGGTCACATTCTCATCGATGTAGAGGCCTTCCACCTGGTGGAAGATGCAGTGCGCGCGGGCGCTGATGGCCTCGTTGCGGAACACGCGGCCCGGGCAGATCACGCGGATGGGCGGGTTCTTCATGCGCTCCATCGTGCGCACCTGGACGCTGGACGTGTGGGTGCGCAGGAGCAGCGGGTTGGGATGCCCCGTGGACACGAAGAAGGTGTCCTGCATGTCGCGCGCCGGGTGGTTCGGCGGGAAATTGAGGGCCTCGAAGACGTGGTAGTCGTCCTCCACCTCGGGACCTTCCGCGACGTCGTAGCCGAACTTGCGGAAGATGTCCACGATCTCCTGGCGGACGATCGAGACCGGATGGCGGGAGCCCAGCTCGAGCGGGTCGCCCGGCATCGAGAGGTCCTGCTTCGGACCTTCGCTGCCGCCCTCTTCGCCGACGCTGTCGCGGAGGCGGTCGATCGTCTCCTGCGCGGCGTTCTTGAGCTCGTTGAGCGTGCGGCCGAACTCGCGCTTCATCTCCTTGTCCACGGTGCGGAACTCTTCGAAGAGCGCCGTGATCTCGCCTTTGCGGCCGAGGAAGCGCACACGCGCTTCTTCCACTTCCTTCTGTGTCTTGCACTGGAGCTCTTTCAGCTCAGCAAGGACCCTGTCGATATCTTCTCTTTTCATTTCTTTCGAAATAGTTTCCGGGTCAGGCCCGGAATGACTTTAGTTACGTTTGGCGGCACGCTTGTCGCGCGCTTTCTTTTCGCGGGCGGCCCCGTTCTTGAGGTACTTCGCCCACTGCTTGTCGTCGAGCACCTTCTGCATCGCGACATAGATCTGCTCCGCCCACTTGTCCTGCACCTGCTGGTAGACGTCGGCGTTGCTCATCTTCGCGACCTGCAGGCCCTTGAGCTCGAGGCGCAGGGCATCATAGTCGTGGGTCAGGATGGAGTCCACGTAGAAGGTCTGCCAGTCTTCCAGACCGAGGACCTTCTCGTAGTTCTCGATCGACAAGTCGATGGCTTCGCGCATCTGCTTGACGGCCTCCTCCTCGCTCTGCGGCTGCTGTGCTCCGGAGAGCACCGGCAGGAACAGCAACGCGGCAATCCCGAAAAATTTTATAGCTTTGTACATCATTTTGCTCGAGATTCCGGGTCTCGCCCGGAATGACTATGAACCGCAAAGTTAAGAAGAAAAGATAAAATGAGAAAATTTCTGTGCATCATCCTGCTGGCCGCGGCCGTTTCGGCCGGGCGCGCAGACGCCTGTACCAACGTCATCATCAGCCCCGGGGCCAGCGCCGACGGGTCGAGCATGGTCTCCTATGCCGCCGACTCGCACGGCCTCTTCGGCGAGCTGTATTTCCGCCCTGCTGGCCGCTTCAAGGCCGGTTCGCTGCTCGCCATCAACGAGTGGGACACGGGGCGTCCGACCGGCAGCATCGCACAGGTGGCCCGCACGTGGCAGACCGTCGGCAACATGAATCAGCGCCAGCTCATCATCGGCGAGACCACCTGGGGCGGCCGTGAGGAACAGGTCGATCCGGCAGGCATCATGGACTACGGCTCGTTGATCTACGTGACCCTGCAGCGCGCCACGACGGCGCGCGAGGCCATCGACATCATCGTGGAGCTCGCCAATACGTATGGCTACCCCTCCGAGGGCGAGACCTTCTCGATCGCCGATCCGCACGAGGCCTGGGTCATGGATCTCGTGGGCAAGGGCGCGGACAACAAGGGTATCGTGTGGGTGGCGCGGCGCGTGCCGGACGGCTACATCTGCGCCCACGCCAACCAGGCCCGCATCACCCGTTTCCCGCAGGATGATCCCGAGAACTGCCTCTTCGCTCCGGATGTGATCAGCTTCGCCCGCGAGCAGGGCTGGTACGAGGGCAGCGACGCGGATTTCAGCTTCCGCGACGCCTACAATCCGCTCGATTTCGGCGGCGCCCGTGCCTGCGACGCCCGCGCCTGGAGCGCCTTCAACATCCTCTGCGACGGCGTCTTCACGTATGAGCAGGACGGCCGCGAGGTGTCCCGCCCCGCCAGCGACTGGCTCGACTATGCGATGGGCTACGACCTGCAGGGCGAGATGCCGCTCTTCGTCAAGCCCGCCCGCAAGATCACGGTCAAGGACGTAGCTGACGTGATGCGCGACCACTACGAGGGCACTCCGATGGACATGACCACCGACATCGGCGCGGGCGGCAACGGCCTGCCCTACCGCTGGCGGCCGATGAACTTCACCGTGGACGGGAAGACCTACCTCAACGAGCGCGCCATCGCGACCCAGCAGACGGGCTTCTGGTTCGTCGCCCAGGCGCGGGCGAACCTCCCCGACGAGGTCGGCGCCCTGATCTGGTTCGGCTGTGACGACGCTGCCACTTCTTACCTGACTCCGATCTACGCCAACCTCACGAAGGTGCCCGAGTGCCTGCGCGAGGGCAACGGCGACCTGCTGCACTACAGCGCCACGGCGCAGTTCTGGATGTGCAACCGCGTGGCGAACGCCTGCTACAAGATGTACGACCGGATGGCACCCGTGGCCCGCGCGGCGGCGGACAGTTTCGAGCGCGACCAGCTGGAGCGCGGCATCCCGGAGATGGACGCCAAGCTGGCGAAGCTCGTCCAGAAAGGGCGCCTGCGCAAGGCGCGCCGGCTGATGACGAAATACAGCGTGGAGACGGCTCAGCAGCAGTTTGCGGCCTGGACCAAGCTCGAGGAGCTGCTGCTCGTGAAGTTTATCGACGGCAATATCAAGGCCCAGGACGAGGACGGGAACTTCCTCCACACGGAGTACGGTCCCGGCTTCCCGAAGGGCCTGCAGTACGGCGGCTACAACGAGCTGTGGAAGGCGGCCGTGGCCCGCGATCCGCACGCCTCCGTTCTTGAATCCCGTTAGTCTATGACGACCCTGCTTCTCTCGCTGCTGCTCTCCGTCATTCCCGGCCCAACCGGGAATCTCCTCCAGTACGCTGACCCGCTGGTCGGCACGGACGCCCACGGTCACACCTTCCCCGGCGCCGTCGCGCCCTTCGGGATGGTGCAGCTCAGCCCGGACACCCGCCCGCAGGCGGGCGACTGGGACGGTTGCAGCGGCTACCACTACAGCGACGGCGTCATCTACGGCTTCTCCCATACGCACCTGAGCGGCACCGGCTGCGACGACCTCTGCGATGTCCTGCTGATGCCGGGGCGGGAGCATTCGACCTTCTCGCACGAGCGGGAGAAGGCCTCCCCGGGCTATTACGAGGTCTTCCTGGACGGCCCGCAGGTGCTGGCGCGCCTGACGGCCGGACGGCGGGTCGGGGTGCACGAATACACCTTCCCGGCCGGCGCGAAGCCGGAGATCACGCTCGACCTGCAGCACCGCGACCCGCTGGACGGCTGGCACATCACGCCCGCCAAGGCGGGATGCAGCGGCTGGCGGCAGTCCAGCAGCTGGGCGCGGGGGCAGGACGTCTATTTCTGGATGGAGTTCTCCGCGCCCGCGAAATGCAAGCTGCTCGACGGCGGCCGCCGGGCGGTGTTCACTTTTTCGCGAATGACGAACACCATCACCGTTCGTGTCGGCATTTCCTCCGTGTCGGAGGAGAACGCCCGGCAGAACCTCCTCGCGGAGTACCCCGAGAGCTTCGAGGGCCAGCGGGCGGCCACCGAAGCCGCCTGGGAGCAGTATCTGGGCAAGCTGGAATGCCCCTGGACGGACGAGGAGCACCGCCGCCGCTTCTACACCGCCCTCTACCACACGGGGATCCATCCCTCGCTCTACTCCGACGCCAACGGCGAGTACCGCGGCATGGACCGTCAGGTGCACCGCGCCGAGGGCTGGGAGCGCTACACGGTGCTCTCGCTCTGGGACACCTTCCGCGGGGAGCATCCGCTCCTGTGGGAACTCGAGCCGGAGCGGAGTTATGATTTCCTGAAGACCTTCCTGTCCATCTACGACGAGGCCGGCAAGCTGCCCGTCTGGGAGCTCTGGGGCTACGAGACCAACTGCATGATCGGCTACAACGCCGCGCCCGTGATCGCCGACGCCCTGGCGCGCGGCTTTACCGACTTCGACGTCGAGAAGGCGCTCGAGGCCCTGCTGGCGAGCTCGAAGCGGCCGGAATTCGGCCTGGACAGCTTCCGCGCCAACGGCCTCGTGCTGGCTGACGACGAGCACGAGAGCGTGTCCAAAACCCTCGAATACGCCTACGACGACTGGTGCACCGCCCAGGTGGCGAGGTACCTCGGGCGCATGGATGTTTACGAAGAATACATGACTTCCGCGCAGTACTGGCGCAACGTTTTCGACCCCGCGACGGGGTTCATGCGCGCCCGCCTGAACGGCCGCTGGGTCAGCCCCTTCGATCCGCGCGAGGTCAACAATCATTACACCGAGGCCAACTCCTGGCAGTACAGTCTTTTCGTGCCGCAGGACCTCGGCGGACTCATTGAGGCGCTGGGCGGCGCGGATGCGCTGGAGCAGCGCCTGGACGCGATGTTCGGCGCCGAGGAGGGCAACACCGGCCGCACGCAGGCCGACATCACCGGCTGCATCGGGCAGTATGCCCAGGGCAACGAGCCCAGCCACCATGTGGCTTTTCTTTATGATTATGCCGGGCGGCCCGACAAGCGGCAGGCGCGCGTGGAGCAGATCCTCGAGACGCTCTATTCCTCCGCTCCGGACGGCCTTTGCGGCAACGACGACTGCGGGCAGATGTCCGCCTGGTACGTTTTGTCCGCCCTCGGCCGTTACCCCGTCTGCCCGGGTTTGACGGCGGCTTCCCTGCGCGCCGAGGGACCCAGTTTTGCCGGGCCCTCTTCGTCATTCGCCGGCCCTACCGGCGAATCTCTCACCCGCATCCCGAAGACCATCGTCACCAACCCGGCCTTCGAGCTCGAAGGCGACATCTTCGCCGACTCGCTGCGTGTCGCCATTTCCGGCGAAGGCCGGATCTGGTACCGCCTCGGCGAAGGCGATTTCCAGCCCTACGAGGGCCCGTTCACCGTGTATGAGCCTTGCCGCATGGAGGCCTACGCGCAGATCGGGGAGCGCCGCAGCTTCACCACCCGCTGCGCCGTGCACCAGATCCAGCGCGACCGCGACATTGACATCCGCGCCCGCTACAGCCGCCAGTACACCGCCGGCGGCGACGAGGGCCTGATCGACGGCTTCCGGGGCAGCCTGAACTGGCGCACCGGCGGCTGGCAGGGCTACCAGGACACCGACTTCGAGGCCGTGGTGGACCTGCGCAGCGTGCGCGACATCTCGCGCGTCGGCGCGGGCTTCTGCCAGGACGCCCGCTCCTGGATCTGGATGCCGCGCTGGGTGGAATTCTCCGTCTCGGAGGACGGGGAGCATTTCACGCCGCTTGCGCGCGAGGAGAACACGATGGACGAACGCGACTACGAGATCCGCATCTGGGATTGCGAGGTGAGTGCCGCGGCGCGGGCGCGCTACGTGAAGGTGTTCGCCAAGAACATCGGCAACATCCCCGCCTGGCACCCCGGTGCCGGAAGCCAGGGTTTCATCTTCATCGACGAAATCTGGATTCACTGATAAACCAATTATTTGTATATGAAAAAGTATTTGATCCCCATCCTCGCGGTGCTGTGCGCCTCTCTGAGCCTTTCGGCCCAGGAAGCGAATCGCGAGATCACCGCTCAGCTCGCCGAGTCTTATGCCGAGCTGCAGAGCACCTACACGCCGTCCTTCAAGGTGGACGGCACCAATGCCAAGGTCCGCAACGTCATCCTGCTCATCGGTGACGGCATGGGCCATGGCGCCGTCAACGCCGCCATGTACGCCAACGGCGGCGCCCTGACGATGACCAACCTCCGCACCTTCGGCCTTGTGCGCACGCAGTCCGCCGACAACTTCACCACGGATTCCGCCGCTTCCGGCACCGCCTACGCCACGGGCCAGAAGACCAACAACGGCTTCGTAGGCATGAACACCGAGCGCGAGCCCATTCCCAACATTCCGGAGATGCTGACCCCGCTGGGCTACGCCTGCGGCGTCCTCTCCACCGACAATCTCAGCGGCGCCACGCCGGCGGTTTTCTTCGCCCACCAGGCCGCCCGCGGCGAGAAGGAGGCCATCTGGGCCGACCTGCCCGCCAGCGCGCTGAAATTCGCCTCCGCCGGCACGCAGTCCGCCTTCGAGAGCATGCCCCTGTCCACCCAGGACGCCATCAAGAAGACCTTCACCGTGGTCTATGACCCGAAGGATCCCGCCGTGGCCGGCTCCGAGCGCCTGCTCTATCTGCCCGAGAGCGTCCACCTCGACCGGGGCGACTACCTGCCCGCCACCACCGAGATGGCCATCAATTACCTCTCCCAGCGCGGCAAGAAAGGCTTTTTCCTGATGGTCGAGGGCGCCCGCATCGATAAGCACGAGCACAACAACGAGCTCTCCGAGACCCTCGCCGAGACGCTCGATTTCGACAAGGCCGTCGAGGCCGCCGTCCGCTTCGCGGAGAAGGACGGCCACACGCTGGTGATCATCAGCGCCGACCATGAGACCGGCGCCACCCTGCTCAACGGCGGCGACCCGGAGACGGGCTACGTGCGCGTCACCTTCACCTCCGGCAGCCACACCCCGATGATGGTGCCGCTCTTCGCCTACGGCCCGCACTCCCGCGACTTCGGTTGCGTGCAGGAGAACAGCGACGTCGCCATCAAGATCCTCCAGCTCCTCGGAGCCAAGAAATAATATACCTTAGACACAGAAAAACCCGCGCAGACGCATCTGTGCGGGTTTTTTGCGGAGAGGACGAGATTCGAACTCGTGATACGGTTACCCGTATGCAGGTTTAGCAAACCTGTGGATTCAGCCACTCTCCCACCTCTCCAATCTTCCCTGCGGTTTCCAAACTGGATCTCCGTGATTCGGGACGACAAAGTTACAACAAATAATTAGTTTTCCAACTATTATTTTTCCGGATACGCGCTACTGCATGATGCTGCGCTCGGTGGCGTTCATATAGACGCGCGGAAGCGGGGCCGTGTTGAAGCTGGCCGAGTTGCCGCGGGAGAGGTCCATCTGGACCTCGCTCCAGGGGCGTGCGACCGTCTTGTACGTGCCCGTGGCGAAGTCGTATTCCGTCCGCACGGTCTGCGGGATCTTGTCCGGGGAGTAGGGATTCTCGTACGGCGCCCAGCCGGGCGTCTTGGCGAAGGCGAAGGGGTTGGAGGTGCTCATCATCGGGACCGTCCCTTCCGGAACGGCGAAAGGATTGGTCAGGAGTAGCCGCGCGATCGCGAACGCCCACATCGCCCCGCGCGAGTAGTGCGGCGCCCGGTACAGATCCAGGTTCAGGCCCATGGTGTGCAGGACATTGGCGCTCGTGGCCGCGTTGATGCGCGCTGCACGCTCTTCCCGGCTCTCGAAACCGATGGGCGCGAGCACGCCCTGCATCCGGATCCGGGAGTAGATGGAGTAGCCCATCAGCGGGGAGAAGTCTGGCTTCTGCCGGAGCGAATCGGCCTTCACAGCCGGGCCGTCGATCGGGGTCGCGGGATAGTCCTGCGCCCGCAGGGAGAGCACCCCGGCGGCGAGCAACAGAAGGGAAAGGAGTAGGATCGGTCTCAGCATACGCCGGGCCGTAAAATCAAAGATTATACCACGGCGTTTTCCACCGGCCGGTTCCGGTGCGGATGCAGGGCCGAGATAAGGAAAACCACGCACGAAGCGGCGAGCAGCAGCTACAGCGCGGCCAGGCCGCAGAAATATGTCGCGCTCTGAACGGAAATGGTACAAATGTTTGGAGAAGATTTATTATATTCGGCGTCTAATTAATAACACACTTAGTAGTGTATTACTATTTTATGGAACTTTCTACCATCAAGCAAGCCTACGAGGCACCGACCGTCGAGGTCGTCGAAATCAAGCCGGAGGGCTACATCCTCCAGTCGAGCAAACCGGATTACGATCCCATTCCCTGGTAACCCCAAAAATGCAAGTATCATGAAAAAGACGCTTACCCTTCTCGCCATCCTTGCACTGGGCCTTACCGCGTGCAACAAAGTCGAACTCCAGAACAGCTCGGAGATAATCCCCGAAATCCCCGCCGAGGCGCCGGTCTGCTATTTCAACCTGCCGGCATCCTTCGTCAGAGATGCCGCCACTAAGGCCGTGACCATTGGCGAAGACACGGCCACCTCTCTGTTCGAAGCCAGCGACTCCGTCTATGTCTTCATTGAAGGCAGGGGGAGCAATATCGGAAAAATCGCGTGCGCTTATGATCTCACTCTCGACAAGATCGCTCCCCTGAATATTCGCAACATCAACGGCGCAACTTGCGACCTCGTCGGCAAGTTAACGTTCTATGCCGGGGAGTATGCAAGAACGGCCTATACGCCTGCGGTGGGCGATGTCGTGCATTTGTATTACAATATGCGGTTCACGCATTTCCCGTTTTCCGGTTATTATGATTATAGCCTTACGCATTTTAGCTATGGCAATCAGAGCGGAAACAAGGATGGGTACTACGACCCCGGCTATGGCTTCGGATACCCCGAGCTTTGGTATTGGGGTGCCAATCATTATGACCTCGCATTGGCACAGATGGAAATCACGGACGTTGCCGGCAACACAACCGATGGTTTCACGCTGACCCTGGGCAAGGTGGACGACCCGACGAATCCCAAGGCCAGCTTCCAGAACATGCAGTCCATGTTCCGTCAGCGGCTCACATTTACGGATCAGCTCGGAAATCCCACCACGCCCTGGATCACGAGGTATCGGATCAGTTCGGCATCAGACAAGACTGTACTTTCCTATCGTCCCTACTCCACTGCCAAATACGCGTATGGGGCCATCGAGATGGAAGACCCCGTCATCAGCGGAGATGAAGGCATCCACTTTGCCTTGATGTTCAACGACGAGAACAAGAATGATGCGCTTATCCAGACGGCCTATGATAACGCCCATAATGCCTATGTCGCCACCAAAACAGCGCCCGCCGGAGGATTCCTGAACGGGAAGTATTATCATGGCAACGCCACGCTGGCCTGGCATCACAGCACCCTGCCCTCCGTGACCGGCAACAATGCTCCGTACACGACGTACGCACCTGATGGATCCGGCAAATACGAAATTGACGACAATCCCGGTGATATTACCGTCAGCGGCTATAGCGAAGAGGACAATTGGATAGCCCTTTGTCAGGACACGAATGTTACCCTGGATAACATCACGGCCAGTTTCTATACCCGAGACGCTTTTATATACGGCTTTTCAATTTCTGGCTCCACCAACTTGAATTTAATCCTCTCGGGCACGAACAGTATCGACAGCCACAGCATGTATCTGGGTATTAATTGCCTCAGTGATGTATTATTGAGTTGCGCGGGGGCCTCGGCTACGCTTACTCTTCGCTGTGGCGATGAACGTTATTGCGGAATTCAAGCCCACAACTATGATGATACGAATAGCACCGACCCCTATTATAACTATTACAACGACACCTCGGAAAGGGATGTAAGCTCACTGCTGGCCGCTCCCGGCTTCACCGTTACCCGCAGCGCCCGCGTTGACGGGCCCGATCTCGATCTCGATGGTTATCCAGACTACTACACCTGGACCTACACCGTGGAGGACCACAGGGTACATCTGAACAGCCTGACCAGCAGTTACACGGCGCAGGACGGGGATGTCCTGACCGGAGAACTGCCCGGCAATCTCGAGTTGAATATCGCTAACGGCGCCACCGTGACGCTGGCGGGCATGACGCACCACGCGGGAAAATACCTCGACGGCATCATGTGCAAGGGTTCGGCGAATATCATCCTGGCCGCGGGGACGACAAATGACCTGACACGTGGCGATCAGGATTCCTACTCTGGCATCGTCGTGGATTACCTGGGCGCAGCGACACTCACCATCAGCGGCACAGGCATGCTCCTAGCCTCAGGCGGCGGACAGGGTCCCGGCATCGGGGGTATTCTCTCTTCTCACGACATCGTCATCAATGGCGGCAATATCACCGCCACGGGCGACAGCAACGCTCCGGGCATCGGCTCATGCTATGGCGGCGGAACAGTCGGAAATATAACCATTAACGGCGGAACCGTCACCGCCATAGGCGGCAGTAATGCCGTCGGCATCGGTGCAGCTGCTGGTGGTGGCACTTGCGCGGGCGTTACCATCGGCAGTGATATTACCAGCGTCAGTATCCAGAGAGGCTCTGGTTCGGCCGAGTTTTTTTCCGCCGTGTCCCATTCCGTGACCATCGACGGCAAGAGCTCGTTCTCAGTCACGACATCGACCACGCAGTTTCCGAAACTCAATTGTGTGCTGAGCACCACCAGTAGCACGGACGATACCTGGACGCTGACGCACAAGTAGAAGAACGTCATTCGCCGGCTCCGCCTTTTCGTCATTCGCCGGCTCCGACCGGCGAATCTCGTTTTTTGGCGGGAAAATGGTATCTTTGCAGTATGGAAAATCCATTGCTGCAGCCATCCGCCCTGCCATTCGGCGCACCGCGCTTCGACCTGATCCGGCCGGAGCACTGGAAACCCGCCTTCGAGGCGGCTATCGCCGCGGGTAAGGCCGAGGTGGACGCCATCGCCGCGAACCCCGCGCCGGCGACCTTCGCCAACACGGTCGAGGCGCTCGAGTTTGCCGGCGCCGCGCTGGACCGCGTGAGCGGACTCTTTTTCAACCTGCTTGAAGCCGAGAGCGACGATGCGATGCAGCAAATCGCGGAGGAAATCTCCCCGCTGCTGACCGAATACGACCTCTATATTTCCCTCAACGAGGCGCTTTTCGCGCGTATCCACGCCGTCTATGAGCAGCGGGAGACGCTCGAACTCGCCCCCGACCAGCGTAAGTTGCTGGAGGAGAGCTATAAAGACTTCGCGCGCAGCGGCGCCCTCCTCGGCCCGGCGGACAAAAAGACCTACGCCGCCCTGGAGGAGGAGCTGGACCTGCTCCAGCTCAAATACGGCAAGAACGTGCTCGACGCCACCAACGTCTTCAGCCTGGAGATCACCGACGAGGCGGAGCTGGAGGGCCTGCCGCAGTATGTCCGCGACGCGGCGGCGCAGGCCGCTCGCGAGAAGGGCCTGAGCGGCTGGCGTTTCGACCTTTCGCATCCCAGCTATGTTCCCTTTCTGCAGTTCAGTGCCCGTGCCGAGTTGCGGGAGAAAATGTGGCGTGCCTTCAATGCCCGGGCCCTCGGCGGCCCGCACGACAATAGCGAGAACTGTCTGAAAATTACCGACCTGCGGCGCCGGATCGCGCAGCTGCTCGGCTACGCCGATTGGGCGGCCTATGAGCTCGAAGAGCGCATGGCCAAGAACATGGGTGCCGTGCGCAAGCTGCTGGACGAGCTGATGGCGCCGTCCCTGCCCGCCGCCCGGCGGGAGGTGGCGGAGCTGCTCGCCTGGGCGCGGGAGCACGGCTACGCGCAGGAGCAGATGCTCCCCTGGGACTTCCCGTACTGGTCCGAGCGCTACCGCGCCGAACACTACGCCCTGAGCGATGAGCAGCTCAAACCCTACTTCCGCCTCGAGGACTGCATTGCGGCCGTGTTCGGCCTTGCCACGCGCTTGTACGGCGTGCAGTTTGTCGAGCGGACGGACCTGCCGGTTTACCACCCGGACGTGCGCGTCTATGACGTGCAGGACGCGGATGGACGGCACCTGGCGCTCTTCTACGCGGACTTCTTCCCCCGTCCGGGGAAGCGCAGCGGCGCGTGGATGACCAATTTCCGCGAGCTCGCGGTCCGAGGCGGCGTCGAAGAGCGGCCGCTGGTGAGCATTGTGACCAATTTCACGAAGCCCACCGCCGACGCGCCTTCGCTGCTCACGCACGACGAGCTGACGACGCTCCTGCACGAATTCGGGCATGCCCTGCACGGGATGCTCGCCGAGGGGCGTTACCCTTCGCTGACGGGCACCAATGTGGCGCGCGACTTTGTGGAGCTGCCTTCGCAGCTGATGGAGAACTGGGGCTTCGAGCCGGCATGGCTGCACACCTTCGCGCAGCACTGGCAGACGGGCGAACCCATCCCCGACGCACTCGTGGAGCGGCTCGTTGCCGCCCGGAACTACCATGCGGCCTACTTCCAGGTGCGCCAGCTGCGCTTCGGCCTGCTGGACCTCGCGTGGCACGCGGGGGTTCGCCGATCGGAGCCGGCGAATGACGGTACAATTGCCGACTCCGACCATTCGTCATTCGCCGGCTCCGATCGGCGAACCTCCGTCCTGGACGTTGAATCCCAGGCCCTGGCGGACTGCGCCGTCCTGCCGGACATCCCCGGCAGCTGCATCTCGACGTCCTTCCACCACATCTTCGACGGCGGCTACTCCGCCGGCTACTACTCCTACAAGTGGGCGGAGGTACTCGAGGCGGACGCCTTCTCGCTCTTCCGCGAGCGGGGCATCTTTGACCGCGCGACGGCCGCCTCCTTCCGGGAGAACATCCTCTCGAAGGGCGGCAGCGAGGACGAAGCCCTGCTGTACCGCCGCTTCCGCGGGCACGAGCCCGACCCGCAGGCATTACTCAAGAAACTGGAAATCATATAGATATCATGAAACCGATCATCAACCATTTCACCGACAACGACCTCTACACCTTCACCTGCCAGTACTACATTCTGAAGACCTACCCGCGGGCGGAAGTCGAGTACACCTTCTACGACCGCAACCACCAGGTCTATCCCCAGGGTTTCGACAAGCTGCTCCGCGAGCAGATCGACCACCTGGCCGAGGTCGTCATCACCGACGAGGAGATCGAGTTCATGAAGACCCGCTGCGTCTTCCTGCCGCTGTGGTACTTCACCTTCCTGCGCGGCTTCCGCTTCCGCCCCGGCGAAGTGACCATCCAGCAGGATGCGGAAGGCCACCTGGAGATCAACGTCTGCGGCAAATGGTTCTCCACCATCATGTGGGAGATGCCCATCCTGTCCTGCATCAGCGAGTTGATGCACGGCCTGCGCGGCGACTTCGAGCGCTACGATGCCGTGAAGGAAGAAGCGAAAGCGCGCGCGAAGACCGAGCGCATCTTCGGCAGCGGCCTCGTACTCGGCGACATGGGCACCCGCCGCCGCTTCAGCTTCGACCACCACGACATGGTGGTGCGCGTGATGAAGGAAGTGGCGGACTCGCGCAATGACTGGCCGGGCAAGTTCACCGGCACGTCGAACGTCTGGCTGGCGATGAAATACGATTGCGTGCCGCTGGGCACGATGTCCCACCAGCTCATCTCCTTCGAGGAGAACGTGAGCGGCGTGTTTGAGTGCAACTTCAACGTGATGAAGAAGTTCAGCGACGTCTATGACGGCGACAACGGCATCTACCTCTACGACTGCTTCGGCGACGAGGTCTTCTTCTCCAACCTCTCCAAGCGCATGGCCATGATGTACAAGGGCCTGCGTGTGGACAGCGGCGACGAGTTCGAGCAGACGGAGAAAATCATCTCCAAGTACAAGTCGCTGGGCATCGATCCCGCCACCAAGCAGGTCTGCTACTCCAACGGCCTCGACATCGACAAGGCCATCGAGATCCACCGGTACGTGGCCGGCCGCGTGCAGGACTCCTACGGCGTGGGTACCTTCCTGACCTGCGACGTGGACGGCGCCGAGCCGATGAACATCGTCGTCAAGCTTACCCGCGGCCGCATCACCGAGCTCCGCGAATGGCACGACTGCGTCAAGCTCTCCTGCACCCCCGGCAAGACCCTCGGCAACCCCGAGAAGTGCGCCTACTTGATCAAACTGCTCGGGCGGAAAGGAGAGTAATCCGCCGAAGACAGGACTGTCCCCCGGAAGCATTTCCCGATAGGGTTCTTTTTTTGCTTCCGGGGGACAGCTTCCGTTTCGGCAGAGCACTAAATCGTGCCCTGTTCCAACATGGCCTGCGCGACCTTCATGAAGCCGGCAATGTTCGCGCCCTTCACATAGTCCACGCTGCCGTCCGGCTGCGTGCCGAACTTCACGCACTGCTCGTGGATGGACTTCATGATGAAGTGCAGCTTCTCATCGACCTCCTTGCCGCTCCAGCTAATGTGCTCAGCGTTCTGGGTCATCTCGAGACCGGACGTAGCCACGCCACCGGCGTTGACCGCCTTGCCCGGCGCGAAGAGAATGCCGCCCTGCTGGAAGAAATGGATAGCGCCCGGCTGGCAGCCCATGTTGGACACCTCGCAGCAGCACCAGCAACCATTGGCCTTCAGCTCCTTGGCATCATCCTCGGAAAGCTCATTCTGGAACGCGCACGGAAGGGCGATGTCGCAAGGAACGCTCCACGCCTTCTTGCCGGCGGTAAAGACGGCCTTGCCCGGGAAACGGGTGGCCATATCCTCCACACGGTCGCGGTTGGAAGCACGCATCACCAGCATATAGTCGATCATCTCCTGGGTAATACCCTCCGGAATGGCGCAGACGCCGTCCGGACCGGAAATGGCCACCACCTTGGCGCCGAGCTCGAGGGCCTTGATGCAGGCGCCCCAGGCTACGTTGCCGAAGCCGGAGACCGCCACCTTGCAGCCCTTGATATCCTTGCCCGCGTGGTGCAGCAGGTTCTGGGTGAAATAGAGCGCACCGAAGCCCGTGGCTTCCGGACGCAGAATGCTGCCGCCCCAGGTGGAACCCTTGCCGGTCAACACGCCGGTATTATACTCGCGCGCGAGTTTCTTGTACATACCATACAGGAAGCCGATCTCGCGGCCGCCCACGCCCACGTCACCGGCCGGGATATCCTGGTCGGGGCCGATGCACTGCCAGAGCTCCAGCATGAAGGCCTGGCAGAAACGCATGATCTCGGCGTCGGTCTTGCCCTTGGGATCGAAATCGCTGCCGCCCTTGGCACCGCCCATCGGGAGGGTCGTGAGGGCGTTCTTGAACGTCTGCTCAAAGCCGAGGAACTTCAGCATGGAAGGGGTCACGGCGCGGTGGAAGCGCAGGCCGCCCTTGTAGGGGCCGATGGCGCTGTTGAACTGGATACGGTAGCCGGTGTTGGTCTGGACCTCGCCCTGGTCGTCCACCCAGGTCACGCGGAACGTGAAGATGCGGTCCGGCTCGACCATCCGCTCGACGATCTTCGCCCGTTCGAATTCAGGATGCTGATTATAGACTTCCTCGATGCTCTCGAGCACCTCCTGTACCGCCTGGAGATATTCACTTTCGCCGGGGTACTTGGCCTGGAGACGGGCCATAATGTCTTTTGTTTTCATTATCAGTGTTAAAAGTGGTTCAACTTTATTCAACTTCCCAGGTAGAGCCGCTGTGCAGCAGCTCGTCCACGCTGTGGATCTTCGACTTCGCCATGACGTCCTTGACCTGGTCGCGGACACCGTCGTCATAGGTGATGTCCTTGACGTCACGGATCACGCCGAGCGCCACCGGCATGTCCGGGCCCTTCATGTCGGCAAGCGCCATGTGCAGGCCAATGTAGTCGGTGTGGGCGTCGTGCACGAGGATGTCGTCCTCGGTGAAGCCGCCCTCGCCGATGCGCACGGCACGGATCTTCTTGCCGTCATAGATGAGGCCGCGATCGCGGTCCTTGCCGAAGATCATCTTCTCGCCGTGACGCAGCACGATGGTGTGGTCCGCCTTGACGGCGGGATCGGACAGCGCCTTGTGCGCACCGTCGTTGAAGATCACGCAGTTGGTCAGCATCTCCATCACGGAGCAGCCGTCGTGCAGGGCGGCCGCCGTCATGATCTCCTCGTTGAGCTTGAGCTCCACGTCCAGTGAGCGGGCGAAGAAGGTACCCTTGGCGCCCAGCACGAGCGAGCCCGGATTGAACGGGTGCTCAACGGTGCCGTAGGGCGAGGTCTTCGTGATCGCGCCGAACTTGGAAGTCGGCGAGTACTGGCCCTTGGTCAGACCGTAGATCTGATTATTGAAGAGGATGATGTTGATGTCGATGTTGCGCCGGATGGCGTGGATAAAATGGTTGCCGCCGATGGCGAGGGCATCGCCGTCGCCGCAGGCCTGCCAGACCGTCAGCCAGGGATTCGCCACCTTGATGCCGGTGGAGACCGCCGTGGCGCGGCCGTGGATGCTGTGGAACCCGTAGGTGTCCATATAGTACGGAAGGCGGGAGGAGCATCCGATGCCGGACACCACCACATAGCGTTCCTTATCGTAATTGAGCGCCTGGCTCACCTTGGGGAGCGCGCGCTGCAGGGCGGCCAGAACCGCGTGGTCGCCGCATCCGGGGCACCAGCGGACCTCCTGGTCGCTCTTGAAATCCTTGAATGTCAGTGTTGCCATAGTGCTACATCTCCTTTTGGATGGCCTCGACCAGCTCGCTCACGAGGAACGGCTGCCCCTGGACCTTGTTGAACTTGCGGATGTCCCGGCCGGGGAACTTCGCCCGGAGGTAGTCCGCGAACTGCCCGCTGTTGAGCTCGCAGACGAGGACCTTCTCGAAGTGCGAGAAGACTTCTTCCGTGTTCGCGGGAAGCGGGTTGATGTAGTCGAAATGCGCGTAGGAAACGGCGTCGCCGATCTCGTGCACGGCGGAGAGCAGGTGGCCATAGGTGCCACCCCAGCCGACCACCAGGAGTTTCCCGGAGGCGGGGCCGTTCAGGATCTCCAGGGCCGGCAGGTCCCGGGCGATGCGCGCCACTTTTTCGGCGCGCTCGGCAACCATCAGGGCGTGGTTGGCGGGATCCGTGGACAGGACGCCGGCGTGGGTCTTCTCCAGACCGCCCACGCGGTGCTCGAAGCCCTTCTGGCCCGGCAGGGCCCAGCGGCGCACGAGCGTTTCGGGGTCGCGCTCGAAAGGTTTGAACTTCTCCCCTTCCGGCAGGACGCCCCGCACGAACGGCGGCTTGATCTCGGGATAATCCTTCATCGACGGAATGCGCCAGGGCTCGGAGCCGTTGCCGAGGAAGCCCTCGGAAAGCAGCAGAACCGGGGTCATGTGCTCCAGGGCGATCTTCGCGGCCTGGAAGGCGGCGTCGAAGCAATGGGCCGGGGAATGCGCGGCGATGACAGCCATCGGGCATTCGCCGTTGCGGCCGTAGAGCGCCTGGTTCAGGTCGGACTGCTCCGTCTTGGTCGGCAGGCCCGTGGAGGGGCCGCCGCGCTGCACGTCCACGACCACCAGCGGCAGCTCGGCCATGACGGCGAGACCCATTGCCTCGGACTTCAGCGAGAGGCCCGGGCCGGAAGTCGTCGTGACGGCGAGGTTGCCCGCATAGGCGGCACCGATGGCGGTGCAGATGCCCGCGATCTCATCCTCGGCCTGCAGCGTCTTGGCGCCCAGGCTCTTGTGAAGCGCGAGCTCCTCGAGGATCGCCGTGGCCGGCGTGATGGGATAGGATCCGCAGAAGAGGGACAGGCCCGACTTCTCGGAGGCGGCGAGCAGGCCCCAGGCCGTGGCCTGGTTGCCCGTGATGTTGCGGTAGGTGCCCTTCTCGAGCTTCTCCGCAGGTGCAATCGTATAGGTGTTGGCGATCGCCTGGATATTCGCAGCGTAGTTGAACCCGTCGTTCAGGACTTTCTTGTTGGGTTCGATCACCTCGGGATGCTTCTTGGCGAATTTCTTCTCCAGGTAAGCGTAGATATACTCGAGCGGCCGGTTGTAGATGTAGCAGGCCATGCCGAGGGTGAACATGTTCTTGCACTTGAGGATGGCCTTGTTGTCCATCCCGCTGTCTTTCAGACTTTCCTGGGTCAGCGTGGTGATCGGCGCGACGATGAGCGTGCGGTCTTCGACCCCGAGCTCCGTGAACGGATTCTCGGTCGTGAAACCGGCTTTCTTCATGCCCGCCTCGTCGAAAGCGTCCTCATCCACGAGAATCATCGCGTGGCGCTTGCACCACTTGGCGTTCGCCTTGAGGGCGGCGGGGTTCATGGCCACCAGCAAGTCGCAGAAGTCGCCGGGCGTGGAGATCTTCTCGCTGCCGATGTGCACCTGGAAACCGGAAACGCCCGAGACGGTGCCGTGCGGGGCGCGGATCTCGGCCGGATAGTCAGGAAAAGTGGAAAGACCATTGCCATAGATGGCTGACATATCCGCAAAAAGAGACCCGGTGAGCTGCATGCCGTCACCCGAATCTCCAGCGAATCTGATTACAACATCTTTGGCATCAATGACTTTGTGTTGCATCATTATGTGTTAGTGTGGTTCAGGTTAAATAAAAAACTCATCCCGCCCGAAGGCGGGACGAGGCGAAAACGTCTTATTACTGAGCCTGCTGCTGGGCCTGGAGCTCGGCGGCGAGGGACTCAAGGGTCCGGTCGGCCGGAATATTCAGGGCCTTGCGGGCCTCCTGCGTGAGGTCAAAGCTCTGGGCGGCGTCCACATAGACCAGGGACTGCACGTCGAAGACATAGATGTAGCCACCCTTCTTGGCCAGGTCCTGAACGACCTCGTTGACCTTCTGGTAGATCGGCTGCATCAGCGTCTCCTGCTGCTGCTGGAGCTCGACCTGCACGGTCTGGGAGAACTCCTGGAGGCGCTGCTGAATCTCAGTCAGCTCCTTCTCCTTGCTCTCACGAACGGCCTGGGTCCAGGTGCTGGCCTTGGACTGATAGGTCTGGTACTTGGTGTTGAACTCCGCCTGCATATCATTGAAAGTCTCCTGGGCTTCGTTGCTGGCGGCGGTCATCGTCTCGCGGGCTTTGTCCATCTCCGGGCAGAGCTGCACCAGCTCGGTAGAATTCACGTGTGCGAACTTCGGCTGGGCGAAACCGGTCACTGCAGCAAGGGCAGTAGCGGCAATCAAAAGAATCTTTTTCATATCAAACTAAAAATTTAAAATTTTGTTATCAGTTAGTATTCATTAAAACTGTTGTCCAATCACAAAGTGGAACTGGCTCTTGCCGTGCGTAGGATCGTCAAATCCGTAGCCCCAGTCAACACCGAGCAGACCCACCATCGGTAAGAAGATGCGAACTCCGACGCCAGCGCTGCGTTTCATCTGGAAAGGATTGAAATCTTTTATGTCCGACCAGCAGTTACCACCCTCCAGGAAGAGCAGCGCATAGATGGTGGACTGCGGCTGCAGGATCACCGGATAGCGGAGCTCCACGGTGAACTTGTCGTACACGTTACCCGCGTAGGCATAGCCGTTGGAGTTGTAGGAAGAAGGCACATACGGGGTCAGGGAATTGTTCTCGTAACCACGCAGGGAGACCATCTCGGTACCGTAGGAATAATAACCCGACATACCGTCGCCACCCACGAGGAAGCCCTCGAACGGGGAGTAACCCCAGTTGCGGTTGTAGTAACCCAGGTAGCCAAACTGCGCACGCGTCATGAGCACCAGGTCGCCGATGATGCGGCTGTAGGTGGTGGCGGAGAACTTCCACTTGTGGTATTCGATCCACTTGTAGCGCTCGCGGCCGGGCCATTTGTCGTAGTTGATATCCTTCCAGCTTGCCACGGGCACCTTGTTGCCGTTGGCGTCGAAGTCATGCTTGCGGAACAGGGAGAACGGCGGGGTGAGCTGCAGCGAGAAGGAGAATTCCGAGCCCATACGCGGGTAGATCTGCTGGTCGGTGGAGTTGCGGATCAGGTTCAGCGTATAGTTGACGTTGTGCGTGACGCCGTCGTCGATGATGAAATAGCCGGAGTACCAGTTGTTCAGGCGGTAGCTCTGCCAGTTGATGCCGTTGTAGAGGACGAAGTAGTTGTCCGGCCACTTCAGACGCGTACCGATGGACGCGGAGAAGCCGTACACCTGCATCTCACGGTCATGGTTGAGAATATTGAGCGCGAGGTAGGAGCTGGTCTGGCGGGTGAAGTAAGCGCTCAGGTTGAGCGAAGTAGGCTTCTTGCCAAAGAGCCAGGGCTCCGTGAAGCTCGCCGTGATGGCGGTATAGTAGGTACCGTTCGTCTGGAAACGGAAGGCCAGGTTCTGCGCATCGCCGAGCGGGACCGGACGCCAGGCGCCCTTGTCGAAGAAGCGGTGCGTGGAGAAGTTGTTGAACGCCACACCGATCGTCGCCACGAAGGTCTTGCCGCCCCAGCCGCCGGATACCTCCAGCGTAGAGGAAGGCTTCTCGGTCACGTTGTACACGAGGTCCACCGTGTTGTCGAGCTGGTTCGGGATGACGGACCAGCCCTTGTTGGGATCCATGATGGCTTCCGGATCGAACTGGCCCAGGGAGGCGATTTCACGCACGGAGCGCTCGAAGTCGGACTGGCTGAACAGATAGCCCGGACGGGTGAATATCTGGCGGCGGACGACCTTCTCGTTGGTCAGGTCGTTGCCGTTGATGACGATGTTGTTGAGCGTGGCCTGCTTGCCTTCGGAGATGCGGAACTCCACATCCACGGAGTCGTGCTGGATGTTGGTCTCGACCGGCGTGATGTTGAAGAACAGGAAGCCGTTGTCGCGATACAGCTTGGTGATGTCCAGCTCGTTCTGCTTGCCGCCGCCGTAGAGGCGCTTCTGCATCGTGACCATGTCATAGACATCGCCCTTCTGGATGCCGAGCACTTCGTTCAGCGCGTTGGAGGCATAGACAGAGTTGCCCGTCCACGTCAGGTCGCGGAAGTAGTACTTCTCCCCTTCCTCGAAGACCAGGTCGATGCCCAGTTTGCCGGGCTCCACGTAGTAGATGGAGTCGCGCACCAGGCGGGCGTCGCGGTAACCGGCTTCGTTGAAGGCGCTCAGGGCCGCCTTCTTGTCAGACTGGTATTCTTTCTCGTTGAACTTCTTGCTGTGGAAGAAGTTATAGATCTTGTTGGACTTGGTCTTCTTCATCGAGCGGGCGAGCTTGAACTCTTTGACGTGCTCGTTGCCGACGAAGTTGATCGTCTTGATGCGCACCTTTTCGCCCTTGTCGATGGCGAAATTGACGCGGATGGCGTTCTTGACCACGGTATCGCGCTGGACCTGCGCCTTGACGTCGCAGAGCAGGAAGCCCTTCTCCGCGAAGTAGCGCTTGATGATGTCCGCGGAGGTCTTCTCCACGTATTCGGAGAACTCACCGCCGCGGCGGAGGTTCAGGCGCTCCTCGATGTCCTTGCGCTCACTCGACTTGACACCGCTGAAGGTCCAGCGGGACACGCGCGGGCGCTCCTTGATGCGGATCTTGAACCAGGCAGAGTCCTGCCGGGCGCTCAGGCTGTCCAGCTCCAGGGAGACATCCTCGAAGAAGCGCTGCAGGTACAGGCGGCGGACCACGTTGGAGATGTCGTCGCTCGGGACCGTGACAGACATGCCTTTGTGCAGACCCGTCTGGTTGACGATCTGCTGCTCACTGAACACCGTATTGCCCTCGACCGAAATCCCCGCGATGATGTATTTCTGCGGATGGTTGTAGTCCACTTCGATTCCGCCTTCCTGCGCCCGGGTTACGATCGGCGCAAGCAGCAGAGCCAGAAGGGTCAGAATCCGTCCTATTTTCATTTTCATTCGATAAATATGCAAATATACCCAATTATTTGATTTTTCCGAAACGCCTGTCCCGCGAAGCGTATTCTTCGAGGGCCTGCCGGAAGGCTTCCTTGCGGAAGTCGGGCCAGAGCGTGTCAGTAAATACAAATTCGGTGTATGCCGTCTGCCAAAGCAGGTAGTTACTAATTCTTTGCTCCCCGGAAGTACGGATCAGCAGGTCCGGGTCCGGGATGTCTGCGGTCACCAGGTGGCGGCTCAGATCTTCCGGCCGTACCGGGTGCCCGGGTTGGTTAATCAAATCGTGTGCCATCTTTTCGGCGGCCTGCAGAATATCCCACCGGCCGCTGTAGCTCAGGAAAAGGATCATCGTGAGCCCCTTGTTGGCAGCCGTGGCGCCCATCACCTGGTCGATGTCGGCCTTGAGCGCATCCGAGAGGCGATCGCGGTTGCCCAACACCAGGAAACGGACGTCGTGCTCCATGAAGTTGTCGAGCTCGCCGAGCATCGCGCGGCCCATCAGCTCCATCAGCGTCTGGACCTCGGCCTCGGGCCGGCCCCAGTTCTCCTCCGAAAAAGCGAAGAATGAGACATAGGGAATCTTCCACTCCACGGCGGCTTCCATCACGGCACGAACGCTCTCAACTCCCTCAAAGTGCCCATAAACTCGCTCCTTTCCCCGCTCCTTGGCCCAGCGGCCGTTGCCGTCCATGATGATGGACACGTGTGTCGGAAGTTTGACCGGTGCTTGCATAGATTTTTCTTTATTCCAGGTTACCGCCGTTGCGTACATCTTCGCCCCAGAGCAGGCGGGTGCGCAGCGCGTTGATAAAATTCGACTGTCCGAGGCGCAGGCGGCGCAGGCGCATCGGCGCGGCGCAGACCTCGATCCGGGTCCCGGCCGGGACCGCATAGTTGCGATTGTCCATCGACAGGACCGCACGGTCGTCGCGCGAGCGCAGCGAGATGCTCACGTGGGAGCTCTCGGGCACGATCAGCGGGCGCACATTGAGGTTGTGCGGGGAGATCGGGGCCACGATGAAGACCTTCGTCTCCGGCAGGCAGATCGGGCCGCCGACGCTGAGGCTGTAGGCCGTGGAGCCGGAGCTCGTGGCCACCAGCAGGCCGTCCGACCAGTAGGTCGGGAGCTGCGCGCCGTCCACCTCCACGTCCACGCCGAGCATCGAAGCGCTCACGCGCGACACGCTCATCTCGTTGAGCGCGTAGGGCCAGATTTTGCCTTCCGGCAAATCCGGACAGCGGATCTGCAGCAGTTCGCGCTCCTCGACGGAGTAGTCCCCCGCGGCAAGCGCTTCCACAACCCGGTCCGGATCGTTCTCGGACAGGAAGCCGAGACGACCGAAATTGACCCCCAGAACCGGGACGCCCGCAGGCACGGCGAACTGCGCCGCCGTCAGAAAGGTGCCGTCGCCGCCGAGGCTCAGCAGCACATCCGTCTCCCCCTGAAAGTCGTCCGGCTGCTCCACGACGTACAGCACGTGCCCGGCTGCACGAAGCCGCTCCAGGAGGGATTCCACGCGGGCGTCCCCCTTGAGACGGTTTTTCTTGATATAATAGGCCAATTTCATTTGGACGCCAAATTTACTACTTAATTTACAATTATTCTATAGAAATGCTTACTTTTGTGAGATTTTAATTGAGAAGGGAAATGACCCAACTGAGCGTTAACATTAACAAAATCGCCACCCTGCGCAATGCCCGCGGCGGCAACATGCCGGACGTGCTGAAAGCCGCCCTCGACTGCGAGCGTTTCGGCGCCCAGGGCATTACCGTCCACCCGCGTCCCGACGAGCGGCACATCCGCTACAGCGACGTGCGCGCCCTGCGCCCCGCTCTACATACCGAATTCAACATCGAAGGCAATCCGACCGGCTCCTTCAGCGCGCTGGTCTGCGAGGTTATTCCCGACCAGGTAACCCTGGTTCCGGACGCCCCGGACGCGATCACGTCCAATGCCGGCTGGGACACCATCCGCAATCATGCCTTTCTGAAACGCATGTGCGCCTCGTTCAAGGAGCGCGGCATCCGCACGTCCATCTTCATCGATCCCGATCCGAAGATGGCCGAAGGCGCTGCCAAGTGCGGCGCCGACCGCGTGGAACTCTACACCGCCTCCTATGCCGCGAACTACGCCGCCGGGCGCGACGCGGCCATTGCCCCCTACCTCGAGACCGCCAAGGCGGTCCGCGAGCTGGGCCTCGGTCTCAATGCCGGCCACGACCTTTCGCTGGAAAACCTCGCCTTCTTCATCCAGACCATTCCCTGGACGGACGAGGTCAGCATCGGCCACGCCCTGATCTGTGACGCACTTTACCTGGGGTTGGAGACAACTATCCGGGAATATTTGGCGCAGATTCAGAATTTTTGAGTATTTTTGCATTCTTGACACAAGAATAAACAAAACACAACCAATAAAATGAAGAAATTACCCCTTATCCTCAGCATCGTCGCCCTCGCGGGCGTGATTGCCCTGGCCATCGTCACCTTTGCCAAGGGCGGCGACAAGAAATCTGCCGCCGCTACGACCGAGACCCTCGCCCAGAAGGGCGCCATCGTTTACTTCAACCTGGACCGCGTCCTCGCTGAGTACGACATGGCCAATGACCTGCGCAGCGTCTTCGAGACCAAGGCCAACAGCATCAACCAGGAGGTTCAGCGCCGCGTCAACAAGTTCCAGAAGGACGCCAACGCTTTCCAGGACAAGATCAACAAGGGCCTCATGACCCAGTCCACCGCCCAGGTGCAGAGCCAGAAGCTGGCCGAGCAGCAGAACAGCGTGGAGACCTACGCCAACCAGAAGCAGCAGGAGATCCTCGAGGAGCAGCAGGTGATGCTGAACCAGATCTCCGACGCCATCGATACCTTCGTCAAGGAGTACAACGAGACGATGGGCTACGCGATGATCCTCGCCACCCAGGGCGACATCCTGCCGATGCCGGTCGTGACCGGTGACGCCGCCCTCGACATCACCGACGCCCTGATCGAAGGCCTCAACGCCGCCTACGTCAAGGAGAAGGGCAAAAGCGAATAAGGGTTGAAAATCGCCATACTGTCCTGCTTCTACCCTTACCGCGGAGGGATCGCCCAGTTCAACGCCAACCTTTTTGAAGAGCTGGGCAAAACGCACGACGTCCGCGCATTCAATTTCAGCAGACAGTATCCCGACATCCTTTTCCCGGGCAAGACCCAGTACGTAACGAAAGAAGATGAAGCCGTACCCATCGAGGCGGAAGCCTTGCTGGATACGGCTAATCCTTTCTCGTGGAGCCACACGGCCCGCGCCATCCGCGCCTGGGAGCCGGATCTGCTCCTGGTCCGCTACTGGATGTCCTGGTTCGCCCCGTCGCTGGGCGACGTGGCCCGGAAAATGGCTCCCGGCTGCCGCGTGATCGGCATCCTGGACAACGTCATCCCGCACGAGCGGCACTGGTTCGACACGCCGCTCACGCGCTGGTTCCTCAAAGGTCTGGACGGCGCCGTGACCCTCTGCGAAGAGGTCGGCCGCGACCTGCTGGCCCTGCGGCCGGACATCCCGCACACCGTCCTTCCCCACCCCATCTACACCCATTTCGGGGCGAAGCTTCCGCGCGAAGAAGCGGAGCGCCGCCTCGGGCTGTCCGCCGGCCGCCGGACCCTGCTCTTCTTCGGACTCATCCGCGAGTACAAGGGCCTGGACATCCTCCTGCAGGCTTTCGACCTGCTGGACGAGCGCTACCAGCTCGTCATCGCCGGCGAACCCTATGGCTCTTTTGACAAATACCGGAAGCTCATCGACGACGGCCGCGCCCCGGCCGACGTCCACGTTTTTCCGGACTACATCCGCGACGCCGAGGTCAAGAACTACTTCAGCGCCGCGGACTTGACCGTTCTCCCCTACCGCAGCGCCACCCAGAGCGGCATCAGCTCGGTCTCCAACCACTTCGGCGTGCCGATGGTGGTCACCGACGTGGGCGGTCTGAGGGAAACAGTCGGCGCACGCGGCACGGGAATTGTCTGCGATAACGGGACACCCGCGTGCATCGCTGCCGCCATCACCCGATACTTCGACGAACCGGCCCTGCAGGAAACGCTCCGCGCCGGGATCGCCGCCGAAAAGGAGCGACTCTCCTGGAGCCGCTTCGCCCAAGATTTGATGACTTTCGCCGAAAGCATAAAGTAAATGATTATGAAGAAACTCAGCATTCTCGCCCTCCTCGTCTGCGCACTCTCGCTCAACGCCTGCGCCCAATGGTACTTGTTCCCCGGCAAGAAGAAAAAAGCCGACACCACCAAGGTGGATTCCATGCGGAACTACCGGCCGGACACCGTGGCGAAGCAAGCCGCGACGGCACCCAAGGACAGCGTCCTGACGGAGGAAACGCCCGCACAGGATATGCCGTTCGAGTTGGACACGCCAAGCGTCGTCCGCATCGGCCTCGTCCTGCCGCTGCAAGCTTCTGCCCAGAAGCCCAGCGAGAACTTCCTGGATTTCTACAGCGGCGCCTTGCTGGCGCTGCGCGAGATGGGTGAGGCCGGCCTGAAAGCCGAGCTGCAGGTCTATGATTCCGCAGACAGCAGAACCACCATCCCGCAGTCGCTCATTGACGAGAACGACGTCATCATCGGCCCGGTCTCCTACGAGGAGCTGGAGCGCGCCGCCGCCCTGTGCCGGCGCAAGGTACTGATCTCGCCACTGGAGCCCAAGGCCGCCACGCTGGCCGCCACCGGCGCCGTGGTCCAGGCTCCGACCAGCACGGACGCCCAGGTGGACGAACTGGTCCAGTGGGTGAGCGAGGATCTTCGATTCGGAGAATCCCTGTATGTCGTGTGCGACACCTCCGCCTACACGCTGGGCGGGCAGAGCGCCTATCTGCTCAAGCAGCTGCAGGTGCACGGCGTGCGCTACGAGAGCGTGAACTCCGTGGAGGAACTGCCTCTTGACAAAAAGCAGAAAATCCGCGTGACGGTGGCGTCCGACCAGGATTCCTTCATCACCTCCGTGATCCGCGGCCTGGGCATCGAAGGCGCGCGCGGCGGCAACATCGTCTTTTACGGCACGGCCCGCATGCGCACCAACGGCACGTCACAGACCGACTTCCACAACACGGAGGCCCACATGGCCCTGTCCTACTTCGTCGACTACGACGACCCGGCCGTGCGCAACTTCGTGCTGACCTACCGTTCGCTCTTCCAGGGCGAGCCCGGCTCCTTCGCCTTCCAGGGCTACGACACCACGCACTATTTCGTCACCCTGTGCGCCAGGTACGGCCGCCAGTGGTACAAGAAGCTCCCCGAGTACGGCGAGAAAGGACTGCAGGCGGACTTCCGCTTCCGCGATAAGCCCGCCCGCGTCAATCAGGCTGCACGCCGTGTCGTCTATCATTCCGACCTGACGACGGAAAGGCGCTAAATGTTTTTCAGGAAATAATCCACAATCATCTTCTTGCTCTCCCGCGTGACCAGGAACTCATTGTGGTTGGTGGGACTCTGGATGATTTCACAGTCAGGATAGCGCCGTTTCCAGCGCTGCTCGTTGGTAAAGAACTCCTCCTTCTCCAGCCGCATCACCTCGGGCGTTTTCTCGATGCCCGTGTTGACGGCGCTTCCTTCCGTGTAAATACTGGAAACGATGGAGGTGACGGGGCCGTTGTAGGTCTCCTCCGGCATCGTGGCCATCAGGTTGATGTCCAGATCCACGCGGGCGTTGTTGCGCTCCTCGTTGTAAAAAGGAAAGAAGTACATCGCACGCATCTTCTGCTGCAGGGAGATGTCCCGGTCCAGCTCGCCGTCCAGGACCACCACGCGGGGCTTGTTCGCCTTATCGTTGTACAGGCGCATGGCCAGGACGAGCGCTTGCTCGCCACCGGCGCAGAAACCGGTGATCGCCACGACGTTGCGCGTCTGCACGACATTCTTGACAAGCTTGACGTACTCGTCCACCAGGCCGTTTATGTCCGTCAGCCGGTCCTCCATGATGGTATGGTAAGACTCTAAGGCGAAGATGGCGTATTTGTGGGAGATCCGCTCGGCCCATTCGCCGAAGATGAACGAGAAGCTGGTGAAGCCGCTGATCACGATAATGACCGGCTTGTTCGGGTCATTCCCCGAATCGCCGTACCAGAACGCGTTGGGATGTTTGTCCGCGGCCATAACCTTGCGGATGGTCCGCAGCGTGTAGAAGTCGTTGGCGGTCAGGTGGAAACCGGACATGCCCATCTGGACGGTCAGCTGCATGACATGCAGCGAGGTGATACCCAGGTCGTTGAAAAGATCCGCATCGACATTGACGCTGGGCAGGCCGAGCATCGCGGCCGTGGCCTGCATAAGCAGTTCCTCGTTCGGCGTCAGCGGCGTATCATTCTGGACGACCGGATCCAGCGCCCTGTTCACGAGGGTGGTCTTGTCGATCTTGCCGTTGATGTTCAGTTTGAAGTCTGCGACCTGGTTCCAGTACGTAGGCACCATATAGCCAGGCAGCTGCTTGGCAACGTTCTTCCGGATCTGCTCCAGGCTGTCGATCCCCTCGGCGGTCCGGACATAGGCCACGATATATTTCTCGGATCCGATGTCTTCCAGGCGCACAAAGGCCCGCAACACACCGTCCTGACGCTCGATCGCCGTGCAGATCTCGCCCAATTCGATGCGGTAGCCGTGGAGCTTGACCTGCGAATCCAAGCGGCCAATGTAGTTGAAGCTGCCGTCCTCGTTGAGTCTCACCAGGTCGCCGCTGTGGTAGAGGCGGGACACGTCGATGCCGTCATGCTCCTGCTCGTAGGGGTTGTCGAAGAACATCTTCGCATTCAGGTCCGGACGGTTCCAGTAGCCGTTGGCCAAATGCACGCCGCTGATCAGCAGTTCTCCTTCTTCGCCCGGGCGCACCCGTTTTCCGTCCTCACCGGCGACATAACACACCACCCCGGGGAACGGATAACCGATGCTCTGCCACGCATCCGCATTCCGGACCTCCAGAGCGGTCACGGCGACACAGGCTTCCGTGGGCCCGTATGCAATCACAAAACGGTAGGGATACTTGCCGACGATCCTGCAGGTAAGGCTTTCCGGAACGGCTTCGGCCCCGGTTGCCAGGGTGTCCAGCGTCGGGAAATCGAAATCCAGGAAAACGGCCAGCAACGACGGCGGGAGCAAGGCGAAAGTGATCTGCTGCGAGCGGATCATTTTCTGAAGCAGGGTGGCATCATGCCGCTGCTCGTCCTGGGCAATGACCAGGGTGCCGCCATAGTAGATCGAAGAGAAAATCTCCAGCACGGATACGTCAAAACTGATGCTGGCGAACTGGAGGATGACAGAGCGGTCGCTGATGTTGAAGACATCCGGCAGGCTCACCGTCTGCAGGAAGCTGCAGAGCGCCTTGTAGGGCACAGAAACCCCCTTGGGCTGACCAGTAGTGCCCGACGTATAAATCATATAGGCTTCGGAGACCGCACCGCTCAGCACAGGCAGCGTCTCCAGCAGCGGGCTGGCAAGGAGTTCCGGGAGATTGTCCCGGGTAATCAGGATGCTCAGGGACGCGTCCCGGCAGATGAAATCCCGGCGGTCCTCCGGCGTCTCCACGTCGATGGGAACATACGAGCAACCCAGCTTTCCGGCAGCCAGAATGCAGGGGACATAATCCTCGCTGCGGGAGAGCGAGATACCGATGCGGACAGGGACATCCCCGACGGCCTTGTCGCCGACCTTTCGCGCTACGCCGGACGCAATATGGCGGGCCATCTCGTCCATTTGGGCGTACGAGACCTCCCGGTCTCCGATGATGTAAGCTGTCTTGCCCTTGTATTTTTCAATAATGGATTGAATCCGCGCCGCAAATTTCTCGTAATAAAAGTCCATTCTTTCAGGCTGATCAATAAATATACTTGTGATAGGGAATATAATCAGATTTTCAAGCGGATATGGCCCAGCAGCCAGAGGCCGGCCTGCTGCATGGGGGCAACGCTGGAGCCACCCTGCGCGTAACGGGCATTGGTCACATTATACACATTCACCCCCAGTTCCATTTTCCAGAACTGATAGTTGGCACCCACATCCACCAGGGCGCGGGCCGGAATGGCAATTTCCAGCTCAGGCATACCGGGCAGGGTGTACAGCGATCTCTGTTCGGAAGAGAAGATGGCGTGCGCGTGGAGCTTCAGGCCCGAAAGGATTTCGTAAGAAGCTGAGAGATTGGCCTGGAAATCCGGGATGTTATACACGCTGTGGTTGAAGACCGTGAAATTCTGGGAATTCAGGACGCGCTGCCAGGTGAAGTTTCCGTCCACCCGGAATTTGGAGGAAGAATAGCCCAGGGCGACTTCCACACCGGTATTGGTCATACTACCGGCATTCACATTACCGACTTCGCTCTGAATGATGAAATTATCGGCCTTATTGACGAAGCCGCTCAGCTCCATCTTCAGGCCGCGGACCAGCTTGCCGTCGCTGTAGAAGGACAGCTGCCAGGAATTCAGATACTCCGGCGCCAGATCGGCATCTGCCGAGTTGATATCGAAGGTATTGTTGCGATAAAAATAGGGCGCATCCACAAACGCCTTGGAGTAGCTCAGCTTGGCACTCCACTTGGGTCGGGAGTAGATGAGAGCGATACGGGGCGAGAGGACGTGCATCGTTTTCTGGTTGGACCTCATTTTGAAGTCGTAGCGCAAGCCGGCATTCAGAACAAGCCCCTTGCGCCAGGTGTGCTTCAGCTGAAGGTAGGCATCGGCACTGGTCTCGTTGCCCGTTTTCAGGATCTTCTCGTCATTGAAGGATTTCAGGATCAGGTCGAAATCCTTGCCCTCCAGATAGACGGCGTCATCCAGCCGGAACCGGTTGGCGTGGCCACCCAGCATCAGGACGCCCGAATGGTTCTCGCCCATCGAATAATTGTAGCTTCCCTGGGCCGAAACGCCATAGGTGTACTCATTCCAGTTCACGCTTTGGAACACGCCGTCAAAAAGCATGATGGTAACGTCTTCCGCGCCATTGGGGTGCAATTCATTGATTCCCACGTCGGGAACGGCGTCCCCATCGACCTGGTAACGCTGCTGATGCTGCGAGTCGTAGGTGGCGGCAATCTGCCAGGAGAAACTCCCCCGGCTGTCGGCATAGCCCAGCTCAGCGTGCTGCGAAGTGATGGCGTATCCGGGCGCATTCCCGTTGAGCAGCCGGTAACGGCCGTAGTCATACGGCGTAAAGAAGTAGCTGAGCGTCAAGGGTGCCACCGTCTTGGCGAAGCGGCGGTTGTAGAGCAGGTGCATCTTGTCCCACTTGAGCGCGAGGCCGAAATCGTAGGACGGGGCCCGGTTGTATCCGCCGATGATCATATCGCCCTCCATCGGCATGACGGCATACGGCTGCTCATCCCAGTTGCCCTCATAGTGAACCTTCTGGCCATCAGCGTTGTAGAGGCTGGCCCAGCTCAGGATGTCCAGCGAGAGGAAGTGCTTGCCGAAAAGCAGATCGCCCCGGAGCTGACCGTAGTTGCCGCCGCTCACCTGAGCCATGAATCCGTCCACATCAGAGCCTTCCTTGGTAATGATGTTGACCACACCCGTCAGAGCGACGCCGCCGTACAGAGACGACGCAGGACCCCGAAGCACCTCGATCTGCTTGACTTTCTCGAGGCTGATGGAGAAATCCGGACTGGCCGCGTTGGTCGAATAGCTGTTCAGGCGGTGTCCGTTCAACATGATGAGAATCTTCTCCTGGCCCGACGAATAGACACCGCGCATAGCCACGTTCAGCTCCTCGTTGCTGGCGATGTCCGTCATACCGGGGACGTAGGCCACCAGGGCGTCTTTCAGGGTCCGGGCGCCGATACTCCGGAGCATATCTTCCGTGATGAGCGTCACGGGCACAGGCGCCTCCTCGATGGACTCCGCCTGCTGGGAAGCCGTCGTAATCGTGGCCGTCTTGCCGGCCCGGAGGCGGTTCACCATTTCGGTAAAACGCGGCACGTCATTATAGACCCTGTAATAAGGATCGACGGCCAGCAGTTTGGTCACCCAGTCCTCAGCCACGGCGGGCTTATCCATATTCAGGTTGCAAAGGGCAAGCATCCGGTACACCCCGATCCGGTCCTCCCCGTGAAAAGCGTTCAGCGATCTGGTCAGGAGGGTGTCGGCTTTTTCAAACATGCCCAACTCGTATGCTTCCAGGGCAGACTCGTACAGATGCAAATCATCCTGCGCACGAGCCGCGAATGAGCAGCAAACGAGGAAGAAGGCGATGATGAAGCTCTTGATTCTCATTTTACAATTTTGGCAGGAATGATAAACGTAAACGTGGTGCCGACCATCGGCTCCGTCTCCACGAGCAGCTGGCCGCCATGGTTCTTGGTGATGACATCATAGGTGATGCTCATGCCCAGACCCGTGCCCTGGCCGGCAGGCTTGGTGGTAAAGAAATTCTCAAAGATCTTCTCCTTGATCTCGGGGGTCATACCCATGCCGTTGTCCGTGATGTCGATGCGGATTTCCGCCTCACCGGCGTCCTTGTCGCTCTGGGCGACCTTCACCGTGATGGTGGGCACATAGTCGGCTCCTTCCTGCCCGGAGCGTTCCTTGACCGTGTAGCAGGCATTGTTCATGACATTGAGCACGGCCCGGCTGAGGTCCTGCGGAATCACCATCACCTTGGGCAGGCCCTCCGGGATCTCCTCCCGGATGGTGATATTGAAACTCTTGTCGTTGGCCCGCATGGCGTGATAGCTGAGCCACACGTACTCGTGCACCAGCTGCCCCACGTCGGTCGGGAGCTTTTCGCCGGCCTTGCCGCGGCTCTGCAGCAGGATGCCGCGAATGATGCTGATGGCGCGCTCACCATGCTCCTGGATCTTCTCGAGGTTCTCGCCCAGATCCACCGAAATGTCTTTCAGGTCGGCGGCATCATCCTCGCCCAATTTCTCCGCGCAGTCGTCCACGATCTCCTGCAGGTCCTCCAGCAGTTTGACGGACATCTTGCTGAAGTTGATCACGAAATTCAGCGGATTCTGTATTTCATGGGCGATGCCGGCGCTGAGCAAACCCAGCGACGCCATCTTTTCCTGCCTGTTCAACTGCGCCTGCAAATAAGCTACCTGCTGTTTCAGGCCTTCCAGTTCCTCTTCCATAAGACTTTATTCTTGAGCCAAACTAATGACGAATACCGTATATTCATCCTTGACAGACTGCACCGTCAGCGTACCGCCGACGTCGTGCAGACTCTGCTGGGTGAGATAGAGGCCCACGCCCGGCGCTTCGGCCGTAGGCTTGGTGGTAAAGAAGGGATCGAAGATCTTGCTGAGGATCGTCTCTTCGATTCCGATTCCGTTGTCATACATCTTGATGATGACCTTCCCGCCCTCCTGCGAGATGGTGACGCGCAGGACCGGGCTGTAGCTTCCGCCCTCCTTGTCCGCCTTCTTCTTGATAGCGTACAAGCTGTTGGAGAGCATCGACATGATGCACTTGCTGATCTGGTCGGGCACGACATCCCACATGACGGGGCCATCCGGCCGGATGCATTCCAGCTGAATGCCGAGCTTGGAGATGTCGGCGGCAGCATAGTTCTTGAAGGTCTCGACGCTCTGCTGGCACAGCGCGGCCAGGTCGGTGGGCTCGAATTTCCGGGGACGCTCCTTGAGCATCTCCTCCATCGCCTTCAGCGTCCGGGTCGTGGAGAGTCCGTGCTGTTCGATCTTCTCCAGGTTGGTCTTCATCATGTCAATGATGTCCAGCGAGTCCTCATAGACCTCCGTGGACATGCTGTCTTTCTCATCCTCGATGTTCTCCTGCATCTCCTTCGTCATGCCGAGGGTCAGATGCGCGAAGTTGTTGATGTAATTCATCGGATTGAGGATGCGGTCGATCAGGCCCTTGGTCAGCTTACCGATGGCTGCCTCGCGCTCCTGGCGCAGCAAGAGATCCTGGGCCTGGCGCAGCTCGCGGGTCCGCTCATCGACGATCATCTCCAGCCGCTGCTGCTCCTCGGCCATGCGGCGCATGCGATATTTGAACAGCTGATACACCAGATAAACGATGAGCAGCAGGTACACCAGCAAGGCATACCAGCGCACGAAGACCGGATACGGCCGGCGGAAATCGAAAGGTCCGATTTCACTGACCTGCCCGAAGGCATCCTCGGAGCGGACGGACACCTGGTAAGATCCGTAACTGAGGTTGGCGAACAGGTACTCCTGCTGCTCGCTCCAGGCGGACCAGGCGTTGTCGTGGCGCAGACGATAGCTGTACTTCACCTCTCCGATCGGGTCCATCTTGTCATTGGAAAAACTGATGGACAGGTCGCCGCCATCCTTGCTGAAACGGCGAACGTACAGCTGCGGGGCGAAATGCTCGGCCACGGCGCACCGGGCCAGGTCGAAGCGGACCAGCTCGTCGTTATCGCCGATCCAGACCAGCCCGTTATCGACCAGCATGGCCTGCACATTGAAGGCAGCGAATGGTTCGATCCAGGGTTTCAGCGCATCCGGCATCCCGTCGTAGGCAATGCCCAGGCCGTTGTCGTGGCTGCGCCACAGGTTCCCGTCCCGGTCCTCGTATTCGAAGAGCTTCGAGAACGGGCCTTCTTCCCGCGGCTCGAAGGTCTCGGCGCCGGCCGCCAGGTAATAACTGTCACCCGCCAGGGTCATGGCCCAGACACCGCCGCGGTCGTCCGTCTTGAAACGGGTGATATTGGCGATGTCCCCGACCGGCTCGACCCCCTTGCCGGGGCGGAAACGGCTGATGCGTTCCAGCTCACCGAACAGGTAGGAGCCGTCGGAGAGCGCCGCAATAGACAGGGTAAACTGGTTCGACAGCTGACGCGCCACGCCGCCGGCGTATTCATAAACGCCGTCCGAAGTGGCCACGTAAACCCGGCCGCCGCCCACCTGGACAATCTGCCAGCAGGCGTGATTGATCTGCCCCACCGGGATGAAGCGCTGCCCGTCCAGCCTGTACAGGCCCTGGAACGTGCCCACCATCAGGTCGTTGCCGCACAGGGCGATGCAGGAAATCTGGCCGCGCAGGCCCTCCTTCTCCGTGAAATGGGTATAGATTTCGGAAACCGAGAGGCTGAAGACGCCGTTATCCGTGGCGCCCCACACCGTTCCCTTCCCGTCATAGTCCAACTTGGTGATACTGTTGGAGCAGAGTCCGTTGTCCACGTTGACCCGCCAGATCTCCCGACCCTGCGCATCGACGGCGATCACGCCGTCGGTCGCCGTGGCCAGCAGCGTGCGGTCATCGCCCAGCCGGAGACGCTGATAGACTTCGATTTCGTTCCACCGGTCCACGACCACCCGCTGTCCCTGCTCACCGGCCAGCACCCGGGCGTCACGGCCATCGATCGAGGAATACGCGACGCGGATGGAATCCCCTTCCATGGACTGGACCCGTCCCGTCAGGTTGACGCCCTCAAAATAGACCGTCCCGTCCGGCTCCAGACCCACGCTCACCACGCGGGAGATGTCGGGCGTATGGACAATCCTCCATTCGACGTTGTCGTAAACCAGGAGCCCCTCGAAGTTCGCAAAGAAGGTGTGCCCTTCGCCGTCACAGATCACGTCAAAGTTACGGTTGTGGGCATTGTACTGGCTGGCCGGATAGTTCTTGAAGAACGGCACGCCCATATAGGCGTTTCCGCCACGCTGCGCGACAGCCGGGACCGCGAACAGCAGCACGGCGGCCGTCAGGACGATATGATACGCTAACCTTCTCATTTGAACGTCATATACGGGATGGATACGCCGACATAGCGGGTCCATTCCTGTTGGGTCAGATTACGCTTGAATTTCTTTTGCAGCCGCCGGGCCATGTCGTCGGCCGAGGAATTCAGCAACGTGACGTTGCCGGCGGAGGTGCCGATCCAGACGGATTTCCCGTCGGCGTCGCCGCACACGGCCAGCGTCCACCCATCGAAGGAATAATCCACGGGCACCAGCCACTCCGTCGGGATCTCCCCGCTGTTCACCACGCGCTTCCCCACATGCTCCGTCTCCAGCTCTCCCCGGAAGTCCAGGCCGGTCTCGAACAGCAGGTTGTCCATGTTCCAGATAAAGACATTCTTGTCATAGCCGCCGGTTATGACGACGGGGTCGAGCATCGTGATGCTCACGCAGCGCGACTTGTGGGCCGCGAGCGTCTCCATCACGCGGTTGTACTTATTGATCGGATAGACGGTGCCATCCTTCACGCCCAGCAGCAGGCAGCCGCTGGCCTTGTCGTAACAGGCGGCGGTCACCACGAAGTTTACGAGCGGGGCTTTCTCCGTGATCCGGCCCGCGGGGTCCATCTCGGCGTACGAGCCGTCCGTATAGAAAAGACAGACGGTTCCGTCCCGGTCCACGAGCGCCGACAGCGGCTTGTCCAGGGCCACGCGGCCGGACAGCATTCCGTCCGCATACCAGGCCAGGCTTCTGCGTCCCGCCACGAGCAGGCGGTTCCCGCACGGCACCAGTTTGAAATAATCATCTTCAGACAGCTCCACGGTCTGCAACTTTCCCTGGAAGTCCAGCACGCACAGGGGGCCGTTGAGCGAGAGCGCGAGGATTTTCCCGTCCCGGACCGCCACGTCGCGGAAATCGTAGGCAGGATTGAACAGCAACCGCTTGGAGGTAATCCGGGTCCCGGCGTCGCTTCCAGTGGCGCTCAGCCACTCCACTTCGCCATAATTGCTCACGGCCACGCACTGTCCGTTCCGGCCGGGCACCTGCGCGATGGCATTCACGGCGCCACCTTCCTTCACTTTGTAGCGCGGCATGCCGTCGGTGGCCTGGGTCAGGGACTTGAAGGTATCTGCGTAATATTCGTTACCCCGGTTGTTCTTGAGGAAATACCAACTGGCATACGCCAGGAGGTCGGCCACTTCCGCCTCGCCAGCCTCCCGCCGGACCATCGAGCTCACCGCCAGGCTCCGGGCCTGGGTGCGGCGGTTCAGCGTATCGGCCACATTCTTGGCATGGTTGGCCTCATCGCGCTGCTCCAGGGCAATTTCCTGCTGCCGCTCGGCATTGGCGCGCTCGCGCTCTGCCAGCTCGGCCGCAGCGTTCGCCTTGGCCTCGGCCGCCCGGGCAGCGCGGCTCTCCATTTCAGCGCGCGCAGCGCTCCGGGTCGCCAGGATGGACTGCTCCTCGGCGCGGTCCCGCTGCTGGTCGGAGATCGCCTTCTGCTGATAGGCGATATCCTCCATCTGCTGACTGACGCGCTTGACGATCGCCGCATCCTTCTCGGAAGCCAGCAGGCGATCCATCTCCGCTTGCAGGGCAGCGAGCTCAGTCTGGGACCTTTTGCTGCCCACGCGGTAGGCGACCGCGGCCACACCGGCGACCACGATCAGTGCCGCCAGCGCAATCATTAGGACGGAACGGCGTTTCACTTTCTGCGGATTACTAATTGTGTAATATCATCGCTCTGGGGCGCACCTGCGGCAAACTCCCGGACCTTGGCAAGGACCGTCTGGACGATCTGCTTGCTGTCAGCCCCTTGCAGCACGGCGAGTTCCGTCTCCAGACGAGACTCCCCGAACTGGTCGTGCGCTTTGTTCTCTGCCTCGGTCACGCCGTCCGTGTACATCACGAGCGCGTCGCCGGGATTCAGCTGGAGCGACTGGCTGGTGTATTTCATGTCCTCCACCGCGCCGAGCACCAGGTTGCAGTCGTTCTTCAACATTTCGACGCTGCCGTCGGCGTGCAGGATGTAAGGCGGGTTGTGGCCGGCATTGGTATAATCGACCTGACCGGTCGTCAAATCGTAAACGCCGTAGAACACGGTCACGAACATCGAGCCCACGCTCTCGTAGCACAGGATGTTGTTCACCGTCTCCATGCACTCGTTCGAGGCCAGGTCACGAATACCCGTAGCTTTGATGAGCGTATGGCTCACAGCCATGAAGATGGCAGCCGGCACACCCTTGCCGCTCACGTCGGCGATGGCGAACCCGATCCGATGGTCGTCGATCGGGAAGAAATCATAGAAATCGCCGCCCACGTCCTTGGCCGCTTCCATGCTGGCAAAGATGTCCACCGCACCCGGGTCCGACACTTTCAGCTTGAACGAGCGCGGGAGGATGCCCTGCTGGATTTCGCGGGCGACGGACAGGTCGCTCTGGATGTCCACCAGCTCGGCGTGCTCCTTCTGTGCGCTCTTGATGTATTCGATCTGCTCGATCGCCTTTTCAATGGTGCGCTGCAGGTCGTCCAGGTCGATCGGCTTGGTGGCGAAATCAAAGGCGCCGCCATTCATGGCGTGGCGGATGTTGTCCATGTCTCCGTAAGCGCTCACCATGATACACTTCCGGGACGGGACCCGCATCTCGTTGATCTTGGCAAGAAGCGTCAGTCCGTCCATTTCCGGCATATTGATGTCGGACAGGATGATGGAAATATCCGGATATTTCAGCAGGAACTGAAGCGCTTCCAGTCCGTTATGGGCAAAATAGAACTCGTATTCGCCCTTTCTAATCTGTCTACGGAAGAATTGCGTCAACAACAATTCGAGATCGGTCTCGTCATCGACACTTAAAATTTTTACGGCCATCGTTCATTAAATAAAAAATCTCCCGAATTTACGAAAAAATGGGTAGAAAACAAATTATCATACCTCGTTTTTTCTTACCTTTGAGGACGTTATGAAAAAGCTTTTTCCTCTTCTGACGGTGACGGCACTGGTGGTGTCCGCCCTGTCCGCCGCCCCCGTACGCGGGGCCGCTCCCATCAAATCACCGACCCCCGAAAACACCTGGGCTTTCTTCGAGGCGCTGCCCGACGCCGTCCTGCCGAAGGAAATCGGCACACGCGCCAAGCGCGAGGATTTCCACACGGAATACGACAACCGACTCCGCCAGCTGGAAGAGGCCAAGGCAAACTACTCTGAAGACAGCGAAGAAGAGGTTTACTTCGACGAAATGTCCATCTCGCAGATCGACTACCAGCTCTTCTGGGACCCCACTGCGCTGGAGCCCTACTGGGTAACGGAAGACTACATAGAAGCCAACGGTTCCATCCCGGCGATTTCCCTCACGGTGTTCCAGGGATCGGATCCGGACAAGATTTTCGGCATCCTCCGCGTCCTGGAGAACCGCTACGAGGAGGCCTCCACCCTCAAGGCCCAGCTGTACTACTGGTATTCCGTATCGAAAAAGACGGTGACGCCCACCGCGCTTCCGCTGGACGTTCCCTATACCGACGAAGAAATCACGGACGACGGCCTGCTGTACTACGGCCAGCATGAGCTCTATTGGGCCATGCGCGACCGGCATTTCGACTGGAGCATTGACCGGGACCACATCGTCCTCACCCTGGAAGGGATCGGCGCCACGCCGGTCCGCTACGACTGGAACGGAAAACAATTCGCCCGCAACCGCTCCTACAGCCCGCTGACGATCCATTCCGGCGGCATCGGCAACATCCGTATCGGGGATGACATCCAGTTCGGCATCCATGGCTATGACGTACAATGGATCAATGTGGACGACCAATACACCCGCGCCTGGGGTTACACCAAGCAGGGAGAGGAGACGCCGCGCCTGATTGTCTATGCCTACGGCAACGGCAGCGCGACCACGGACGCCATCGACTTCTTCTGCCCGAGCTACAAGCTCTTCGATTCCATCTACGTCGGGATGCCGGCCGCCGAGGCCATCGAGGCGATCAAGGCGTGGTATGACTGGGAAGATGAGAACGCGCGCGACCCCTACGTGAGCGACTTCGACGGCAAGGCCTGGATCTTCACCGGCCGGGACGATCCGTTCATGCTGGGTGTGAACCTGAAGTACTTCAAGAACGGACAGCTGACCCCGGACGCCGTGATCGAGGTGATCCGCGTCGCCCCGGCGGTAGGTTAGAGATTCCGGGTCAAGCCCGGAATGACTATAAAAAGGAATCTTAGCGCTCCGCGAGGAGCGCTTTTGCGTTAGCAATAGCGGCGGGGGTAATCGCGGCGCCGGAGAGCAGGCGCGCGATTTCCATCGTACGCTCCTCGCCCTGCACCTCGCGGATGGAGGAGAGGGTGCGACCGTCGGCCTGCACGGACTTCTCCACGACGAAGTGGGCGTCGCCCTTCGCGGCGACCTGCGGCAAGTGCGTGATGGAGAAGACCTGCATATCGCGCCCCATGGCGCAGATCATGCGGCCCATCTTGTCGGCAACGCTGCCGCTGACACCGGTGTCGATCTCGTCGAAGATCAGCGTCGGCATCCCCACGTACTTCGCCATCATCTCCTTGAGACTTAGCATGATACGCGATAGCTCACCGCCCGACGCGCACTTGGACACGTCCTGCGGATCGCGGCCCGTGGCGGAGAACAGGAACGCCACCCGGTTGCAACCCGTGGCACTCTCCGGAGCGGCCGTGACGGCCACGTCGAAGACAGCGCGGTCCAGCTCCAGGAAGTGGAGCGACTCGGTGATGGCCGCAGCGAACGACGGAGCGGCCTGACAGCGCGCAGATGTCAGTTCGGCGCAGACGGCCTGGTAACGGGCCTCGGCCGCCTTCAGCTCCTTCTCCAGCGAATGGATACGGTCCTCCGAGGCCTCGGAGCCGGAAAGGGCCTCGGCATAGCGCTCCCGTACGGCGATTAGCTCGTCCACGGTCGCGCACTGGTGTTTTTTCAGCAAAGAATAGAGCAGGGACATCCGGTCCTCCACGGCCTCCAGCCGCTCGGGCGAGAGGTCCACGCGGGCATCCAGCGCCTCCAGCTCGGCGTCGATATCGTCCAGCTCGATGCGGGCGGAGTCCAGCCGTTCCTGCAGACCGGACACAGCCGGCAGGTATTTCTCAATGGCAGAGAGGCGCCGCGCGGCGTCCTTGAGCGCCGCCGACATACCGGGAGCCTCCCCTTCCCCGCGCAACAGCGCGAGGCTGCCGCCGAGCCCTTCCTTGATCTGCTCGGCATTCGCGAGGCTCCGCTGCTCCTCCTCCAGGGATTCCAGTTCCCCGGGGACCAGCTTCGCTTCGTCCAGCTGCTTCCACTGGGCTTCGGTGTAGTCGCGGTCCGCCTGCAGGCGCGAGAGTTGCTCCCGCTCGGCAGCGAGTTGAGCGCGCAGGTCCTGCAGCGAGCGCCACAGCTCCCGGCAGCCGGCCAGCCGTTCGCCGTTGCCGGCGAAATGGTCCAGCACGGAGAGCCGGAAATGCGCATCCGTGAGCAGCAGGCTCTTGTGCTGCGAATGGATGTCCACGAGGCGGGATGCGACCTCCTGCAGCAAGCCGACGGGCACGGGGCAATCGTTGATGAAGCTGCGCGAGCGGCCCGAGCGGGACACCACGCGCCGGATCAGCAGACGGTCGCCGTCTTCCTCCACATCCGCTTCGGCAAGCAGCGCGTGCAGGGTCTCGTCCCTCCCGGCGAATTCCGCCTCAACCACGCAGGAGTCAGCCCCTGCCGTGATCACCGACGCATCCGCCTTGGCACCCGAGAGCAAAGACAGGGCACCGAGCAGGATGGACTTGCCGGCGCCGGTCTGGCCCGTAATGATGACAAGACCCTCTGGGAACGTGACGTCCAGAGAGTCTATCAAAATGTAATTTTCAATATGGAGGCTATGCAGCACTGTCTTCCTGGGCTACCCGATAATACAGGTCACCCTCCTCAAACTCGGAAATGGCCACGAGGTCCGGCTTGGGCTGGCGCTCATAGTACTTGGAGATTTCAATCTGCTCCTTGTTCTCGAAGACCTCGTCCATGGTGTCCCGCTCTCCGCGGAAATCCTCCAGCTTCTTGGCCAGTTCCTTCTTCTCGGCCAGGGCGATCTGGTTGGCGCGCTTGGCGAGGATGACGACAGTCTCATAGATGTTGCCCGTCGGGGCGGCGAGATCCTTGATGTCCCGCGTGATGGTATTCGTAGGTATTTTCTTTTCCATATCCCTTTTACGGCGAGCGTTCGCCGGAAAGTTTCAATTTTTTTCTTTCACTTTTTCATACAGGCCGTCGAGCTCCTTCCGGTAGTGGGACTCGGGGTACTCGCCGATGAAATTGAGGTAGTCGTCCTGGAACACCAGGAAGCGCTCCTTCTTCTTCGAAGCGACGCTCAGGTCGGCGTACTTGTACGAAGCCATCGCGGAGTAATAAAGGATATCCTCGCGATAGATGTTATCCGCATCCTCCTTGAGGACGTTCTTCAGCGCCACGCGGGCCGCCTTGTAATCCTCCATCTTGTAGTACAGCCTCGCGTTCTCGTACGCCTTGCGGTCCAGCCGGTCGCCCAACTCCTGTAGGCGGTGGCGGCAGATGTCGGAATTCGCGCCTTCGGGATGCTCGCGCAGATACTCGCCGATGGCGGTGATCGCCGTATAGGTCGGCGTCTGGTCCAGCTCATAGCGCAGCGTGCTGCGGTAGAGGCAGTCGATGCGCAGGAACTGCGCCATCTCCGAGAATGCGCCCTGCGGGAAATTGCTCAGGTACTGCTCGAAGTTGGTCTCGGCCGTATAGTAGTCCTTGTAGGAATAATTGCTCAGGCCCAGGTAATACATCACCGTGTCGTAGCGCTCGGTGCCATTGGTCAGGAGCGTGAGCGACTCGAAGAGCGCCGAAGAGCGGGTGTACTTGCCGGCGTTAAAGTATTCGAACGCGGCCTTGTACTTGAGGTCGGCGTCGTTGCTCTCGAGCACCATGTCATACTGCGTCTTGCAAGCGGACATCCCGCCCAGCACGAGCAGCAGGGAGAAAGCGAAATAGAGAGAGGATCGTTTCATCGTTTCAAATATTTTTCGGCATCCAGCGCGGCCCGGCAACCCGACGCGGCGGCATTCACCGCCTGGCGGTACACCGGATCCTGCACATCTCCGGCCGCGAACACACCTTCCACGTTGGTACGGCTGCTGCCGCCCTCCGTGACAATGTACCCGTTGGGGTCGGTCGTCACCCACGGCGCGAACAGCTCGGACTCGGGATGATGTCCGATGGCCAGGAAGAAGCCGTCCACCTGTATATCAAAAACCTCGCCATCCTTGCGCACCAGGCGCGCGCCCGTCACGCCGGAGGCGTCGCCGAGGATTTCCTGGGTGTTGCAGTTCCACAGGATCTCGATGTTCGGCGTATTCTTCACGCGCTCCTGCATGGCCACGGAGGCCCGCAGGACGTCGCGGCGCACGATCATGTAAACCTTGCGGCAGAGTCCCGCGAGATAGGTCGCCTCCTCGCAGGCCGTGTCGCCGCCGCCGACGACCGCCACGTCCTTCTTGCGGTAGAAGAAGCCGTCGCAGGTCGCGCAGGCAGACACGCCCAGGCCGCGGAATTTCTCCTCGGACGGCAAGCCGAGGTAGCGGGCCGTGGCGCCGGTAGCGATGATCAGCGCGTCTGCCTCCAGCTCCGTGGCACCGTCCACCGTCAGACGGAACGGGCGCACGCCCAGATCGACCTTCGTCACCACCCCGCGGCGGATGTCCGCCCCGAGGTTCACGGCCTGCTCGCGCATGTCGTTCATCAGCATGTTGGCGTCCACACCTTTCGGGAAACCGGGGAAATTCTCCACGACCGTCGTCGTGGTCAGCTGGCCGCCGGGGGCGTTGCCCTCATACAGGACAGGTGCCAGGGCTGCCCGGGAGGCATATATCGCAGCGGTGTAGCCCGCAGGGCCACCGCCGATAATCAAACACTTAATTCGTTCCATACAAATTGCAAATATACAAAATCTACGCTTTCCGCACCGGCCCCTTGCGGGAAGGGTGGCAAAGCAGTTGCACTTCAAAGCCATCGATGCGGTAGCCGCGGTAGCGCTTTCCTTTCAGGTGCGCCTCCAGCCACTTCATCATCTCCTCGTCTTCCAGGTCACGCCAGGACTCGCTCTCCGTGTCGTACAGGTGCAGGTGCGCCCCCACGCGGCCGTCGAAGACCATCTTGCCGCCGCGGGCGGAGCGGCGTCCGTAGATACCCAGCTCCGCAAGCAGGGTGAGGATGTTGTACACCGACGCCGGCGAGATGTGCGCGCTGCCGTGCTCCGCAATCCAGGCCGACACGTCGTCGGCGCTCGCGTGCACAAGGTTCCACATCGCCTCGTGGACCGCCATGCGCTGCGGGGTGGCCTTCAGGCCGCGGTCACGCAGCAGCCGCTTGAACTGGATGATGTCCGGTACGCCTTTCCCCTTGATCCTCATGGCTATAACTCCTTGCGCCAGCGGGCCAGCGGAATGCCGAGCTGGCCGCGGTACTTGGCGATGGTGCGGCGCGCGACCTTGTAGCCGCGACGGCCCATCTCCTCCACCAGCTGCTCGTCGGTGAGCGGTTTGTGCTTATCTTCTGCGTCCACGCATTCCTGCAGGGCTTTCTTCAACTCGCGGGTGGACACCTCCTCGCCTTCCTTGTTCTCCATGCCTTCGGAGAAGAAATACTTCAGCGGGAAGATGCCGAAATGCGTCTCGATGTACTTGCTGTTGACCACGCGGGAGATGGTCGAAATGTCGAATCCCGTCCGTTCGGCGATGTCCTTGAGGACCATCGGCTTGAGGTCCGCCTCGTCGCCGGTCACAAAATAGTCGTGCTGGTAGTTCAGGATCTCCGTCATGGTCCGGTTCAGCGTGTTCTGGCGCTGCTTGAGCGCCTCCACGAACCATTTGGCGGAGTCCAGCTTCTGCCGCACGAAGGTCGCGGCCTCCTTCTGGGCGCGCTCCGAAGAGCCCTTCGCCTCCAGGAGCAGGTCCGCGTATTTCTTGTTGACGCGCAGCTCCGGCACGGAGAAGCGCGGCATGGTGAAGGACAGCTCGCCGTCGTGTTCCTCGAGCACGAAGTCAGGCACAATCTGCTGCGCCTGGTCGGTGTAGGTGTAGTCCACCTCCCCGCCCGGCGCGGGATTGAGCTTGACGATGCGGGCCATCGCCCCCTTCAGGTCCGCCTCGGACAGGCCCAGGCGGGACATGATCTTCTGGAAATGCTTATTCGAGAACTCCTGGAAATAGTCTTTCAGGATGCGCTCGGCGTTGATGGTATCGGGGGTCCGCTTCATCGACTTGAGCTGCAGCAGCAGGCACTCCTGCAGGTCGCGGGCGCCCACGCCGGCCGGGTCGAAATCCTGGACGACCTTGAGCATCTCCAGCACCTCCTCGGAAGTGGTGGTGATGCCGGCCCGGAAGGCCATGTCATCCACCAGCGACTCGATGTCGCGCCGCAGGTAGCCGTCCTCGTCGAGCGAGCCGATGATGAACGACGCCACGGCGTACTGCTCCGGCGTGAGGTTGCGGTAGCCCAGCTGGTCCATCAGGCTCTGGGTAAAGCTCTGCCGCACGGAGAAGGTGTTGTATTCGGGTCTGGGGTCCTTCCCCCAGTTGTTGACACGGGTTTTATAGGCAGGGATATCGCCCTCGTCCGTCAGTTCGTCCAGCGAGACGTCCTTGGCTTCCTCGGCCTTTTCGGGGTCGGGCGTGTCGTCCAGCACGGGATTTTCCTCCAGCTCCGCACGAATCCGCTGCTCGAGCTCCTGGATGGGGAGTTCGATCAGTTTGATCGTCTGGATCTGCAGCGGAGAGAGCTTCTGCTGCTGCTTGAGTTCGAGTCCCTGCTTGATCATCGCTAAAATTCTACAGGCTGCTCAGAGGGCCGGGTATCCGCCCGTCCGATCGTGGGATATTTGAAGCGCTCCCGGACGATGAACGCGTCCGGGAAATCTCCCTTGATCCGCTGCAGCAGGGCCTCGGCCTCCAGGCGCGTACGGAAGTTGCCCGCCGTCACCTTGAAGTGCGGGGAGTCGAAGCTGCGGTAAGCCTGGATGTGGGGATACAGCGCATTGAAACGGCGGATCACGGCGGCAGATTCCTCCCGGGCCGTCCGGGTGTTCGCGAAATAAAGGCGAATCCGGAAGCCGTTGTACTGCTTGCCGGCATTGGCGGCCACCTGTTTATTCAGCGCGGCGCGCACGGCCGGAGACTGGCGCACCACCACCTGCTCGGGCAGGGCCGAGAAAATGTCGCGCCCCAGCAGCGTGGAGTCCACCTGGACCTCCTCGCCGGCATGCTCGATCTCGCTCGAGATCTCCTCCTCCGTGTTCTGTGCCCGGAGCGCGGGAACGCCCAGAACCAGCAGGGAGAGGAGCAGGAACAGTTTATTCAGTCGTTGTAATCTCATTGCTTTCCGTTTGTGGTTTGCTGAGCATGCCGCTCAGCGGGATATCCAGTATTTCAATATTCTTGCCAAGACCGCCACGAGCAGCCACACGAGCGCGAACATCAAAGGTAACATCCTCATAACTTGCATCTTTCGCCAACAGGCGAAGCAAGCGCAAGGGATTAAACCCGTCGGCGATGTTGCCCTGCAGCGGGATCCGGTACAGCGCATCGCTATGGCCGGGGACCATCAGCTGGTCGGCGTGCACCGCAAGCGCATCCTGCCCCTGGAACTTCGCTACGCCGGTAAGGTTCGTGACCTCGAAGCCGATGGTCGGGTTGTGGATTCCCACCTCAACCAGCGCGGAAACGCCGTTGAAGCCTTCCGGTGTGATGGAAACCAGCCGCACCGAAGTAACGCTGATGTCCTTGATGCCTTTCCCCTTACAACCTGAAAGCAAGAGGAGGGGGATCAACAGTAGCAGTAAAGATAATCTCTTCATGCGCGTAATAACTATTATATCCTACAAAGATAAGAAAAATCTCTATCTTTGCGGCACGAAATGAAAAAGCTGTACATCGAGACTTACGGCTGCCAAATGAACGTGGCCGACACCGAGGTGGTCTTCTCCATCCTCGGGAAAGAAGGGTATGAACGTACCGAGGAAATGGCACAGGCCGATGTGATCCTCGCCAACACCTGCTCCGTGCGGGACAACGCCGAGCAGCGCATCTGGGGGCGCATCGAGCAGTTCAACTTCCAGCGCAGGCAGCGCCCGGGCGTGGTCGTAGGCATCCTCGGCTGCATGGCCGAGCGCCTCAAGGACGCCCTCCTGGAGTCGGGCAAAGTGGACATCGTGGCCGGGCCGGACGCCTACCGCAGCCTGCCGCGCCTGCTCGCCGCCGCGACGCAGGGCCACCCGCAGATCGATGTGCTGCTTTCGCGCGAAGAGACCTATGGCGACATCGCGCCAGTGCGCGTGGACAAGAACGGCGTCTCCGCCTTCATCTCCATCATGCGCGGCTGCAACAACGTCTGCTCCTACTGCGTCGTCCCCTACACCCGCGGCGCCGAGCGCAGCCGCGACCCGCACACCATCGTGCGCGAGGCCTGCCAGTGCGCCGCCGACGGCTACAAGGAAATCACCCTGCTGGGGCAGAACGTGGACTCTTACCGCTTCGGTGAGCTCGATTTCGCCGGCCTGCTGGCCCTGGTGGCCGAATCCGTCCCGGCGCTGCGCATCCGTTTCTCGACCTCCAACCCCCAGGACATCTCCGACGCCGTGCTGGAGACCATGGCCTCGCACAGCAACATCTGCCGCCACATCCACCTGCCGGTCCAGTCCGGCTCCGACCGGATGCTGGAGAAGATGCGCCGCCGCTACACGCGGGAAGGCTATCTGGAGCGCGTCGCGAAAATCCGCTCGCTGATGCCCGACTGCGCCCTCTCCACCGACGTGATTGCGGGCTTCTGCTCGGAGACCGAGGAAGACCACCGCGACACGCTGAGCCTCTTCGAGACCGTCGGCTTCGACGCCGCCTTCATGTTCCAGTATTCCGAACGGCCGGGGACGCTCGCCGCGAAGAAATACCCCGACGACGTGCCGCCGGAGGTCAAGACCCGCCGCCTCGAAGAAATCATTGCCCTGCAGAACCGCCTCTCGCTCGAGAGCAACCGACGCGACGTCGGCAAGACCTTCCAGGTGCTTGTCGAGGGCCCGTCCAAGCGCAATCCCGCCGAGCTCTGCGGCCGCAACAGCCAGAACAAAATGTGCGTCTGGCCAGACACCGCGCACCGCGCCGGCGACCTCGTGGATGTCGTCGTCCGCGACTGCTCGCAGGCGACGCTTCTCTGCGAGCTGGCCTAATCCCGTTACCTGTAAAATTCGTATATTTTTGCGAGGCAGATACGATTCTTATCGTTTTATACGATTATTAAGCGTATCCTTGCCCCGCTATGGGTATCAAGGACCTCCGCGCGGATGAAAGGCCGCGCGAAAAGATGCTCGCCCGCGGAGCGGGGAGCCTCAGTGACGGCGAGTTGCTCGCCGTCTTGCTGCGCAGCGGCAACCGGAACTGCAGCGCGCTGGACCTGGCGCGACAGCTGCTGGACCTCTCAGACGGCCGCCTGAGCGCGCTGTTCAACCTTCCGCAGGACAGGATGCTGTCCTTGCCGGGCGTCGGGCCGGGCAAGGCGGCCAGCGTCCTGGCGGCCTTCGAGCTGGGCCGCCGTTTCCTGCAGGAAGCTTCTTCCCTCGTCAAGAGCCCCGTGCTCACGGCCCGGCGGGTGCATGAGCTGATGCTCCCGCGCCTCAAGGGGCTGCAGCACGAGGAGTGCTGGGTGCTCTTCCTGAACGAACACCAGTACCTGGTCGGCAAGCTGCGCATCAGCTCCGGCGGCGGCAATTCCACGACGATGGACATCCGGCAAATCATTCGCGCCGCCCTGGACAAGGGCGCCAGCGCGCTCATCCTCGTGCACAACCACCCCAGCGGCAACCCCCGCCCCGGCCCGGCCGACATCCGCCGCACCGAGGAGCTCCGCAAGGGCGTGGCGACCGTCGGTCTGACTCTGCTCGACCACGTCGTTTTCGCCGACGACGCCTGCTACTCCTTCTCCGACGACCGAATGTATAAGATTTAAACGAAAATGATAAAATAATTTATACCTTTGCATGGAACTATGAAAAGATACAAGGTTCACGAGGTAATTGAAATGCTTGAGACGGATGGTTGGTATTTAGTTGGACAAAAAGGTAGTCACCGGCAGTTCAAGCACCCGACGAAAAAGGGACGGGTGACAGTAAACGACAAACTGTCTGTAACGTTGGAACAAGAAATATTAAACAGCATCTGGAAACAGGCTGGGTGGAAATAGATAATCATATACTTCAGATACCATGTCTAAGATTAAGATTATAGTTGATTATACGGACAATTATGCCGCTTGTCCTGCCGATGACCGGATCGCCTGTGTGTCCACCGGACGCACGCTGGATGAGGTTAAAGAGAATATTGTGGAAGGACTTCGGTTCCACATTGACGGTATGCGTGCGGATGGGGAACCGGTCCCCGCAGAATTCGAGGGTGAATGGGATTTCGAGTGGGAACTGACGGCTCGCGCGATGCTCCATTACACCGAAGGCCTCGTTCCGAAATCCGCCATCTCCAAAGCCACCGGAATCAACCAGCAACAGTTAACGCACTATGCCAGTGGCTACAGAGTGCCACGCCCGATGATGAGGCAAAAGATTCTGGATGGAATCCATAGTATTGCTGCACTTTTATCTTCTATTTCATAGCCCATGCATACGCACGAAGAGAATCCGCTAACCCTGATGCAGGAGCACGGCGTCAAGCCGACCGCGAACCGCATCCTGATCCTGAAGGCCCTGCTCCAGGCGGGCCGTCCACTCTCCCAGACGGAGATCGAAACGGCGCTGGAGTCAGTAGATAAGTCTATCATTTCCAGGGCTCTGGCGACTTTCCGGGAGCACCACCTACTGCATACCCTTTCCGGCGAAGATTACGTCCGCTACGAAGTCTGTCACTGTGCGGATGAGGAAGAAGACAGCGACCGCCACGTACACTTCCACTGCGAAGTCTGCGGCCAGACCTTCTGTCTGGAAGACCTCCCGGTCCCGGCTGTGCAGCTGCCCGACGGTTTCTCGGTCGAAAACGTCGAATACATGGCTCACGGGGTGTGTCCCGCCTGCGCAGGGAAGCGCTAAAGAGGTGCAAATCAGGCTGATTTGCACCCCGCTTAAAAATACGTTTTTTAACGGGCGACGCCGCTATTGGTAGATTTCCGCCAGCTTTTCGGCGAGTTGCTCGCCGCGCAGGCCGCGGGCGACGATGACACCGTCCGGATCGATCAGCAGGTTGTCGGGAATGGAGTTGACCGAATAAACTTCGAACGCAGCATTCTCCCAGTACTTGAGGTCGGAAATGTGGATCCAGGGCATCTCCCACTCGGTGATAGCGTTCACCCAGGGCTCTTTCTCCTTGTCAAAGGACACGCCCACGATCTCGAAACCTTTGTCATGGAACTGCTTGTAGGCAGCCACGACGTTGGGCATCTCGGCCTTGCAGGGACCGCACCAGGAGGCCCAGAAATCGACGAGGACCCACTTGCCCTGGCCGACGAACTCGCTCAGTTTACGCAGATTTCCATCAGGGTCAGCCTCCTCCAGCTCCAGGAACCTCTGGCCGACGACGGCCTGCTTGGCATCTGCCGCCTCCTGCTGCTTGGCGTTGGACGCATCCAGCCGATTCTTGAGCGCCTGCGTATAAGGATGCTTGGCGAAGGGAGCGTCCGAAGAAACGAGTTCGTTGAACTTCTCCTCGCCGCAGAGCGACGGGATATGGTGGATGAACGCGACGGGGACCAGATTGTCTTTATTCTCCTCGATCATGGCCAGCAGTTTGTCGGTGTACTCCCCGATCACCGTTCTGTACTGCTGGATAAACTCAGCCTCGCGAGCCTCCTGCTCCTCCTGAGGAAGCGCCATGAAAGACTCGATGAACCGGTTGTATTCGCGGAGCAAAGCATTATCCTGCTTGTCGCATTCGGTAAGTTTGACGTTGAGCGCGGAGCCGGTCACGGTCGTGTCCGCCAGGCTGATCCGCACGGCCTCGCCGTCGTTGAAGAGCGGGAAATACCATTCATAGCCTTCGACCTGGAGTGACAGGAAGGCATCCTTGGCAGCCGAACCCTTCAGCGCGAAAACGCCGTCCGCGACAACCGCGCTGTCGATGGGCGTATCCGTGATCTTGTCCACCAAATAGACGGCGGTACCGTCTTCCGGCGCATCCAGGCCGACGATGTCGTACTTTGCATTGTTTCCGGTGCAAGCGAGCAGGCATCCTGCGGCAGCACCCATGGTAAGAATTGATAACTTTTTCATATACAACAATTTAAATGGTTTACTATATTTTACTCCTCCCCCGCTTTCAGGTCCTCGATCATCGCCTTGGCGCGGCGAATCCGGGTGCGGACCGTGTTGAGCTCCATGCCCAACTCCTCGGCGATTTCCTTGTACTGGAGGCCGTCCAGCAGGCGCATCCGCGCAATGGTCCGGTACAGGTCAGGCAGGCCCTCGATATAGGCCTCAAGTTTCTCGGCATCCTCCTCCTCGACGATCTGCTCCAGGGGTGTCGCCGTCTCGTCGCCCAGCACGTCGATGATGGCTCCGCTGTGGTCGTTCTCCTTGTCCAGCGAAACCAGGCGGCTGCGGGCGCGTGTCTCGGAATCGATGGTGTCGAGCGCCGTGTTGTGCGCGATCGTACGGAGCCAGGTCGAGAACTGACTCTTGGACGGGTCAAAGGAAGAGATCTGCCGGAACGCCTTCTCGAAACTGCGCGAGCAGATGTCGTCGATGTAGAAGTCGTCCAGGTACTTCATCGCCCCCTTCAAGTAAGCACGGAGGCTGCCGATATGGGTGTCCCACAATTCGGTGAAGGCGGTTCCGTCACCGATGATCGCCCGGCGGACGAGTTCGTCAGTGGGCTTCAAGCCAGGTTTTTCCATCATTGCATTCTACGGTCAGGGGAACAGACAGGGACATGACGCCTTCCATCTCGCGGATCAGCATTTCGCGCACGGGCGCGATTTCTTCCTGCGGGACTTCGAGCAGCAGTTCGTCGTGGATCTGGAGAACCATCCGGGCGCGGTAGCCGCCTTCGCGCAGGCACCGGTCCACGGCGGTCATCGCCAGTTTGATAATATCGGCCGCCGTGCCCTGGATGGGCGCATTGACGGCGTTGCGCTCCGCCAGGGCGCGGACCGCGGCGTTGCCGGCCCCGATGTCCGCGATGTAGCGGCGGCGGCCGAAGAGCGTTTCCACATATCCGCGTTCGCGCGCCTGCGCGACGGTCTCGTCGATGAAGCCGCGAATGGAGGGGAAGGACGCGAAGTAGTCGTCGATGATCTGCTTCGCCTCGCTCCGCGAGCAGCGCAGCCGTTCGGCCAGGCCAAAGGAGGAGATGCCGTACATGATGCCGAAGTTCGCCGTCTTGGCGATGCGGCGCTGGTCGGCGCTCACCTCCCCGATGGGGATGTGGAAGATTTTCGCGGCCGTGGCCGCGTGTACGTCCTGCCCCTGCCGGAAGGCTTCCACGAGGTGGGCGTCGCCGCACAGGTGGGCCATCAGGCGCAACTCGATCTGCGAGTAGTCCGCCGACATCATCACCCAGCCCGGCTCGCCCGGCACGAAGGCCTTGCGGATCTCGCGGCCTTCTTCGGTGCGGATGGGGATGTTCTGCAGGTTCGGGTTCGAGGAGGACAGGCGTCCGGTGGCGGTCAGGGCCTGGTTGAAGGTCGTATGCACCCGGCCGTCGGAGGGGGAAATGTAGCCCGCGAAGGGCTCGATGTAGGTCGAGAGGAGTTTGCGCAGGCCGCGATAGTCCAGGATCGCGTCGATGATGGGGCTGCGGTCCGCGAGATGCGAGAGGGTCTGCTCGTCCGTGGGCCAGTTGCCGGACTTGGGCTTTTTGGCCTTCGGATCGAGCTGGAGCTTCTCGTAGAGCAGTACGCCGATCTGCTTGGGAGACAGGATGTTGAGCGTCGGATCGCCGGCCAGCTCGCGGATCTGGGCTTCGCGCTCGGTCATCTTGCGGCGCAGGCCGTCGGCGAAGTCGCGGAGCGATCCGAGATCGACCTTGACGCCGGTCCGCTCCATCCGCGCGAGCACGCCGATGAGCGGCTCTTCGATCTCGTCGTAGAGGCGCGTCATGCCTTCGGTGGCGGCCATTTCGCGCAGCAGGCAGTCCGACAGGCGCAGGATGGCGGCCGTCTCGAGGAGGCGGTCCGGGCCGGACTCTTCCGGGATTTCGTCAAAGAGGGAACCGGTTTCCTGCGGCGCGGCGGCATCCAGCTCGACGCCGAGGTAGGCGCGCGCGAGCACGTCCAGTTTGTGGCTGCGTTCGGGGCCGAGCAGGTAGTGCATGAGTTCGATGTCTTCGAGGCGGCCGGAGAGGGCGATGCCGCGCGCCGCGAGCGCCTTCATCTGCGCCTTCAGATCGACGCCCGCCTTGACGACGGCGGCGTCCTCGAGCAACGCGCGGAAGTCCTCCGGCGTCCCCTCGGCCACCCCCGCCTCGCAGCCCACGAACATCTTCTCGCCCTGCAGATTAATGGCAACTTTCTTTGCAGACAGGCAGTCAGCCGTCGGCTTCGCCGCTAAGGCTATTTTCACCCCCTTCGCCCCCTCAAGGGGGATGGCACGCAGATCGCTATCGCTCGCGTGCGCCCACGCACCTTCCCCGGCGGCGGATTCGTTGTCCGGTGGAGTACTGCCCCCGACAACCGTGACCGCCCGTGGTCTCGTGAACGGGAGGGGCCCAGCCGCAGGCTGGGAGGGATAGCGCGAAGCGCGTAGTTGTCCGGGGGCAGTAGCTCCACCGGCAGAAACGCCGCTGCGAGCGCTGGAATTGACAACAACTTTATGGAGGAGTCGTTTCAGGGAGGGCATTTCGTAGTGGTCGAGGAGGGCGTTCAGCTCGGGGGTCTCGACGGTGTCGAAGACGAGCTGGTCGGCCGTCACGTCGAGCGGGATGTCCGTCTTGATGGTGACCAGGCGCTTGGACAGCGCGATATGGTCCTCCGCCGCGCGGAACTGCTCCTGCTGGCGCGCCGTCAGCTCGCCCAGGTGGGCGTAGATCCCCTCCACGCTCCCGTACTTACCCAGCAGCTTGGCCGCGCCGACCGGGCCCACGCCCTGCACGCCGGGCACGTTGTCCGACGCGTCGCCGCAGATCGCGAGAATATCAATGACCTGCGCGGGCGAGGCGATCTTCCATTTGTCGCAGACCTCCGCGACGCCCAGCAACTCATTCTCTCCCCCGCCTTTTCCGGGCTTCACCTGCAGGATGTGCGGGGTGATCAGCTGACCGTAATCCTTGTCGGGCGTGACCATGAAGACCTCGAAGCCCTCGGCCTCGAAACGCTTCGCGGCGGAGCCGATCACGTCGTCCGCCTCGTAGCCCGGCAGCATCAGCACCGGGATGTCCAGCGCCTCGACGATACGCGTCAGCGGCTCCAGCGCTTCCACCACCAGCGCGGGCGTCTCCCCGCGGTTGGCCTTGTACTCGGGATACAATTCATTCCGGAAAGTACCCCCCGGCGGGTCAAAACTGACCGCAATATGCGTCGGGCGTTCCCGGTCGATCAGCTCGAGCAGGTACTTCGTGAAACCGAACAGGATGGATGTATCCACCCCCTTGGAATTGACCATGGGGCGGCCCAGAAAGGCATAATACATCTTGAAGACGAGCGCGTGGCCGTCGATGAGGAAAAGTTTCATAAGGCAAAGATGAAACTTTTTTCGGAAAGTTTCAAATAAATCAACAATGCTCATTTTGAGTATTTTATACCACGATTTGCGTCGTTCCGGAAAACGAGTGAATAATTCCACTACATTTGGGCTGCGCGCATTACCAGATAGTTAGTTAACCATACATTTTATAACCATTATTCATTTTTAACCAAAACCCAAAGAAATGCTTAAAAAACTGCTCAAGCTTGCAAGCATCATCATGATGCTCAGCGCTTTATGGGGAGGCATCTCAGCCTTCGCCCAGAGTCAGGCCATTTTTGGCAAGGTCGTTGACTCCGAGGGGCAGGCGCTCATCGGCGCCGCCGTCCTGGAGAGCGGCACCAGCAACGGCACCACGACCGACCTCGATGGCAACTTCAACCTCCGTGTTGCCCCCGGCACCACGCTGGAAGTTTCCTGCATCGGCTATGTGACCCGCCGGGTCACCGCCGCCGACAACATGACCATCACGCTTCAGGACGACGCTGAAATGCTCGAAGAGACCGTGGTCATCGGCTACGGTGTCCAGCGCAAGAAGCTCGTGACCGGATCGACGGTCAACGTGTCCGGCGAGAAGCTCGCCGCGACCCGCGCCGTCGATGCCTTCGGCGCCCTGCAGAGCCAGGCCGCCGGCGTGAACATCCTGCAGAACTCCGGTCAGCCGGGCGAAAGCTACAAAGTCACCATCCGCGGTATGGGCACCAAGGGTTCCAACACCCCGCTCTACGTCGTGGACGGTGTCCCCGGCGCGTCCATCACGGCCCTCTCCACGAATGACATCGAGTCCATCGACGTCCTGAAGGACGCTGCCTCCAGCGCCATCTACGGCGCCCGGGCCTCCAACGGCGTCATCCTCGTGACCACGAAGAAGGGCAAGGCCGGCAAGGTGCAGGTCACCTTCGACGGCTACTACGGCTGGCAGAACCCGAACACCAACGGCGTCACCCCGCTGAACGCCAAGCAGTATATGGAGATCAACGACAAGGCTTACGAGATCCAGGGCGCATCCACCTACGACTGGGAGTCCCTGATCCCCAAGCAGTACGCCCAGATCATGAACGGCACCTGGAACGGCACCAACTGGCTCGAAGAGACCATCGTGCACAATGCCCCGATCCACGACGAGTCCATCAACATCACGGGCGGCTCGGACGTCTCCCGCTTTGCCGTGGGCTTCTCGAATTTCGGCCAGACGGGTACCATCGGTTATCCCGCCACGCCGCAGTATGACCGCAACACCTTCCGCCTCAACTCCGACTACACCCTGATCCGGAAGAACAACCGCGACATCCTCAAGCTGGGTGAGAACGTCACCTTCACCACTACGAACAAAAAGGGCATCAGCATCGGCGGCGTTTATTCCAACAACCTCCGCAACCTGCTGCGCATGACCCCGCTCCTGCCGGCTTACAACGAAGACGGCAGCTTCTACACCTACGAGCAGCGCAAGGCGGACGGCTGGGACTTCAGCGACACCACCGTGAACCCGCTCGAGGAAATGACCTACAAGCGCAGCCAGCGCTACAGCAAGGGCTACCGCCTGCAGGCCAACGCATATCTGGAGTTCGTCCCTATCCAGGGCCTGACCTTCCGTTCCAGCTTCGGCTGGCTGTACAACCACTCCGAGAGCCGGAGCTATGTCCCGGAATACATCCTCAGCGGCAAGACCCAGAATCCGGAAGATGACATCACGCAGAGCCAGTCCTACAGCACCCGCTGGACGCTGGAGAACACCGTCAACTGGGTCCACTCCTTCGGCAACCACAACCTCGACGTTCTCCTGGGCCAGTCCCTCGAAAAATGGGGTTACGGCAGCGGCCTGAGCATCACCAACTCCATTTCCCTCTTCCCGGGCTCCTTCGACCACGCCTACATTGACAACACCAACGGCGGCGCGGCGGATCCCCGCTTCACGAGCATCTCCGGCTACCCGAACAGCCAGGGCGCCCTGTCGTCCTTCTTCAGCCGTATCAACTATAACTACAAAGAAACCTACCTGCTCTCCGCGGTGCTCCGCGCCGACGGTTCCTCCAACTTCGCCCGCGGTCACCGCTGGGGCATCTTCCCCTCCGCTTCCGCCGGCTGGGTGGTCTCCAACGAGCCCTTCATGGACTTCAGCAAGAACTGGCTGAGCTTCTTCAAGCTCCGCGCCAGCTGGGGCCAGAACGGTAACTGCAACATCGACCCGTTCCAGTACCTGGCCACCATCGCTTTCACCGCGCCTTACTATTTCTCCGACATCAACAAACCGGAAGTGGGCGCCTATCCTGACATCCTCCCCAACGAGAACGTGAAGTGGGAAACCTCCGAGCAGCTCGACCTGGGCTTCGACGCCCGCTTCTTCCGCAGCCGCCTGGGTATCTCCTTCGACTGGTACAACAAGATGACCAAGGACTGGCTGGTGGACGCTCCGATCCTGCTTTCCTACGGAACCGCGGCCCCGTATATCAACGGTGGCGACATCCGCAACCGCGGTTTTGAGTTCCTCGTCTCCTGGGACGACACCGTGGGCAGCGACTTCTCCTACGGCATCTCCGCCACGCTCTCGCACAACAGCAACATCGTCACCCGTCTGGCCAACTCCGAGGGCCTGATCCACGGCGACGAGAACGCCATCGCGCAGAACACCGCCGAGATCTACCGCGTGCAGGTCGGTTACCCGATCGGTTACTTCTGGGGCTACGAGATGGACGGCATCATCCAGAACGAGCAGCAGAAGCAGGACTACCTGAACAAGTACTTCGGCGGCGACGCCAGCAAGTCCAAGCAGGGCGCTGACATCCAGCCCGGCGACGTCATGTTCGTCGATCGCGACGGCAACGGCAAGATTGACGAGCAGGACAAGACCATGATCGGCGACCCGAATCCCGACTTCACCGCCGGCCTGTCGCTCTATGTTCAGTTCAAAGGCTTCGACCTGACCGTGAACGGCTACGGCGCCTTTGGCCAGCAGGTGGCCAAGAGCTACCGCCAGTTCTCCGACGAGCCGGACGACAACTACTGCACCGACGTGTACACGAAGTACTGGACCGGCGAGGGCTCGACCAACCGCTATCCCCGCTTCACCCACGGCAAGCACGCCAACCAGGCCGAATTCTCCCGCGTCTGGCTGGAAGATGCCGACTACTTCAAGATCTCCCGCATCTCGCTGGGTTACGACCTCAAGCGGGCGCTGAAGTTCCTCCCCGTCCAGCGTTGCCACCTGTATGTGGCGGCCCAGAACATGTTCACCTTCACCGGCTACTCCGGTATGGATCCGGAAGTCGGTTATGGCGACGACCACAGCTGGGTCACCGGTATTGACAACGGTTACTACCCGTCCTCCCGTTCCTGGCAGGTGGGTCTGAACATCACTTTTTAATCCCTGAAGAATATGAAAAAGAATTTCTTATATCTCATCGCCGCAGCCGCGTGCCTGCTGCTGGTTGGGGGTTGTGACGATTTTCTGGAGACCCAGAGCCTGACCAAGAAGAACACCTCCAACTTCCCGATCAACGAGACGGACGCCATCCAGATGGTCAACGGCATCTACGCCGTCATGAACTCCAATATCAAGAACATCACGGAAGATCCGTTCATGCTCTTCGACCTGGCCAGCGACGACCGCCTGGGCGGCGGCAGCCAGTCCAACACCCCGGCCCAGGCTGCCGACCGTCTGATGAACAGCAGCATCAGCTGGCTCGAGCCCTGCTGGAAATACCGCTACATGGGCATCAACCGCGCCAACAACGCGCTGGAAACCATGGACAACGTGCAATCCTGGAGCTCCGACAAGATGAAGGGGCAGCTTCTGTGCGAAGCCTATTTCCTGCGCGCGTTCTACTATTTCAACCTGGCCCAGGTCTTCGGCAGCGTCCCCCTGGTGCTGACCACGGAGCCCGTGAACCTGCCCAAGGCCACGCCGGATGAGATCTACGCCCAGATCGCTTCCGACCTCAAGGCCGCCATCACCAACGGTCCGTCCACCAAGTATCCCGAATTCGGCGAAGGCCGCGTGTCCAAGTGGGCCGCCGAAGGCCTGATGGCCCGCGTGTGGCTGTTCTACACCGGCTTCTACAAGAAGGCTGACCTTCCCCTCGCCGAGGGCGGCTCCGTCTCCAAGAACGAGGTGATTGCCTGGCTCGAGGACTGCATCAAGAACAGCGGCTTCGGCCTGGTCAGCGACCAGCGCAACCTCTGGCCCTACTCCAACCAGTGGACGGCTCCCGACTACCCGTACGCCAGCGAGAACGGCCTGAAGTGGGAAACGAACGAGAACAAGGAAATCATGTTCGCCGTCAAGATGGGCAATGCCGGTTACTCCGACAGCCACGACGAAATGCGTTTCAACCGCCTTCCGGAATACTATGGTCTGCGCAAGACCTCCGAAGCGGCCTTCCCGTTCAACACCCAGGGCTATTCCAACGGTCCCGTTTGCGAGACCCTCTGGACCGACTGGGGCGCCGATCCCGACTACGAGGGCGATGTGCGCCGCGTCGGCTCCATCTGCGACCGCCGCGTGGAACTTCCCAACTACAAGGGCGACTCCGCCAAGGAAGTGGAGAACACCTTCCTGCTGGGCAAGAAATACGTGGGTTGCGGTGCTTATGACCACGCCACCGGTACGCTCTATGTTGCGTTCAGCTACTTCTACGGCGGCAAGAACAGCAAGCAGGAAGGCCAGATGCAGTCGCTGGTGTGGCTGCGCTTCGCCGACGTGCTGCTCATGCACTCCGAGCTCACCAACGGCACCGAGATCTACAACGGCAAGAGCGGTCTGAACGCCGTCCGCGCCCGCGCCGGCCTGGGCGACAAGACCTACTCGCTGGATCTGCTCAAGAAGGAACGTCGCTACGAGCTCTGCTGCGAGGCCATCCGCTGGAACGACCTTCGTCGCTGGGGCGATGTGTCCGAGATCGTCAAGAACCAGGTGGGCAACACGATCACGAACGAGAAAGCCACGGGCAAGTACGCCTTCACGGTGGACTTCATGAAGCGCTACGAAGAAACCCAGGGCGGTTTCTTCAAGATTCCCGATTCCCAGATCACGCTGTCCGAAGGCGTCCTGGAGCAGAACCCCGGCTGGGGCGATGGCACCAACTGGGCCAAGGGCGACCTCCCGTACAAGTTCAAATAGTCTGCTGACTATTCCCCTTCAGAACAGGGCTGCGAACGACATCGCAGCCCTGTTTTTATATGCTTTTGCACGATTTTTAAAAGAAACATGCAACTTTTCACGATTGTTCCAAAACATTCTTATAAATAACCACTTCATTATTTAACATTCCCGAATATTTGGAAGGAAAGTGGCAGTTATTTAGCTTTGTCCTGCTTGGATTTAATAAGAAAACTAATACCAAACCAACTTTTTTTAACTAAAAACCAACGAAAATGCTAAAGAAACTGCTGAAAGTTGCTGGTATCTTAATGGTATTCAGCACTTTATGTGGAGGCCTCTCCGCCTCTGCACAGACGCAAGCCATCAGCGGCAAAGTGATCGATACCGGCGGCCAGCCGGTCATCGGCGCAGCCGTCATGGTCCCCGGCACCACCAACGGTGCCACCACCGACCTGGATGGTAACTTCACCCTCCGTGTCGCAGCGGGCACCTCGCTGGAGGTCTCCTGCATCGGCTACACCACGCAGCGCGTCACTGCCGCCAACGGCATGACCATCACGCTCCAGGATGACACCGAGATGCTCGAAGAGACTGTCGTCATCGGCTACGGTGTCCAGAGGAAGAGCGACCTGACCGGTTCCGTCGCCTCCGTGCGCGAGACCGAGCTCCAGAACCGTTCGACCTCCGACGCGGCCGCCGCCCTCCAGGGCAAGGCCGCCGGCGTGCAGATCTTCAACGACTCCGGTGCTCCGGGTGAAGGAGCTTCCATCCGCGTCCGCGGTATCTCCTCCAACTCCGGCTCCGGCCTCGGTCCGCTCCTCATCGTGGACGGTCTGAAGGTCGACAAGATCGACTACCTCGATCCTTCCATGATCGAATCCATGGAGGTCCTCAAGGATGCTGCCTCCGCCGCCATCTACGGTGCGCAGGCCGGTAACGGTGTCGTGCTCATCACCACGAAGAACGGCGCCAAGAACAAGGACAAGGACGGCAACATCTTCTACAACTACAAGCTTTCCCTCAGCAGCCTCGGCCACCATGCACAGGTTATGAACGCAGCCCAGTACATCGACTGGCAGCAGCAGCTCGGCAACCTGGGCTCCATCGATGACCTCATCGCCACCGGCGTGTGGGACGGCAAGACCGACACCAACTGGGCCGATGTCCTGTACGGGACGGGCGTGACCCACAGCCACACCCTCGGCGCCCAGGGCGGCAACGACCGCGGATCCTACTTCCTGTCTCTCAACTACGTGGATGAGGACGGTATGGCACGCGGCAACACCGATACCTTCAAGCGCTTCACCGCGCAGGTCAACGCCGACTACAAGATCAAGAAGTGGTTCACCGTCGGCACCAACACCTCCATCGAATTCCGCAAGCAGCAGAAGATCGGTGAGCACTCCGAGTATGCCGGCAGCAGCGCCGGTCTGCTGGGTACCCTCGTCATCGACCCGCTCACCCCGGTCTATTACACCTACGACGAGCTTACCAAGGACATGAAGAAATACGTGGACAACGGCCAGCGCAAGGTTTACGGCCCCGCCGACAACCCGGATCTCTACTATGCCGTGTCCAAGATCCTCGAAGGTGACGGTATCAACCCGCTCATCTACCGCGACCGCAACCAGAAGAAAGAAGAAGGCTGGCAGATCCGCGGTACCGTGTTCGCCAACCTCACCCCGTTCAAGGGCTTCGTGTTCACTTCCCGCCTGGGCTACCGCATCAAGCAGTCCTACGACAGCAACTTCGAGGAGCCTTACCATGCCAATGCAAAGTCCTATTCGAAGAAATATAAGATCAGCGCCAATTCCTCGCAGAGTTATTACTACCAGTGGGAAAACTTCGCCAACTACAACGTGACGCTCGGTGGCAAGCACAATATCGGCGCCATGGCCGGTATGTCCTACACGTACTCCGACAACCGTGGCGTGGGAGCCAGTCTGGAAGGTGACGATCCGCTGAAGGGCTACGCCGAGAACTTCCGCTACCTGAACCAGGACAACGGTACCGGCACCAAGGGCATCAGCGGCGGCACCCCGAGCCAGAGCACCCAGATTTCCTACTTCGGCCGTCTGATCTACAGCTATGACAACCGCTACAGCATCCAGGGAAACTTCCGTGCGGACGCCTTCGACTCCTCCAAGCTTTCCCTGAAGAACCGCTGGGGCTACTTCCCCTCCGTGTCCGCCGGCTGGACCATCAGCAACGAGCGCTTCATCAAGGACAATGTCGGTAAGGACATCCTGAGCCTCCTGAAGATCCGCGGATCCTGGGGTGTCAACGGTAACATCTCCGTGCTCTCCGGCTATCCCTGGTCCTCTGCCATTTCTTACAACAGCTCCAGCTATCAGTTCACCGATGCCGATACGCCTTCCATGGGTTCCAAACCTTCCGGCCTGGCCAATCCTGACCTGACCTGGGAGACCTCCGTCCAGACCGACCTCGGTCTCGACCTGCGCATGTTCAACAACCGCCTGACCCTCGGCGTCGACTGGTACAACAAGGACACCAAGGACCTGCTGGTCCGCGTCTCCCCGGTGGCCGAGGTGGGTATCTCCAGCCACACCGTGAACGCCGGTTCCGTGAACAACACCGGTTGGGAGTTCGAACTCGGCTGGCAGGACAGCATCGGCGACTTCCACTACAGTATCAACGGCAACCTCTCCACCCTGAAGAACCGCGTGACCTATCTGGAGCCTTCCGTGGGCCATCAGAAAGGTTCCGACTTCGGTAACATGAAGTTCTCCACCTGGTTCGAAACCGGCTACCCGGTCTGGTTCTTCCGTGGATACAAGTATGCCGGCGTCAACGCCGAGAACGGCAAGCCCGACTACTACGCCGCCGACGGCAGCCTCACCCAGGCTCCGGTCGATGCCGACATGGGCTACATGGGCAGCGCCCTCCCGCCTGTCAGCTTCGGTCTCACCCTCCACATGGACTGGAAGGGCCTCGACTTCACCGTGTTCGGCACCGGTGCCGCCGGCCATCAGCTGATGCCTTGCGTTTACCGTGTGGACCACAGCCAGATCAACTCCCTGGTTTACTTCTACGAGGAGTGCGGCAAGTCCCTCCCGAAGATCGAGAACATCCTGACCAAGGAATTCTGGAGCTCCTCCGCCGTCGTCTTCCGTGGCGACTACTTCAAGATCAAGCAGATCCAGCTCGGCTACACCCTGCCCCAGAAGTGGACGAAGAAGATCTTTATCGAAAACCTTCGCCTCTATGCTTCCATGGACGACTGGTTCGTGATCACCAAGTACCCGGGCTTCGACCCGGAGACCGCTTCCACCGGTTCTTCCAACGGTATGGGTCTGGACAAGGGTTCCTACCCGAATGCCAAGAAGCTCCTCTTCGGTGTCAACATCACCTTCTAATCTGACCGCATCATGAAAAAGTATATCATTTTTGGCTTATCTGTTGCGCTGGCGGTGTTCTCTACCACCTCGTGCAACCAGGACCTTCTGAATATCCCCCAGAAAGGTGTTATCGACGATGACAAATTCTATATCACGGATGAACATGCCCAGTCGGCCCTCGTCGCCGTCTATGACGAATTCATCTCGCTGATCAATGCCCAGGGCAGCAACAACCCGGCCTGGAACGTCGTTGTCAACGCTCCCGGCGACGAACTCTACTGGGGCGGCGGTAAGAAGAACGGTTCCAGCTCCGGCGGCCAGGAGATCAACGAATTCCGCAACACCTTCGACAGCACCATCCCGCACATCCGCGTGGTTTACAAAGGCCTCTATTCCCTGATCTACAAGGCCAACCTCGTCCTGGACAACTTCTACGGCGAGAGCGGCGAGAAGTGCGACTCCCAGATCAAGAAGCAGTGCGTGGCCGAGGCCCGTGCGATCCGCGCCTGGGCACACTTCAACGCAGCCATCATCTGGGGCACCCCGCCGCTCGTGGAGCATGTGCTGGCCAGCGACGCGCATCCGACCAACTGCGACCATCAGGTCCTGATGGATTGGGTGATCTCCGAGTTCAAGGCCGCCCTCCCCGACCTGCAGCCCCGTCAGGGCCCGGGCGATAAGAGCGGCGCCTTCCGCATGACCTCCGGTGCCTGCGAGGCCTTCCTCGGAAAGGCTCAGGTTTTCAACAAGGACTGGGCTGGCGCCAAGACTTCCCTCAAGAACGTCATCGACTCCGGCAATTACGCCCTCGCGCCTACCTCCGACCTGCTGAACATGTTCCATAAGGCCGGCGACGGCAACTGCGAGAAGGTGCTTGAGATGAACTACGTCTACAAGGATGGCCTCAGCGGCGTGAAGTATCACTTCCAGCGCAACCAGGCCCTCTTCTTCCGCAACATCAAGGAGTATCCTTCCGTGTTCATCCAGGCCGGCGACGGCTGGGGCAACAACGTCAGCCCGACCCAGAAGTTCATGGACGCCATCATGAAGCATGAGCCCAACTCTGCCCGCCGCAAGGCTTGGTTCACATCCTACGAGGAGTGGCTCACCGACCTTCCGTACCCGCTGAAAGCCAGCACAGTGGATGTTCCGGATGCCACTGGCAAGAAGAGCAAGGTTTCCTACAAGGCCGACGCCGACATGACCAAGGAGGAAAAACTGATGGACTACCGCCGTGGCCTGAACTGCGAGAAGTATGACGAGACTTACGCCAACTACGGCTACTATTTCACGAAACTGGCCCCCTGGGATTCTGACCTGATTCCGAACAACGCCACCGTCACCGAGGAGAACCGCATCATCATGCGCTACGCCGAGGTGCTCCTCCTCTACGCCGAGGCCTGCGCCATGAGCAACGACAGCGACGGCAGCGGCCTCAAGGCCCTGAACGCCGTGGCTCAGCGCGCCGGCGCCCCGACCTACGACAAGCTGACGATGGATAATGTCAAGCAAGAGAAGTGGTTCGAACTGGCATGGGAAGGCACCCGCTTCTGGGATCTCGTCCGCTGGGGCGATGCCGCCACCGTACTCGCCTGGAAGAGCCACGACAAGACGCCGTACCTGGGCGACGAGTTCTATGTCAAGGGTTCCATGGGCAAAAAGACCACCGGCCAGCCGCACAAGGCCCGCATCTCCTTCAAGGACGATGGTTGGGCAAAATCCGGCGGCGGCTACCAGGCTGGCAAGCATGAGCTTTACCCGTTCCCGTTCGACGTCATCCAGATCAACCCCTGGAACGAAGAGACGAAAGAAGGTTTGAAGCAGAACCCGGGTTGGGAATAGGGTTTCTTTAGAATATACGTTCTTTTGAGAGGGCCGCTCCGGAAGGGGCGGCCTCTCTTTTTAAAATGAATTGAACGAATTTTGATACTTTTTACAATTTAATCAAAATCATCCGAACTAAAACCACATAATTTTTATTAACAGGCGACTACTTGGATAATAAAACCCGCCATCCTACATTTGCTATAGGCAAAAACACGACCTATAACCAATCTTTTTTTAATAACCAATGCAAATGTTCAAACACCTACTGAAAGTGACGGGTATACTTGCTATACTCCTCACGCTGGCGGGGTCCTATCTGGCCTCCGCCCAGCCTCGGGCCCTCAACGGCCAGGTGCTCGATGCCAGCGGACAGCCGGTCATCGGCGCAGCCGTGATGGTGCCCGGCACCTCCACCGGTGCCACGACCGATTTGGATGGTAATTTCAGCATCCGCGTCGAACCCGGCACGACTCTCGAAGTCTCTTGCATCGGCTACACCACGCGCCGCGTCACCGCCGCCAACGACATGACGATCACGCTGGATGACGATGCCGAGATGCTTGAAGAAACGGTCGTCGTCGGTTATGGCACGCAGAAGAAGGCGTCCCTAACCAGCGCCATCTCCAACATCCGCAGCGAAGAGCTCACCGCCACCAAGCAGAGCGATGTCCTCGCTTCCCTGCAGGGTAAGGTTCCGGGCCTGCAGATCCGCCAGCGCACGGGCGATGCCGGTGACTTCAACACCGACCTCAAGCTCCGCGGCTTCGACGAACCGCTGGTCATCGTGGACGGTATCGTCAGAACCGCTCCCCGCCGCAGCCAGGAGACCAACACCTCCTACACCAACAGTAGCTCCGCCATCCTGGCCCAGCTCAACCCGGAAGACATCGAAAGCATCTCCGTGCTGAAGGACGCTTCCGCAGCCATCTACGGTATGGGCGCCCAGAACGGTGTCATCCTCGTGACCACCAAGCAGGGCACCATCGGCGCCCCGACGGTCAAGTACTCCAACCGCTTCTCCTTCGGCGTCCCGACCGCCCTGCCGGACGAAGTGGACATCCTCACCTGGTTCAAGGAAGCCAACGAGATGTACGCCAACGTGGGCAAGACCGCCCCGTACCCCCAGGACCTCATCGACCATTACCTCAACGGCGACCCGGGCTACACGGATAATAAATGGTATTCCCAGTTCTACCGGAAAAGCTCTTTCCAGCAGAACCACCAGCTGTCCGTGAATGGCGGTAACAACCAGACCCAGTACTACCTGAGCGCTTCCTTCAACACCGATAACGGTATCCTGAACGGCCCACAGCTCGGCTACAAGAGCTTCTCCTTCCAGGGCAACGTCACCACCAATATTACGAAGAACCTCAAACTGGTCTTCCAGTCCTCCCTGAGCTGGAACAACAAGGTGGGCGTGCCGCAGAACGCAAACCAGAACTTCTACACCCGCGGTCTGTATTCCGAGCGCTGGATTCCCTGGCAGGTTCCGAGCAACCCGACCCACTGGACCTACAACTCCGGCAACGAGAGCCGTAACGCCATCGGCGCCCTGAACGGAGCCAACGGTTACGACAAGACCGCCGTCTCTTCCTTCGTGAACAACCTCACGCTCACCTATTCGGCTCCTTTCCTGAAGGGTCTTAAGATCCAGGGCCAGGTGGCCTACGACTACCAGCAGCGCGAGACCCGCCAGCTCACCCTCGCCTTCCCGCTCTATGACTGGCTGACGGACGAATACGTGTCCAAGAACAAGGACGAGAACGAGATGACGGAACGCTGGAACAACCGCCGTCAGCTCTACGGCAAGATCCAGGCGAACTGGTCCGGCAACTTCGGCAAACATACGGTCGGTGCGATGCTGGCGGCAGAAGCCTCCATCAACTGGAATGTGGATCTGCGGGGCGACCGCAAGTTCCTTGATTTCTACACGCACGACATCCTGGACCAGGCTGTCCCGTCCACCGCGGAGAACAACGGTTCCCGCTCTAGCAGCGCCAAGGCCGGCTACATCGGCCGTGTCAACTACGAATACGACGGCCGCTACATCGTCGAGCTCATGGCCCGCTATGACGGCTCATCTTTCTACGCACCCGGCTTCCGCTGGGCCTTCTTCCCGTCCTACTCCCTCGCCTGGAGACTCTCTGAGGAGAAATGGTTCAAGAACGCCATTCCCTGGATCACCAACTTGAAGTTCCGCTGGTCCGACGGTGTCTCCGGCCGGAACCAGGGCTCGGCCTACCAGTACCTGCTGGGCTACACGAAGACCAACACCAACTACATGTTCGATGACAACAACCCGATCATGGGCTACAGCAACACCAAGGTAGCGCAGACCCTCCTTTCCTGGACCAAGGCCTACATGCGCGACTTCGGTTTCGACTGGGAAATCAAGAAGGGCCTCATCGGCGGTTCCATCGACTGGTTCTGGAGAACGGAAACGGGCAAGTCCGCTGACGTAGAGGCCTCGCTGCCGGATATGTACGGCATCACCCTCCCGAAGATGAACCTGGACGCCACGCAGAACGTGGGTATCGACCTCGAACTCTCCCATCGCATGCGCTTCAAGGATTTCAACTACCGCATCACCGCCACCGCCACCTTCGCCCGCGAGCGCGACACGTACCAGCAGGCGGAACGGACGAAGATCTGGAAGTCCTCCCAGGCCTACTACGACGGCCACACGGAGGGCCGTTGGGACAACGCCCTGGACGGCAAGTACTATGAGTGGAGAGGCGGCCAGTTCGCCAACTGGCGCGAAATCAACGACTACCCCGTCCTGTACAACACCTCCAGCAGCAAGAAGATGAATATGGCCGAGATGGTCCCGGGTATGTACAAGATCGACGATTACAACGGAGACGGCGTCATCACGAAGCAGGACCGCCACTACTCCTGGAAGGAAGGCAACCCGCCTCTCCAGTTCGGACTGATGATCTTCATGGAATACAAGGGCTTCGACCTTAGCGCCACCTTCAACGGTGCAGCCCTCAGCCACAAGAACATGCAGCTGTCCGGCGGTATGGGTTATGGTTGGAGCAAGACCCTCTTCGTCAACCATATGGACCACTATCGCCTGGCGGAAGGCTACACCGACCCGCGCGACCCGAATTCCGAGTGGGTGGCCGGATACTGGCCGGCGCTCGCGCCTGCCACCGGTGCGGAAGACGCTTCTTCGAACGCCACCTACCGCTTTGTGCAGCCTTACTCCTGGGTGGACAACTCTTTCTTCCGCCTCAAGAGCCTTGAGATCGGATATACCATCCCGAAGAAAGTCCTTAGCCGGATTCATCTCAAGAATGTCCGCGTCTATGCCAGCGGCACCAACCTCCTCACCTTCTGTAACCCGATCGTGAAGGTTTGGGACCCCGAAACCTACCAGGCATCCCGCCGTGGCGCCTCCGGTGCGCCGCTGTTGAGGACGTATGTTATCGGAACCAGCATCAGCTTCTAAACGATTTGCGATATGAAAAAGATATTTAAATATACATTTGCCATCGTCCTCGCAATCGGTCTCTGCTCCTGCGACAAGTTATTCGACAGCCTGGAGGGCGACCTGACGATCATGTCCGAGGAAGATATGTCTTCGACCCAGGCAGGTCTGGAGCGGCTCCTCTCGGATGTGTACGCCACCATTCCGATGGACGCGTTCAACACCAAGGACCAGCACACGACGCTGGCCACCTACTCGAAGGCCAACGACTACGACATCGCCGTGACCGGTTTCTGGAACTACACGAAGATGCGTTCGATCAATCAATTTATCCAGAAGATTGACGTTGCCCTGGAGAAGAAATCCATCAACAAAGAGACCCGCGACCAGATGCTGGGCGAGGCGATTTTCGCGCGCGCCTACTGCTATTTCGCCATGGTGCGCAAATACGGCGGCGTGCCTATCGTGACCGAACCGCTGGACGACAAGTACGACGGTGGCGCGAACGAAGGCCTTTACGTCCCGCGCAGCACTGAGAAGGAGACCTGGGATTTCGTGATCTCCGAGCTGGACAAGGCCGCAGATCTGCTCCCGGATGAGCCCAAGGGCGGAACATACCGCGCCACGAAGTGGGCAGCCCTCGGCCTGCAGTCCCGCGTAGCCCTGTATGCAGCCACCCTGAGCAAGTACTGGGAGAAGGAAGCCATTCCGAACAGCTACCAGTCTGTGGCGCAGAAACTCACCTACATGGAAGCATCCTACGCCGACGCCTACTTTGCCAAGTGCATCGAGGCCAGCGAGAAGATCATCAACTCCGGCAAGTTCTCCCTGTACGGCGGCGCCACCACTTCGGTCAGCAAGGCCAAGGAGAATCTGACCAACCTGTTCCTGGAGCGTCAGGACTGCGAGTTCATCTTCGGCAAATCCTTCAAGGACAGCACGGCCGACGCGGACAACGGTTTCGACCGCAGCAATTCCCCGAACCAGAAGCACGGCACCGGCTCCAACGCGGGCTGGGGCAACTACTCCGTCACTTCGGACCTGGTGGACCTGTTCGACAACTACGACGCGAAGGGCGGCCGCACCGACGGTACGATCAAGACCCGCAATGACGGCAAGGAGGATGTTTACTTCGCACAGATCGCCACTGCCGCATCGTCCTTCGACAAGAAGGCGGACTTCATCCAGTACGATCATCCGCAGGATCCGTTCCTGAACAAGGACGCCCGCTTCCAGGCCTGGGTGCTCTATCCAGGTTCCGAGTTCCGCGGCGTCACCATCGTGGCGCAAGCCGGCTACTGGTATTTTGACGATAAGAATAAGGAGAAGCTCGAGTTCTATCAGGAGAACTCCGCCAAGGTGGGCGGCGTGACCTATTACGAGCTCGGCGCCTCCGACCAGAACGGCATGTCCGCCTACATCGATATCGGCAACGTGGGCACGAGCAACCACTCCTACTTCTGGACCACCGGATTCGGCATCCGCAAGTTCCTGGATGTCAACGCAGTCCTCGACAAGTCCACCAACCCCTGGTGCGACATCCGCTACGCTGAGATCCTGCTGAACTACGCCGAGGCCTATGCCGAAAGCGGAAAGGGCACTGCCGCCAAGGCGAAGCAGTACCTGAACGACATCCGCCACCGCGCCGCGTTCACCGATGACATCGAGCCCACGCTGGCAAATGTTCTTCACGAGCGTCAGATCGAGTTCGCGTTCGAAGGCCACGAGACCTATACCCTCTGGCGTCGCCGCGCATTCCTCAGCACCCGCTCGGGCGGCCCTCACCGCAAGCACACGGCCATCAACGTGCTCGACCTTCGCGACGGTAAGCCCAAATACATTTACGCGCGTGTCAATGCCTACTGGAGCGACGTGCAGAATTCCACCACCGGCCTCAACACCGACCTGCTGGATTACTACGGCGCCATCCCGAACTACGCCGAGAACCGCCTGGTCGTCAACCCTTCCCAGGAATAATTAAAGAATCAGCATTATGAGAAAGATATTAGCTTTACTTTCATTGATTGTTCTGGCCACTGCCTGCGACTGGTTCGTCTTCGACAATCAGGAGTATTACAACGCCTCGGTCGAAGGACGGATCCTCGACAGCAAGACCGGCCAGCCCATGCAGTTCGCCTTCCCGAACACCTGCAAGATCTCCATCATCGAGGAGGGTTGGACGGACAACGCGGGCAACCCTGCCGAAGAGGCTCAGGATTGGTATGTCAAGTGCAATGGTATCTACAGGAACAACCTTGTCTGGGCCGCCAAGTACCGCATGGAGACCAAGAAGCAGAATTTCTATCCGGTCAGTATCCCCTTCGAACTCAAGAAAGGCGCGAACACCGTCGACTTCGAGGTTACACCGTATTGCCGCGTCCTTGACCCTGTCATCACCTATGAGGGAGGCAAGATCATTGCCCGCTTCAAGGTCCAGGTGGAGGACAAGAGCAAGACGCCCGATGTGGATGTCGCCCTGTTCGGATTCACCGACCGCTGGGTGAGCGACGGCAACAACAACTTCGACTTCGACAAAGTCCAGAAGGACGGCAAGAAGAAGAAGATTAAGCTCAACAGCGACGGCGAGGCCACCGTGGAACTGAAGATCGATCCGACCAAGGAGAGCGGCACGCAGTTCGTGTATAAGCGCGACCACTTCCTGCGGATTGGCGCCATGGCCAAGGGCAGCAAGGACAACTCCGGCAAGTACTACAACTTCTCTCCCGTCTTCAAGATGTCCAGCGACTTCCAGACGGTGACCGAAGTGACCAACTGGGAGGAGGAATAACCCCATCAGCCAATAATAAACCTTTTTTAGGGCCGCCCCGAGGGGCGGTCCTTTTAATTTTCACCCACACTTTCAAAAAAACGTCTGACGTTTAAAAATAGACCAAACGCCGTTTTTTAACGCCTGAATCATTCATGAATCAAATTGCGCCCATTCTTGCACCCGTCAATATTGAATCCGACTATATTTGCCCCGGTTCAAAAGGCCACAGATTAGTAGTGACACTTATAAAACAACCATTATATTCTAATCAAACCAATTTCCTTATGTTCAAACAACTGCTGAAAGTGGCTGGTATCTTTATGGTACTTAGCGCTTTATGGGGAGGCCTCAACGCCTCCGCCCAGAATCGTGCCATCAGCGGTCAGGTGATTGATGCCGGCAAACTGCCGGTCATCGGCGCCGCCGTTATGATCCCCGGCACTAACACAGGTGCAACGACTGACCTGGATGGTAAATTCAGCATCCAAGTCGCGCCGGGCACCCAGCTCGAAGTCTCCTGCATCGGTTACGCAACGATCACCGTCTCCGCTGCCGAGGGCATGGTCATCACGCTCCAGGAAGACAACGAGATGCTCGAAGAGACCGTCGTCATCGGTTATGGTACCCAGAAGAAGAAACTCCTCACGGGTTCCACCATTAATATTACGGGTGACGATATCCAGAAGCAGAATACGACCAACGCGGTCGGCGCCCTCTACAGCTCCGTCCCGGGTGTGAATATCGTCCAGTCCAGCGGTCTGCCGGGTGCCAGCTACAACATCACGGTCCGCGGTATCGGTACGACCGGCAACTCCGACCCGCTCATCGTTATCGACGGCGTGGCCGGCGGTAAGCTCGACGACCTCAACCCTGCCGACATCGAGTCCATCGACATCCTCAAGGATGCGGCTTCCGCCGCCATCTACGGTGCCCGTGCCGCCAATGGCGTCGTCCTCGTGACCACGCGCCAGGGCAAGATCGGCGAGAAGAAGGCAACCGTCACCTTCGACGCCTACATGGGCTTCCAGCAGCCGAACACCAACGGCGTGAAGGTTGTCTCCGCCTCCGAATACCTGGACCTGGTGGACCGCGAGTACATCAGCAAGGGCACGATCAAGGAAGGCCAGCACTACTACGACATCGACGCGCTGATGCCCGTGCAGAAGCAGTGGATGGAAAAGGGTCTGTGGAACGGTACGGACTGGTTCAACTCCTCCGTCAACAAGAA
>JAEEGJ010002207.1_pt1 | contig 121801 bp, 92 predicted proteins | sample 8958761 | NCBI WGS metagenome assembly JAEEGJ01 (sample SAMN16246546, study PRJNA631951) | gut metagenome | biome: gut microbiome; feature: rumen; material: RS-attached | host: Bos | place: Iran: Karaj | collected 2018-10
CGGACAAGTGTTTCGATGTATCTGTGGGCTGTGGACGTGGACTTGAAGCCCATTGCGTCCATTATTTCCCTGACCGATGGGGACATTCCGTCGCTGAGACGGGACTTTATATAGTTGAAAACAGCTATTTCCTTGTCTTTCAGCATATTATTTTTCCTCCGAAAGCTTTTTCAGTACCATTTTTGCTATCTTGTATGCGTCGCCGCAGCCGAGAGTGATAACGAGGTCGCCCTCCTGAGCGTGTTCGCAGATATAGTCGCATATCTGTTCAAAGTTTGCGTATTTGCGCTCGTCTGTCCATTCTGCGGTCTCGTCCTGCGGGAACCATATGCAGTCCGGTATCTTTTCCGCAAGGTGACGGGTGAATATACCGTAGGTATTCTTCTCGCGGCTTCCCATGATATCGGTGAGCACGGCGTGGTCAGGTATCTGCAGCACTCTTGCAAAATCATCAAGGAGGAGCTTTGTACGGGAGAATGTAAAGGGCTGGAATACTGCCCATACGTTATTGAAGTTCATTTCCATAGCTGCATTCAGCGTAGCTTCAAGCTCCGTGGGGTGGTGAGCGTAGTCGTCAACTACGGTTATGCCCTTTTCAAAGCCCAGCTTCTCGAAGCGGCGCTTTGCTCCGCGGAAGTCCTCAAGGCCCTGCTGTATGAACCTGAAGTCAACTCCCACATAGCGTGAGGCAGCAACGGCTGCAAGGGAATTGAGCACATTGTGTATTCCTGCAACATGGAGGGTTATAGTTCCAAGCTTTTCGCCTCTGTACATAGCGTCGTAGGTGGTGAGAAGACCGTTTTCGTGCTTGACGTTCCCGGGATAGTAGTCGCAGGAGCTGTCCCTGCCGAAAGTGATTATCTCCTTGCCTGTGATGCCCTCCAGGGACTTCATGGAATTGGCGTCCGAGCCGTTGACGATTATGCACTTTGAGGTGTTCTCGCTGAATTTATGGAAGGACCTGATGATATTTTCAAGAGTTCCGAAATAATCGAGGTGATCGGCGTCGATGTTGAGTATTACGGATATATCGGGGAAGAATTTAAGGAAGTGATCCTCGAATTCGCATGACTCGCATACCATGATATCGCTTTTGCCTGCAATGCCGCTTCCGCCGATGCAGGGGAGCTTTCCGCCGATATATGCCGAGAGGTCAATGCCTGCTGTGTAAAGTATCTGTGTTATCATTGAGGTGGTCGAGGTCTTGCCGTGAGTACCCGAAACGCAGATAGCGTTGCTGTACCAGCTGGTTACGATACCGAGAAGGTCAGCACGTTCAAGCACAGGGACTCCGCTTGCTCTTGCGGCTACGAGCTCGGGGTTGTCAGCCATTATAGCGGCAGTGTGTACGATAAGGTCAGCTCCTTCGATATTCTCTGCTCTCTGACCTATGAAAACGGGAATACCCATTTTTCTTACAGCATCAAGTGTCTCGGTCTCGTTATTGTCAGAGCCTGTAAGGTAGTAGCCCTGAGAGTGGAGTATCTGTGCGAGAGGGTACATACCCGAACCGCCTATGCCTATGAAATGAATGTGCTTTTTACCGTTTAAAATATTGGTATCCAAAATGATCACCTTTCTTAATATATTATAATAGTATATGCCCGAGTAGGATCGGGAGATATAAACAGTCCATTATTTTTGATGAACTGATATTTTCTTGTGCTGAAAAGCGGAAAATGTTAACAGTATTTGTAATCTCATGATGTTTACAGAGTGGTCAAAACAACGCTGTCACGTGCTTTTTACGTATTTTTCATCGCTTTCACTTGAAATAATTAGATTTTTTCCTTATAAAAACAAAATTTAGCTTGCATTTTTACAAAATATACGCTATAATAGTTTATAGGTTTACTAACTGCTGCGTAATGTGGGAGAAAAAAAGAAAATCAGCAGTCAGACCGAGGAGTTCATAGACATTTTAAGGAGGAAAATCTATGGAGATTACAGATGTAAAAGTCAGAAAGATCATGTCTGAGGGCAGGCTCAGAGCCGTAGTTTCGGTAACTATCGACGATATGCTCGCAGTGCATGATATCAAGGTGGTACAGGGAGATGAAAGACTCTTCGTGGCAATGCCCAGCAGAAAGGACGAAAACGGAGTGTTCCGTGATATCGTTCATCCGATCTCTGCTTCCGCAAGAAAGCTTTTTGAGGAAAACGTTATCGAAGCATATGAAAGACAGCTTGCTATCCTTGAAGCTGAGGAAGCAAACGGAAATGTTGAAGAAGCTGAAGAGGCTTGATCTATGGCACTGTTTAAAGACCTACCGTGAGGTGGGTCTTTTTATATTCCCAGTAGACGTGCGGCTTTGAGTATAGTGACCTGAGTTTTGCCGTCACGGATAGTACCGTCCATTACCTGCTTTACAGCTTCCGAAAGAGGTATGCGCTCCACATCGAGAAATTCATCGGGATCAAGGTTCTGGCTGCTGAAAGTGAGTCCCTTTGCAAGGTACATGTATGTTACCTCACTGTTGTAAGCAGGAGTAGGCAGCATTTCGCCGAGGTATACATATTCCGAGCAGGTGTAGCCTGTTTCCTCGAGGAGTTCGCGTCTGCCGCATACGGCGTGATCTTCGCCTTTTTCAAGCTTGCCCGCAGGAACTTCTCTTGTTACTGTCTGAAAAGGATAGCGAAACTGCTTTACAAGGAATATCTCGTTGTTTTCGGTTATTGGTATCACGCATACACCGCCGTGGTGGTGGAGTACGTCTCTGACAGCAGTATTGCCGTTTTCAAGCTCTGCGGTGTCGTGAGTGATAGTGAAGATAGGCCCTTCGTATTTAACATCACTTGATATAGTTTTCTCCTGTAAGTGCATATCAAAGCCTCCATTATTTATTATTGGCAGGATTTTGCCTTTATAATAAAACCTCCTATGCTTTATGTTTTACCATAGGAGGTTTTACTTCTATAATGTCTTTAGCTTTAGCCCCTGTTGGCTTAAAGTATATTTATTTTAAATTAAGTGTGACATCAGGATTGCCAAATATATGAAGATTTTCAATACGTGCTGGAGAATCTGAAGGAAGAGAAGAATTTGATAAAATACCCATAGTGTATTTTTCTCTTGCATAATTTACAGCTTCTCTTACAGTTGTATTGGGATTTGCTTCAACAGCATCCATCATATATTTAAAGAATTTTTCAGCACCTGATACAGAATAATTAAATCCGATTACACAAGTTGCACCTGCGTCATAAGCTGTCTGAGCTAAGCTTTTTAAATATACAGTTCCTGTTGCGCTGCTGCTGCACGCAAAATATACAAGTGAAACGTGTTTCCATGCAAATTCAGGATTGATCTGTAAAAATTCATTAGAATCCAAAGTCTGCTCAACGTCTTTGTCAACCTGGATACAACCGGGTGTGCCATTTCCCTGAATAGCTACTATGTTTGAAGTAGAAATACAGTTTAACATTGATGTTCTTGAATTGAGAGATGTTGGGGATTCAGGATTATATCCGTAAGTGTCATATCCTAAGTTGTGTAAAGAACTTACTATAGAATTAAGAGATTTCTGACTTTCAGCACTTGGTTGTGTAAGTACCATGTATGAAGCACCTCTATCAGAAACCCTTTCAAACGCCCAGTTATCGTTCATTCTTGTATTACTGTAATCCCAAATCTGAATGATCGCATTGTTTGATTTAGAAGAATTAGTTACTTCAAGAACTTTTTTTCCTTTACTGCTTTTAGTACCAATTTGAAAACCGCCGCCAATTGCATTTTCAATTGTGAATCTCTGTTCAGTGCTGTTTGAATAGTAGTGGTAGAGCTGTGCATCTGTTCCGTTTGTATTAGCCATATATGAATTTTGAAAATCTAATGAAGCTGCTTCATAATGTACTGGTTTTATAGTGTAATAACCGTCAGATTCACGAGTTATACGGAACTGCTGATTTTTTCCACCTGTAAAATCATACTGGATGATCTCTGTTCCGTTAGCTGTTCTTGCCTCTTTAACATCAATGTATTTGCCACTGTTAAGGTTGCGTATATAATATATTCCGTCACTGATATTTCTTCCTGCTTCGGCTTTTGCGTTAAGATTTGTCATTGTAGTGAATGATAAGCTTGTTATGCAAGCAGTTGTTGCAAGCAAGCCTGATAGTAATTTTTTAATGTTCATAGTTTGATCGATTCCCTTCAATAAAAAGTTCAGTAATTCGAATTAATCTGATAATTAGTTGATTTTGAATCGTTCAAATGGCCATAAGAACATTTTTATTATATATTATTTTATTGAAAAAGTCAACAGAAAACCGAATATATTTTCGATTTTGCGCTAAAAAGTGAAAAGCGGCAGATTGCTCCGCGCGAGTGTTGCTATTTCTTGAATTATATGTTATAATAGAGAGTGCTACTATAAACGAATGAAGGGAACATGAAATGGAAGTTTACCTTGACAATGCAGCTACCACCAAGCCCTGTGCAGAAGCGATAGAGGCTGCTGTGGGAGCTATGAACGATAATTACGGCAATCCGTCGTCGCTCCACCGTGTGGGACTCAATGCGCAGCTCCTCATGGACGGCGCAAGAAAGACAATTGCCGACTCCATAGGCGTTGAAAGCGGCTGTATCATTTTTACTTCGGGAGCTACCGAGAGCAACAATCTCGCACTCCGCGGAGCTTCGGCTGCTTACGGCAGAAAGCGCAAAAAGATAGTTATATCCGCAGTCGAACACGCTTCTGTGGATGAGACTGCTGCTGACCTTGAGAAAAAGGGCTTTGAGGTGGTACGTGTTTCGCCCCGTGAGGACGGAAGATACTACGCTGCTGATTTCGTAAATGCTTGTGATGACGACACCTGCCTTATCAGCATGATGTACGTCAATAACGAAACAGGCTATATTATGCCCGTCAAGGAGACTTTCTCCGCAGTAAAGCGGAAATTTCCTGATATCATAACTCATACGGACTGTGTACAGGCTTACATGAAGCTGCCTGTTAAAGCAAATGCACTCAGTGCCGATCTCATATCCCTCAGCGGACATAAGATACATGGTGCAAAGGGTGTGGGAGCGTTATACATAAAAAAGGGAGTCCGTGTGATTCCCGTTGTTACAGGCGGCAAGCAGGAAAAGGGCATACGCTCGGGTACTGAAAGTGTTCCGCTAATTGCGGCATTCGGTGCGGCTGTGAAGAAGCTTGTTCCAACCATATCGGAGCGTTATGAAAAAGTAAGCGGACTTAAAGCGTATCTGCTGGATAAGCTCGGCGGAATTGAGGGAGTTACGGTGAATTCTCCCGAGGACGGTTCGCCATATGTGGTGAATATCTCGGCAGTAGGCAAGCGTTCGGAGATAATGCTCCACTACCTTGAAAGCAAGGAGATATATGTTTCAAGCGGTTCTGCCTGTTCAAAAGGACAGCAGAGCGGAGTTCTGGGACAGTTCGGCATAAGGGACAAGCGTGCGGACAGTGCGCTGCGTATCAGCATGACTGCCGAGACTACCGAGGAACAGCTTGATATCTTCTGCGAGGCTCTCAAAGAGGGTATGGAAAAGGTAAGAGGCTGATACACTGTAAATTGAAGTAGGGAAAAAAATGTGTAATACAGCCATTAGCCGTTAGCCATTAGGCATTAGCCGAAAGAGTTCGCTAACGCTCACATTATTTGAATTATTCGCCGAAGGCGACACATTGGCTAAAAGCTAAGAGCAAAAGGCTAAAGGCTTGGTTTTATGATAAGTGTGAATTAAGATAATACTTCCATAATTCAAGTATTATTATATTAAATAGTATAGGAGAAGAATATGAAAGAGTTAATACTTGTAAAATACGGTGAAATGGCACTGAAAGGTCTCAACAAAAAGACCTTTGAGGATATGCTCATAAAGAACATAAAGCGCAGACTGAAGCCTCTCGGTCACTTCCAGATGACCAGTGCTCAGTCCACAACATACATTACTCCACTCGATGAGGACATCGACCTCAGCGAAGTTGCCGACAGAGTGGGCAAGATATTCGGTATCGCAACTTATTGCCGTGCCTGCGTGTGCGAGAAGGACTTCGATGACATCTGCAACAAGAGCTACGAGTACCTTGAGGACGTACTCAGCTGTGCAAAGACTTTCAAGGTCAATGCAAAGCGTTCGGACAAGGCTTTTCCTATGAAGTCCCCTGAGATATGCATGGAGCTGGGCGGCAAACTTCTTGATAAGTTCCCGCACCTCACTGTTGACGTTAAAAATCCAGAAGTTACGGTAACTGTGGAGATACGCGACGAGAACGCTTTCGTTCACGCCGAGAACATCAAGGGAGCAGGCGGACTTCCCGTAGGTAGCAGCGGCAAGGCTATGCTTCTCCTCTCGGGCGGTATCGACAGCCCAGTTGCAGGCTATATGATGGCAAAGCGCGGTATCCACATCGCAGCTATACACTATGTAAGCCCTCCCTATACTTCCGACCGAGCACAGCTCAAAGTCGAGCAGCTCTGCCAGAAGCTCACGGACTACTGCGGAGGCATCGCATTCTACTGCGTGCCGTTCACAGAGCTTCAGGAGGCTATCAAGGACCACTGTCCCGAGGAGTTCTTTACTATTATAATGAGAAGACTTATGATGGAGATAGCTCAGCGTATCGCAGCAAAGGACAACTGCCTTGCACTTATCACAGGTGAGAGCGTGGGACAGGTGGCAAGCCAGACTATGGCAGCTATGGTTTGCACCGATGCTGTATGCCGCATACCTGTTTTCCGTCCATGTGTTGGAATGGATAAGACTGAGATAATCGAGATAGCTCGCAAGATAGATACATTTGATACATCAGTACAGCCTTATGAGGACTGCTGTACAGTATTTACCCCACGTCATCCTAAGGTAAGACCTCAGCTTTCTGACATTGAAAAAGCTCAGAACAGCTTTGATTTTGAGCCGCTCATACAGAAGGCTGTTGAAAATACAGAGATGAAGACCTTCAATTTTGGAGATTGATTTTTTAAGTTTTTCACAAAGTAATCACTTGATTTTTGTGAAATGTTGACTAAAGAGAGCGTGTGAATTTAGTGGTAAGCAGTAAATTTTCTGAATGTAATACCGAAAAACTTGACAAAACAGTTGAAAGTGTTGTAAAATTATTAGAACGGAAGGGTCTGAAGATAGCTACAGCGGAGAGCTGTACGGGCGGACTCCTTTCGGAGCTTATAACATCAGTATCGGGTGCGTCGGCAGTTTTTGAACTGGGGATCTGTACTTATTCGGAGAGAATAAAGACAGAATTTCTTAACGTTCCTGCTGAGGTGATCAAAAATTTCGGAGTCGTAAGTGAACAGACTGCACTTTACATGGTCAGAGGACTGAAAGAAAGTTCGGGTGCAGATGTGTGTGTTTCCGTAACGGGGATCGCAGGTCCATCGGGCGGAACTGCTGAAACACCTGTGGGAACGGTATATGTTGGCTTCGATATCTGCGGCAGACAATTTGTACGGCTGCCCGAGCTTTGGAAGCTCAGTGACATGAGCAGAGAGCATATAAGAAAGTGTACAGCGGCTTATGCCTTTGACACTATTGAAAAAGTACTGATGGAGGCGGAAACAGACTGATGAGCGATAGATTAAACGACGAAAGCTCAGAAGCTCAGCGCAGAGCTGAGAAGATAAAAGCTATCAGAAGGTCGATACATGGCGAAGCAGAAGTTGCGCCTACGACTTATGACAATAATAAAACATCGGAAAGCGAACGCTCGGAAACTATATCTGATCGTATAATGCGCGCCAAGGAAAAGCACAGCTCAACAGCTGAGGATATCCTTGATGAGCTGGATCAGGCTATAGCTTTTGAAAAGGCTGAAGCTGAGAGATTAGCTGCCGAAACGGCGGCTGCGGCAGAAAAGTCCGCAGTTGATGCTTCTCCCGATATCTCGGACATCATCAATGAGCTTGAAACACCCGTACAAGAGGAATTGAGCGAGATTGCTGATGAAATTACCGAGGATTTTTCAGAGGTGGATACCGGTATCGCAGCGGAGGTTGAGGACTTCACTGAAACTGTGACTGAAAGTTCGGAAGAAGAATCACAGACGGAAGAAATTGCTGCGGCTGTCGAAGAAATAGCTGAGACTTTCACAGAAGCTGAGGCTGATGACACCGAGGAAACAATGGTGTTCACTCCTGTTGGTCATGATACTGTTGAGGATCAGCTTGCTCCTCTAAAACGGGCTGAGGAGGAGGCTGCACAGCAGCTTAAAAATACCAACGAAAGCGTTGACGAGCAAAGCTTTCAGAAGACTGCAGTGCCTGACGAGACAGTCAAGCCTGCAAAGAAGAAAAAAAAGAAGAAGAAAAAGACTTTCAAGCAGAGACTTCGCGGACTGTTCCCGGAAAAAGGCGACAGTGTGTTGGAATGTGTCAGAAAGATCGTTTTTCTCGGCTCAATAATCGCTATATGTGTCTGCGGATACCTTGTGGGCGATTATTATTACGATCTCTGGTCGAGTAAACACAAGACTTCAGAATTAATGGATATATACGATATCTATAAAGACCGTGAGCCGAAAATTGAAGAAGAAACAACTCCCGAGGGAGATAAAAGAAAAAAATATGGCGGTATGCTCGACGGAGCCAAAAAGCTCTGGGACATCAACCATGATATAGTAGGTACTATCAGTATACCTGATACACCATTGAACAATCCTGTTTTACAGGCAGACGATAATTCAAAATATCTGGACAAGAAATATGATCTCACTGAAAATATTGCAGGTGAGATATTCATGGACTACAGAAATCATTTCGATGATGTAGGCGAGGACGGATATTTAAGGTATGAAAATTCGCAGAATCTGATCATCTACGGACATGATATGTGGGACGATCAGATGTTTGGCTTTTTGAAATATTATCTCAGGAATGAGGAGTATTACGGAGCACATCCCGTAATTGATCTCAGTTCCAATTATGAGAGATACAAGTATAAAATATTTGCATTTTTTATGCTCGACAACAATGACGATACAGATACGAAGTTTGACTGCTGGAACGTTCTTGATTTTGCTGACGAAAAGGAATTCTACGATTTCGTCAATGAAGCAAAGAGAAGGACGATACGCACAAATGACGTAGATGTTGAGTACGGAGATCAGCTCCTTACACTTTCTACCTGCAGCACCTTCTTCCCCGATGAAAGAGGACGTCTTATAATTCTTGCAAGGCGTGTAAGAGAGGGAGAAGATCCTAAAAAGGGAACTGAACACAGCGAGGCAAATCCTAACATAAAATGGCCTACATTATATTATTCGATCCATCCGGACGAACATTATGATCCAGATGCCAAATTCGTTCCCTATGGTCCAAAGGGAGGAAAGTGATAAGCAATGAACAAGAACGCTAAAACAATAACAGCCTGCGTAAGCTGCGCTGCGGCTGTTGGACTTGGTGCGTTTGCATTATATTTGAACAAGGACAAAAAATCTGTTCCGACAGTTGATAGTGTTCCCGAGGCTGTGACAGAAGCAGCAACGGAGGCGAATGCCGAAAAGCTTTCAGCCGATTGGGCAGACAATTATGATTACGTGCCGTCTCTTAACGGTGTGTGCGAGAGAACCAAGTCACTGATGCGTCTCAACAAGGACATTATGGGCTGGGTAAAGATCGATGGAACTCAGGTCGATTACCCGTTCTTGAGAGACCCCGGTGAGGTAGCTGCAAACGATCCGTATTACGGACCTGATGAGTGGGTGCCTAATTCTTATTATCTTGAAAAGGATATATTCAGACAGTATTACGACCGCGGAACATTCTATGCGGATTACCGCAACAACTTCGGCGGCGATGAAAGTCAGCAGTCTGATAATCTTGTGATCTACGGACATAACTGGTATGACGGAACTATGATGGGATCGTTGAGAAAATATCGTCCCGATCCCGAATTCTATGAGCAGCACCCCTTTATAGAGGTGAGCTCGAACTATAAGGAATACGAATACGTCGTCTTTGCATATCTCATAACAAGCGGAAGCTATAATGCTACCGATTTCCATTACTGGGATATGGAAGATTTTGATACAGAAGAAGACTTTAAGTTCTACATCGACAACTGCCGTGGCGGACAGCTTCTGGATACAGGTGTTGATGTTAAGTACGGCGACAAGCTGCTGACTCTTTCTACTTGTTACGCTGACTATGATAACTCACGTTTCATAGTTGTGGCAAGAAGACTCAGAGACGGCGAAGTCGCAGGAGACATGACAACTATACAGCACACTGAGGAGTATTTGAAGAAAAAGAAAGAAGAAGCAGAAAAGGCTTCCAAGGAAGAAGCCGAAAAAGCAGCAAATGAAGAAAAGTCTCAGTGAACTGACTTTATAATTTAAAGGAGATTGTTATGAAAATGCAGAAAATGCTTAAACGAGCAGCAGCTGCAGCCTCGGGAGTAATAGTATTCGCGGGGACAACAAGTATGACTACCGCTGAAAGTGCGGAAACTGAAGTGAAAACTTCGGTGACTGCCGAAGAGGTAAGTGATACAGTAGATGCTGTTACGGAAGCAGCTTCTGAATTAGCTGCGGAAATCGCAGAACCAAAACAGAAGATGCCTGAGGATTGGGAAAAAGCTGATATCAGCGATTATGACTCAAGCCTCACGCTTATAAGCTATGAGCTTGCAACACCTGAAATGGCTAAAGTGGGTGAAGCTGTCGATCCTTATGCAGGTCTTTCCGAGGAAGAGCGCAAGGCTCGTGAGGAAGAAGTGGAAAAGAAGAAGAGTGCTCTTAAAAAGGGAACTCCTACCTTATCCAAGAACTCTGCAAAGAGCAGGAGCAAAACTCCGACTGCTGTCGAGATAAAAACTTCGGGAGCATTCGTTGGTGATATCCCTGATTCTCAGCCGGGACCTACAATAGACGCTCAGCCGGGACAGTTCGCATTCGTTACATACGGTTGGGGACACGGCGTTGGCATGAGCCAGAATGGTGCTAATTTCTATGCCGCTTATGCGGGCTGGACTTATCAGGATATACTGTTCCACTATTATCCCGGAACATACCTGATGAATACAGGAATGACAGATGACGAAGAACTTACTATCGCTCACGAACCGGCAGGTGATACTCTGAAGGTCGTATCCGAGATAGTAAACCGCGAGGTGGGCGGAAGCTTCTCTTACGAAGCTATCAAGGCCCAGGCAGTTGCAGTATATACTTATTTAAAGTATAACGGTGACGATTCAAGAGACCTGAGAGGTAAGCCAAATCCGCCGCAGGTAGTTATTGACGCCTGCCAGGAAGTTCTCGGCGAAGCTCTTTACTATGATGATAATTATGCTCTTACAGTATTCTCTGCTTCAAGCGGAGGCTGTTCAGCAAACTGCTATGAAGTATTCTATGCAGACTACCCGTACCTGAGAAGCGTACCGAGCGAGTATGATGCTGCGTTTGATCCGCACTGGGGTACAGTAAAATATATGGATGCGGCAGAAGTGAAGAAGAAGCTGGAAACAGCTTACCACATCACACTTTCCGACGATCCCGACAACTGGATACAGCCTGTATACTCGGAAGAGACAGGTTATGTAACAGATGTAAATATCGACGGACAGACTACTGCAAAGGGCTATCCGTTCTCAATGATGATGGGACTTAAATCATCAAAATTCAATCTTACATATACACATGATTGATAAAAGGTGTAAAACAGCCTGATTAAGGACATTAAGAACAAAAGGAATAAGTCTTTGGATATACCAAGTGTCACGGCATTTTATATTCGGAGACTTATTCTCTTTCTTTTTGGGTGATGAAAGGTGAAGCCAAGTGGTAAAAAAATCCTTAAAAATACTCAAAAAGGTGAAAAAAGGTGAAAACAAAACAAAATATTTAACGAATATAAAAACGTTTGTTTCGTTTTAAAACAACCGTAAGTTAAACTTTAAACAAAATCGACAAAAAATAGCCGATTTTAGGGTTTATACTTGTGAGATATTCCATCTTGAATTTCTACCCAATTAATGATAAAATATGTTTAGGGTGAAAAAAGGTGATTGGATGTGAAATTTTCCAAATTAGGGTGATCTGATCCTAAGAGGTTGTACGAAAGCGAGGCGAAGTTCAAATGGCAGATCTGTTATGTGGTACCTATTACCCAAGTATAGATCAGAAGGGCCGTATGAGCTTCCCGACTAAGCTGCGTGAGATCCTCGGACCTGAGTTTTTTCTCTGTCAGGGACATGATGACTCCTATATCGCCGTATATTCGCCGGAAGCATTTCAGGACTATTGTGAGACTCTTAACTCGATCCCGGGCAAGCAGGGTGCTGACATAAGACGTAAGCTCCTTGCAGGTGCTGATAAACAGGTCCCCGATAAACAGGGACGTATCTTTATCACCCAGCAGCTCAGAGATCATGCAGGCATCACCGATGAAGTCGTTGTTATCGGTGCAAACAGAAGAGCCGAGATTTGGAACAAGTCCAAATGGGAAGAATTCAACAATAATATCTCTCAGGAAGAGATCAACAACGTTCTTGCTGATCTTGTCCTTTGATACGAACGTTTTTGTATTCGTTTTCCGAACTTTGTCGGATTAAGGAGAGTTTTGTTTAATGGAATTCAGCCACATACCTGTTATGCTTGAGGAATGTATCGAAGGACTTGACATTCGTCCCGACGGTATCTATGTAGACGGTACCGCAGGCGGTGCAGGTCACTCCTCTGCAATCGCTGCCCGACTGAATGAAAAGGGCAGACTTATCGCTCTTGACAGAGATCCCGACGCAGTTGCTGTTGCAACGGAAAGACTGTCGGTGTTCACCAATGCCAGAGTGTTCCACAGGAACTACTCAGAGATAAGAGCGGTCCTCGATGAACTTGATATAGACTATGCCGACGGTATCCTTATGGACCTTGGTGTTTCGTCATTTCAGCTGGACGAGGGAAGCAGAGGCTTCTCTTATCACTCTGATGCTCCGCTTGATATGCGAATGAGCAAGGAGGGGATGAGTGCAGCAGATGTTGTCAATACCTATTCCGAGTCAGAGCTTGCAAGGATAATATTCGAGTACGGAGAAGAAAAATTCTCGCGAAAGATAGCTGCGAATATAATCAGAGCAAGAGAAAATGCTCCTATAGAGACTACATTACAGCTTGCAGATATAATAAGAGAAAGCGTTCCTCAGAAGGCAAGGCGTGAAAAGAACCCTTGTAAAAAAACCTTTCAGGCAATAAGAATAGCTGTCAACGGAGAATTCGAGCACCTCGAAAAAGGACTCGAGGACGCATTCTACAGTCTGAGACCGGGCGGACGGCTCGCAGTTATAACCTTCCATTCCCTTGAAGACAGAATAGTAAAAAAGAAATTCGCGGAATGGTGCAGAGGTTGCATTTGTCCACCTGACTTCCCACAATGTGTATGCGGACACAAGCCGCAGGGAAAACTTGTAAACAGAAAGCCGTTAGAGGCTAAAGAAAAGGAACTCGAAAGAAACAACAGAAGCAGAAGCGCAAAGCTCAGAATAATAGAAAGGAGTGCGGAAAGCAATGGCTGAAAACACTGTACGCTATTATAACGACGAAAGCTACGACGATGCCGACTCGGACGAGACAACCGATATGGACGACGCAGTAAAGATGGATACTGAGCAGAAGCCTGAGATACAGATCAGAAAGAACGAAGCTCAAAGCGGTTCGGTTCTTATGATAATATTCGTATCGCTGCTGGCTGCCGCACTGCTTGGCTCGGTCATCTATTCGCTTGACAAGCGGAACACCATGTACAACAAGGTATCTGCTATGAACGAGAAGCTCGATGAAGCCGAAGCCGAAAATGTAAGACTCCAGTCTGAACTTGATAGTAAGATGTCCGCTAAGAATATAGAAGAATATGCGGAAAACGTTCTGAAGATGCAGAAGATAGATTCTACTCAGATAAAGTATATCAAGATACAGACAGGTGATGTCGTGACTATTCCGGAGCAGGAAAAAGGTGTGATAGCGAAAATAAAATCCTTTTTCGATAAATGCGTGGAATATTTCAGAGGGTAAGTCCAATATAAATATAACACAAGGACTGCCTGTATAATTAATGAGCACTATCGGCGATAAAAATATAAAAAGCCGAAGTTATATGTAGAACACGGAGATACAGCGGGTGATCGGAATATCGGAATTGCAGTTCTCGGGCTCTTAGAGAGAAAGAGAGCCCGGGAGCGGCAGTCCCACGCTTGAATAGCGATAAATCCTTCGTCGTATCAGAACAAAAGGACATCCCAAAAAAGAAATAAAGATGTTCACGGGCGGGGCACACAAAAACCCTGCCTTATTTATTTATAGTCGATTTTTCGCGGAAAGGAAGAATTCTGCTGTGATAAATACAAATCCGTCGAACTCGATGCGGTTCAGGTCGAAAATAGTTATGACAGCTGCTTTCAGTCTGCTTTTCGGAGCTGTTGCAGCCAACTTCTTCAAAATATCCGTTCTTAACAACAAGAAGTATCAGGATATGGCAAATGACCAGCATTTCGGTTCGATAAGCATCTCTGCACACAGAGGTACTATATATGATTCAAAGGGCATAACTCTCGCAAAGAGTGCGACTGTATACAAGATCTTCATTGATCCTGCTGCCTTTAAAGATGACCTTGAAAGCCTTCAGAAGCGCATCAACAAGAGAAATGAAGATAAAGCGAACGGTACATATACTCCCGAATATGACGAGAAGGGTCAGGAGATAAATGTACTTCCCGAGTCAGCTGAGGAGTTCAAGAACAAAGCAGCTGCATTTATTGCGCTTAAACTGAATGTAACAGCTGAGAAGGTCAAAAAAGCTATGGACGCAGAGGGCAGATACTCTGAGCTCAAGGTCCAGACAGAAAAGGCTGTTGCTGACGAGATACTGGATTATTTCTATGATATGGGCTTTGTTTCTATAGGAAGCGTCGAGGATACAAAGCGTTACTATCCTCAGAATGATCTTGCTGCTTCTGTAATAGGCTTTACCAGAGGAGACATAGCATACGGTATAGAATCATCTTATAATAAGTATCTGTCAGGTGTTGACGGAAGAACTGTTTCTGCCAAGGACTCTAACGGTAAGGAGCTTCCTTACAGATACTCCAAGACCTTTGAGCCGAAGGACGGCGATGATGTATACCTTACTATAGACAGAGAGATACAGTATATCCTTGAAAAGCATCTTAAAGAGATGTCTGAGGAGCACGATGTAAAGAACAGATCATGTGCTATAATGATGAACCCTAAAACGGGTGCTATACTGGGTATGGCTACATATCCAAGCTTTGACCTGAATGATCCTATCGAGCTTTCAAGCGATATGCTGCTCAAAAGAGTATTCTATGATAAAGAGATAGAAAATCCTACAGAAAAGGATATTGAAGAATGTACTCCCGAAGCCCGTGAGCGTCAGTGGAACAACAAGTGTATCAGTGAGCGTTACGAGCCGGGTTCGGTATTCAAGATAATAACAGCTGCCTCTGTAGTTGAAGAAAAATCCGTTGATGTCGATACATGGTCTCATGTTTGCAACGGCGTAGAGTATTTTCAGGACGGCGACCGTAAGCTTCCGATTGCCTGTCATAGTGTAGACACAGGCGGACACGGACCCGTGTCGTTCCAGGAGGCACTTACAAAGTCCTGCAACCCTGCTTTTATGGCTTTGGGTCAGGCTCTCGGTATGGAAAAGTTCCAGTATTATTTCGATGCTTTCGGTTTCAGAGAACCAACAGGCATTGACCTTCCTTATGAGGCAAACGGTGATCTTCCAAAACTGGGTGACGGTCCGACTGATATGAACCCTATCGACCTTGCCGAAGCATCATTCGGACAGTGTGAAACAGTTACACCTATAGAGCTTATCACCGCTTGCAGTGCAGTTGTAAACGGCGGCTATCTGCTTCAGCCTTATGTAGTTGACAAGGTAGTCGATCAGGACGGAAACATAGTTCTGAATAACGAAAGAACTGTAAGAAGACAGGTAATATCGGAAGAGTCCTCGAAAACAATGGCAGATGCACTGAGAAATGTCGTTATAGGCAATACCGCAGGCAATGTTGATATTATGGGCTTTGCAATTGGCGGCAAGTCGGGTACTTCACAGCGTTTCAGTGCCATAAAACAGAATGTTGCTCAGGAATACGGCAAGGAAAACGAAAATCTTAATGAATACGGTGCTTCGTATTTATGCTTTACTCCTTCCGATGATCCCGAACTGATACTCCTTGTGCTTGCTGATATGCCTGATAAGAGCAATCAGCAGTATTACGGAAGCAAATGTGCAGTTCCGTGCGCACAGGATATCCTCACAGACGTACTCAGATATCTTGACAAGAGCCCTGAGTATGATGAGACTGAGCTTAAAAACCTTAATGTAAAGGTTCCGCTCCTCAAGGGCGCATCTATAGATGATGCAATAAAGACTATCCAGGGACTCGGCGGCGGCAGCGTAAAATATGAAAAGATAGGCAACGGTATCGAAGTAGTTGAGCAGTCTCCTATAACAGGAACATATATATCAAAGGACGGCTGTATCTACCTTTATACCGAAAAGGGAAATACCTATGAACCTGTAACGGTGCCCGATCTTTCATATTATAGTCCTGAGCTTGCAAACGAGGTATTAAGCGCACTTGGTCTTAACTATGTTGCGAAGAACTCTCTTGCAACGCAGGAGGGGGCAACGGTCAAGAGTCAGAGCATAGATCCGTATTCAGTTGTAGCTAAAGGTACTACTATAGAACTTGAATTCCAGGCACAGTCGTTCAACGACTGACGATGCCCAAAGAAAAAGACAGGAGGCAGACGAAATGAAATTATGTGATCTTATTGAAAATAACGCTGTTACTGCAATAGGCGATACCGAAATAAGTTCCGTGACCGACGATACGCGCAAGGTAACTGAGGGAAGCCTCTTTGTCTGCGTAAAGGGCGGAAGTTTTGACGGTCATACGGCAGCTGCGGAGATGCTGGAAAAGGGCGCAGCGGCTGTTGTGTGCGAGCGTGATCTGGGACTTGGCGACAGACAGATAATCACGGAAAATTCCCGTAAGCTTTACGGTCAGATATGTTCGGCATGGTTCGGACACCCCGAGCGAAAAATGAAAATGATAGGCGTTACTGGTACTAACGGTAAGACTACCATAACTAATGTTATCAAGCATATCCTTATGAAAAACGGACACAAGACAGGTCTTGTGGGAACAATACAGAATGAGATAGGCGATGAAGTCATTCATACCGACAATACCACACCTATGGCATATGATTTCATGCAGCTGCTTGCCAAAATGGCTGATGCAGGCTGTGAGTATGTTGTAATGGAGGTATCTTCATTCGGTCTGTGTCAATACAGGATAGGTTCATCTCACTTTGAAACTGCGGTGTTCACAAATCTTACTCAGGATCACCTTGACTATCACAAGGATATGGAGGACTATTATCAGGCAAAGAAAATGCTCTTCGATATCTGTGATACAGCTGTTATAAATGCAGATGATGACTACGGAAAGAGGCTTTTCGGTGAAGTAAACTGCCGAAAGCTCAGCTTCAGCGTAAAGGAAAATGCAGACATCTATGCAGACGGCATAAAGATAAAGTCCACAGGTTCAAGCTTCTGGTTCTGCCGCGGCGATAAGTCGCATCTTATAAAGACAAGAATGCCCGGACTTTTCAATGTTTCAAATATCACAGCTGCTATAGCTGTATGCCTTGAAGCTGGTCTCGGCATTGACAATATAATCCCTGCCGTTGAGGAATACAACGGCGTAAAGGGACGATGTGAGGTAATACCTACAGGGCGTGACTTCACAGTTATCTGCGATTACGCACATACTCCCGACGCTATCGAGAATATACTCAGAAGCGTTAAGGAGTACACTGAAAACGACCTTATATGCCTGTTCGGCTGCGGCGGAAACCGCGATGCGGCAAAGCGTCCGAAAATGGCGAAGGCTGCTGCAAAATATGCCGACAAGCTTATAATAACATCGGATAATCCGCGAAATGAAGAGCCTGAGGCTATAATAAAGGATATACTTACAGGTATCGAAGGTATGCCTGTGAATTATGATGTAGTTACTGACAGACGAGAAGCTATATATCATGCCTTGAAAATTGCTGATAAAGGTGATATAATAGTACTTGCCGGCAAGGGACATGAGGATTATCAGATACTTGCAGGCATGGAGCATATCCACTTTGACGAGCGTGAAGTGGTTGCCGAAGGTCTTAAACTGCTCGATAAATAAAAAACTGGAGTTGTTATTTTAAAATGTCTTTCTGGATAATTAATCTTGTCACAGCACTTCTTTCATTCGTGATAGCAGGAGTTTCGGGTATATTCCTTGTACCTTTCCTGCATAAGATAAAATTCGGTCAGCCCATAAAAACTGTTGACGGACCTAAGTGGCACGCGAAGAAGCAGGGAACTCCCACAATGGGCGGTTTCATGTTCATTATATCAACTGTCATAACTGCTATTGCAGGCTATTGGATATACAGGTGGAAAGTGGGCATAGATACTACCGATAAGAAGAGCTTTTATCCGTTCTATCTTATGCTGGGCTGTATACTTTTCTCCGCAGCATTCGGTATCATCGGTTTTATCGACGACTACACAAAGGTAGCCAGAAAGAAAAATGACGGACTTACTCCGTGGCAGAAAATAGCTTTACAGCTTTTATTCTCTGTAGGTTTTCTTGCAGTGATCCACTTCTTCGGTGACGGCGAGACACGTATAGACCTCGGTTTCTGGAAGTCGCCTTCACTGGAAATATTCTATTATATACTTATGCTGGCTGTGATAATCTACCTCACTAATGCGGTAAACCTCACAGACGGTGTTGACGGACTCTGCGGTTCTGTAACATTTGTAGCTATGCTCATATTCACAGTATGCTGCACTATCCTCAAAAAGGATGAGATGACCTGCTTCACTATGGCACTTGCAGGCGGCTGTCTCGGATTTCTGCTCTGGAACTTAAATCCTGCAAAATGCTTCATGGGCGATACAGGCTCAATGTTCCTCGGTGCAGCCGTAACAGGTGTGGGACTTATCCTCCACAAGCACCTGCTGCTTATCCTCGTTGCTCTTGTGTATATCCTTGAAGCACTTTCCGTAATGATACAGGTGACTTACTTCAAATACACCAAGAAGAAATACGGCGAGGGCAGACGTATATTCAAAATGACTCCTATCCACCACCACTTTGAAATGAGCGGATTCAGTGAATACAAGATAGTGATATCTTTTTCGCTTTTCGGCATGATTTTCGGAGTATTGGGCATAATTACTCTGCTGGCACTTAACTAATGTCAGCTATCGTCACCACTTTAAGGAGGAAAAATGGCAGCAAGCAAAACTGAAAAGAAAAAGCACGTTTCTATCCCGAACTTTTTCTCGGGAGGAAGAAAAGGAGACCTGAGCCTTTCGTTCTTTGCATACGTTATGATACTGCTTGTTGTCGGTATCGTAATGATGTCCTCAGCAAGCTATGCGTGGGCATACAGCGAGCACGGCGGTGATGGTCTTTACTATGCAAAAAAACAGGCAAAAAATGCCATAGTTGGCTTTGTCGCAATGATCTTCTTTATGAAGATGGATTATCATAACTTAAAGAATTTAAAGCTCCCTGTGCTGAAAAAATTCAACATAGCAAGCCTTTTGTATTTTGCGGGCATAATACTTCTTGTTGCCGTGCTTATTTTCGGTAACGATGAAGGCGGTTCAATGGGTGCAAGACGTTGGATAGACATCGGTCCGCTCAACTTGCAGCCGTCCGAGGTCGCGAAGCTTGCGCTTATCATCTTCTTTGCCTATAATATGGAGCGCGACGGTGATAAGATGAATGATCTCAAGACAGGTATAGTAAAGTACGCTGTTATTCTCGGAGTTTATGTAGTTCTTATAGCCGCTGAAAAGCATATCTCAGGTATCATTCTTATAAGCACTATCGCTATAGCTATGATACTTTGCGGCGGTGTAAACAGAAAGCATTTTCTTGCTTTCGGAGCAGCTGCTCTCGGACTTGCGATTGCTTATATCTCATGGCAGGCACAAGTACCCGGCAGTTACGTAAGTACCAGAATAAAAGCCTGGAGAGATCCCTTTGCCGATAAGCTCGGCGACACATGGCAGAATGCAAACTCTATAATAGCTATAGGTTCAGGCGGTTTTTTCGGACTTGGTCTCGGAAACTCACGTCAGAAGTACCTCTATCTCCCTGAGACAAAAAACGACTTCGTTTTCCCTATAGTATGCGAAGAACTTGGCTTCGTAGGAGCACTTGCGATTATAATAGTATTTTTCCTTCTGATTATTGAAGGCTTTTCCATTGCAGTACGCTGCAAGGACAGATTTGGTATGCTCATAGCTGTCGGTATCACCACACAGATAGGAATACAGACTGTTCTTAACTTAGCAGTTGTAAGCAATCTTATACCTAATACGGGTATCAGCCTTCCGTTCTTCAGCTACGGCGGTACTGCCCTCATAATGCAGCTGGCGGAAATGGGAATAATGCTGAATATATCTCAGCACAGGTATTATCCCGATGAAAAGCCTAAACCGAAAAAGAAGAAAAAAGCTGTCAAAGAAGAAAAAGCTGAGCTAAAAGGAGCATGAACATGAGAGTACTCATTGCCTGCGGCGGAACAGGCGGTCATATAAATCCGGGACTTGCAATAGCTGATATAATAAAGAAGAAATATCCCGATACGGAATTCCTGTTTGCAGGAACTCCGAAAGGTATGGAAGCAAAGCTTGTCCCGAAAGCAGGATACAGACTTGAGACTATCAAGGTCGCAGGATTTCAGAGAAAGATATCTCTCGAAAATATAGGAAGAAATGCAAAGGCTGTAGCTTATCTTGTCACTTCGGGCAGGAGGGCAAAGCAGATAATAGAGGGCTTCAAGCCCGATATCGCCATAGGTACAGGCGGTTATGCAGCAGGTCCTGTTATCAGGAAAGCTGCAAGAATGGGCATACCTACAGCTATCCATGAGCAGAATGCTTACCCCGGCGTAACAAACAAGCTTCTTTCAAAGGAAGTGGACTATGTTATGCTCACTGTCAAGGAAGCACTCAAGTTCATGGACAAGAGCAAATTTGAGTACAGCGTTACGGGACTTCCCGTAAGGAGCAATATAAATACAATGAGCCGCGAGGAAGCACGTAAGAAGCTGGGCATGGACGACAGCTTCACTATCCTTTCATTCGGCGGCAGTCTCGGTGCAGGCTGTATAAATGAGACTATGACCGAGGTCATCAAGTGGCACGTTGGGAAGGGACTTGACATCAACCATATCCACGGCTACGGAGGCATGGGAAAGGATACTTTCCCACAGGCTATGAAAGCCGCGGGTATCCCTCTCAAAAATGACAGACTTCGCATCACCGAGTATATAAATGATATGGACGTATGTCTTGCTGCGGCAGACCTTGTTATATGCCGTTCGGGTGCGTCCACACTTGCTGAGCTTGAAGCGGCAGGAAAGGCTTCAATACTTATTCCCTCACCTATAGTTGCAGGAAATCATCAGTATCACAATGCAATGGTGCTCGGCAATGCAGGTGCGGCAGTAGTCATTGAGCAGAAAGACGTTACAAATGAGCGCATGATAGCCGAGATAGAAAAACTCTACGGCGACAGCGCAAAGGTAAAGTCAATGTCCGAAAGTGCAGCAAAGCTCCACCTTGCAGATACAAATGACAGAATACTTGCAGTAATAGATAAACTTATTGAAAAGAGCAAAAAATGAACACAGGTGAAAAAGTTGAAGTAAACGGCGTAAAGCTCAATGTGTACAGCGAGGGAAGCGGCGATGTTACCATAGTTTTTATGGCAGGCAATGGCGTTACCTGTCCTGTACTTGAGTATAAGCCTATATATCGCAGAATGTCAAAGAATTACCGCATAGCTGTCATTGAAAAGGCAGGCTACGGCTTCAGCGGCAGTGCGAAAACTCCGAGAACTATCGAAAACCTCGTCAGTGAGGACAGAGAAGCACTTCTCAAAGCAGGCATTGAGCCGCCTTATGTTCTCGCAGCACATTCCTATTCGGGATTTGAGGCTGTATACTGGGCAAATACCTATCCCGATGAAGTTAAAGCAGTGCTGAGCATGGATATGGGCATACCGACTATGGCGGTATTGCAGGCTAAGGAAGTAAGCGAGGAAAAACGCTGCGGCATGGTAAAGAAGCAGCAGAAGCTGCTGCAAAAAGTGGCTAAAGGCGGACTTCTGACAAAGCTGTTTAAAAACAAGCTTGAAAATGCTTCGGGACTTCTCAGCGGCAGCGAGCTTAACGACGAGGAAAAGAAGATATACAGGGAAATGTTCTATAAGAACATCGCTAATCCCGAATTTACCGATGAAGCCATGCACATGACAGAAAATGCTCAGAAAGCCGAAAATACAGGTATTCTGAAATGTCCGTGCTGCTTTTACATAAGTGATATGAAAACTCTGGCGAAAAATGTGTCGTGGAGACAGGTCGGGATAGACTACGCAAAAAAATGCGGCGGAGATGTACATCTGTCCGATAAAGGACACATGATGTACGCTTTCATACCCGATGAAATGTCGGATACATTCAGTAAATTCTTACATTCAGTCTTTTGTAATTAGCAATTAGGAAGCGGCTTTGCCGCTTTATTGTCGGGCGAGCGGAACTCGCCCCTACAATGGGCTTAACTGCTAACGGCTCAACTCAAAATTCAGCAAGCTGGATTTTGATTTGTAACAAAAAATCCCTCACAGGCATACAATACAGAAAATGCTGTGAGGTGGTTTAATGCAGAAATTCATAATAACGGGCGGCAAAAGCCTGCGCGGCGAGCTTGCACTGCAGGGAAGCAAAAACAGTTCATTGCCCATAATGGCGGCTGCACTGCTTTGCTGCGGCGAGTGTACGCTGCACAGTTGTCCTAAGCTTACAGATGTTTATGCAGCTTCAAGGATACTGAACTGTGTGGGATGTCGGTGTACATTCTCGGATAAAACAGCGGTGATCGATTCGCAGGTAGTAGATAAGACTCATGTATCCGAGGAGCTTATGCGCGAGATGCGCTCTTCAATAATATTCATGGGTGCTATGCTTGGCAGAGCAGGGGAATGTGTTGTAAGCGTCCCCGGCGGCTGCGAGCTTGGTCCGCGCCCTATTGATATGCACCTTGCTGCACTTAAAAAAATGGGTGTCGATATTACCGAAAGCGGCGGCAGCATAATCTGCAAGGCTGTTGGCGGCAGAGCAAAGGGTGCAAAGATATCGCTTGCTTTTCCTTCGGTGGGCGCAACTGAGAATATTATCCTCTGTGCAGTTACCGCCGACGGTGAGACTGTCATAAACAATGCTGCCCGTGAGCCTGAGATATGCGATCTCTGCGGATTTTTGAGAAACTGCGGAGCCGACATAAAGGGCGATGGCGAGAGCAGGATCATAATTAAAGGAAAAAAACAGCTTCACGGCTGTGAATATACAATAATGCCCGACAGGATAGCTGCGGCGACATACCTTTCAATGGTCGCAGCCACACATGGCGAGCTTATACTTACAAATGCCTGCGTTCCTGAAACAGAACCGTTCCTTTCGGTGCTTGAGCAGACGGGGTGCAGCATATATACATCAGAAAATAAAATATACCTGCGCAGCGGTTCGCGCCTGCGTGCTTTAAAGGAAAGGATAAGGACAATGCCTCATCCCGGATTTCCTACAGATGCACAGGCTGTGCTCATGGCTGCGCTTGCTGTTGCTGACGGAACGAGCATTTTCGAGGAGAATATCTTCGACTGCCGCTATCGTCACACAGATGCTCTTATAAAAATGGGAGCAGATATACAGGTGCTTGGCAAAGTCGCAGTTGTAAAGGGAGTTGAAAAGCTTCGCGGTGCAAATGTGCAGGCTACCGACCTTCGGGGAGGAGCAGCGATGATAATAGCTGCACTTTGCGGTATGGGGACTTCCGAGATAAGTCGGATCTGTCATATTGACAGAGGATATGAAAAAATTGAAGAAGCCGTAAGACTTCTCGGCGGAGATATGCGTCGGGTCTGAGGCGGAAAGTCTGGAGAAAGTATGAAAGACGTCGAGAAAACAAGTGTCGAGAGAAAGAACAGCCGTAAACGTATCAGACGGCGAAAAAGAATGATGAATGTTTACGGACTTGTGGGACTTCTGCTGGCAATAACCGCAGGAATAACCATAAGCTACACTTTCCTTTTCAACATCAGCGAGATACGCGTTTCGGGAGAATCCGATATGTATTCCGCTGAGGAGATAGTTGTGGCATCGGGTATAAAAGAGGGGGATAATCTTCTCAGACTCGATCTGAAAAAGAGTGAACAGAGGATACTTGATGAACTTCTTTATGTAGAGACCGCAAAGGTGAAAAGAGACTTTCCATCATCACTTGAAATAACAGTAACAAGGTGTATACCAGCATTCAATGTGCAATACGAAGGCGGAGTGCTAATTGTAAGCAAAAAAGGCAAGATACTTGCCAGCAACGATTTTATCACGGAGGGACTCCCTGTGATAAGCGGACTCGATCCGTCACAGCTGACTCCGGGAAAGCCTGTTGTTTCGGAGAATGAGCATAAGAATGAGGCGTTCCACGAGCTTATAAAAACAATGGTATCAATGGGCGATGACAATATATCCATAGTTGATATGAGCGATGAACATTCCATAATCGTTCAGTATAAGAACGATATGATATTCAAAATGGGCAACTGGAACGATGTTGAATACAAGCTCAATCTTGCCAAGAATGTAATGAACGACGATACCGTAAAGGGTAAAAAAGGCTATCTTACAATGATAGGCTCAAACCAGTGCAGCTTCAGAACAAGCGATTCTCCTGCTTCGACACCTGGTATCATCGAGCCGACAACACAGCCTAAAACAGATGAATATGGCAACCCTATCGACGAGATAGGAAGCGGTGAGCGAAATCCCGAACAGGAAGCCGACTTTGACCGCATCAACAGTACAACTGCGCCGACTCAGCACGAGCCCGAAACAGAGGCACAGAACCAGTGGACGGATAACGGTTATGACTACAACAGCGGCTATGATGACGGAAGTCAGTGGCGGAACGATAACGGCTACGATAATGGTGGCGGATACAGTGATAACAGTGGAGATTACGGCAATTATGACGGTGCAACACAGCAGTGGTAAGGAATAAAAATGTACAAAATGCTGAAATTATGCCGCTCGTTATTGTTAAATTCGCAGAAATTAAAAAATGTTTTATTTACTCTTGAAAAAAAAGACTCAGTATGCTAAAATATAAAGTGTATTTATAGGCTAATATATAAATTTGATGATTTATAAGGATAATAAATAGTAGGAGGAGTTCAAATGTCAGATTTCAATTATGAGGAAACACTCGAACCCGATGTTAATATAAAGGTCATAGGTGTAGGCGGCGGCGGCGGAAACGCTGTAAACTGCATGGTAGATTCGGGCGTTAATAATATAGAATATATCGCTATCAATACAGACGCAAAGGCTCTCAACAAGTCAAAGGCTACAACAAGAATACCGATCGGTGCTAAGCTCACAAAGGGCAGAGGCGCAGGTAATAAGCCTGAGATCGGTCAGCGCAGTGCTGAGGAGAACCGCGATGAGATCGAGACACACCTCAAGGGTGCTGATATGATCTTCATTACAGCAGGTATGGGCGGCGGAACAGGTACAGGTGCTGCTCCTGTTGTTGCTAAGATCGCTAAGGAAATGGATATCCTTACTGTTGCTGTTGTTACAAAGCCTTTCCTCTTTGAGAGAGAGCAGAAAATGGCACAGGCTGAAAGAGGTATCGCAGAACTTAGAAAGTATGTTGATTCTCTTATCGTTATCCCTAACGAGAGACTTCTCGTAGGTCTTGACAAGCCTCTTACAATGATGCAGAGCTTCGCTCTTTCAGATGACGTTCTCAAGACAGGTGTAAAGAGCATTTCTGATCTTATCGTTGAGGAAGGATACATCAACCTCGACTTTGCAGACGTTTCAACTATCATGAAGGACGCTGGCTATGCTCACATGGCTATCGGTCACGGTACAGGCAAGGACAAGGCAAGAGATGCAGCAAACGCAGTTATCTCCAGCCCGCTTCTTGAAACATCTATCTCGGGTGCTAAGAGACTCCTTATCAATATCGCAATGTCAGAAGATATCCTTTCATCTGATGTTGATGCAGCTACAAAGATGATCACAGATACAGCTGCTGAGGGTGTTGAGTTCATCTTCGGTACAGCATTCAAGGAAGATATGCAGGATGAGATGACTATTACAGTTATCGCAGCAGGCTTCGATGATGATTCAGCTCCTGTTGCTGATGCTCCTATCGAGGAAGCTCCTGAGGAGGAGATCATTCCTATTGACAATCCTCTTATTGACGGCTTTGGCTATGGTGCTCCGCAGCAGAGACCTGCACAGCCTTCATCAAGTCAGGATTACGATCTTGATGATATCTTCAAGATGCTTGGCAACTAATAAAAATATAAGCGGTCCGAATGGGCCGCTTTTTTGTTATATACGCTATTGAGTACAGATAGTGAATATTTCGATATATAGCCATGTCAAACAGATTTTGCAGAGAAAAAACGCTACTGCAAAGCAGATTTGGTTGAAATGTATCACGCATCGTGCTATGATGAGTTCGGACAAGGGAAGTACCCTTGTGGAAGGAGCGAAATGTTATGGAACTGCATGAGAGAATAAAAAAGCTGAGGAATGAAAAAGGCTGGTCACAGGAGATGCTGGCAGAACGCGCGTATGTCAGCCGTCAGACTGTATCCAACTGGGAGACTGGCAAATGCTATCCCGATGTCCGCAGCCTCATAATCCTTGCAGATATCTTCGGTGTTTCGCTCGATGAGCTTATCAAAGGAGATGTTGATACTATGAAAGAGACTATTACAAAGAATGACGGAAGAAAGCTGAAAAAACTTGAATATCTGGCACTTGTCGAATTACTCGTGTTGATGTTCGGTGTGACGCTGCTTGTTGACAGGGGAGGCGAGATTGGGCGGCTTATCGGACTTTTCTTAGCAGGAGCACTGACGGCAGCCATATTTATGACATTCCATAAAATGGAGCAAATAAAGAAGGACAACGATGTTCAGACTTACCGCGAGGTAATAGCTTTTATGAAAGGCGAGTCGCTTGACGATATTGAAAAGGCAAAAGAACTTGAAAAGCGCGGTGCTGAAAAGAAAAAGATACTGATATTCTTGCTTAGCTATGTTTTGAGTGGAGCAATTCTTGCGCTTATCTGTCATTATTTGCTGTAAAAGCATAGTGCATAATAGGCTTCTGCTCTGAAATGATATGTCGTTTTCAGGGCGGAAGCTTAATTTTATGTCAAAATTGTATTTCTTTATCATTTTATATTTTTTAATTGTAAATAAATATATATTTATTACCTTTAAAGTTAAAAAGAGCGACTGTAAAATGTACAGATGGTATATTTTGAGTGCTTTTTATAGTAAAGTGCACTAAAATCAATCCAAAATTTCTACATTTCAATAGTTGAAATAATATAGGCAATATGTTATAATTTATATAAGGCATAAATCGGCAGAACCTGTATTCTTATACTGTGAAGGCTTATTTATATGCAATATCACCAATGAGAAGAGCTTCACTGTGTCAGAGTGCGGGTTTTTGTTCCTTAAATTTTTAACCTCGTTCTTAACGAGGGGAATGGAGTGTACCATGAGCGAACCAACACCAACAGTATTAAGAGAAACCAAAATAGGTCAAAAAGGCTTTGTGAAAGAGGACGTTATTACATATCTTGACGAACTCAATTCAAAGATAGTTGCCCTTGAGGAAGAAAATAAAGCTTTAAAGGAGAATGGACCTGCAAGCAATTCTGACGAGCTGAAAAAGGCTTTATCTCAGGTCGAGAACCTTCAGGAGAAGCTCAATACCTCCAACAATGCTCTCAGAACTGCTAAAAGAGAAAACGAAGAGCTTCAGAAAACTATAGCTGAACTCAAGGCTGCCGGCGGCGGACAGGCATCTGTTGCTGCTCTCGAGGCTGCTAAGAAGGAAATAGAAACACTTAAGGGACAGCTCAAGGCTGCTGAGCAGAAGGCTGCAGCAGGCGGAAACGCTTCACAGGCTAATGCACAGACAACAGCTGCACTTGAAGCTGCTAAGAAGGAAATAGAAGATCTCAGAAATCGTCTCAAGGCTGCCGAGCAGAAGGCTGCTTCTACAGGCGCAGCTGTTGCAACAGGTGCTGCTGCTGACGGTGAGATAGCTAAGCTCAAGCAGGAGATCGCTAAGCTCTCTGAGGATATCAATGCTAAGAACAAGGAGCTTTCAGAGAAAAACGGAAAGCTTGCTGAACTTGATAAGAAGGACGCTGAGATCAAGTCTCTCAATGATGAGATCACAAAGCTCAAGGAAGAGGGAAGCAATCCTATCGCTATGATGGGGGCAATGTTCGCAGAAGCTCAGAAGAACGTTAACCAGATCCAGAATCAGGCTAAGATCGATGCTGAGAATGTTACTAAGGAAGCTAATGACAAGGCTGCTCAGATACTTGATGATGCAAATATCGAGGCTGAAAAGGCTGTTGCAGTTGCAAATGCTGCTGCTGAGACCTGCATCAAGGAAGCTAATGATCAGGCAAGAAATACAATCAATGAGGCTAATGCACACGCTGATAAGGTAAATTCAATGTCCAAGACTGTACGCGAGATGCTCCTTACAGAGATCGAGAGCGTAAACAGCAAGTTTGCTGATATCAAGTCTGTACTCAATAACCTTACAGGACAGTGCACAAGCAGAATGGGCGAAGCTCAGAACCTTATCGGTGAAGCTCGCAAGACTGTTGATACTGCAAAGGCTGATGAGAATACTATAAAGAAGGCTGAAGCTCCTAAGGCTGAGTTTTCACCTTCAAAGGCTCCGAGAGCTGATCTTTCAGATCTTCCTTCTGCAAAGACAGGCGATAAGAAGAGCGATCCTTTCGCTAATGTAGGCGGCTTCAATAAGGATAACAACAATAACAAGAATAATAACAATAATAACTTCAACAACAACAACAATAATAAGCCTGCACAGGCACCTGCTCAGAATCAGCAGCAGAACAAGCCTGCACAGGGCAATAAGAGCGCAAGCTTCAACTTCGATATGGCAGAGCTTTTAAAGGCTGCTGAAGAGGAAGCTGCTAAGGATACTGAGAACTAATATGACGAATTACCGACCTCCCTTCGGAGTGATCCGAAGGGAGTCGGCAATATACACTTGTATGGAAAATGCAGATTGTTGGGTGGATATCTTGCTTGATTTGGATTTCAATTTAAACGAACTGAACAGCAAACCTGATGAGGAACTTGCCGTTCTCGGAAAGACCGATAAAACAGCAGCAGCTGTCCTTATATCACGCTATTCCAGACTTATTTTTATTAAATCGGAGATATATGCTACTGCCGAAACTGACAGTGATGACTTGCATCAGGAAGGTATGCTGAGTCTCCTTAAAGCTATCGACGCATTTGATCCTAAAAAGGGAGTAAAGTTTTCGACATTTGCTGAGGTATGCATCGTTAATCGTATGAGGACTCTTTCAAAGAGATCTGTTAAGAATACTTCTTTTGCAGAGCGCATTGATGACGATGAGGCAGCAGATGTACTGTCTGTTGATGAAACTCCCGAAAGCATTTATTTTTATAAAGAATTTTTTTCTGAGCTCTGGAAAAACATCTGCTCGGTGCTGTCATTGACAGAGCTTAATGTTCTTACTCTGTGCGTACAGGGATTAAGCTATAAGAGTGCAGCTGAAAAGCTCGGTATTACCGAAAAAGCTGTTGACAATGCCATGCAGCGTGCAAGAAAAAAGATACGTGCTGTCATGCACGACATAAATTGAATATGACCGTGTAGCTCAAGCCAGAGAGCGTTGTTTTACAAAGATGTGGGTGGAAGTCCAACCGTGGTCGAAGAAATAATTAAGCGAGGTATTTAAGATGTACGAAGACAAGACATTAGTTTGCAAAGAGTGCGGTCAGGAGTTTATTTTCTCCGCAGGTGAACAGGAATTTTACGCAGAGAAAGGCTTCGTAAATGAGCCACAGAGATGCAAATCATGTCGTGATGCAAGAAAGAACGCAGGCAAGGCTGAGCGCGTTATGTACACAGCAACTTGCGCTTCATGCGGCGGCGAAGCAAAAGTTCCTTTTGAGCCAAAGGAAGGAAGAGCTGTCTATTGCAGCGAGTGCTTTGCAAAGATGAACGAAGCATAATTGATAAGACCGAAAGCACAGTCGGAAACGGCTGTGCTTGGTTTTGTTTATGCGTACTGCCGTGCAGTGCGCTATTTTTGAGTTTATGAGGTGCAGAAATGCTTGATAACAGACTGAAGAAAATTGCAGAGCTTGTCAGCGGCGATGGAATCGCCGTAGATGTCGGTACAGACCACGCATACCTCGCGGCTGAACTGGTAAAGAGCGGAAAGTGCAGCAAGGTCATTGCTTCCGATGTTAAGGAAGGTCCTCTTGAAGCTGCGCGTAATACTGTAGAAAAGTACGGAGTAAAGGACAGCGTAGAGTTGGTACTCTCCGACGGACTTGACAATGTTGAACTTAACGGTGTGTCCGATATCATTATTGCAGGCATGGGCGGAGAGACTATCGCTGATATAATGGAGCGCGTCGCCAGGTCGGGAAGAGCAAATGAAGAGACAAGCTGGATAATTCAGCCAATGACCAAGCCCGAAATACTCCGCAAAAAGCTTTATGAGATCGGTTTTGTCATCTGGGACGATATCATCGTTGAAGAGGGCGATAAGCTCTACAACGTAATGAAAGCAGAGTATGACCCGAATATTCTCTTTGAATTTACTGAAACTGAGAGCCTTATTGGTCATATTAACGAAGAAGAGCCTGTTTCGCGTAAATATCTTGACCGTGAAGCGGAACGCTGCCTCAGAGTTGCCGAAAGTCTCAGAAAAGCAGGCAAAACAGGTGAAGCGATACACTATGAAGCTATTTCTGCAAAGCTTAAAAACGGCATCGGAACTGAAAATGTAAGTGATATCATAGGATTTCTCGACAGCCTCTATCCTTTCGGAATTCAGGAAAAATGGGACAATTCAGGCTATCTTGTGGAATGTCCCCTTGAAGAGTGCAGAAGGATACTCCTTGCACTGGATATTACAAATGATGTTGTGGACGAAGCCTTCAAAAAGAATGCAGACCTTATTATCTCTCATCACCCTGTTATTTTTGAACCGAGAAAGCGTCTTATGAAAAGCGATCCTGTTTACAGACTCATAACTGACGGTATCGGTGCTATTTGTATGCATACCAATCTTGACATAGCAAAGGGCGGCACTAATGGAGTAATACTGAGCAAGCTCAGCGAAAAATTCGGAACTGTGGGTGACCCTGAGCCATTTGAGGAGCTTGGCGGCGAGAACAGTCTTGGCTGGATAGTGACTCTTGATGAGGAAGTATCTGCAAAGCAGCTTGCCGAGGTATGCAAAAGCGTTTTCGGTTGCGAGTATGTTCGTGTGAATAATAGCGGCAGAAAAATCAAGCGCATCGCATTCTGCTCAGGTTCGGGTGGCTCTATGCTGGGAGAAGCTTTGGAAAAGGGCTGCGATGCACTTATAACAGGCGATGTGAAGCATGATGTGTGGATAGATGCCAACAACAGCGGTATCGCACTGCTTGACTGCGGTCACTTCCACACGGAAAATATCGTTTTATGGGAGCTTCGCCGCGTATTGGAAGAAAAATTCCCACAGCTCGATATTGAGATCGCAGCAGCTTCTGTCGATCCCTGCGAGTACGTCTGAGGTGAGAATATGAGTATATTCATATGCCCCGTATGTGGAAAAAGGCTCGATTTATCAGGAAATTCCTACGTGTGCGAAAAAGGACACAGCTTTGACAGGGCAAGGAGCGGCTACGTTAATCTCCTACTCTCGAAGCATATGGGCAAGACTGTTCACGGTGATAATAAGCTCATGGTGCAGGCAAGGAGAGATTTTCTGAATAAAGGCTACTATTCGCCCCTTTGTGACGCGCTGTGTGATGCTGTATCCTATAACCTCAGCGGCTCGGTCATAATTGATGCAGGCTGCGGTGAGGGATATTACACAGCAGCAATAATTGATAAGCTGAAAGATAATGGTACTGAACCGTTAGTTTGCGGTATAGACATCTCAAAAACCGCGGTCGAGTACTGTTCAAAGCGCATCAAATCGGCAGAACTGGCTGTTGCAAGCGTTTTCCACATACCTGTCGCAGACAGCTCATGTGATATGCTGGTAACATTATTTGCTCCCTACTGCGGTGAGGAGTTTCAGAGAGTCCTCAGAAAAGGCAGTATAATGATAATGGCTATACCTTCGGAAGATCATCTCTGGGAGCTTAAACAGGCTATATATGATACTCCTTATAAGAACGAAGTCAAGCCCTATGAGCTTGAAGGATTCGAGCTTGTGAGCAAAAAGCGTGTGACTTATGAGATGCACCTTGACAGTCAGGAGGATATAAACGCACTGTTTTCCATGACTCCCTATTACTACAGGACAGGACGTGAACAGCAGGAGAGACTGTTACAAATAAACCAATTAACAACAAAAGCAGATTTTGAGTTGCTTGTCTATCGCAATATCTGATTGCTCATGGCTCGCAATAAATGCTGCTGAATTAATATAAACACTATCAACGCTCATAGCTGAGTCAGTTGAAAGCAGTAGAACTGCACATAAAAAATAGCAAAGGAATGATCTTATGGCTCTTGACGGAGCTTTCTTATATGCAGTCAGAAACGAACTTCTGCCCCTTATCGGCGGAAGAGTAGAAAAGATACATCAGCCTTCCCGTGAGGAGGTCATCATTTCCATACGCACCCGAAGCGGCAGCAAAAAGCTGTATATTTCCTCAAATGCAGGAAGTGCGAGGGTACATATCACCGAAAACAGCGTGGATAATCCTCAGACTCCGCCTATGTTCTGTATGCTTCTCAGGAAGCGTCTCGGAAGCGGTAAGCTCATTGATATAAGGCAGGACGGACTGGAAAGAATACTCTTTCTTGACTTTGAGTGCGTCAACGAGCTTGGCGATGTAGTCACGGTGACGCTTGCCTGCGAGATCATGGGACGCTGTTCAAACCTTGTCATCATCAGCCATGAGGGCAAGGTCATCGACAGTATCAAGCGAGTTGACGAGGATATGTCACGTGAGAGACTTGTGCTTCCGGGAATGAAATACACCATGCCGCCGCGCGATGACAGGCTGAATTTTCTGACAGCCGAGCCTGAGGAGATAGTATCGCGGCTGCGGAGTACCGAGCCTAAGGAGCTTTCAAAGGCTCTTATCCGAATATTCGAGGGCATTTCGCCTATACTCGCCCGTGAGTGGGCATTCTTTGCAGGCAGGGGAGCGCATCTTGAAAGCGATACAATAGACGGCGACCAGCTGGACAGGCTTCTTTTCGTCATAAAGCGTACAAAGGGACAGCTTGAAAACAGCGAGTGTTGTTTCTCCGTTGCAAGCGACAAGGAAGGACAGCTGAAAGATTTCTCATTTATCCGCCTTTCACAGTTCGGAACACTTATGTACACCAAGGAGATACCCACAGCCTCAGAGCTGCTGGACTATTTCTACTCCGAGCGTGACAGGGCAGCCCGTACCAAGCAGCGGGCAAATGACCTTTTCAAGCTGCTGATGAACCTTACCGATCGTACTTCAAGGCGTATTGCCGCACAGCGCGAGGAACTCGATGCCTGCGCCGACAAGGAACACGCAAAGCTCTGCGGAGACCTTATCTCGGCTAATATGTATCGTATTCAGAAGGGCGACAGCAGTGCAACTGTGGAGAATTTCTATGACGAGAGCTGTCCGCAGATGACCATAGAGCTTGATGTGAGGAAAACACCTGCACAGAACGCTCAGCATTACTACAACGAATACAAGAAATCAGTTACTGCCGAGGAAAAGCTGGCAGTGCAGATACAGAAGGGCGAGGAAGAGCTTCAGTACCTTGAAAGCGTATTTGATTCACTTACAAGAGCAACCTCTGAAAATGATATCATACAGCTGAGACTGGAGCTGCGCGAGCAGGGCTATGTCCGCTATGCAGGCGGAAAAGCCAAGCCGCCAAAGGCTCTGCCGCCTATAGAATACAAGTCCAGTGACGGCTTTACCATACTTGTGGGACGCAATAACAAGCAGAATGACCAGCTCAGTCTGAAATTTGCGGAAAAGTCCGATATATGGCTGCATACGCAGCTCATTACAGGCTCTCATGTGCTTATACTCACTGACGGAGCAACTCCTCCTGACAAGACAATTGAGGAGGCTGCCATAATAGCGGCAGTAAACAGCAGCGGCAGAAATTCGGGACTTGTTCCAGTTGACTACTGTCTGGCTAAGTTCGTGAAGAAGCCTGCTGGTGCAAAGCCTGGAAAGGTAATATTCACCAACTACAAGACCGCTTTTGTGAAGCCTGACGCGGAGCTTGAACAGAGTCTGAGGGTATGAGTATGAACAAGAGACTTGATGCGGAGTTCTTTCACCGCGATGCACTTGATGTAGCACCCGACCTTGTGGGAAAGATACTGGTTCACAGGCTTGCGGACGGCACTGAGCTCTGCGAGCGTATCGCTGAGACAGAAGCCTACCGCGGCGAGGAGGACAAGGGCTGCCATGCGGCAAAGGGGCGTACAAAGCGTACCGAACTTCTGTATGGTGAGAGCGGTGTCATTTATGTTTATCTCTGCTATGGTATGCACTGGCTCATGAATGTCATAACAGGCGAAAAGGATCAGCCGCAGGGCGTGCTTCTTCGTGCAGGGGAGCGTTTTGACGGACCTGCAAAGCTTACCAAAAAAATGCAAATAGACGGCAGCTTCAACGGTGTGCTGCTCAAAGGCAATGAAGAGGTATGGTTTGAGGATGACGGTTACAGACCCAAGATAAGGACTGCGCCCCGTGTGGGCATAGATTACGCAGGCGACTACTGGAAGGATATTGAATGGCGGTTCATCGCTGACGGGAAGTGATAATGTGAATATACGCTGTACAGGCTGGAACTCCATATATAAAAGCGGAACTGTGATGAAAAAGCAGGCTGACAGTGAGTATATGCTCATGCTTACAAGGAGCAGGAGCCGTGTAGTTATTGACGGAGCGGAGATGCACCTTCCTGCAAATACGATTTTTCTGTGCAGCGGTAAACGCGAGGTGGAGTGCTCGGCAGATGAATGTGCTTTGGTATGCGACTGGATATGCTTTGACGCAGGGGACGAGAAAGATTTTCTGGACTCTCTTGAACTTGAAGTCGACCGTCCGGTAAGGTTTGCGGATACAGAGTTCATATGCGGACTTATGAGAAATATTTCCGAGGAGTATTATTCTATCGGTGCAAGAAGGCTGAAAATGCTTGACAGTCTTATGAGGATACTTCTCGTAAAAATAAGCGATGCGGGAGTTAACAGGGATACGACTGTACAGAATACCGAACCCCATTACGGGCTGCTCGTAGAGCTGAGAGAAAAGATATACCGCAATCCTCAGATGAAATGGAACGTTGATACAATGGCAGCGTATGTAAATATGTCAAGATCCTATTTCCAGCACCTTTACCGCGAAACCTTCGGTGTGTCCTGCATAGCCGATGTTATCAGCGGAAAGATAGAAAAAGCCAAGGAGATACTCAGCGAGACAGGCTGTACCGTATCACAGGTGGCAGCAATGTGCGGCTATGACAATGAAGAGCACTTTATGAGACAGTTTAAGAAAACTGTTGGAGTGACTCCTACGAAGTACAGAAAGCAGCTTTGATGTTAAAAAATAGTTCACAATTAACAAAGATTATTAACAGTAATGCGCAGCTAAACAACGAAATAACGGCATTTTTGTCAATTATTGCGGACTATTGTTCAATTGTTGCTGTTTTTATATACAAAAGGGGTGATCTAACTTAAAAATGCAATATGCCTATGGCAAAATAATAGTATATTTCAACAAAAATAAGCAAAATATTGTTATTTAGCTGCAAGGCAATTCTTATAACCAAAATAAAAAATCATTATATGATAATCGCAAAGGACGTATTACAGGCGAAAAACAGCTTTTATTCTCCTTTTGTGGAATAGAAATGAAGATTTGGTGAATTAGTGGTAAACTTAAGACTATTTTAAGGAACGGCTACTATAATGTAATCAAATGATACGAAAGGAGTGTGAGACTCCATGCGGAGATATCCGTTATGGAGGCAGTTATGGCAATCAATACATTTGCTCGAAAAGAAATTAAATTTCTCCTTAATATGGATCAGTATCACGGACTGATGGAGGTCATATCAGAGTATATGAATCCTGATGATTACTGTATAGGCGGTAAGGAGTACGGTATCTACAATATCTACTATGATACTCCGGACGATTATCTTATAAGAGAGTCCCTCTCAAAGCCTTATTACAAGGAAAAGATCAGACTTCGCAGCTACTATTCACCTGCAAAGCCCGATGACAAGGTTTTCCTTGAAATAAAGAAAAAGATCGGCGGTATTGTTACAAAGAGAAGAGTATCAATGACTCTTGCAGATTCAGATGCTTATTTTGCTGACAGAACAAAGCCTGCATTCGATAAGTACATAACAGAGCAGGTTTTCAGAGAGCTTGATGTGTTCCTTGACAATTACCCCATCGCACCAAAGCAGTACATCAGTTATCAGCGCGAGGCTTTCTTCGGAAAGTACGATCACGATTTCCGTCTTACATTTGACAGAAAGATAACTGAGCGTCGCTATGATCTTGGATTGAACTATGAGAGCTACGGCAATTATATAATCGGCGCAGACCAGAGACTTATGGAAGTCAAGGTCTCAAACGCTATTCCTGACTGGCTGGTAGGCAAGATGTCTGAACTGGGCATATTCAAGACCAGCTTCTCAAAGTACGGCAGAGCATACCAGAATTTTGTTAAGACTCAGATCGAGGGTGCTCAGCAGACGACAGGAAGAAGGATTTATATTTCAGGCATCTCAATGGTCAAAAATAATGTCATTATGAACAGGAGCGTATAATTTATGTTTGAACACGGTTTTTTCGGAAATGTACTTTCAAAGTACTATGAGTCGAGTGATTCGTTTTTAGGCGGCAATGATGTAGTGCTTAGTCCTATAAAGGCAGGGGAGTTTTTCCTCTGTGTTGGCGCAGCGTTAGTAATAGGCTTCCTCATAAGCCTTATCTACATTCTGACTCATAGAAAAGAGGGTTATTCTCAGAGCTACGTTCTGACCATGATAATGCTTCCGACTATCGTTTCACTTATCCTTTTACTTATCAATACAACAGCAGGCGCACTCAGTCTTGCAGGTGCATTCACACTTGTACGATTCAGAAGCGTTGCGGGTGACCCGAAAGATATTGCGTACATCTTCTTCGCAATGGCAGCAGGTACAGCCTGCGGAATAGGATACATCGGCTTTGCTATTGTATTCTTCATTATCCTCGGTATTGTAATGTTTATCCTCAGCGAGACAGACTTCGGCGGCTGCAAGAAGAGACATATGACTCTCAAGATCGCTATTCCCGAGAACCTTGATTATCAGGGCGTATTTGAGCCTGTACTCGGCAGATACACTACATACCACAAGCTCAGAAGAGTTAAGACAACAAACTTCGGTACACTCTTTGAGCTTATCTACAGCGTTGATGTTCTTGATAACATCGACCAGAAAAAGTTCGTTGATGAGCTCCGTGCTCTTAACGGAAATATGACAATCAACCTCGTATTCTTCAAGTATGATGACAAGATCTACGAAGGCTGATATATAAAAATTTAAAAACCCTCTCCAGCGAATTTGTCAGGCTCTAATTATAGGTCTGACAAATTTTGCATATTTGGAAAAGGAGATACAGCTATGAAATATAGAAGGTTTATTGCAGCGGCTGCTGCACTTTTAACACTGATAACAACTATATCCTGCGGAAAAGATGAAGTACCTGAGTCGGACAAAGATCAGAGACCGACTGTATATACTGAAACTACCACCAAGAACTCACAAAAGAAGCTTGACTGGGGCGACAGTCAGCAGAATAAACAGCAGCAACAGAGTAACGGTGGTCAGAATATGCCGCAGAACGGCAATAACGGGGGAGGTATGCCCAACGGCAATGCTCCTCAGGGCGGTAATTCGGCACCGCCAATGAGCGGAAATAATTATTCGCAGAATAACAATAACTTCTGGGGTAACAGTAATCCAAATAACGGCGGTTCATACAACGGGGGACAGTCCAATGGCAATAATGCGTGGGGCGGCTTCCAGAACAACTATTACGGCGGCGGTTTCAGCGGCTATAATGGCGGAAATAATGGAGGCGGCAGCGGTCAGGGCAGCGGTGAAAACAACGGAAATGAGCAAACCCAGAGTACCCAGCCTGCTACACAGCCACCAACTGCACCGACTAATAATTCCTCTGAACCAACAACCATTGAAGATAATATGAAATATACTGCTGAGGTAACTCTCGGCAGTGAGGTAAATGTAAAGGGCAGCAATGTTAAGGTTAACGGCTCGGCAGTAACTATTACATCTGAGGGCGATTATATCTTTACAGGAAGCTTGTCCAACGGATATATCTGTGTTGATACAGAGTCTCCCACAGATAAGGTGACAATAGTGCTCAACGGCGTTGATATAGCAAACTCAAACGGACCTGCTATACTTATTGATGAGGCTAAAAAGTGTACTATCAAGGTGAAGGACGGTACAGCGAATTTCCTTACTTCCGGCGGCGATAACAAGATATACGACGGAGCTATCTTCTCGAATGATACTTTAAGACTTAAAGGTAACGGCGAGCTTTATATAACTTCAAATAATTCTCATGGCATATCCTGCGATGACGATGTTATAATTGACAACGGCACATATAATATCATGTCTGCCAAGTCAGGAATCAACGTACATGATGACATAACTGTTAACGGCGGTAGAGTTAACATAAAAGCAGGTACAAATGGTATCAAATCAAAGGGTACTGTGAATATAAACGGCGGTTGTACAATGATATCAGGCGGATATAAAGAAGAAAAACGTTATATATACTCAGTTGGACCATTCAATTATACGGGCGGATATTTATTTGCGTCAGGAAATGTTATGGCTGTTCCCTCATATTCGGAGAAACCATATATTGTCATGGATCTTGTTGATCCTGTTGAAGGCGGCAGCACTGTCGAAATGGTTCTCAATGATGTACAGATGGCTACATTTGTTCCGCCTACAGAGTTTAAAAATCTTATAATGCTTGCTCCTGAAATAACAATAGGCAGTACATTCTACGTTTTGATAAATGGTGAAAGTACAGATGTGTACACCGTAGATGATACACTTAATGTATTTACGAAAAATAAAGAATTATTATAAATCAACTGTAAATATGTAATAAATATATACTTATTTACATAAAATTAACTTGAAAAAATATGAAAAAATGAGTAAAAGTACACATTATTATATTTTTGTAGACAAATGTATATTGTAAAGTACGTGACAATGCAATATAATAAATACAGCAAATGAAGATTATTGGTATTCAACATCAAGTACCCTCCCCTCTCATGTGCTTGATATTGAGTATTAGTTCACTTGCACGCCATAGAAATAGTTTTGTCAAGTAATAAAACTAACCCCTTTCATTTGTAATTTTTTCATGTTTTCTATTCTCAATAATTTGTTTTAACTTATCGTCTATGGCTCGACCCACAGTGCTAAACGAGAAATCGTTTGGGTCGAATATCCGCTCCCTCTGAGCGGATTTTTTTTACATTGTGAAACTTGCGTGAAAGATTATATAATCTGCTTGACAAATTCAATAATCCGTGATAATATATATGTAATGAAGAAGGGAAGTGATGTACCCGTGAAAAAAAGTGTATACAGCCTCGTTCTTATGGACGATGTTATAAAAGCCGTGGACGAACAGGCTTACCGACTGGGAACGAGCCGCTCAAATCTTATAAATCAGATACTTGCCGAGCATTTGTCCTGTGTTACCCCCGAGATGCGTATGAGGGAGATATTTGAACAGGTGGCAGAGCTTGTGAGCAGCAACTTCCGCATACAGGAGCAGCGTTCACCTTCACTTATGACAGTGCGTACGGCTTTGGAGTACAAGTACAGACCAACTATAAACTATAAGGTCGAGCTTGAACGTTCGCCAAAGGAGTACATCGGTACACTGAGAGTAAATATAAGGACGCAGAGTGCTGCGCTTATAGATATGTTCCACAGCTTTTTTGCGTACCGTGCAAAGCTTGAAAACTCATATTTGCAGCAGCTCGGTATAAATAAGTACAGCTGCGAGATAGGTGACGGAAGCTTTTCAAGGCGGCTTATAAATACAGGAACGCTGTCGGGAGAGCAGGTGGGCGAGGCAATAGGCGAGTACATCAAGGATCTCGACCATGCAGTGAAAGTCTATTTTGCATCTCCGTCGGAATTCGGCGAAAGTGCGCATATACTTGAAAAGAATTATCGGGCACTGCTGGGCAGGTATATTATTTAGTAAAGAAAATGATTTGTTGATAAGAAAGAAAATGTGAATGGAGGAATAAATATGAATGCAGAGAAATTGACTCAGAAATCCATAGATGCTGTGAGAAAGGCACAGAGCATTGCTGTAATGCTCTCAAACTCGGTTATCGAACCAATTCATCTTCTTGCAGGACTTGTCCGTCAGGAAAACGGACTCATACCGCAGCTTCTCAAAAAGATGAATATTGACGAGGATATCTTTGATTCTGAGGTAGAAAAGAAGATAAATTCACTTCCTAAGGTAACAGGAAGCGGCAGAAGCAGCAATATCGGTATCTCGGCTGAGTGTGACAGAGTTCTCACATCGGCTGAGGGTATTGCTTCAAATATGAAGGACGAATTTGTGTCTGTTGAGCATCTCATGCTTGCACTTATAGACAGCAAGGACAGAGAGGTATCTCAGCTGCTCAGCACCTTTAATATTACCCGTGACAGCTTCCTCAGCGCACTTATGTCTGTCAGAGGAAATACGAGAGTTACCAGTGAAAATCCTGAGGATACCTACGATGTCCTTACGAAATACGGTCAGGAGCTCGTTGGACTTGCGAGGAGAAACAAGCTCGACCCCGTTATCGGACGTGACAGCGAGATACGAAACGTTATCCGCATACTCTCAAGAAAGACGAAAAACAACCCTGTGCTCATTGGTGAGCCTGGTGTCGGAAAAACTGCCATTGCTGAGGGACTTGCCCTGCGTATCGTGGCAGGCGATGTGCCCGACAGCCTTAAAGACCGCAAGGTGTTCTCACTTGACATGGGAGCTCTCGTCGCAGGAGCGAAGTACCGCGGCGAATTTGAAGAGCGTCTGAAAGCTGTCCTCAACGAGATAAAGAACAGCAACGGACAGATACTGCTCTTTATTGATGAGCTTCACACTATCGTCGGCGCAGGTAAGACAGACGGTGCTATGGACGCAGGCAATCTTTTGAAGCCTATGCTTGCAAGAGGTGAGCTCCACTGTATCGGTGCTACTACACTTAATGAATATCGCCAGTACATCGAGAAAGATCCTGCACTGGAGCGTCGTTTCCAGCCTGTTATGGTGGACGAGCCAAGCGTTGAGGATACTATCTCCATACTTCGTGGACTCAAAGAGCGTTACGAGGTATTCCACGGCGTTAAGATAAGCGATAATGCACTTATATCTGCTGCTATGCTTTCAAATCGTTATATTACAGACCGTTTCCTGCCTGATAAGGCTATCGACCTTATAGACGAAGCCTGCGCAACTATCCGTACGGAAATGGACTCAATGCCAACCGAGCTCGATGTGATCTCACGTAAGATAGTTCAGCTTGAAATTGAAGAAGCTGCACTGAAAAAGGAAAGTGACAATATCTCTCAGGAACACCTTGAAGAGATACAGAAAGAGCTTGCAGAGCTTCGTGAGAAGTTCAACAGCATGAAAGCAAAGTGGGAGAACGAAAAGAACGATATCTCCGCAGTTCAGAAGCTCCGTGAGGAGATCGAAAAGACAGGCGGTGAGATAGACAAGGCAGAGCGTGAATATGACCTCAACAAGGCTGCCGAGCTTAAATACGGCAAGCTGCCGCAGCTCCAGAAACAGCTTGAAGAGCTTGAAAAGCAGGCTGAACATGATGTCGAGAACGGCAGACTGCTCCGTGACAAGGTAACTGAGGACGAGATAGCAAAGATCGTATGTCGCTGGACAGGTATCCCCGTATCAAAGCTCATGGAGGGCGAAAAGGAAAAGATACTTGGACTTGAAGGACTTCTCCACAAGAGAGTCATCGGACAGGACGAGGCAGTTACAAAGGTAAGTGAAGCTATCCTGCGTTCTCGTGCAGGTATACAGGCACCCGACAGACCTATCGGCTCGTTCCTCTTTCTCGGACCTACAGGTGTCGGTAAGACAGAGCTTGCAAAGGCACTTTCCGAGATACTCTTCGACGACGAGAGAAATATTATCCGTATCGACATGAGCGAATATATGGAGAAATTCAGCGTAAGCAGACTCATTGGTGCGCCTCCAGGCTATGTCGGTTATGATGAGGGCGGTCAGCTTACGGAAGCAGTCCGCAGAAAGCCATATTCCGTTGTACTATTTGATGAGATAGAAAAGGCTCATCCTGATGTATTCAATATTCTTCTGCAAGTCCTTGATGACGGACGTATCACCGATTCACAGGGCAGGACAGTTGACTTCAAGAATACCATAATCATACTTACTTCAAACCTCGGTTCACCGTATATCCTTGAGGGCATAGACGAAAACGGCGAGATAACTGACGAAGCTCGTTCACAGGTGGAGGGACTGCTGAAAACACAGTTCAGACCTGAGTTCCTTAACCGTCTTGATGAGATAATCTTCTACAAGCCGCTGGCTAAGACAGAGATTATCAAGATAGTTGACCTTATGCTTGCAGACCTTCAGAAGCGTCTTGACGACAAGCACATACGTATAAATGTAAGCGATGCGGCTAAGAATTACATCGTTGAATGTGGTTACGACCCGAATTTCGGTGCAAGACCGCTGAGAAGATTTATCCAGCGCAACGTTGAGACTCTTGCAGCAAAGCGTATCATAGGCGGCAATCTTTCCGCAGGCGATGTTATCGACATCGATATCGACGCAAACGGAAAACTTACAGCAGACTAAAATAACAAGCCATAGTATTTCTGAGCCGCAGAGATACTATGGCATTTTTATGCTCTTTTCGGGGGTGCTTCTTCAATTTATTCTTATAAATATGTTGAAAACCGTGTATTTTAGCGCGAGTTCACAAAAAGTTTAGAAAGTCAGTGCTGAAAACGTTGATTTTTTTACCTTCAAAGGGCTGATTTCAGTGTATATTTCGGAATATTTTAGATATAATATACAAAAAGTAAAATGATAAATGCTTAACAAGGCAGTTCTTAACGGAAAATAGGCAAATTCTATGGCGGAATTGAATAAAAATGGGGCGGTATACAGCCAAATATAGGTAGATTTGTCATTTTTTTATGAATTACTTGACAAATAATCACAAAGGGTATATAATTCAATTGTAAAATCTTATTTATGGAGGATAAAATTATGACAAAGACCGAATTAATCAGTGCAGTTGCCGACAAGGCAGACTTCACAAAGAAGAATGCAGAGACTGCTGTAAACGCTATCATCTCAACAATTACAGATGCTCTCGCAAGCGGAGAGAAGGTTTCAATCGTAGGCTTTGGAACATTTGAAGTACGTGACCGTAAGGAGAAGCAGGTAATCAATCCTCAGACAAAGAAGATGATGACAGCTCCAGCTTCAAAGGCTCCTGCTTTCAAGGCTGGTCAGGCATTCAAGAACGCTGTAAACAAGTAATTCTAAGGAGGATATTATCATGCCGGAGAAGAAGACTGCAGAAACAAAAGTAGTTGAGACAGCTGCTCCTGTAGAGGAGAAGAAGGCTGTTGCTGCCAAGAAGCCAGCTGAGAAAAAGGCTGCTGCTAAGAAGCCTGCTGAGAAGAAGGCTCCAGCTGCTAAGAAGCCTGCTGAGAAGAAAGCTGCTGCTAAGAAGCCTGCTGAGAAGAAGGCTCCAGCTGCTAAGAAGCCTGCTGCAAAGAAGGAAACAGCTGAGGAGAGAAAGGTATTCATTCAGTACAATGGTGCTGAAGTTGCAGGTACAGACCTCATTGATAAAGCAAAGGCTGTTGCCGGAGTAAAGTCTGCTAAGAGCGTTGTTGTATACGTAAGACCTGAGATCAACAAGGTATATTACGTTATCGACGATAACATATTCGGCAATTTTGATCTTTTCTAAGAATTGAAAAGCTCCGCTTTATGCGGAGCTTTTTTGCGCCCTGAGGACATAAACAAGGCTCTCCATACGGAGAGCCTTTTAACTATATCATGTTTTCTGTTTTATCCCAGATCTTGTGTAAATTATTATGTCATCAGCTTATACTGCGCTTTCGATAGTTACCTTAAAGGAGATACTTACGTTATTGCATAAAGTATATGCATAATAATGACCTGTGCATCCTTTGTAATTAAATGTATATTCACCTGCTGGAAGTGTCTTGAAATCATCTGCACTATACACTTTTCCGTTGCTGTCAGTTACTGTATATATAGGTTTTCCCGACTCACTTGAATAAAATAATCCTTTAAATGTTTCTTCGTTTGTACCGTACTTTAATGTTGCGATATATTCAAGACCATCGAAATCAAGATCTTCCCCCTGCTTGTAAACTGTCTTTGTCGGATAGGATTTGACTTCCTTGAACTCATATGTCGGGTGCATATTTGGTACAGTTGTTGTAGTTGTTGAAGTCTCTTTGACAGCAGCAGTAGTGACTGATGTAACTACAGTCTGCTCAGTATTATTTGTGCTGTCGTTATTACCTGATGTTGGCTTTGGGTCAAGACCGAGGAGTATGCGCTGTATTGCAAGTGCGTCCTGAGTTGAGAGACCGCCGCCGTTAATATCGCCGAGAGCAGATCCTCTCTTTGTGATATGGTTTTCATCAGTACCGTTTACGCCGTACTTGTTAGGATTTGCAAGAGACTGCATTATAAGAACAACGTCGCCCATATCAAGTGAGCTGTCCACATTGGCATCACCGATATCACCGGTATATTTGCTTACTTCAAGTTCGCCGCGAATGATAGTATTTGTATCAGGATCAACATAGATATCGCCTGAAACTATATCGCCCTTGCGGAGATCTGTGTCAGCACTGCTGTTTCCGAGCATACTTTCTCTGTTGTTAATAGTGTAAGAACCGATCTTGCTTATAATAAATCCGTTTTCTGAACCGATAGTGAAGTTTGTTACCTCAGCGTTGCTTATCTTTACCTGCTTTGCAGGCTTTTTAGCTGAATTTATATAGACCATTACAGAAAAATCAACAGCCTGTGTATCGTAAACAGTTTTGTCGTAAGATTCGCCATTTACCTGGCACTTGAAGAAGCCCTCTGTACCTATCTTTACGATATAAGCACCGCCCTTGAGTTTGCTGAACTCATCGGCTGAAACAGAAGTCTTGCCGTCAAGTGACTCTATCTTGATGTACTGAGGATAAATGTTTGTAACACTCCATACGTAGTCAGTAATAAGTGTATCGAAATTGCCCTTGTTTGAATGTCTGTTTACGCTGTGGTAAGCGTTGATAACAAGACCGCTGAAGTCAAGTGACTCGCCCTCGTCGTAGATAGTCTTTGTAGGGATAGTCTTTATGCTCTTGAAATGGTCAACGCCTGTACCGTACATCCATACTTCAGGTTCTGTATATGTTGTTGAATGGTCGGGAACTTCGTTATTTGTACCGCCGTAAGGGTAAGATACAGCAGCTGTTGTGGTAGGGCTCGGGTTATAGTGAGTTGTAACAGAATATAGATCAATGCTGAAAATATCATAGAGATAGTTTACAGCCATATAGCTTTGATTAGCAGTTACTATTATATTATCGCCCTTATTGAGGCTCTTTAGTATTTCAGTGACTTTTTCTTCCGAAAGACCGTCTTCGAGGCGGAGAGAGCTTAAAGTGTATTTTATACCGCCGCTGAGATAAAGCTCCTTATAGCTGCCACAATCAGCATAGCTGTCGAAAGTACCTCTGAACGATGTGCGGTCATATTCTTTTACACTTGTTACCGGAGCAGTTAACGTAGTTGTGATCATAGTAGTTGTTACAGGCTGAGAAGATGAAGCATTGACTTTTACCTGATAATAGTCCTTAGCCATTCCTTCGCCTTCGCCGTATGTAATATAAATAGTATAGATACCGGGCTTTGTGTTGTCGAATTCAGAATCATCTATTTTGAAATACTTGGAGTCAAATGGCTGTTGGAAAGTATCTCCGTGCATTCCGTGTGAATCATATACTGTACCATAAGCCATGCCGCCTGAGAGATCAAGCTCTTCACCGATATTGTATTCAACTTTTGTCGGATATGAACCTACAGAAAGTCCATATTTTTTCCAGTATGCGGTCGTTGTGGTAGTTACGTTTGCATTAGGGTTTACAGTGTGAGTTCCTGAGTATAAGGAATGATCAACAAGGGCTCTGACAGACCTGATATAGTTGAAAGTCATATAAGTAGAAACTACACTTATTGTGACCATATCGCCTTTCTGAACATTTGCAAACCATGAAACGTCGCTTTCCTTTTCGAGAGTGTATACGTCTTCACCGTTGTTCATGTAAAGCTTTTTTCCTTCAATGCGGTCAAAGTTGCCTGTGATTACTGTATTATAATCCTCAGTATGTGAAGTAACAACTGTCGTAGTAGTTGTTGTTACCGAAGGATCGGGAGCTGTAGTGAAAACAGGACGTTTTACAGCGTAATCGGCCTTAACGATACCTGTCAGGAATATGTTGGATTCATGCCAGAAGCAATTGAACAGCATATCAGCGATATCGCCCTTTTTCAGAGATGAGAGTATTTCCTGATCTTTCTCGGTATAATCGCCTGTTAAATAAACAGGTCCGAGGTCATCTACTATAATAACATCGTCATCAATGTACTCTATGGTATCATATATAGAATTCATATCATTTTTTCTGATCTCATATCCTGTTTCGGTGTCGGCAGTACCGACAACAGCTGCCTTTTTGATGTTTGTTATCTTACGAGTTTTGTTCTTTTTATAAGTAAAAGTAGCCTCGACTACATTTCCTTCCTTGAAAGCATCTGATGATACTCCGTCTGCAAGCTTGAATATGCCGTTGTCCTTTAAGCAGAAGAATTTTCCTGTTACCCAGATCACTTCGTCCTTGACGGATATTTCTTTGCCTTCTTCGGGGAAGCTTTCGTCTGCACATTCGTGGCAGTAATATAAATAATGATCAAAAGATGTTTCTTCCAGATCATATATGTCGAAGATCTTGCCGCACATCTGACAGCTGTCTGAAAAACTCTTATCAGGTTTTTCGTTGCTTATACTTTTTAAAGATACTATATAATGGTTATTTTTATTATCAGGTGTATTCTGATAATTATACTCTAAATACAGCTCTTCGCCGACTTTGGGCTCGTGACCGAGCTTGTTGGTGAGATGCTGTAATTCAAGAGGAGCATTGAAGAAGAATTTTCCTGCTGTGTCGAAAGTTACTGAGTCGTTGTCGATAGCAGTGATCGTACCATGAACTTTTGCGGATAGTGTGGGGAAGCAGCATGAAGCTGCGGGATAGCAGTCGTAACAAGCGGAACAGCCGTTTGATGCAACGTGTATTTCGCTTTTCGGGACTTCCTTATGGCAGAGCATACACTTTGCCATTTCAGCTTGTTCTGCTGAGTCAGCGGCTACAGCTACTGATGTGTTTGTGATCGTGGGTGCAGCAGACATCATTGATGCTGACATTGCAGCTGCAAGTGTGATGGATAATATTTTTTTGAATAGCATAAATAATACCTCCTTTGTAAATTTTCATGCTTTCTATTACTTAGACGGGACAGGATAAATAAACTCTCACATTTTTTTAGAAAAAAATTATGAACTTTTTGTGAAGCGATATGCTACTTTTATTACTGTATATAAGATATAAATAGCAAAATTATAACTATTCGAGATAATAATTGACGGATTGTGTGAGACTATATATACTTATAGCACAAAATATCATCTAATAAGTATTATATGTCATTGAAATAGTGACATGGGAGGCATATAATATAGACAGTGAGAAAAAGGTATGCGATAGGCATACTGTTCAGAGGATATTAAAAATCTGGAGGGATTTGCTATGAAAAAAGCTGACCTTAGAAAGAGAGCGGTATCTGTAGCAGCTGCGGCTGTTATGACAGTGTCCGCAGCAGTCGGTACAACTGCCAATGTATTTGACTTTGGCGCAGATGCATCTGTAATGACCGTGTATGCGGCTGAGAGCAGTGTGAAGGTGCTCAGCAGCAAAGGCTACGGCGAGGGCGTTTATGCCACATGGTCATCGGTATCGGGCGCATCGGGCTACAATGTCTATGTAGACGGCACTCAGATAGACAGTATGCTCATAAGGCAGTACAGCGGCTACATGAGAGCCGATGCAGTAGGTCTCAAGGCAGGAAGTCATACTATTAAGATAGTACCTGTTATAGGTGGCAGGGAAGACGGTTCCAAGGCTGCCGAGACTAAGGTGAATGCATATGCACACGACAGAAGCGGCTTTGCTTTCGTAGGCGGCAGTGCTAACGGTGCATACAATGCAGACGGCACACTCAAGAGCAATGCTATCGTTGTATATGTTACAGACTCCAACAAGGACAGTGTTACAGCAAGTATTGATGCTACAGGTAAGGGAGCAGAGACTCTTACAGGCGTTCAGAACATCATTACAGGCTATAAGAAAGGAAAAGAATCAAGACCACTGAATATACGTTTCATCGGTAATATAACAGATCCCTCGATTCTCACTAAAGGCGACCTCATGCTTGATACGGTCACAGCAGGCTGTACCGTTGAGGGAATAGGAAACGACGCAACTCTTAACGGCTTCGGTCTCGTGATGAAAAACTGCTCAAACGTTGAGGTGAGAAACCTCGGCTTTATGAACTGCAACAGCAATGAGGGCGACAACTGCGGATTACAGCAGAATAATAACCACGTATGGGTGCATAATTGCGATTTCTTCTATGGCGATGCAGGCTCTGACGCAGATCAGGTAAAGGGCGACGGAGCACTTGATACCAAGACATCTACATATATAACTCATTCCTATAACCACTTCTGGGACAACGGCAAGTGCAACTTGCAGGGTATGAAGTCTGAGTCGACGGATAATTATATCACATACCACCACAACTGGTATGATCACTCAGACTCACGCCACCCCAGAATAAGGACCTGCTCTGTACATTGCTATAACAACTATTTTGACGGCAATGCAAAGTACGGTGTAGGTGTAACAATGGGAGCTTCATGCTTCGTTGAGAACAACTATTTCAGAAACTGCAAATACCCTATGCTTATTTCCATGCAGGGCTCTGACGATATCACAGGCGGTACATTCTCAGGTGAAGCAGGCGGCGTTATAAAGTCCTTCGGCAATGTTATGACAGGTCAGAAGGCTTATACCACATATCAGCAGAATAATACTGATTTCGACGCATATGAGGCTTCTTCAAGAACAGAGAAGATAGGTTCCGATGTAAAGGCAAAGAGCGGCGGAACTTCATATAACAATTTCGATACGTCAAGCGTGATGTACAGCTATACTCCCGACAATGCCAGCGATGTGCCTTCAATAGTCACATCAAAGGCAGGACGTGTGGACGGCGGAGACTTCAAGTGGCAGTTCAACAATGCTGTGGACGATGAGAGTTATGCAGTCAATCAGGGACTTAAATCCGCACTTGTGGCATACAAGGGCAGCGTAACAGCTATCGGAAGCGGCTTCAAGGAGGACAATGCTACTGCGCCTGTAGTAACTACTACAACTGTTACTCAGCCTGTAGCTACTGATATAACTACTACCACTACCACAGTCTCACAGGCAGCTTCAACGACTACTACATCTGCTCCTGTGGTAACTCCCGTAACAGGCGGAAATATCATCTTCGCTTCACCAAACGGCGGCGGTGACGGAAAGTCTGCAAATTCGCCTACTGATGTTCTTACAGCTATAAAGTCAGTACCCGCAGGCGGCACTATTTACCTCCTTGCAGGTACATATAAGTATACTTCAACTATTATGATAGAGGAGAGCAACTCAGGCAGGGCAGGCGCATACAAGACTATTGCCGCTTATCCCAGTGCTGAGGTAAAGTTCGACTTTACAGGACAGGCTGTTGACGGTGCAAACCGCGGCTTTGTTCTTGACGGTTCCTACTGGCACTTCTACGGCTTTGAGATAGCAAACGCAGGAGATAACGGTATGCTCCTCTCAGGCGATAACAATATCATCGAAATGATGATATTTGACGGCAATCAGGATACAGGACTCCAGATATCAAGGTATAACAGCTCATATACAAGCGTTTCACAGTGGCCGAGCAACAACCTTGTGAAGAACTGCACATCGCGCAATAACTGCGACGATGCCACAATGGAGAATGCAGACGGCTTTGCTGCAAAGCTTACCTGCGGTGAGGGCAATGTATTTGACGGCTGTATCTCTTACAACAATTCAGATGACGGCTGGGACTTATACGCTAAGGAAGCTACAGGTCCTATCGGTGTTGTAACAATAAAGAACTGTATCGCATTCCGAAACGGCTTCACAGAAAGCGGCAAGGGCTACGGCGACTGTGACGGCAACGGTTTCAAGCTTGGCGGCGGCGGTGTTGGTACACGCCATATCGTTGAGAACTGTCTTGCGTTTGAGAACCTCAACTGCGGATTTACGGACAATAATAACCCGAAATTCGGCGATATGAAGAACTGTACCGCGTACAACAACGGTATCGGCGGCAATGGCAAGGCTAACTACATGGTATACCGCTGCGATACATCTGCGACCTTCAATGGTATGATGTCGTACATCAATACAGGCAAGGTATCAAAGACAAATGCGGCAGGCATTAAAGTCTCAAATGATAAGTTCGTCGGAAATATGACCAACTCAATTTACTACAACAGCAAGTACTACTTTGCAAAGTCAAATACTGCTATGACTAATGGTGCAAAGCTGGGCGATATCATTACTCCTGCTGACAGTGACTTTATGACACTTAACGTTGCTGCTATGGGAACTGATTTCCACAAGGCTTGGAGAAATGCAGACGGCTCACCAAAGACAGGCGGCTTTGCTGAAACAGCATCAGGCAGCGCATATAAGAACATCGGCTATCATATGAGCAGCGGAGTTGATCAGGTCGCAGCTCCCGACCCTTACGCAAACGGTACATCTAATCCTGTACAGACTACAGCTTCCGCAACAACGACTACCACCACAACAACTACAACTACTACATCAACATCGACTACACTGCCCAAGGGTAACGGCGTGGCAGGTGACGCAAACGGCGACAGCGAGATAGATATGTCAGATATCGTTCTTATCATGCAGAGTCTTGCAAATCCGAACAAGTATCAGATAGCTCCCGAAAACCTTGCAAATGCAGATGTTAACCAAAGAGGCAACGGAATAACCAACGGTGATGCACTGGCTATCCAGAAGTATCTCCTGCATCTCATACCCACTCTCCCCGAATCATAATATGATCGGGCTCCAAATAAATGATACAATGGAAAAAGGAACCTCCCCCCATCAGGTTCCTTTTTTCATAATTTAAGCTGCATACTTAAATTATAACAGATTATTTACATTTAAAGATAGATAAAGTGTTGACATTGAGCTTAAAAGAAAGTATAATAAGATTAAAGAATTATTGGAGTTTTCCAATAAAAGGAGGATATATAACATGAAAAGCAAGTTAAGAAAAGCGATCGCACTGGCTGCTGCGGGAGTCATGGCAGCTGTACAGTGCAGTTCAACAGGTCTTTTCAATGCTATCGCAGCAGGTGAGGCAACTGCTGCTACAGCTTTCCCTTACACTATCGAGGGCGAAAAGATGAAGGGAGCAGACCTGTGGACATCTATCTATCAGACAGAGATACCGGGATACTCAGGCGAAGGATTCTATTATCTCACAGCTCAGCCTGCATCATTTGAGGTAACTGTTCCCGAGGACGGTATGTACTCTATCGTTGTCCGCGGAGCACAGATACTCAATGAGGGCGGCAGACAGCAGGCTGTAAAGATCAACGGAGTTAAGTACACTACACAGGCTGCTTATTCAGACAAGTGGATCGACTATGATTTCGGAATGGTGCGTATGAACAAGGGCGTGAATACTATCGAGTTCATAAGTGAATACGGCTATATGGCTATTGATAAGGTAACGGTGGATAATGCACAGTTCCCCGATCTTTCAAAGGCAAGCGGCACTACTGTGGACGCTAAGGCTACTCCCGAGACAAAGGCTCTTATGAAGTATCTCAAGAGCGTTTACGGTAAGCATATCCTTTCGGGACAGCAGGAGATATACGGCGGCGGTCATGCTGTTGAAACTACTATCCGCTATGATGCAAATGCAAACAAGTGCATCGATCAGGACGGTGTTGAGTACGTTATCGACGAGGAGAGCTGGGACAAGACAGAGCAGGGAGAGAAGTTCCCGTGGCATTGTACAGGTCCAGACGGACAGGTCTATACCTACAGCACTCAGAACCGCAATTACACATATAACGATTATAACTATGAAGTAAGATACATCAAGGAGCTTACAGGCGAAGAGCCTGCTATACGCGGATTTGATTTCGGAAGCTACTGTCCTTGTTATGCATGGGACGACGGTGTTGCACAGCGTATGATCGACTGGGCTACAAAGAAGAACGGAATATGCACAGCTTCATGGCACGTAAATGTTCCTACTACAAAGGCTGACTATACTCTCGGTGAGCCTCTTGATTTCGCAAAGACGACTTATACTCAGAATACTGACTTTGTAACTGCAAACTGCATGGTAAAGGGCACTATGGAGTATGATTATTTCCAGCTCTGTATGAAAAATCTTGCAGCTGAGCTTAAAAAGCTTCAGGACGAAGGCGTACCTGTAATATTCCGTCCTTTCCACGAAGCTGAGGGAAACCCAAGCCATACCGATGATCCTATCGACGGTTCGGGAGCGTGGTTCTGGTGGTCCAAGGAAGGAGCAGTTGTATACAACAAGCTCTGGAACTTCTTGCAGGATACTCTCACAAACGAGTACGGGCTCCACAACCTTATCTGGGAGCAGAACCTCTATGCATGGTCTGATAACTCTGCAAAGTGGTACTCAGGAGATGACAAGGTAGATATCGTAGGCTTTGATAAGTACAACTGCCAGTACAACCGCCACGACGGCAAGCAGCAGGGAACTCCTAACGAGGACGCTGAGGCTGGTATATTCTACACTCTGAATAAATTCGTCAAGGGCAATAAAATGGTATCAATGCCTGAGAACGATTCATGCCCGAGCCTTAACAATATGCAGGTAGAACACGCTTACTGGCTGTACTTCTGCCCGTGGTACGATTCTGAGCAGGCACACTTCCTCTGCGGTAAGGAGTATCAGGATCCCGATACATTCAAGGAGCTTTACAAGAGCGATTTCTGTATCACACTTTCAGAGCTGCCAAAGGACCTCTACAAGGGCAGTTCAGAGCCTTCAACAAGCACAACAACTACTACTGCAAAGCCTGTAACAACTACGACTACTGTAACAACTTCTTCCACACCTGCTGTAGCAGCTAAGAAGTACGGCGATGTAAACTGTGACGGCGAGATAGATATGTCCGATGTTGTACTCATCATGCAGTCTCTTGCAAATCCTGACAAGTTCGGCATAAAGGGTACTGACAAGAACCACATCACAGCACAGGGTGAAGCAAACGGCGATGTTGACAAGAGCAGCAAGGGCATCACTTCCAACGATGCACTCCGTATACAGGAATTCCTTCTCGGCAAGGTAAAAGACCTTGCACCGTCAAACAAGTGATAATAAAAAACCGAAAGCATTGCTTTCGGTTTTTTTATATGTTCATCGTTCAAATGGTCTGTTGAATGAACCAATTTCGATCAAATTGCCCTCGGGGTCTGCAATATAGCAGGTGCGCTGTCCCCATGGCTCGGTGGTAGGTTCTAATACTGACACTGCACCTTTTTCAACAGCCTTTTTGTACTCCATATCCACTTCCTCAAATGTATCCACGTACAGAGCTATTTCGGAATGACCATTCATGCCTTTGATGTATTCGTACTTGCGGCTGGTCATTTTTTCAAAATCACTTCGTCCGTAGAGCAGGAAAAGAGTTCCGTCCTTAATGAGATATACGTTTGAGGTATCTTCAGCTTCTTTTATCTCAAAGCCAAGTACATCGCGGTAAAAACGTATCATTTTACCCATATCTTCAACGAATAATCCGAAGCCGTCAAGTCTCATAAGAACCTCCTAAAAAGTATCGCTTTGTAGTTGTGGATAAATTATATCATCAATGAATGAACGTCCGTCTATGAGTCTGAATACATAGATGATAATGCCTGTACCAACGATAATGCCTGTGAGCTTTGACAGAACAGGTATTCCGCTGAATGAAGCGAGCCATACGCTTCCGTTCAGAAGATAGTGGAGCAGTACGGCTCTGAGCAGCCAGCGTCCAACCTTTTCGGTGATACATACTATCTCGGTGGATATGGCGGCTTTCTGCGCTAAGGGAGCAGCAGGAAGCATGAGATATGCAGCACCGTCAGCGAGTCTTGTGGCAAGGAAATAAGTGATTATGCCTGCTATCATTGGCAGAAGCTTCGCGGAATTATATTTCCTCATAATAAAGAATGAAGCCACAGGAAGAGCAAGATATATAAATGCAGTTATGCAATATCCTAAAATGGTGCTGTCTGAAAAAACGATATCATTTCCGTTCATAGCCTTATTTTATAACGGCAAAAGCCTGTTTCAGCGTACTGGCAGGGATAATATTTATATTATAGTCCTTTGGGTCTATAGCCGACATAGACTGCTTCGGCACTACACAGGTGGTAAAGCCCATTCGCTCAGCCTCGCGTATACGCTGGACTATATGTGATACCGAGCGTATCTCACCGCCCAGACCTATCTCACCGAAGGCTATGAGCTGCTCGTCTATCTGCTTATCCATGACTCCCGAATAAAGAGCCATTGCTACAGGCAGGTCGCCTGCAGGCTCGTCAAGCTTGAAGCCGCCGACGATATTGAGGTAAACGTCAAGTCCGCCCATGAATATGCCGAGACGTTTTTCGAGTACGGCGATTATTATATTAAGTCTGTTGAAGTCAAATCCCGTTACCATACGGCGCGGAGCTGAATAGCTTGTCTTTGCGGCAAGTGCCTGCACCTCTGCAAGTATAGGGCGGCTGCCCTCCATAACACAGGCTACACACGTACCCGATACGTTGTGTGGACGACCTTCAAGGAGCATCTGGGACGGATTTGATACCTCTCGCAGTCCCTTGTCAAGCATCTCGAATACACCTATCTCGTTAGTAGAGCCGAAACGGTTCTTAACTGCGCGGAGTATACGGTAGCTCTGATGTCTTTCGCCCTCGAAATACAGCACAGCATCAACGATATGCTCCATTACCTTAGGACCTGCAATAGCACCGTCCTTGTTTACGTGACCAACGATGATTATAGGTATCTCCTGATTTTTTGCAGTATGCATGAACAAGTTGGTACATTCCCTTACCTGTGTGAGACTTCCTGGACTTGATGTGATATGGCTTATGCTCATAGTCTGTATGGAGTCTATAATAGCGATATCGGGAGCACTTGAAGCTATGGTCTGAGATATTGCCTCAGCATCTGTTGCTGTGAGTATGTAAAGATTTTCCGTATCGACTCCGAGCCTCTGCGCGCGGAGCTTTATCTGCCTTGCGGACTCTTCTCCCGAAACGTAGAGTACGGAATGTTCCTCTCCGAGAAACTGGCATATTTGCAGGAGTATGGTACTCTTACCGATACCCGGTTCACCGCCGAGAAGAACAAGAGAGCCTTTTACAAGACCTCCGCCGAGGACTCTGTTAAGCTCTCCGATACCTGTATCGTAGCGCACATCACTGTCTGCACCGATATCCTCAAGTTCGAGGATATTGTCGGAAAGATCGGGAGCAGCTCCGCTTGATGCCGATGAACGCATGCCCGCAGGAGCTGTATCGGCGATGTCCTCCTCGAAGCTGTTCCAAGCTCCGCAGGAGGGACATTTTCCGTTCCATTTTGTGCTTTCGTAGCCGCACTGATTACAGGTGTATATATATTTTGATTTAGCCATTTTTTACCTCATTAAGCAAAGGCTTTGTCGATATTTTCAGCTGTAAGCGGATATTTTCTTCCGCAGAGCATAGTGCTGTCAGACGGCTTGAAGTTTGAAACATCAGAGCCTGCAAGTGACCAGCACTGTACCTTTCCGTCAAAATCAGTAGCATAGAATATCTTTGAAGTCATATCAAAATGTATGCCGCCGTCTGTATCACAGGTGGTATCAAGTTCCTTTATACCGTCCTCTTCAAGATAGAATACACATACCTTTGAGTCGGTAAGGATACCTGTTGAAACAACGACCTCAGGGACTCCGTTTATATCAAGATCAACGATCTCAAATGCAGCGTCCTTTATATCCTGATCTGCAAGTATCGATGACAGCTTTTCCTTATACACTGCCTTCTGGTCGTCCTTCATAACAGTGTTCCAGCACTCGGTATTATTCAGAGCGTAGTCAACGGCATTGTCGCCCATAGTGTATTTTCTGCCAACCTCGGCTGTTACGAAATCGCGGTAAAGGTGGAGATACTCCTCATACTTTGCAAGAGTTACCTCATTGCCGTTTATTTCATAGCGTATGGTAGTGCCCGAAGAAGCACTGCCCGAATTATTGAAGAAATCGAATTCCTTACTGAAACTGCCTTCCTTGAAGGTCTGATATTCACCTGTTGAGAAGCTTTCTCCGTCATAAGAGAAGCCGATAGCAGCCTGCGACGGTATGTACTGGAAAGTGCCGTAAGATCCTGTAGTGGCGATAAGATCGGCGTTGCTGCCGATGAGCATATATACATCGCACTGTGAAGCAGCTTCCGAAGAAGGTGAGATCACAAGCTCGGGGATATCATCGCCTGTAAGGTCGCAAAGATCGAACATTGAGTCGTCGGAACATCTGTCCGAGTTCTTGAAACTGCCGATAACTGCCTTGAAAGGCTGCTGCCAGTCAAAGGTCACATCAGACGGAGCAGAATTCACTTCAAGCAGACTCGGCGGCGGTTCAACTGCCTTTTTTGTTTCACTACAGCCTGTAAAAGCCGAAAGTGCAGCTGCCATTATGAGTAAAGTAGTGTTTTTCTTTATATTCACTGTTGTTGCCTCCTGATTTTATATACAATTATTGTACCACTTTTGACGAACTCTGTCAATAAATATTATTACAGGCTGAAAATGCATTTTTTTATGAAAAACAACGGTTTTACGATGTTAAAAGCTGTCATACCTCAGCTCCCAGAAGTACTTCCGTTTACATTCGGGGAAATCATCAAGGACACCATGCTCGGGATCGTAGAAAGTACCCTCGCAGTACAGTGACCAGTGCCAGCAGCGTGGAGTTTCAAGGCTCAGCAGACAAAGAGACGGCAGCTGAGACTTATCCTCAGCCTGTTTACGTTCATCGGATATATAAACGTCGTGATCGCGGAAGGTGCGCTTCATTTCTTTCAGGTCTGTTTCACGGTCATTATCAAGGTATTCGCATATGTATTCGGGAGTTTTTTTCAGTACCATAGCCAGTACAGCCTGACCGCACTGAAGGTCTGTAGGTTCATGTATGTAAGAAATATCCATTTTATCACCTCTCTGATATTTTACCACATCTGTAAAATGGTGTAAAGACTGTATTTCGGGCAAAATATCCACCTCATCTGTGATATTGGGGTTGAAATGGGTGAAAAATAGATGTATAATATAAAAAATAGATAAAATATAGAATGGGATAATAGTATTATTATGCACTTTATACCATAAAGTGGTAATTTAATAATATAGAAAGAGGGTATTAAAATGAGGAAAAACTTGATCCAAAAAACTATCAGTACAGCTGCGGCATTATGTGTACTGATACAGCCGTCGGTACAGATAATACCGCGGAGCACCGCAGCAAACACAGCAATGACCTACTCAAATGCAGTCGTAGCCAATAAAGGCTCAGCCGCAGGCGATGCCGTTATCAAGGGCGACAGCGCGGCGGTAGTGTACGACAGTACCCTGAAGTCAGATGTGCTCGATCTGCGCGGCGACTCATTCGGCAGCGGCTGGTTACAGCTTCCTGCGATGTTCGGCAAGGGCTGTGAGAACGGTTTCAGCTTTTCATTGAAGTATAAGCTGGACAGTGAGGCTGAGAGCTACACAAGGCTTTATCAGTTTTCACCCGTACCATTCGGAGCAGGTGCAGCACCCAGCTATTCTTCGCCCGATATATCAATCGACCTGAAAGACAAGAAGGCTTTCAGAACAAGTATATTCGTGGGCAAGGGAACAACTACCGAGAACGATGACAAGCACAGAGCTATATTCGATGTACAGTCTGCTCCCGACAGCGGAAAGTGGCATGAGCTTACGGCTGTATATTCAAAGACTAAGGCTGAATTCTACATTGACGGCAAGCTGCAAAGCATAAGTGATGCGGATACTCTCACCGATACCATGAGCAGTCTTTTCAGTGAGGGAGTCCTGCCGTCTTATATCTATAATTCTATCGGTCATTCGGTGTATTCCGACAACGATATAAAAGCCTGCGTAGACGATGTTGCGCTTTACGGCTATGCACTTACGGCACAGCAGGCAGCAGCACTTCCAAATGATCCATTGTATCTTTACACATTCGAGGAAGATACCATAACCGAGGGCGAGGCTGTTCCCGAGCAGGAAAATGCTACAGCCCGTGACGGCACAGTTCTTACAAGCATTCCCGAGTACGAAACTGTTTCTCCCGACGGTACTCTGGTAACAAAATTCTGGAAAGACAGCAGAGGCAGCTATTACTACTCTGTAAGAAAGCAGAGCAATGGTACATGGGGCACAGTCATCGAGCCCTCAAAGCTTGGACTTGTAACTACTACCGAGGATCTGTCGTCGGGCTTTTCGCAGACAGCTCCTGCAGCTGCAATCGTGGAGCATGACGAGACCTACTCAATGCCTTACGGCAAACATTCTAAAATACGAGACAACTACAAGGAAATATCATTTCCGCTGAAAAAGGGCAGTTCCACACTGACAGTCTATTTCCGTGTTTATGATGACGGCATGGGCTTCAGATATGCCCTTGACCACGGTGCTTCAATAAAGGAGGAGACCAGTCAGGTCATCTTCCCAAGCAAGAGCAAGTTCTGGGGCAACTGGCCAAATGCCACCTATGAGTGGGACATGGTCGAGCTCCCAAGAGACAGGGCTAACGAGACGAATGCTACCTATTCCTGCCCGTATACAGGCGTTATCAACGATAAGTACTGGGTAACTGTCACAGAGGCAAGCGTTTTCAATGAGGACGCTCCTTACTGTGCAGGTTCTTTGCAGTTCATTGGTGATTATCACAGCCTGCGATTCAAGGGCGGCGTAAAGGTCAGCGGCATAACAATGGGCAGTGCTTTCCATACTCCTTGGAGAGCAGTAGTTATCGGTGACAGCCTTGACCGGATGTCCTCCAGCGACCTTGTACTCAACCTTAATCCTCCCTCGGTAATAGAGGATACAAGCTGGATAAAACCAGGTAAAACAGCATGGTCATGGTGGAGCAGCGGCGGCGATTCGCCTGTTGAATATCATACTCAGAAGGACTATATCGACTTTGCGGCAGAAAACGGCTGGGACTTCGTATGTCTCGACTTCGGCTGGGCTCTCTGGGACGACAGTGAAGCTAAGGTCAAGGAGCTCTGCGAGTACGGCGCAGAGAAAGGCATAGGCATCTATCTCTGGTATGGTGTTAACAATAAGGGACACTCAGGCTATAAGGACAGCAAGGGCAATCCTGCATATCCGTATTACTCGCTGCTTGATGAAGCAACTATAGTACGTGAGTTTAAGCGCATAAGAGGTCTTGGCGTAAGCGGCGTCAAGGTAGACTACTATGAGAGCGATACTCAGGAGACTATGAAGCAGATGAATCTCTGCGCAAAGATAGCTGCTGAAAATCATCTCATGGTGCTCTTCCACGGCTGTACTATTCCCCGCGGCGAGAGCAGAACATATCCTAATATAGTTTCATACGAAGCTGTAAACGGAACAGAGTATTACAAGTGGTTTGACGCTCCTGCACTGGCTAACCGCGTTTCCTATACATTCACAAGAAATGTAGTAGGCTCGGCAGACTTCACACCTACAGGTATACCAATATACGGTATTAAGGCTACAGCAGGCTTTGCTCTGGCTGACGTTGTTACTATCGAGTCCGGCATACAGCACTTCGCACATTCTGTATACACCTATCAGGGCAATAAGGCTCTTCCGTTCCTCAATGATGTTCCCGTTGCATGGGACGACATGAAAGTCCTTGACGGCTACCCCATGCAGTTCAACGTTACAGCAAGAAGAAGCGGCAGCAACTGGTACGTAGGAGCTTCCACGCTGTCGGCAAGAAAGGTCACAGTAAAGCTTTCCGAGCTCATTGACGATGACGGAACATATACCGCTTATCTCTTCGGCGATAATAAGGACGGCAGCCAGATAGAGGTCAAGATAATCGAGGACCTTACCAGGGACAGCGTTATTGAGCAGCAGCTTCTGGCAAATGGCGGTTTTGCCATGAAGATAACCAAGAGCGGTATGAAGCTTACGACTCCGTACAGCAATTTCAAATTCTACGAAGCTGAAAATGCAAAGCTTTCGGGACAGGCTTCTGTTACTGCCGATAAAAACGGCAAATACAGCTCAGGCAATGCATATGTTGGCTATGTAGGCGGAAACGGCTCAAACTACATTACATTCGACAATGTAACTGTGGACAAGGCAGGGGACTACAAGCTCAGGATATACTATGTATCAGGTGAGAGAAGAAGTCTGAAAATAGACGTAAACGGCTCATATGCCACAACTCTTGACGGTCTGTATGCCAACAAAAACGACTGGTCGGGAATAGCTGCTGCCGATACTACAGTAAAGCTGAAAGCGGGCGTAAATACTATCAAGCTCTATAACGATAAGAGCTACGGACCTTCAATTGACAGAATAGCTGTAGCTATACCTGTTAAGGATATTGAAGGTGACGTAAATCTTGACGGCGAATTCAGTGTGGCTGACCTTGTTCTCATGCAGAAATATCTTCTCGGAGCAGCTTCATTCAATAAGCAGCAGTTCACTGCGGCAGACCTTAATAAGGACGAGATAATAGATATCTATGACCTTATAAAGTTCCGCAAAAAAATCATTTCAAAGTGAGGTCAAAGCTTTATAAACAGTACTGTAAATTGAAATAGGGAAGAAAAACTATGTAATACAGCCATGAGCCGTTAGTCATTAGGCATTAGCCGGAAGAGTTCGCTTATGCTCACATTATTAAATTATTCGCCGAGGGCGACACATTGGCTAATGGCAAAAGGCTAAGGGCTTGGTATTATGATAAATGAAAATAAAGATAATACTTCCCTGATTCAATCATTATTATTATCGCGGAAAGCTTTCTTATGAGAGTTTTCCGCGATATTTTCTCAATGATAAAAATAAATACTCCTGTATCGGAGCGGCAGCAGGTGATCACAGTATTTTTTTTAAAATATGAATATTTTTTGCCTGAGATATTGATATTTTCCGATATTTATGTTATAATATAGTATTACAAATCTCGGTTTAATATTCAACTTATTTACAAAAAGGGGTGCAATAATGGATAGACCAATTGAAATAGCTGTTATTGTTGCGGGAATCGACGAAGAGTATCAGAACGCTGTTTTAGAAGGTATAAAAAAATGTGCAAAAAGGTACAGAGCTAATATTTCTTGTTTCTGTTCATTCAGCGGAGTCCTCTCAAGCAGGAAATTTGATATAGGCGAATACAATATTTTCAATCTTATCAATTATAAGAAGTTTGACGGAATGATACTTCTTACCAATACTATCAGTGATCCTCTCGAAAAGGAAAAGATCACTTCAAAAGTAAAAGACTCGGGTATCCCTGTAACTGTCCTTGACTGTGATGACTATCCCGAATTCTATAACATAAGCATAGACAATTACAAAGCTATGCGTTCACTTGTGGATCATATCCTCGATGAGCATAAGGTCACGCTCGTAAATTACATATCAGGTCCTATTGCAAATCCTGAGGCTTCTGCAAGACTTAACGCTTTCTACGACTCTATGGACGCTCATTCTATCCCTGTTGATAATGACCGCGTATATCTCGGAGAATTCAGAGCTGCTGACGGCAAAAAGGGCGTAGATCAGTTCATAAGCTCGGGAATGCCTCGTCCGCAGGCTATAATATGTGCTAATGACGCAATGGCACTTGCCGCTATTGAAGAACTGGGCAATTTCGGTTATAATGTTCCTAATGATATAATCGTAACAGGTTTTGACAACACTTATAACGCTCAGCATCATGTCCCTGCGCTTACAACGGTATCACGTCCTCTCGAAGAAGCAGGATATAAAGCCTGCGAGATACTTGTCAAGGTAGCAAAGGGCGAAGAACACGATGATGACACTGTCTTTGAGGCGGTTCCTGTATTCAATGAGAGCTGCGGCTGTAAAAGTAAAAAGCTCAATGATCTTGATGAATTCAGGACATCTGCATATAAGCTTCTCAACAAATGCAGGGGAGATATATCTCTCCTCAACCGAATGACTACTGAGCTTGCCGAAAAAGACGATCTTGACGGCAATTTGCGTACTGTTGCCTGCTTTATACGTGATATAAAATGCGATAGATTTTGTATCTGTTTATGCACTAACTGGGACGAGGTCGCATCTGAAAGTACTGTTTCAAAGGGGTATACTGCAAAAATGAGTGCTCCGCTGGTATTGGAAGACGGAACAAACCTGCCCGTAAAGGAGTTCCCGACTGCGGATATGCACCCTGTTCCACTGAAAAACGGCGGAAACATAAGTTACTTTATGCCGCTTCACTTCCGTGAAAACTGTCTGGGATACTACATATTTGTAAACAGCAGCTTCCCAACAAAGAGCCTGCTTTGCCATACCCTCATGCTTAATATAAGCAACTCTATCGAAAATATCCGCAAGCTCCTGCATATGAACAGCATGATAAAGGAGCTTGACCGACTTTATGTTATTGATCCGCTCTGCAACATCTATAACAGAAACGGATTTATCAGAGCAGCTGATGAACTGCTGAAAAAGAGTCAGGGCACTAACAGTAAATTCCTTATCTCGTTTATAGATATGGACGGTCTGAAGCCCGTAAATGACAATTACGGTCATAAAGAGGGCGATTTCGCTCTCCAGCAGCTTGCAAACGTTATAAAGGAGTGTTGCCGCGGCGGCAGGATATGCGCACGTTTCGGCGGTGATGAGTTCATTATTTTCGGTGATAACGCCTGTGATGAGGATATTGATGCACTTGAAAGCGTGTTCAATGTTCAGCTCAAAAACATGAACAGACTTATCCATAAGCCTTACGAGCTTGATGCAAGTATAGGCACTATAGTTACCGAGGTCAATGACGAAACTTCACTTTTCAACCTTATAACACAGGCTGATGAAATAATGTACGAGAGGAAAAAGCGTAAGAGAACTTCTCGCTACCTCAGACACGACTGATGTGATGACAAAACGCCCCGTTGCATAACCGTTATACTCATACAGAAATTTATGCTTATTATTGAGAGAACCCCTTTTGAAAAAGGGGCTTCTCTCAAACTCTCTCCCGAAAACTTCTGTTTTTATTTTTTCCCGGATAGGGCGCGTATGTAAAATAAAAAGACTTGCAAGTATACAGGTCGCGCCCTATCCGGGAAAAAATCAGATAAAAGTCTTTGGAAAGGGGTTCGGGGGAAAACCTTTCCTCAGAAAGGGTTCCCCCGATAAATAAATATAAGCTTTTATACAAGTACTGCGGTCATACATCGGGGCGTATATTATCACAGCAGCGGAGCGAACATATTGAGTACAGCTCCTGCGATTTTTTTGAACATTGAACGGTTGTTGCAGTCCTCCATAGTTATGAGCTGTGAAAGCTCGGCAGTTTCATTGAAATCCCGCACCATTTCTTTTATGACGGAACATTCATATAATACGCTTCCACATTCAAAATGCAGATAGAAGCTCCTGTAGTCGAAATTGATAGTACCTATAAGTGCGGTCTTGCCGTCTGCAACGCAGGTCTTTGCATGGATAAAACCTGGGGTGTATTCGTATATCTTTACTCCGAGTGCAGTAAGCTGGGCGTAGTTGTTCCACGCTATCATGTGAACATACCATTTGTCGGGGATATGCGGAGTGATTATTCTTACATTGACACCTTTCTTCGCAGCAAATCCGAGAGCATTTGTCATTTCCTCATCGAGGATAAGATAGGGCGTTGTAATGCATACGTACTCTCGGGCATTATTGATAAGTTCGAGATATACACGCTTTCCCACAGGTTCTTCATCAAGTGGTGAATCGGAAAACGGCTGCACAAAGCCGTCATCTTTCAGCATGGAAAGATACTGTGGCATATGCGGACTGAATTTCTGCAATTCGCTGTTTTCAGCCTTTTCCCAGAGCTGTAGGAACATGACCGTATAATTCCACACTGCCTGTCCGCGTATCATTATACCCGTGTCCTTCCAGTGTCCGAAACGCTCCTTGCGGTTGATATATTCATCGGCGATATTAGTACCGCCGTTAAATGCTGTATGACCGTCGATAATAACGATCTTTCTGTGGTCACGGTTGTTCTGCACCGATGATATCATGGGGCGGAAAGGATTGAATACCTTGCACTTTATGCCGTGTTCTGCAAGGTTGCGGAATGGCTTGACGGAGTTGAGCATACCTGTGCCAATGCCGTCATACATAAGCCTTACGTCTAATCCCTCAGCAGCTTTCTTAATTAGAAGTTCCGATAAGGTATCAAACATATATCCCTCGGTGATTATAAAAAACTCAAGGAATATAAAATGCTTTGCGGACTCTATTTCCTTAACAAGTCTTTCAAACTGTACCTCGCCAAGCGGAAAATATTCCGCATCAAGATTTCTGTAAACGGGGTACATACCGTAGTCCGAAACATATCTTGCAAGATTGAGTGCATCAGGACACATGGCAGACAGCTCGTTCATTATGTCATTATCCTGAACAAGCAGTTCCTTTGTCTGCTTTTGATTTCGCATATCAAGGGATTTGGGAAACTGCTGTGAAAGCTTTATGAAGAGATAGGATATACCGCCCATAAGAGGGAAAACACTGATAATTACTATCCATGCGAAACGATAGGAGATAGGTTCGTTCTTGTTGGTGATATATATGGCAAGTATTATGTCAAGAATAATAAGAATGAAGTATACAAAGTAAAAACGTGTTCCGAGACTTGCTACAGCAAGCATCAAAAATGCGATCTGAAATAGCAGAAGTATAACGAATGCAGCGTTTGTACTGAGGATACTGCTTAGAAGTTTTTTTATCTTCATTTTCCACCTCCTGATGATGATATAAAGATCACTGTAATAAAGCCGTTAGCCATTAGCCATTAGGTATTAGCCGAAAGAGTTTGCTTACGCTCACATTATTATATCATATTTTTTTTATAATAGCAACGATAGCGGCGTATTAGATAACACGCTGCTCAGATACGATGAAAGGAATGATGTATATGAATAATATCAGACCATATGAAAGAAATGTATATTACTATGAGACAGATAAGATGGGTGTGGTACACCATTCAAACTATATAAGGATATTCGAGGAAACAAGAATACACTTTCTCAACGAAGCAGGAATGCCTTTTGAACAGATAGAAGCAATGGGTATATATATGCCTGTGCTTTCTGTGGAGTGCAGGTACAAGCGTCCTCTTTGCTTTGATGAGCCATTTGCAGTATACCCAAAAATCATAAAGTTTAACGGTACAACACTGCATCTTGAATATAAAATTATAAGCAGAAAAACAGGTGAGATCTGCGTTGAAGGCAGTTCTTCGCACTGTTTTACCGATCTTGAGCTTAGACCGCTCAGAACAAAGATCCACTATCCTGATATATATAAAGTATTCAGTGACTATAACGGTTATGAGATAAAAGAATAAAAAGTAAAAAGCTCCCACGTAGGGAGCTTTTTTATGTTAGAGTATCGAAGATGCTTTTAGTCGGTGGAGACTTGTTTTGATAGAGGTCAAGCTATCTCTTCGATTCTTACATTTGAAATATACACTGTAGCAGTTGAACCTCTGTGGCCGAGATTGTATTCAAGTCGTCCCTTTGGATCGTCCTTTTCCTTCATCTCAAATTCATAGGTAAATGTCTGCTTTTCTGGAGTTACAGTAAGCTTTGTATCCTCGAAATATCTTATCCAACCTGCTTCGGGAGCAGAAACGCAGGTGATAATTTCTCTTTCCTCATCTGCATATGCATCGAATGTGAGCTTGTACTTCTGGCCCTTTATCATCGGGATATCAGGCTGTACCAGCTGTACAGAGTAATCCTCTGTGCCTTCCTTTTCTGAGGTGATAACTATCATGTTATCCTTTATCTCAGCTGCACCTACACCGCCGTTGAAGAGCAGGAACTTCCAGTTTACATCATCAGTGAGATCCTCTGCCTCTGAGAAATCTCCGTTGTAGATGTAGTTGCCGTCCTCCAGTGGCTCACGGTAAGACTTTTCGGGCTTTTTAACATTTGTATCGTATTCGGGCTTCTGATAAACTCTTACGTAGTCTATCTCGAATTCAGCATTGTCAAAGTTTGTGGTTTCGTCAGGGTTACCAGGCCATGTTCCGCCTACTGCCAGGTTCATCTGAACGAAGAATGGCTGATCGAATGGTGCAGGATAAGGCTTTTCGTCCTCGCCCTGAACTGCTGTGAACCAGTCGTTTACTGTATTGTAAAGATTTCCGTCGATATACCAGCGTATCTCACCCGGCTCCCACTCTACAGAGAATTCATGGAAGCTGTCAGCGTAGGTCTGACCTGTAAGGTTCCATGTGCCCTGCTTTTCGCCGTGAGGTTCGCCGTAATGGAGAGTACCGTATGCAGTGCTTACATTATTTCCGAGTACTTCCATAATGTCGATCTCGCCGCACTTAGGCCACTGTCCGTAGTAGCTCTCGTCCTTTGGCATCATCCAGATAGCAGGCCATAAGCCCTGTCCTTCGGGGACTTTAGCACTTACGACTACTTTACCGTAAGTGAAATCTGTCTTGTTCTGACCTGTTACCTTACCAGAGGTGTAGTAGTCCTTGCCGTCCTTTTCGGACTTGATAGCCTTGATGACCAGCTTGCCGTCACGGATAAACACATTATCTGTTGAGGTTGTGTATTCCTGTAACTCTTCATTGGTCCAGCCCGGTTCGTGTGGCTCGTAGTTCCACTTGCTTTCGTCAAGTGCAGCAGCACTGAATTCATCGTTCCAGATAAGGTCGTAGCCATCTATCTCGGGCACTTCTGTCTCATCGGAAGCGGCAGCCTGTGTAGTTGTATCAGCGGCTGCTGTAGTTTCAGGTGCTTTTGCGTTATCAGTGTTTTCGTTTTTATCTCCGCAGCCTGCTGCTGAAACCATCATTGCAAGAGCTGCGATAAAAGATAAAGCCTTGTAATTCTTCATGTTTATTCCTCCTTAAATGTGAGGTTTATTCTCTTATGGCATTATTATAACTTTTTACAGCGAAAATTTATAGCAAAATACACTGATTTATGGTAAACTGGTGATGTAATAAAATGTGCAGATATGCTGACATATTTCATCATACAGTGAAATAAACCAAGCCCGAAAGCGTTTCCGAGGTCGCTTTCGGGCTTGGCTGTATAGGAGAGGTGATTATTTCGTTATGGTTCCAGGGACTTTACAAGTCCGAGGAGATACTTCTGTATCTGCATAGCGTCATTGTTTGTGATGCCGCTCTTGCCGTTTTCGTAAACGTCTGCATTGAGCTGTCCCTGTTCGGTGATATGGTGGTCGTCTGTACCTGTGAGACCATATCTGTTAGGATTAGCCAATGACTGCATTATAAGAACTATATCATTCATTGCAACTTCGCCGTCGCAGTCTGCGTCGCCGTAGAGTATATCTTCATCGGGTATATCCTGCGGTGCTTCTGCGATATTGTCGAAGTCAAGCCAGAGCTGAACATATTCGCTGTCGGCAGCATAAGCAGGAGAAGTTGTGTTCTGTGATGATAGCTCAGAAGCCGTAAGAGCCTTGCTGTATACTCTCATTTCGTAGAAATTAGCCTGTGAATTTCTGCCTGTTTCGGGGCAGGCACCAAGAGTCAGCGGATATCCCGAATGTGCAACACCTGCTGAGTTTGCTGCCTTTTCGGCAAGCATCTTTCCGTCGCAATATACTCTTATCATATTGTTTTCTGCATCGTATATTCCTGCAACCTGATGTTTCCTGCCGATCCAGTCTGAACCTATTGAAGCGCTGACGCTGTTCCATTCTCCGCCTGCATAGATGAAGAAATAGAGTACGGAAGGTTCTGCTCTGAGACCGAATGAGTAATCGCCCTTGCTTGCGAACATATTGTACTGCTGCGAGCCTGTGGGAACTACATTTGCCTCAACTGTAAATGAGTTTTTACCTTCAAGTGCGCTTTCAAGCTTGCTGCATGACGGTATGGTAACTGCGCCTGATACGTAGTTTCCGTCAGCTGAATTTGTGAGCTTGGCATCTGATCCTATCGGAACCTGTAAAGCATTGCTGCTCTTATCCTGTATCACTGTTCCGTTTGAGCGGAGCTTTGCAGCTGTGTCGGTTATGGTGCTGTCAGAGCTTGATGAAGCTATAGGGATAATAGTGTATGACCAACTGTACGGTCTTCCTGACGGCAGACGGTATTTTGGAAGTGTACCCTGTCCGCAGGTAGCACTTCCTGTACCCATTGAGCCGTAGTCAACGCTTAACATTGTCTCACTTCTGGGACGGAGCTTGTATGGGTGGTCTGCATTCTGGAGATCTTCGGGAGTGAAGTGGAGCGCACTTGCTTCCACTGTTCCATCGGCAGCAATAAGGAGACTTGAGTCCTTGCTGCTGTTTTTTACTGATATCCACTTGACATCGGTAAGGTTGCCGCAGTCGTCAGCCTTGAGGTACGGATAGAACATTTCTGAAACAGTGCTGTTCCAAACACCCATTCTGCCGTTGGTCTTTCTGTCATTGAAAGTCTCAACAGGACCGTTGCCGTACCAGCTTACCTTCTCTGCCCCCTCGGGGAGCTTCATTATAGAACCTACACGTATGAAGTTGCCAAGGCCGGCACTTGCTGCATTGACATCAAAGCCTACAGTAACGTTGCCGTTGCAGTGGATAGTATAGGTGATATCGACCTTTGTGTTTCCGGCATTTGTGAGAGTGAGATGGGATATCACGATCTTTTCGCCATTATCGCCATCCAATACGTCTATCTTGTCGCATCGTGCGCCCTTCATAGCGTCTTTCCATTTAGAGTCGAATAGGTCTCTTGCACCCCAGCCTGTATCGTTCTCAACATTGCCGCGCCAGAAATTCGGAGCAGGACCGTCTGAGATAAGTATCTCACCGTTGTATGTATAAGACTTCATAAGACCTGTTGACTTGTCTATAGCGAAGTTGAAGCCCTTTCCTGTAGGAACGTAGCTATCGGGAGTATCGACTACTGTAACTGCTTCGCTGCCTGTATCGTACTTGGCTACCTTGCCTGATGCTGTGATAGGGAACTGAGCATAGGATATCTCTGTACCTTCAGGGAGAAGGTCTGAGCCATTGCGCACCTTTACGGAGATATCGAGATATAATTCATCGCCTGCAAGGATATTCTTAGGTATCGTAAATGGTACTTTTAGAGTATTCTTTGAAAGCGGCTTAGCCTGCGCATCATCAATTGTACCGCTGCTGATGCTTATACCGTTCTTGAGAAGTGACCATGAAACATCAAAATCACTGAGGTCTGCAAAGTTATTCTCGTTGTATACGCTTATCTCATTTTTTGCGAGCTGAGAAGCATCTGCACTGAACCAGAAATTCTGATACTGATACTTTACCTCTGCAAGCTCAGGCTGAGGATTTCTGTCAGGACTAATAAGACCGTTTTCACAGAAACTGTTATCGTTTGGCCAGTCTCCCCAGTCTCCGCCGTAGCCGTAGTATTTGCCCTTTATCTCATCGGAGTAAAGGTTTTTGTGAGCATACGACTCTGAGTAGTAATCCCAGCTGTTATTGGGAAGATTTACAGCTCTCGACTGGTCTACCCAGTCCCAGATGAAGCCGCCCATCATATTGTCGGCACGTCTTATAGCGTCCCAGTATTCCTTGAGTGCGCCGACGGAGTTACCCATAGCATGATCGTATTCGCACATAACGTAAGGCATTTTTCCATCTCCTGCGTTATTGCCGATAACGTCTGAACCAGGGTACATATTACTTCCCATATCAACGCCCATGCCGAAGCCCTGACCTTCACTGTGTACAGGTCTTGTTGGATCGTTCTTCTTGAAATACCAGATCATATCGCGGAACATTCCGCCTGCATCGTTTGCATTGCCTGTATAGCCCATTTCATTTCCGATAGACCATGCAACGATGGCAGGATTGTTTTTCAGGCGCTTGTATGAAGTTTCGGTCCTGTCCATAGCAAGTTCGTAGAACAGAGACTTTGTATTGTTATTTTTACCGTCCTGAAGTGCATGACACTCCAGATTAGTCTCACCCATAACGTACATACCGTACTTATTGCAGAGCCAGTAAAGGTACGAATCGTTGCTGTAGTGTGAGGTTCTTATAGCATTGATATTGTTCTTTTTCATAAGGGAAACGTCCTCGCGGATAGTTTCCTGAGGCACAGCCTTGCCGTAGAATGGGTCTGTATCATGGCGGTTTACGCCTTTGAGGAGCAGACGCTTACCGTTTATAGTTATGGGCTGCCAGCGTTTTGTGGTGACGTTGTATGAGCCGTCCACCTGAGCGGAAGTGAAGTTTATCTCACGGAAGCCCAGCTGTGTGGACAGTATCTCCTGTACTTCACCCTGAGCGTCGCAAAGTTTCAGTACGAGGGCATAAATATTCGGCTTTTCAGCAGACCACAGCTTCGGAGCTGTAACGTCTGTTTTTATTGTACAGACCTTTCCTGTTGATGCAGCAAGGTCATTTATCTTTGCAGAAGCACCGCTGAGGATATTGTTTCCGTCCTCGTCATAGGCTTCGGCAATAACGCTCCAGCCGTTCTTTGAGTTGCCAGTAAGGTTGGAGATATCCATTGATATCTCAAGGTCGGCATTGGTGAAGCTATCGTCAAGGTCTGTGCGGACGGTATAGTCTCTTATCTGTACATCGGGAGCACTTACGAGGAAAACATCGCGGAAGATACCGCCGTCATAGATCATATCCTGATCCTCGAACCATGTACCGTCACAGAATTTATGTACCTCTACTGCAAGTGTATTTTCACCGTCAGTAAGCAGGTCTGTGATATCGAAACGATGAGGGCTGAAAGTGTCCTCGCTGTAGCCGACAGCAGTACCGTTTACATATACATAATAAGCGGACTCTACGCCGTCAAACTCGATGTATACTCTTCTGCCTGACTTGCGCATTGCGCTGTCCACAGTGAATTTCTTGCGGTAAAGTCCTACAGGATTGTAGTTTGTGGGAGCCTGAGGCGCAGGTACATTGCTGTCGTACTTAGCCTGCCACGGCTCACCAATATTGGTGTAGATAGAAAAGTCAAAGCCCTGACGAGTCCAGCTCTTGGGCAGCTGCACTGTTTTCCAGCCGTGTTCTGCCGAAGGCTGATAATCGGGATTGAAGCAGCCTGCATTGATATGAGAGCTTGCCTGCTGAGAGTTCTGTACTACTACAAGATCCCAGTCCTCATTCTTGCCTGTGAGCATTTGTAAATACTCCGACTCCTCCCGTGCGTTATAGTCCCATACTGCGTTTACGGCAGCCTCTGTGGAATGATAGGGCACAGGGTTGCATGATGCGGCTTCGCGGTTCACCTGAAATACATCTTCAGCACCGTTTTTTCCTGTCCACTCGTTTCCTGTAAAGGTAACGGCTGAAACTTTCTGCGGCACTGTGATACCAAGTGATGTGGCGGCAGTCATGACAGCTACGATAGCTGACACAATACGTCGTTTCATAATTAAGTTCCTCCTTGTTTTAATAATTCCCCTGAAATGCAATATCTTTTATTTTGATTATAACATCTATGATTTATTGTGTTAAACAAATAACTCTTTGATGTTGATAACCATTTATTGTGTATAATATAGCATAAAAATGAGCGGATTGCAACTGAATTTCTGAAAAAATAGTGTAAAATATAACGATTTTTTAATTTTGTATTGCTTATTACCAAAAAGACCACTCTCATATCATGAGAATGGTCTGGATTTCAGTCATTTTCGATTATATTTTTGATATCCTGCATACGTCCGTCCCATTCTGCACTCTGATCTGCGCATTTTTTAAGCTCGTCCGCGAGAAGATTGAGCTTGAACGGGGGAAGATTTTTCTTGTAGCGGAGTTTGTGTTCGAGACTTGCCCAGAAGTCCATAGCGATAGTTCTCAGCTGCACCTCAGCTCTGACAAGACGCTTTTCATTTTCAAGGAATATGGGTACGGCTACGATGAGATGCAGACTTCTGTATCCGTTTGCCTTAGGTTTTTCTATGTAGTCCTTTTTCTCGATAAGGGTGATGTCGTCCTGCTGCAAAAAGCAGTCTGCCAGTCTGTAGATATCCTGTACGAATGAGCATACCACACGTATTCCTGCGATATCGCTTATGTTGTTTTCGATAGCTTCGATATTTCTCGGGATATGCCTTGAAAGCAGCTTTCGGTATATGCTTCCGTAGCTCTTTATTCTCGACTGTATGAACTCTATGGGATTGCTTTCGCCGTTCAGTGAGAACTGCTCGTTGAGTACGCGGAATTTAGTCTCTATCTCCATTATGGCGCACTTGTAATATGTAAAGAACTGCTGCATGGGTATCATGTTATTTTCAACTGAACGCAGGAATTCCGCTTCTGACATTTCTGCTTCCGTGAGCTCACGCAGGTCTCGGATTATTTCGTTTTTGGGATCCATTATCTTACCTCACATCTATATTGATGATATTATTATACCATTATTGCAGGTCAAGGTCAATCGTAGTTTATGCTTTTTCATTTGTTTGACACAGAAGCGTCCGCTGTGATATAATCAGTATATATTTCTGAAAGGAGCATAGCTATGGCTTTCGATTACAAAAAGGAATACAAGGAATACTATATGCCGAAAAATCAGCCGCAGATTGTTGAGATACCGTCAATGAACTTTATCGCAGTCTGCGGGAAAGGCGACCCTAACGAAGAGGGCGGCGAGTATAAGCAGGCATTAGAGATGCTGTACGGAATTGCATATACTATCAAGATGAGCAAAAAGACCGACCACCGTATCAACGGCTATTTCGACTATGTTGTACCTCCGCTTGAGGGCTTGTGGGAGCAGGAGGGCAGAGTCGGTATCGACTACAGCCGCAAGAGCGAACTAAAGTGGACAGCTATGATAAGACTTCCCGATTTTGTAACAAAGGCGGACTTTGACTGGGCTGTGGAGCAGGCAACAGTGAAGAAAAAAACGGACTTTTCAAAAGTTGAGTTTATTACCCTTGATGAGGGAGTCTGTGTTCAGTGTATGCATATGGGCTCTTATGACGACGAGCCTGCAACAGTCGAAGCAATGGACAGCTATGCTGACGGCTTGGGTTATGATATCGACATCTCAGACAGCCGCAAGCACCATGAGATATACCTTTCAGACCCGAGAAAAACAGCACCCGAAAAGCTGAAAACAGTTATTCGTCACCCTGTGAAAAAGCGCGGCTGACACAAAAGTGCATAAATTGTCGGGACAGCGTACCGCCTTTATGGTACAATGATATCACACCAAGAGGAGGAATGACTATGAACTGGGCAGAGGGCATACAGAGTGCTATCGACTACATCGAGGAAAATATCACCGAGGAGCTGGACTATAATGATATCGCAGCGCGCGCGGCTTGTTCGGCTTTCTATTTCCAGCGTATATTCGGAGCTTTATGCGGTCTGACGCTGGGAGAGTATATCCGCAGCAGGCGGCTTTCTCTCGCAGGCAGCGATATTGTTTCTACAGATGAAAAGGTCATAGATATAGCTTTGAAGTATGGCTACAGCTCGCCCGACAGCTTTACCCGCGCCTTTACAGCCTTTCACGGCGTTACACCTACGGAGGCAAGGCAGATGAAAGCAGGTCTCAGGTCGTTCTCACGCCTCAGAGTGCAGATAATACTGAAAGGCGGTAATACTATGGATTACAGAATAGTTGAAAAGGAAGCATTTACGGTACTTGAAAAGGTTGAGCGTCACACGGTGGCAGGTGCTCAGAATCTGAACACTATCCCCGAATTCTGGGGCAGAGCAAACAAGGAAGGCATAATAGATACGCTGCTTGCTCATGCATCGGACAAAAGCTATGTATTCGGTACTTGTTACGGAAACGGACACACCAATGACGAAAGCTTTGATTACGGAATTGCTGTTCAGTGTGCTCCCGATACAGTTGCTCCCGAAGGATACAGTGTGAATACTATCCCTGCAAGAAAATGGGTGATAGCCGAGTGTGTAGGTCCTATGCCTGATGCCATACAGCATCTCTGGCATGAAATGTGCTCGGAGTTCTTCCCTACATCAGGATATAAGCCCACATACGAAATGGATATAGAAGCCTATCCCGACGGCGATATGACTTCTCCTGATTACAGAAGTCAGATATGGATACCTATTGAGCAGGACTGATAAAACAGCAGTGCGATTTTTGTGAGTTCCTACAAAGTTGAAAAATACTATTGACTCTCACGTTACGTCATGGTATATACTGAGATCACACGAGAGGAGTGGATAAAATGATGACAGTCAAGCAGGTCAGTGAGCTGACGGGAGTGAGTATACGCACTCTGCGATATTACGATGAGATAGGGCTGCTGCCCCCTGCGTCACATACCGAGGGCGGATACAGGCTGTATGACGATACGGCACTGGAAAGACTTCAGCAGATATTGCTTTTTCGCGAACTGGAGTTTCCGCTGAAGGATATAGTGCGCATAGTGAGCAGTCCCGATTTCGACCGTAAGCAGGCTCTTGAGCAGCAGATAGAGCTGCTGGAACTGAAAAGGAAAAGACTTGACGACCTCATAAGCTTCGCTCGGAGAATAAAAGTGATAGGAGTGAGAGCAGTGGATTTTACTGCATTTGACACATCAAAGATCGACGAATATACACAACGCGCAAAGGAAAAGTGGGGCAATACTCAGGCTTATGAGGAGTTCTCACAGAAGAAGCGTTCAGCCGAGGAAAATCAGCAGGTAATGGAGGACTTTATGCAGCTTTTTGCTGAGTTCGGAAAGCTTAAAGAGGGCAGTCACGAAAGCAATGAAGCGCAGGCAATGGTGAAGAAGCTGCAAGGCTTTATAACCGAGCATTTTTACACCTGTACCAATGAGATACTCAGCGGACTTGGCAAGATGTACGCAGCCGACGGAGAGTTCAGAGATAATATCAACAATGCAGGCGGCAATGGCACAGCAGAATTTGCAGCAAAGGCTATTGCAGTGTACTGCGGAGATATGTAAAAACAGTATAAGAAAGCGGAGCTTTTACAGCTCCGCTTTTTTACGTGAAAAGAAAAAAATAAAAATTCTTATGCGCAGTTAAGACTTATTTAAGAATTATTTAATTGACAAGGATTTTCGTTGAATGTATAATATATATCGTGGTATTTGTTTTTTATATGCCATAGTAATTATTGGAGGACGAAAATGAAGAAACAGCTTAGAGTCTTTTCGTTTCTTCTTGCGGGTATGCTTGCGGTAAGCTGTGCAAGCTGTTCATCATCGAAGAGCAGCGAAAGCGATGACACCAAAACTGCCGTAGAGGAAAGCGATGAAAAGAAAGACGCTGACAGCGTTAAAGACAGTAAAAAGGGGAAGCCAAAAGCTGAGGACGATTTTTACGGTTATGTCAACTACGATCAGCTCATGAACGCTGAGATACCATACGGCGAGAACTATATGTCTGGCTTTGAGGACGATGATAACAGAGATATAATCCCCGATATGATAAAGGAGATAGGCGAAAGCAGCGAGAAATACGCAAAAGGTACGAACGAACAGCTTATCCATGACCTTTATCAGCAGGCAAAGGCATATAAGGACGACGGTTCTGTATATAAAGAAGTAATGGACAACTGCGAAAAGATACTCGCAGCCGGCAACATACAGGAGCTTTTCAGTATATGGGGCGAACTGGTGCGTAACAGTGAAGCAAGTTCTTTATTCGGTTTTGAGGTCATGAATGATTTCAGAGACAGTTCAAGGAATTCTCTGTATATTGCACCTGAAAAGTCTTTTATTGGAACGAGCCTTGAAGATATAAACGACAGTTCCGAAAAGTGCAAGGAAGCTAATAATATAGCAAGAGATATGCACAGAGTTATGGGCGATGACTATGAAGAAGCCGATGAAAAGGGCAAGCAAATGGTGTATCTCGGTCTGGAAATAGCTCATCATACGGATTTTGAAACAAAGGAGACTCTTGAAAATATCTCAAAGATACCCATGTCTACCTTTGAAGAGCTTGACAGCATAATGTCAAATCTTGACGGCTCTGTTGTGGAAATGTTCTTGGGGGATGTCAAAAACAGCACTGACGGTATCTATATCTGTGATCCCGAACAGCTGAAAGCTATAAATTCTCTTATAACAGATGAAAATCTGGAGAAGTGGAAAACATATATATTTACAACTTATCTTTATGACAGACGTGAATTTATTTCCGACAGCAATAAGATACTGAAGGAGTATGCTCCCGAAAGCAAGGAAACTAAGGAAGATCAGGCTGCGACTATAGTAGAGCGTAATCTTGCTTATCAGATAAGCGAGGTATATGCGGAGAGATTTTATACTCCCGAGCTTGACAAGGGTATCCATGAGCTTTTTGACGATATCATAGACAGCTATGATGAGCTTATAAACAATGCCGACTGGCTCACAGCCGATACAAGAAAGGCACTGCTGAAAAAGCTCCATAACATAATTCTTATTACTGCTCCCGAGCCTCATAAGGTAGATGCGAAGGACGCTGAGCTTATCGGAAAGAACCTGTATGAGACGGCAAATAATATACGCAAAAAGAGTGTTGCAGATACTATAAAAGAACTGTCTGAGGAAGTTGACAAAACAAAGTCAACTATGCTCGCTACTGAGGTAAATGCACAGTATCAGATATCCAACTCTATCAATATCACTGTTGCTATTATGCAGAAGCCGATGTTTGACCCAAATGGCAGCCGTGCTGAAAATCTCGGTGCGCTTGGTGCAGTCATAGGACATGAGATAGGTCATGCATTTGACTCTAACTGCATCAATTACGATCCTGACGGTATTTATAACCCTGACTGGCTGGGCGAAAAGGATAAGCAGATACTTGAAGAACGTGCGGATAAGCTTGCCGAGTATTACAGCAGATACACTATCATGGAGGTATTCCATGTTGACGGAGAGCTTACAAACGGTGAGAACTACGCCGACCTTAGCGGTGTCGAATGTGTAACTAATCTCATTGACGACAAGGAAGAACTGAAAAAGCTCTTTGAGAGCTACGCTAAAAGCTGGGCTACTCTTATGGTGGACTCTGACGGCATAAAAGCACTGGAACTTGACGAGCACAGTCCTGCTGAGACTCGTGTTAATGCTGTACTTGCATCGAACAAAAAGTTCAATGAGGTGTACGGCTTGAAGGAGGGTGACGGAATGTACGTTGCTCCCGAGGAAAGGGTAAGCAGGTGGTAAGCGATGAGATTGATATTTAAACATACATTAAAGAATATATGGGCACATAAGCTCAGAACTATCCTGCTTCTGATATGTATTGCAGTGTGCAGTTTTACGGCTATGCTCTGTTTTGACATGAGCGGTTCACTTGATAAAATGGTAAAGAGTATGTTTGCCAATATGGCAGGCAACACCGACCTTATTATATCCACAAAGTCACCTATCGAGGAAGGCTTTGCAGACGGAGCTCCCGATTGTGATATCATGTATTTCAGCGGCGGCAGCTGTTATTTTGACAGACACCTTGATATGGATATATCCTATGTCCGCCGTAAGCAGGTAAATATATTTGCTATCGACGCAGCTCAGGCAAAGAAGATGAAGCTTGTCAAGAACGACCTTGAGCTGGGTGATAAAAAGGCAGCTATATCTGAGGAGTTTTCCAAGGAATTCGGCTACAAAAAGGGAGACAAGATAGTTCTTCACGGTGAAAGAGATATACCTGTAGAGTTCACTGTAAGCAGTGTTGAAAAGAAGCAGGGTATCTTTGATGTTGCCAGCAGAATTGCTATCAGTCTTGATGATATGAAAGATCTTGTAATAGCTGATGAGCCCGAGATAATGATGGCTTTCGTCGATGTTAAAAATGACTCAGAGGTAAAGGAAGCAGAGGATTTCTTCAAGAAAAAGTACCCTACAGCTGAAGTTGATAACTTCTTCGACAACGAAGAGCTCAACGAGCAGATAGGCTCTATAACAAGAATATTCCTTGTACTTTTTGCTATCTGTATGCTTCTTGTAATATTCGTAACTGTCTCCGTATGCGAGCGTATGATCGTTGACAAGATGTCGGTAGTTGGTACTTTCCGAAGTCTCGGAATATCCTCCCGTATCACTACAGTTGCTCTTCTTTTCGAGAATATCCTCTATGGACTTATCGGCAGTGTGATCGGTGTCGTGCTTTATTCATATGCAAAACAGCCGTTCTTTGACTCCATGTTCACTTTCAGTTCAAACGGAGAGGATACGATACACCCCGATGTGCCAAAGGCAAAGCTTATAGTCATTATCGGCGTTATTCTCGGTGCAATGATAGTAGAGTGCCTTTGTCCCATAAAGGAAGTAATAAAGGCAGTAAAGACACCTATCCGTGATATCATCTTTGATACAAAGGATACTGAGTATCGTCCCAGCAGAACAGGTACATATATCGGATTTGGCTTGCTTGCTGTATCTGCCGTGACATACTTCTTCAAGGATCATTTCTGGGGCGGTATGATATGCTTTGTTTGCTTCATCGCCGCAGTAGGACTGCTTTACAATTACATTTACCGTTTTGCGGCAAGACTGCTGGAAAAGCTTTTTGAAAAGCTTGGTTTCCCTATAGCAAGACTTGCAGCTGTTGAAGCAGGTGCAAAGAAATGTACAGTCGGCAGCTCTGTTCTCTGTGTTACAGCTGCATCACTTGCAATGGTTATTTATATATTTACAAATTCTATCTCGGCTGTGTATAATCACAGTGTTTTCAAGAGCGATGTTATAGCGATGATCGGTGGTTCAAAAGCTTCATACCTTTCGTACGTTAAGGACCTTGAAGGCGTTGATAAATCAGAGCTCATCTACTTCACGTGGGACGACGCAAAGATAAACAATGATGAGAAAGAGACTCAGATAGCTGTATATGGCTGGAAAGACGGCGGATATGAGCTGCTTGATGCTTTTTCGGAAAATCCTGAAATTGTTGGTGACGGAGAAGTATTGCTCGACAAGGTGCTTATGAAAAAGCATGGGCTCAAAACAGGCGATACAATAAAAATAAACTTCAATTCGGACGGATACCTCCCTGTTGAGGAAGAACTGAAGATAGCAGGCAGGATAGAATACGATTACTATGCAGGCTCGGGAACGAGCGTAGTCATCTCTGAGAAGCACTATAAGGAGCTGTTCGGTGACTATCCGTCAAACCTTATTGTTACAGGAAATGACGCAAAGGCGTTAAAGGATACCATAAAGGATCATTCTGCCGATTATATAAACGAGATATATACTCACGAGGAATTCGATCAGTATCTTGCTACTGAACGTGCATCGCTGAATATGATACTGACACTTCTTATCTGTATCGGTATAGGACTTACCTTTATCGGTGTAGTCAGCAACCAGCTCATAGGACTTGAAGGACGTAAGCGTGAATGTGCAGTAATGACTTCTGTAGCAATGCCTCGTAAGAAGCTGTCAAAGATGTTCCTTATTGAAAGCTTTATTGCTGCGCTTATCGCACTTGTTGCAGCAGTCCCCATAGGAATATTCATGTCACATATATTCATGGGTATCATGGAACAGCTTGAGATGTTCATACCTCTTGAGATATCTGTAGCTGCCTGCATTAAGTACGCACTTATCCTGTGTGCAGTCTTTACACTTGTTTCACTCTTCCCAATAAGAGCACTCAAGAAGATGGATATAGTTTCACAGCTCAAATACGAATAAAGGAGAATGTATAATGGCTAATCTTATAGAAGTTAATAATGTATATAAAACATTCGGAAAAGGCGAGTCGCTTACAAAGGTGCTTTCGGGAGCTACTCTGAATGTTGAAAAGGGTGAATTCGTATCTCTTATGGGAGCTTCGGGAAGCGGTAAATCTACGCTCCTGTACCTTATCGGCGGACTTGACAGAAGGTTTGAAGGAAGTATCTCGATCTGCGGAAATGACATCTCAAAGATGAAAGAAAAGGATATGTCAAAGCTGAGACTTGAAAAGATAGGCTTTATCTTCCAGTTCTACAATCTTGTGCAGAACCTTAACGTTGAGGATAATATCCTGCTTCCGTCAAGCGTAAAGGGAAAGAGCAAGTCAGAGATGAAAGCGCAGCTTGACGAGATACTGAAAATAACAGGTCTTACTGAGAAGCGCAAGGCAAAGCCAGCACAGCTCTCAGGCGGTCAGCAGCAGCGTGTTGCCATAGCAAGAGCGGTAATCGGTAATCCCGAGATAATACTTGCCGATGAGCCAACAGGAAATCTTGATACAGTGGCAGGTGCTGAGATAATGAATTTATTCTCGAAAATAAACAAGGAAAAGGGAATAACTATACTACAGGTAACTCATTCCCATAAGTGTGCAGCTTACGGTGACAGAGTCGTAGAGCTCGTAAACGGCATGACAAATATCCAGAATAATAATGAATGAATTAGGGAAGTACTACCTTAATTCTTGTTTAGCATGAAGCTAAGCCGTTAGCTGTTAGCAAATGTGTCGCCTTTGGCGAATAATTTAAATAATGTGAGCGTAAGCGAACACTTTCGGCTAAAGGCTCATGGCTAACGGCTCTGTTACACAGTAAATATCAGACTGTATAATAATAAAAGGGACTTTAAAAAGTCCCTTTTTCTTTATGCTGTTTCATTGCTGGCATTTTTGAAGTAAAGTCCGCCGTAAAGGCTGAACATAAGCTTTTTGATGAAGTCCACATCGGCTTTTGCACCTGTGAGTATGTAGTTCTTAGCGATACTGTTCATGCCGCTGGCTATGAAGTCGACTATGAATATTCGTTTTTCATCGGAAACATCGCTGATGAAGTATTTGCAGTCCATAAGAGATCTGTACTGCACATCATAGAGGAAATGTATCATGTCGTTGCGAACGAGCAGTGATATTATGTGGCGTTTGTCGATGATATAGCGGCTGTAGCCCTCACAGAAGCTGCGGAACATAGCGGAATGACATGAAGTTGCATTTTCTTCGGGAAGAAAGCAGCAGTTATGGCTGAGCTCGTATAATATTACGTTTTCCTTTGTTCCGAAAAGGGAATAGAATGTCTGGCGTGATACCTGAGCTTCACGGCAAAGGTCGCTTACGCTTATGTCGTTGAAAGACTTTTCTTCAAGAAGTCTTAAAAGTGCTTCGGAAATAAGCTTTTGTGAAAGTAAAGCTGATTTATTGCTGCCCTGATACATTGACAAACTACCTCGCTTTGTAAAAGTTTAGTGAAGCTCGTTGACAAATGTCAAAGAGTATGATAATATTATAACAAAGGAGTAGACATTTGTCAAGCCCCTTTAAGTGAATTTTACGGAGGTCAAAACTATGGCACAGGTTACTAAGGATACAAAGATCGGCGAACTTCTCCAGCTTGATACAGACGTATCACCAATTCTTTTCAGCATCGGTATGCACTGTCTCGGATGTCCTGCATCTCAGGGCGAGACTATCGAAGAAGCTGCAATGGTACACGGCGTAAATGCTGACGAGCTTGTAAACGCTATCAACCAGAAGCTTGCTGAATAATAATTATTGAATTAGGGAAGTATTATTTCTATTCTGGCTTATCATTAAACACAGCCATTAGCCGTTAGCAATTAGGCATTAGCCGAAAGAGTTCGCTTACGTTTACAATATTTAAATTATTCGCCGAAGGCGACACATTGGCTAATAGCTAAAGCCTAAGGGCTTAACATTTTCCCTATTTCAATTTACAGTAATATCTGTATTTGGTTGCAAACAAAAAGGACACTTTGGGGCTTACCTCAAGTGTCCTTTATTTTTATACTATGTTGTGATCGTAGACCAGTATCGTGTATTTTGTGAAGTTGATCTCTGTAACGAATGAATACTGCGGAGTATCGTTTTTATAGGCTTCGGACGACATGAAATCATTTCTTTCATTTCCTTCAAGTATGAGGAAGTACTTTTGCTGTAATGGATCGTCCTCATACCATTTTGTTGATGACTGATATCTGCGCCTTGACACACCTGTTTCATCGATGTATACATCGCTTACCTTTACTTTTCCGCCTGATATAAGGGTAACTGAGTTTGCGTTCCAGAAAGATGAATAGCCCTTTGTCAGACCGTGGTCGTAAAGAAAGTCCGAGAGCTGATACCATGTGTTCTGCTTATAGCCGTCCTTGGGCATTTTCATAACATTTGACACGCTGAGAGCACCTGCGGCGAATACAGGTATAATGAGCAGTGATACTAACCTTGAGCAGTCAGCCTTTGCAGAGACAGCCCAGCATACGAACAGTACGCTCAGGATAAGAGAAGTGCCTACCACAGGAGTGAGTCTCCAGTCTGCAACAGCAAGGACACCGCAGATATAGCCCATAAGCACTACAGCTGTCACAGCCCAGTGCATCCACACCCATATGCGCATCATTCTGCCCTTGCGGTCGTTTCCGTATTTTTTATAGCAGACAGTAGCGACGATAGGGAGCACAGTGATCATGAGAGCGGATATGATATATATAAGGTTGGGGATACCCTGTTTATCCGTAAACATAATATCGGGCATATCTTCAACGCCGAGGAGTCTAAGCCATGCGAGGGGCAGCTTCTGAAGATGAGCTATCCATGTTCCCATTTCCGAAAACTCCGAGTTTGCGTCCTGATAACGTGCCTGTAGATTTCCCAGAAGCAGTTCGTTTATGAGATTTCCCGCAATTGCCATTATCATGAAAAAAATAGCACGGAAAGTTACAAGAGCGGTCCTGCCGCTTAAAATGCTGTATTTTTTGTTGATGAACTGTTCAATGAATATGGCACCTGCAAAGGGGAGTGCAAACAGAGTAAAGCCTGTTATACCGTCCATTCCCGTAAGCAGCATGAATATGCACAGACACAGGAATATGAGCAGCTTGTGCAGTGAAGCACCCTTTGCGTTCCTGCCTTCTTTTCTCAGCTTGATTTCCCTGCTTCCCACTGACAAAAGCCTTGAATAGAGAAAAGCACCTATAACAAGGAAGAGTATGCCCAGGGAGTAGTAGATAGTATGTCCCCAGAATATCTCTCTCAGCTTTGGCGTTACAAGAGTTATGGAGAGGAAAAGAGCTGTACCGAAAAATCCTGCGGGAGTACTGCCTGTTATCTCTCTTATCATAAGCAGCATGAAGAAGGTAAGGAGAATGAAGAAGCAAAGCATACCGCCTATATGAGCGGTCATGCATAAGCCGAATATCTTTATCAGCGGTATCATAAGAGTACTTGTGCTGAACGGCAGGAAGCAGGCGTAAGTGAAGTTGGGGTCGTAAAGCTTGCCGCTTTCAACCGAGGCATTTGCCCACAGTATAGTGTCGGTGCAGTCCGCGTGAAATTCGTATCTTGCTGCAAAAACGATGTAATATACTGCTGCCATAACAGCGCATACGAATACAAAAAATGATGAGCTAAAAAGCAGGGTACCTGCTACGAAATTTTTTCTGATATGTGTTTTCTTATCAGTATTTTCCGTTATCATATCAGAAACGGCAGCTGTATTTTCGACAGGAGCTTCTGTCGGAACGTCATCGGCAGGTGAGACTGTTTCCTCAGTAAGGTCAATGACATTTTCAGTGCTTTCCGTCTGTGCTTCTGTCATATCCTCAGTTTCAACCACGGGTATCTCAGCTGCTGCGGTATCATCGGTATCGGGAAGTGTTGTCTCGATATCTTTATCCATTATATTACCTCACAATACGTGAACGGGCAGCAAAAGCTGCCCGAACTGTTATTTATTATCTTTTTTGGTATAGAGCAGTATCTTTCTTGCGAAGAAATTCCAGAGGAACGAAACTGCTGTTGAAACTATCTTTGCTATGATCTGGAAGAGGCTTGTCTTATCACCGATCCACACCTCGAAAAGCTTTGTGATGCCGATAGTTATGAGAAGTCCCACAACACCGATAGCTGCGAAGCTCAAAAACTCCACAAGCTTATTCTCGACCTTTGAATTCTTGAATATCCATAAGGTGCTTATGAGATAGTTTACTGCAAGACCTGCAATGAACGAAAGGGAATTTGCCACCCAGCCGTATTCCTTCTGCTCGCCGAAAGCAAATCTGAACAGTATATATGAAAGTGCAAAGTCTACGACGAAAGCCAGTCCGCCGACGAAAAGATAGCGGAAAAACTGTATCAGAGTATTGTCCGTATCGCCGACAAACAGCTTCTTGAACTGCTTATCGCGGAATATCTGCTTGATCTCGTCCATTACTTCTGCTTCTCCTCGTGGTATTCCTTTTCTGTATTGACGTTCCAGATAGCAGTCTTGTCTGTGCTGCCGTTCTTGATAGCCTTTACAGCCTCGAATGAAGTCACCATAGAGTGGTCGATATTGTTGTATCTGTGCTGACCGTTACGTCCTACACAGTAGAGGTTCGGGATAGTGTCGAGGTAGCTGATGAGCTTGTCCATTTCCTCGTATGTGTCGAAGTAAGCAGGATAAGCCTTCTTTACCTTTTCCATGTGTGTATCGATAACTTCGTCTGCGCTGTCGATAAGACCGAGCTTTACCATTTCCTTTACGCAGAAATCTGAGAACTGCTCTTCTGTCATGTTCCAGAACTTGTCGCCCTCAGTTACGAAGTACTCAAGACCTACCCATACAGTGTGACCGAGGTCCTTTACCATGTAAGGTGACCAGTTGTTGTAGATCTGGAAACGTCCCATTTTTACACGTCTGTCCTGAACGTATACCCAACAGTCAGGCACGATATTGCCCACAGTTTTCATAGTAGTCTTGTTCTTGAGCTTGAGCTTCGGAACGAGAACACCGAGAGTCATATAGTCACGGTATGGGAGACCTGCTGCGATACGTGCTGCATCTTCGGGAACATCGTTCATACCTGCAACGAGATCCTTTACAGGCATAGATGAAATTACGCAGTCGCCGTTAAGAGTGATCTCCTGACCGTCCTTAACGTATGTAACACCTGTAAGGTTGTTGTTTGCGTCCTTGTGGAGCTTCTTAACTCCTGCTTCCATGATGATAGTACCGCCAAGCTTCTTTACTTCATCGGCAGTAACTTCCCAGAGCTGTCCGGGACCGAGCTTAGGATACTTGAATTCCTCGATAAGTGAAGTATTTACCTTACGGTTCTTTACCTTGAAGAGCTTGCCGAAGAAGTCCTTGATGATGCCTACGATAGAAAGTCCCTTTGTACGCTGAGCACCCCATGAAGCGTCGATCTCGCTTGGGTGTCTGCCCCAGAGGTTCTCTGTGTAGTACTCGAAGAACATTGAGTAAAGCTGCTTGCCGAAGCAGTTGATGTAGAAGTTTTCAAGGTTGTTCTCGGGACGCTTGTGTATAGCGGCTTTGAGGTAGCTGAAGCCTACCTTGATAGTTGTGAAGAAACCAAAGTTCTTGATAGTCTCAGGCTTGAGAGATACAGGATAATCATAGAACTTGTCATTGAAGAGGATACGTGAAACTCTGTGTCTCTTGAGCATTACGCGGTTTTCCTTCTGAGGGTCGGGACCGCCTGCCTCAACGTTTACGTGTCTCTTGAGGAACTTATCGTCAGATGAAGGTGAACCCTGTACAGGGAGCATATTGCTCCACCATGCGTTTACCTCAGGTATCTTTGAGAAGAAGCGGTGACCGCCCATGTCCATGCGGTTGCCCTTGTAATTTACAGTTTTGGAGATACCTCCGATAGCGTTTGTTTCCTCGAGGACAGTTACTTCGTACTCTCCCGAGCCGTCTTTAAGAAGCTCATATGCGGCTGTAAGACCCGCAGGTCCTGCACCGATGATTATAACTTTTTTCATGCCTGTATTTCCTTTCCGCGGAGACTGATACTCCGAAATATACTACATAATTTAGACGTAAAAGTTTGCAGAAACTCTCACTGAAAAACGGCTTTTTCCCTTATTAAAGCTTTAATCAGCTGAAAAAGCCAATACTATAAATTACATTATACCACATCTGAAAATAATAATCAAGTAAAAAGTGCGATTTTTATGCTCATTAGCTATTAGCAGTGCATATCCTACAAAAACGAACAATGATAATTGTGCTTGTCTACGAAGATATAATATTTTTTTCTGAAATTCAATGGTTTTCCATTGAAAAAAGGCACTTTTTTCCCCGTTAGTGAAAGCAGTAATCTTGCAGGGGCGCATTCCGTGCGCCCGTAAAAACATTGCAAGAAACATGAACGTGCTGTAGGGGCGAGTTCCGCTCGCCCGTGTAAGCCTTACGATGCAAGTAGGGGCGGATATTATCCGCCCCTTCAAGTGTATATCGTTATTTGCATTGTAAGGCAGTCTCTACACTGAGCACTAACCACTAATAACTCTTATTTTTCAGTGCAGAATTCGACCTTTTCGCCGTTGAGTATCATGTTTGTAGTTCTTACAGCGCACATCTTTCCGCACATTGAGCAGGTGTGTCTGTCAGCAGGAGGAGTGCTCTCGAAGTATGCGCGAGCCTTTTCACCGTCAACAGCTATCTCGAACATCTTGTCCCAGTCAACTTCGTGACGAGCCTCAGCCATAGCGTTATCGCGGTCTGTAGCATGAGGTATTCCCTTTGCGATATCAGCAGCGTGAGCAGCTATAAGGCTTGCGATGATGCCTTCCTTAACATCGTTTGTATCGGGAAGTCTCAGGTGCTCGGCAGGAGTTACATAGCAGAGGAAGTCAGCTCCGCTTGCAGCAGCGATAGCACCGCCGATAGCAGAAGTGATGTGGTCATAGCCTGGAAAGATATCAGTTACGAGAGGTCCCAGTACGTAGAAAGGAGCATTATGGCAGATACGCTTCTGTATCTTCATATTTGCAGCTATCTCGTTCATTGCCATATGTCCCGGTCCCTCTACCATTACCTGAACGTCCTTAGCCCATGCTCTTTCGGTAAGTGCGCCAAGCTCGATAAGCTCTGATATCTGACCTGCGTCTGTGGAGTCGTCTATACAGCCGGGACGGAGTGCGTCACCGAGAGAGATAGTGCAGTCATATTCGCGGAGAATATCGAGAACTTCATCATAGTGCTCGTAGAATGGGTTTTCGTTGCCTGTCATCATCATCCATGCGAAGAGAAGTGAGCCGCCGCGTGAAACGATGTTCATTTTACGCTTGTCTCTGCGGAAAGCTTCAACTGCACGGCGGTTGATACCAGCGTGTATAGTCATGAAGTCAACGCCCTCTTCTGCGTGAGCACGAACGACTCTGAGGAAGTCCTCGGCAGTTATCTCAAGAAGGTCTTTTTCAAGATAGCCGATAGCATCGTACATAGGAACAGTACCTATCATAGCAGGTGACTTTTCGATGAGAGCCTTGCGGAAAGTATTTGTCTTGCCGTAGTTGGAAAGGTCCATGATAGCTTCTGCGCCGAATTTGAGAGCCATGTCCACCTTTTCCATTTCAACGTCATAGTTCTTTGCATCGCCTGAGATACCGAGATTAACGTTTATCTTTGTACGCATTCTTGTACCGATACCCTCGGGAGATATGGACTTGTGATTTACGTTGCAGGGGATACAAACCTCACCCTTTGCAACGAGTGCGCGAAGCTCCTCAGCGTCGATATATTCCTTCTTAGCGACTATTTCCATTTCGGGAGTGATTATGCCCTTTTTAGCCGCTTCCATCTGTGTGTAGTAATTCTTCATGTTTATTTCCTCCGATAAATTATTTTTGATTTGAATCAAGCTTCCTTTGCAAATTCACCCGTAAGAGCGAAAGCGTGGTTCATTGGACCGCTGCCCTTTCCGAGATCGAGCATTGCAGCCAGTGCGCCCGAGATATAGTCTTTAGCCCGTTCCACTGATTTTTCAAGAGTGAAGCCCTTTGCAAGATTAGAAGCAATAGCACTTGAAAGTGTGCAGCCTGTACCATGAGTGTTGGGATTGTCTATGCGCTTTCCCTTGAACCATGCAGTACAGCCATTATCCCACAGCAGGTCGTTTGCGTCATTGAGACTGTGACCGCCCTTGCACAGCACAGCGCAGCCGTACTTCTCACCGATAACTTTTGCAGCTGTTATCATGTCGTCCTGTGAGGATATTTTCATATCCGCCAGTATCTCCGCTTCGGGGATATTGGGAGTAACGACTGTCGCAATTGGGAGAAGCTCGCTTTTGAGAGTCTCTACAGCCTCGTCAGCGATAAGCTTTGAACCGCTTGTTGCTACCATAACAGGGTCTACAACTATGTTCTCAGCCTTGTATCCGCGAAGCTTTTCAGCTATAGTGCGTATAAGCTTGTCGGAGGAAACCATGCCTGTCTTTACTGCATCGGGACGAATATCAGTAAATACAGCATCGATCTGCATGGCTAAAAATTCAGGCGATACCTCCATAATACCTGTTACGCCGGTCGTGTTCTGCGCAGTAAGCGCGGTTATCGCGCTCATGGCAAAAACACCATTCATGGTCATGGTCTTCATGTCCGCCTGAATGCCGGCGCCTCCGCAGGAGTCGCTTCCTGCGATCGTTAATGCTGTTCTCATTTGCAGTTCTCCTTTGCAGTAATTTCGGACTTTACGTCCCAGCATTAATTTTTATATAGCGAGACAAGGTGGTGCCCCCGATGTCCCACTCAAGCTGAGCCAGCTTGACCGCTTGCCGCGTTGACGCTCATAAACTCGCTCACACTTATCAAAAACGATAATTGTACTTCGTTTACAGCGCATTTGCAGGGGGCGGCGTTCTCGACGTCCCTTGCAAATGAATGTGACAATTATGCAGCGTCACGCTGCAAAAAAGGTGTGCCTGCACAGAGACACACCTACATCACATAAGTATTTCCCTACGTTGGCATTATCCAAATCAGGTAAGGTCGGAGTTTACAACTCCCTCTCAGCCTGTTCACAAGCTCCCTTTTATGAATATTATACCACATTGACCGAAAAAGTCAAGAAGGCAAAATATTAACAAAATATACTTGATTGTTTTCAAAGTCTTTGGTAAAATTAGTATAAGATATGAAATGCATATCACTTTATCAATATATGAAACAATTGGAGGTATCTGTCATGGACAAGAAAGCAATGTATAAAATAAGCTACGGACTTTTCGTCGTTACCGCAAACAGCAGCGGCAGGGATAACGGCTGTATAACCAATACTTTGGCACAGGTGACTTCTACACCCAACAGAGTCAGCCTGACAGTGGCAAAGACTAATTTTACTCACGATATGATACTTGAAACAGGTAAATTCACCGCTTCTGTCATCAGTACAGATGCTGATTTCGGACTCTTCAAGCACTTCGGCTTCCAGTCGGGACGAGATGTGGATAAATTCGCGGACTTTTCCGACTGCAAACGTGCAGAAAACGGCACATTGATAGTAACAAAGGGCACAAATGCATTCCTTTCATGTTCCGTATGGCACAGTATAGATCTCGGTACACATACCATGTTTATTGCCGATGTTACGGATATGGAAGTTCTCAGCGATGCTCCTTCCGCTACATATGAATACTATCAGAGCAATATCAAGCCAAAGCCCGAAGCTGTGGGAACTACTTCCGACGGTCAGACTATATGGAGATGTGTTATCTGCGGATACGAATATGTGGGCGAGGAGCTGCCCGACGATTTTGTCTGTCCTATCTGCAAGCACGGAAAGGCAGATTTTGAAAAGGTAACAGGTGCTCCTAAGAATGACGCTGTACCCGTAGGAAAGACCGAAAGCGGCGAGACTGTATGGAGATGCACCGTATGCGGTTATGAGTATATTGGCGATGAAGTACCTGCTGACTTTGAATGTCCTATCTGCGGTGTAGGTGCAGACCAGTTCGAGCTTATAAGCTCAGCACCTGCAAAAAGCAGCGGAAATAAATACGCAGGCACAAAGACCGAGAAGAATCTCCTTGAAGCCTTTGCAGGAGAGTCCCAGGCAAGAAACAAGTACACTTACTTTGCTTCTGTTGCAAAGAAGAACGGCTATGAGCAGATAGCTGCACTTTTTCTGCAAACTGCCGAGAACGAAAAGGAACACGCCAAACTCTGGTTCAAGGCTCTGGGCGGCATAGGTACTACAGTTGAGAACCTCAATCAGGCAGCTGACGGTGAGAACCATGAGTGGACGGATATGTATGAGAGAATGGCAAGGGAAGCAGATGAAGAGGGCTTCCACGACCTTGCAGAGCAGTTCCGCGGCGTAGGTGCTATCGAAAAGCACCATGAGGAAAGATACCGTGCTCTGCTCCATAACATCGAGGCTATGGAAGTATTCAAAAAGAGCGGCGTTACTATGTGGGAGTGCAGGAACTGCGGACATATCGTAGTGGGCACGGAAGCTCCCGAGGTCTGTCCTGTTTGCTTCCACCCGCAGAGCTATTTCGAGGTAAGAAAAGAAAACTACTGATAATATCTGACATAAAAGGGGAATGAGGGTATGATCGTTTATTTTTCAGCTACAGGAAACAGTAAATATGCCGCAGAGCGTATCGCTGACGCACTTGGCGACAGGGCGGTATCCATTGAAGAGAAATGCTATGATATAACCCTGAAAGAGGACGAGTGCTTAGGCATAGTAACTCCTACTCACTGGTGGGCACTGCCCATACCTGTAAGGGCTTTCCTGAGAAATCTGAAGCTTCGCAGAAGAGGAAGCCACTATATCTTCGTGGCTTCCACCTATGGTACTACTCCCGGTTGCAGTGCGGAGGAAACTCGCCATATACTGAGAGAAAAGGGCATAAGGCTCAGTGCGGCTTACAATATCAAAATGCCCGATAACTGGACTGTTACCTTTGACCTTTCCGATCCGGAAAAGGTTGCAAAGCAGAATGAAAAGGCTGAGGTCAATATCGACAGGACTATTGCTATGATACTCCACAGAAAGAAAGGAAATTTTACACGGCTGAGAACTCCTTATGCCATATATCCGATAACGGACAAAGTGTTCGCAAAGGTGAGAAGCACGAAAAATCTTACCGTTGATGATAACTGTAACGGCTGTGGACTTTGTGCGAAGAAATGTCCCGTAAATGCTATAAAAATGCGTGACGGCAAGCCTGTCTGGGTAAGAGACAGGTGCGCACTTTGCTTCCGCTGTCTGCACCATTGTCCTCAGTTTGCCATACAGTTCTGGAAAGGTGCGACTAAAAAGCACGGGCAGTACACAAATCCAAATGTAAAGGTATGATAAAATGCATAAAAAGCAAACAATATCCGTTATCATTGCGGCAGTTATGATATCTGCGTCAGGCTGCGGCAAAAATGGACCCGATAAGAAAGTTAACCCGAGCTGTAAAATGGCGGTATATTCACATTACAGCGGCTGGGGTGAGGACGGACATTCCCTCGGTGAAGGCGAATTCGACGAGACCTTTAGCATAAAATCGGGAGATATATTCTACGAGACCAAAGACGGTCACTGGGTAACGGAGCAGCTTGACAAAAATCCATATGATGTCATTGCTGAAATAAAGTCAGTAAGTACTGACGGTATAGTATGGACTTATAACGGAAATGAGTGCAGCACAAGATTTGACAGATGTTCCGAAGTTAAGTCAATGTATACGGTATTTGACGGAATAAACTACGATTACAAGGTAACATTCTCGGACTATTCGGAAAAATAAATAAAGGAAATGTTTTTATGACAGAATCAGCAAAACAAAAATACAAAATATTCAACCGCGACATGATGAAGTGTCTGGCTATATTCATCATGTTCTGGGGACATCTTATCGGCTGGGCTGTGCAGTATAAGTACGGAGATGTCAACGCTTACTATACACTTCCCATGTGGGAGTACATAGTTATATACACTTCGCTGTTCTGTCCACCTGTAATGTTCTTCTTTATCGCAGACGGCTACAAGTACACTCACGACAGAAAAAAGTACGCGAAAAGGCTGCTGATATTCGCCTGTATAACTCAGCCCTTTGACTGGCTGTGCTGCAATAAGTTCAGCGGCTGGTGGCATACCAATGTTATATTTACATTGTTTTTCGGACTCCTTGCCATTATGGCTTGGGAGAGCAAATACAAGCTCTGGCAGAGGATACTGCTGGTGATACTCTGTGACGGTATGACAGTGCTTATAATGTCAGACTGGATCGTTTTCGGAGTGCTGTTCATATTGTTTCTGCACATCTTCCGTGAGAAACCAAAGGCAAGGTGCATAGCCTATATGATCCTTATGTGCCTGCATTTCCTGCCTAATCTGTTCAGTCTCGGCGAAGTACCAACTGACAGGCTTATCATTCAGATAGCAGTAATGATGCTCATGTTCATTCTGGCTTATCTGTGCATGACAGTATTCTATAACGGCAGAAAGGGCAAGCACCCCACACTGGCGAAATGGTTCTTCTACGGCTTCTATCCGCTCCATTACCTGATAATATGGATAGTTGCTGTCTCTATAAGTTAGCCGTTAGGCTTTAGCCATTAGTAGGGAACGCCGCCTCGGCGTTCCGTTGTAGTGGCGGATATTATCAGCCAGATAGGGGACGCCTTCTCTTGCAAGGCGACCCTAATCGGGTTCGGTACCCTCTGTCCCTACGGACATCTCCCTGCACAGCAGGGAGTCACCCTCTAAAAAACAGTCCACTGGACTGTTTTTTTATTCACCCCTTGCGATGCGCCTTCGTATTATTTCGCTGTTATCTAAAAGCTGGGAACATCGACCAAAGGCTCTGCCTCTGACCTAACCGGTACGTCCCCTCTGTCGCGTTGCGACATCTCCCCATTTTATGGGGAGTCACTCTGACAAAGGAACACAGTCCCTTTGGAATCCCGTTCATACGCTCGGCAAGTTATTGCGTAAAATGCTGATTTATTATAGCAAGCAAAAATACAATGCTCAGAAGTAAAATGAAAAGGCACTCAGTCGAGTGCCTTTTTATGCTTATTGACTTATGAGGAGCTTGCGGAGCAAAACAAGGTCGAATACATCTACTGTATAATCGTGGTTCATGTCTGCATTGTCCGCGGTTATTTCCTTTTCAGCTCCCAGGAGGAATTTTTGCAGCATTAAAAGGTCGGCAACATTCACAGAAGTGTCATTGTTTACATCGCCTTTGACCACGGTGCTGCTCAGTCCGTAAACTGCTATCTCCGCAACGTTGCACAGGTACACATCGTCATTATTGAGGGGACTTGTGGGTGCGCCTGTGGGAACTTCGTAACGTACATACCTTGCGGAAAGTTTTTCAAATTCGTCTGTATAGTTCATCTTGAAAGTTGGCTTATTTTCTATGGTATAGACCTTCTTCCAGTTGGTTCCGTCAGTGGAAACACTGAAAAATCCGCCTATCATTCGCGCTTCATAGCCGCTTCTCGGGCAGTATGCGATAGTGCCGATATTGCAGACTTTTCCAAGGTCAAGCTGAACATATCCGCCTTCCAGTCCGTCAAAATAAGTATTCATATTGCCGTCGTAAGCCTTTTCAAATGTTACGGAAGCAGTGTCCTTCCATGAGCCGCTTCCCGTACCCGTAACGGGTTCAAGTTTATCATACTTAGGACGTGTGGAGCTTTGTCCGTGAGGAACTCCGAACAGAGCTATCTCTGCGATATTTGCGCAGTACGCACTGTCCTTGTTGTACTCGTTCTTAGGTGCTCCCGTGGGGACTTCATAACGGATATAACGGGCTGTGGTATCGCCTGAAAGTGCCGTTACGTAGTGCATACCCGATGAGGGCTTGTCCTTTACAACGTATATCTCCGACCAGTTAGTACCGTCCTGAGAAGCAAGAAATCTTCCGTCAGTCATACGGTACTCATAGCCGCCTCTTGGAGCATATCCCAGAGCAGTTATGTCGTAGAGCTCACCTAAATCAGCCTGTACCCAGCCGTCGCTGACGCCGTCAAAGTAAGTAGCTGTACTGCCGTCAAATGCCTTTGTGAAGTTTGTTGAGGAGTCGCTGTTCCATGAGTCGGAACCGCTGAGCATGGACGAAGATATAGCTATCTGATCGGTAAGAGCCGCACCGCCTTTGACTCCCTCGATGATGTAAGTAGTTACTGACTGCTTTGCGAGGGTAACTTCAAGAGCATTGCCCTTGAGGTCGATAGTATTCAGCGACTTCCATGACTCGGAATTGCTTGTACGTATAGGCTGAGCCTTTGAACCTACTGTATCGAAGCCTGAGAGGTCGAAAACTATCTGCTTGTCTGATGAACCGTCATTTGTTGCAACGATGACAAGCTTGTTGTTCTCCTTGTCAAAGGCTGTGACGCAGTTGTTGCTGGATTTCAGCATTGTCATACCGGGACGGATATAGCGTGAGAACTGTCCCATAGAGTAGTATTTCTTTGTAAGGATAATATTGTTATTGTCATGATCTGCAACAGCAAGTCCCCAGTAGCCGCCCTGAGTATTTACCATGCCTTTATCCTTATTTCCGTTCATGCCCACAGAGGAGATGTGGTTATCTATGACCTGCCAGAGTATCCATGCCGAGGAATTCAGCTCGTTGAGGTCAAGGGTTATGCGGTTTGCCAGCCATAGTCCTGCACCCATTTCGCCTGCATTTGTACCTGCTGTTGAACCGCCGTCTACCTCGCTCATCCAGAGGTTGCGTCCTGCCTTTATTGCAGTTTCTTTGAGCTCTGCACGTTTGCTTCCGCCGTAGGTGTGAGTGTCGATACGTCCGATAAGTGCCTTTGTGGTATTTGACATATTGTTCCATGAAGATATCTGTGTATCAATAACTGACTCGTCATTTGCACTTATGATGATATCATTGAGACCGCGTTTATTCAGTGACTTGGAAAGCTCCTGATAGATAGTGTCCATAGACTTGCCCTGATCGAAGTGGCAGCCCTCCTGCTTGTTGCTGTATGCGCCCCAGTAGTTGGTGTAAGGCTCGTTCATAGGAGTTATGCTCTGTACGTGAATGCCCCAGTCCTTTTCGTAGTGGGCAGTTACTTCCGCAAGGTACTCCGCAAAATCCGTGTATTTGTCATCGCGGAGGTTGTTGTTATTGGAGTCCTTTGCACCTGAGCTGCATCCGCTGTTGGTCATATAATAGGGCGGAGAGTTGGAGAACATCTCCACTATCATGTCATCGCCTGCGGCTTTGATACATCTTTGCAGCACATTGCGCTGATTATAGTCGGCAGTCCAGTCGTAGGTCACATTGCCGTTATTGTATTTTGTATAGCCCGGCATATTTGAGTCTGTTCGTGTTATGTGAGTGTGAGACGGATCATCGCCGCCGCCTATATTGAAACGTGCGATGTTGAGCCCCAGTCCTTCGGGACTGAAAAATGTATCTGCTGCCTTTTGTGCCAGAGTATCCGAGTAGCCGACTCTGTTTGCCCACCAGCAGAGAGAAGTGCCCCAACCTTCAAATATACCTCCGTTTATGTCATATACGTCATATGGTGAAACACTTACGATTGTAGCAGCGGCAGCCTCCTGAGCAGGCATTACTGCTGTAACAGTCGATAGAACAGCTGCTGCGGCAGCCGTTGAGAATATCCGCTTGAATATCTTCATAAGGCTTTACCCCTTTCTAAATTCATTGTATATATTATACACAATAATCTGCATTTTGTAAACAGATATTTTTAGGGATATGGTGAAAATATGATGTAAATTGATTTAATAAAGCTTAGTCCGTCTGTCTGCTTTACATAATCGGTGATATATGTTATAATTTACATTACAAGTCTATATGTGAAGCCGTGCAGAGGCTTATTGTTTCAGTGAAAAAGAAAGGTCAAATATGAGTTCTTACGTTGAGTTTAAAAATGTCAGAAAGACTTATAAGACAGGCGAGGTAGAGATAAATGCTCTCAGCGACGTAAACTTCGAGATAAATAAAGGGGAATTCTGTGTGATAGTCGGTGCATCGGGTGCAGGAAAGACTACTATACTCAATATCCTCGGCGGTATGGACACACTTACTTCGGGAAGCGTTTTCCTTGACGGTACGGAGATATCCGCGCTGAATAAAAGGAAGCTTACGGCTTACAGACGCTATGATGTGGGATTTGTTTTCCAGTTCTACAACCTTGTGCAGAATCTTACTGCACTCGAAAACGTGGAGCTTGCCGCACAGATATGCCGCGACCCTCTTGATGCAGGGAAAGTACTTGAACAGGTGGGACTTGCCGAGCGCAAGGCTAATTTCCCTGCACAGCTTTCGGGCGGCGAGCAGCAGAGAGTGGCTATTGCCCGTGCTCTTGCAAAAAATCCCAAGCTTCTGCTGTGTGATGAGCCTACGGGAGCTCTTGACTACGAAACAGGAAAGGCTGTACTGAAGCTTTTACAGGACACCTGCCGCAAAAACGGCATGACTGTTGTTGTCATAACACATAATCAGGCACTTACTCCAATGGCTGACCGTATCATCAAGGTCAAGAACGGAACGGTATCAAGTGTTCGTTTGAACGAGAATATTATTGATATCGAAGATATAGAGTGGTGACGCTATGGGTTCGGCAGTAAGAAAGACAACTCTCCGCGAAATACGGGGAACGTTCGGAAGATTTTTTGCCATAATGGCTATCATTGCTCTCGGAGTAGGCTTCTTTACGGGCGTAAGGATAACAACTCCTGCAATGGTGGATACAGTCAACAGATTCCTCGAAGAGAAACAGCTCTATGACTATCGTCTTATCTCTTCTCTTGGGTGGCAGGAAGAGGATATCGCGGACTTTAAGAGCCGTCCCGAGGTGAGAGCGGCTGAGGGCTCGTACACTCTTGATATACTTACAGCAGGTACAAATGAATATGTTTTCAGAGCACATTCCCTCACGGAGAATATAAACGGCATAAGACTTACAGAGGGCAGAATGCCGCAGGCTCCCGATGAATGTATTATTGACAGGAACAAGGACAGATTTCCTGTTGGAACGTCTTTTACTCTTTCCGATGAAAACTCAGACAGCGTGAAAAACGCGCTTAAAAGCAGTACATTTACTGTGGTGGGAATTGCTGAGTCGTCAATGTACATCAATTTTGAAAGAGGTACGACATCGGTGGGAAACGGCGAGATAAACTTGTTTATCTTACTGCCAAAGGAAGCCTTTGACCTTGATGTGTATACCGAAGCATATATCCGCTTCGATCAGGACTATACAATATATTCCGATGAGTACGACAGCTTCATGGACGGCAGGGACAAGCAGTGGGAGAGCATAGCGCAGTCTCGTACAGACCTGCGTTATGATGATATTTATTCCGAAGCTGAGAGCAAACTCAATGACGGAAAAAATGAGCTTGAAAGCAAGCGTACGGAAGGACGCGAAAAGCTTGACTCCGCCAAAGCTGACCTCGATAATGCGAAGGCTCAGCTCGATGAACAGCTTGCACAGCTTGAACAGATAAAAGATGTTATGCCCGAGCAGTACGCTTCGGGTATGGAGCAGTATAACAGCGGTCTTGCCGAATACGAAAGCGGACTTGCGGACTACGAAAGCTCACTTGCTGACTATGAGAAGCAGATATCCGATGCTGAGGCTGATATAAAAAAGGGCGAAGCTGACCTTGAAAAGCTGAAAAAGCCCGAGATATACGTCCTTGACAGAAATACCAATATCGGCTACGCCTGCTTTGAGAACGACTCTGAGATAGTGGCGCAGGTGGCAAGGATATTCCCTGTATTCTTCATACTTGTGGCAGCTCTGGTGTGTATGACAACAATGAGCCGCATGGTTGAAGAGCAGCGTACTCAGATAGGCGTATTCAAGGCTTTAGGATACTCTGAGGGCACTATAATGGGCAAGTTCATGTTCTATTCGGGTCTTGCAGCCCTCATTGGCTGTGTACTGGGCTACGGAGCAGGAACATATCTCTTCCCGAAAATAATCTGGAAGACTTATGAGCTTATGTACATTAAACTGCCCATGCATTACCTCTTCGACAAAAAACTCGCTCTTATCGCACTGGCAGTATCGCTGATATGCTCGGTGGGCACAACATGGTTCAGCTGCCGTATGGAGCTTTCTGAAACAGCCGCAGGACTTATGCGCCCTAAAGCTCCGAAAGCAGGCAAGCGCGTGTTCCTTGAATATATTGGCTTTATCTGGAAGCGCATGAAGTTCCTGCACAAAGTCTCAATACGAAACATTTTCAGATACAAAAAGCGTTTCTTTATGATGATACTGGGCATCGGCGGCTGTACAGCCCTGCTTGTGACAGGCTTCGGCATCAAGGACTCTATCGCAGGCTTTGCCGAAATGCAGTATGGTGACATACAAGTAGCTGACGGTTCGGCATCTCTCAGAAATGTTGGAGATGAGATACCCGAAGAACTGAAAAATGTCCTTGCGGAAAACACAGCCGACTACACTATGCTGTATACGGGAACATGGGACCTTCTCTACGGGAAAAAGGTCAAGAGCGTTACAGTCAATGCTGTCGAAAGCTTTGAGGGTATGGACAAATACTTCTTATTCAAAGGCATGGACGGAAGTACACTTGTACCGCCTGCTGAGGGTGAAGCTGTAGTAAGCCACAGTATCGCTGAGCGTTACGGATTCAAGGTTGGCGACAAAATGAAGCTGCGCGATGAAAATATGCGCGAGCTCGAAGTAAAGGTAAGAGGAGTCTTTGAAAATCACGTTTACAACCTTGTGTTCATGGGCAGAGATACTATGGAACAGCAGCTTGGTGAGAAGCTCCCCGTGAACTATTCATTTTTCAATTTCAAAAGCGGTGCGGACCCGTCAAAAACCTCCGCGGCACTTTCCAAAAGCAGCAATATAACCGCTGTTATGCTGTTTGACACTCTTAAAGAAAGACTTAGCAAGATGATGAGCAGCCTTGACTATATAGTTCTTGTTGTTATTATCTGTGCGGCAGGTCTGGCATTTATCGTACTTTACAATCTCACGAATATCAACATAACCGAGCGTGTACGCGAGATAGCTACCATAAAGGTGCTGGGTTTTTTCAGGCGCGAGACTTCGTCGTATGTGCTTCGTGAAAATATCGCCCTTACCGCTATCGGTACGACAATAGGACTTGTACTTGGCGTGTTCGTTCATCGCTTCGTTATGGCGCAGATAAGGGTGGATATGGTGGATTTCAGCGTGAGGATACTGCCGAAAAGCTTTATATACAGCGTAATTCTCACATTCCTTTTCACCTTTGTCGTTGACCTGTTTATGGAGCTTAAATTGGAAAAGATCAACATGGCAGAGTCACTTAAATCTATAGAATAAATTAAGCTAAACCATGTTCAGATGCTGCTTAAACCAATAGTTGAAATTTACTCTCCCCGCAAAGAGGGGAGAGTTTTTTTGTACAACTCTAACGAATTGCAGTAAATTGAAATGACAGTATATTGACATTTTATCGTTTTTGTGCTATAATAATAATGAACTAAAAGAGTTCAGGGGATTATGGATCGCTGTTAGATTCAATTAAGGAGAAATTTAATGAATTACAAGATCAGAAGAGGCGTACTTAAAAGGTACAAGGACGAAAAAGGCGTTACTGAGATCTTCATTCCCGATAATGTAGGGATAATCGACGAAGGAGCGTTCTGCGACTGCACAAATCTTGTCAGAATTCTCGTTCCCGATACTGTTCAGGTCATTTCTGATACAGCTTTCAGTGGGTGTAAAAACCTCAGAAGTATTGAAATACCTGAAAGTACCATGCATCTCGGTTGGTATGCATTCAGGGGCTGCCAGAATCTCAGTGACCTGACTATCCATTCATCTCTGACAGAGATAGGCAAGTTCGCCTTTGCAGGCTGTGATAATCTTTATCATGTAAATGTAGTACATGGTGACAAGGTTTACAGATTTGGTCTCAAAGGTGAGCTCGATAATGAAAGATGGCAGAAGATTCGCCATAAGGTTATCAGCCTAAACAAAACACTTGCTTCATAAAATGACTTCTACAATCACCCCCGTCCGTAATAATGGGCGGGGTGTTTTTTTGAGCTGAGGCAGCGTGACGCTGCACCCTTGCTCGTCCGTGTATCATCAAAAGGGTGGTCGCTTCTCGACACGGGCAGTTTCATCGGGATTGACGGGCGAGCGGAACTCGCCCCTACAGTACGTTCATGTAATTCGCATCGTAAGGTGCGGACGACCAATGGTCGTCCTTACGATTTCTAATTCCGAATTAAATACGGATATCCCTACAAATTCTAATCACTAATCACTATGCACTAATAACTATAGACTAAAAAAGCCATAGTATCTCTCAATCAGAAATACTATGGCTTATATTTTTGTATATGGCTTATGGTTTGAATTCAAATTTCGGCATAAGCTGGAGCTTATGAAGATTTGCTTTGTGAAGTCTGTCTATCTTCTCCTTTATTGCAGGTTCGGAACTGAGGTCATCAAGTCCGCGTATATATCTGTCCAGCATAGCATATGTGAAGCCGAGATTTTCCTCGTCTGTCTTTCCGCAAAGACCGTCGATAGGCACTTTGTGTACCAGCTCATTTGGAAGTCCGAGATACTCGCCAACCTGTAATACCTCGGTAACCGTCAAGTCGGAAAGTGGAGAGAAGTCTCCTGCTGCATCGCCGAATTTAGTCGAATAGCCTACCCAGTCCTCAGACATATTGCAGGTGTTTACAACTCTGCCGTTATGGCAAGCCGCAACTGCATACAGAGTTGTCATTCTGATACGTGCAGGAGTATTGACTATAGCCTGATTTGAAGGCTCAACGTGCTTTTTCAGTTCTGCCATGAATGTGCTTACAGTATCACCGATATTGATAGTGTAACTCTTTATACCAAGAGTGTCTACCAGCAGTCGGCTGTATGCGATATCAGCCTGTTCACCCTGCGGCATGAGTACTCCGATAACTCTGTCCTTGCCGAGAGCCTTTGCACAGACAGCAGCTGCGACTGAGCTGTCCTTGCCGCCTGATATACCGATAACGGCATTAGTCTGGGGAGTAGCTGTCTTTTCAAACAGGTCGCGTACCCACTGTACTACATCATTGGTCACTTTTTCTGCATTAAAGCTGTAGCTCATTTTAATACCTCCATAATCATTCAGAAGCTTAGTTTTAGGGGCGGCAATTGCCGCCCTTTTGTGTATTAGTCAGCCATTGCCTTCTTGATAGCGTCAAGAAGCTCGTCATATGTCTCAAAAGCAGGAAGCTCAGGGTGATCCTTCTTTATCTGCTCAGTGCTTCTGAACAGGAAGCCCGCCTTGCTTGCCTCTATCATGCCGAGATCGTTGTAGCTGTCACCGCTTGCAATAGTATCATAGCCTATTGACTGAAGAGCCTTTACTGTTGTGAGCTTTGATTTCTCACAGCGCATCTTGAAGCCTGTAATCTCGCCGTTGTCAGCAACTTCAAGGCTGTTGCAGAAGATAGTTGGCCAGCCCAGCTTTTTCATAAGAGGTGCAGCAAACTGTGTGAAAGTATCGCTGATGATTATTACCTGACCAAGCTCGCGGAGAGAGTCGAGGAACTCCCTTGCGCCCGGCATAGGGTCTATTTTAGCGATAGTGTCCTGAATTTCCTTGAGTCCGAGACCGTGCTCCTTCAGAACGCCGATACGCCATTTCATAAGCTTATCGTAATCAGGCTCGTCACGGGTAGTCTTTTTCAGTTCGGGGATACCGCTTGCTTCTGCAAAAGCTATCCATATCTCTGGAACGAGAACTCCTTCAAGGTCAAGACAAGTTATATACATAATGAATTCCTCCGTTGAATTAAGATATTACTTTCTTATTATACTACGTTTCTTACTGTTTGTAAAGAATAAAACGTGCTTTTTTTCACAAGGATGTACAGAAAGAAATTTCCCCCTCAGAGTAAACTCCAAGGGGGAGAACCGGATTATAGCCTTTAGCCTTTAGGCGTTAGCTATTAGCCAATGTGTCGCCTTCGGCTAACGGCTATTTCTTCAATATATAGTAATGTTCTTCTACGAAGTCTTTAAGCATACTGCTGCCGCCTGTAGCGATGTCTGTGTAATAGGATAATACTATAGAAGCATCAACTGCATCGACTGTGCCGCTTTCGTTAACGTCCATTTTCTTTATCTCGTCTGCGGTGAGTGCATAATCGTCTGATACCTGTGATCTTGCATATGCCAAAAGGATATTTGAAGCATCAACGGCATCAATACTACAGTCGCCGTCGGTATCGCCGCGGCTTATTATATACGGTCTTGCGTCAAATCCAACTTCCTCGGAATATCTTGCGATATCGTAGCCTGTAAATCCCGGGAGAGTATCATTTACAAATACTATGAGCTGCACATTGTTTTTTACAGGCTTCGTGGTTGTAGTATAGAATATACCGCCGCTGAAAATGTCGATAGGTGTACCCCATGAAAAACGGCTGTCTGTATTCAGCTTTTTTACTATCGGAGATATCTCCTTCTTGTCGGAAAGTCCGTATATTATAAGATAGTCTGTATCTTTGTTTTTGCCGCTGTTAAGTACAGCGTCGATCTTTACATCATCGCCTAAAAACGGCTTGCCTTCGCTGTCTGTGGTAAAGAATTCGATAATGCTGTTTTTGTCGGTAAGTTCTGTCTGAGGTTCGAGAGTGAAGTCGCTGAAAACTGTTATCTGCTCGATGTTTTCGGACTTCTGAGCCTTTGCGTACTGCTCATCGGTAAGCGGACATACTATCGTAGCAGTAAAGCTTGAGCAGAATACATCGGAGTTTTTTTCTACTCCCAGTTCTTTGAGTATCTTTGCCGAGGCTTCGGCATATGCAGCCTTGATGAGTTCAAGTCTTAAATCGTAATTGCCGTGGGATCTTTCGTCGATCTCCTTTGTGTCGATATCCTTGTAGAATATCCAGTATGACTTGTCCTGCGTGTTTTCAGTCGAGACTGTGGTAGTCGTCTGCGTTACAGCGGTTTTGTCCTCCGCAACAGCATATGCAGGAGTAAATGACAATGATGTCAGACTTAATGTAAGCGCAGAGATAAACGATAATAATCTACGTTTTTTCATAGTAAGACCTCCTCTTAATAATGACGGGCAGCTGTAAAATGCTGCACATTTTAGCCTTTCACTTATTAGACGTTTGAAAATATCAGCGCTCTCACAGTTTAAAGAAATAATTATCTTTTAACGGGGGGTATAACCTTTTAACAATAGTCCGCTTGCACCATAATCGTTCCATTGTAGGGGCGGATATTATCCGCCCGTTAACAATGAAATAACTGGAAATAGAATGTTGTAGGGAACGCCGCAGCTAACAGCTGCACGTACCCTCTGTCCTATTATAGGGACGCCTTCTCTTGCAAGGCCCCCTAATCGGGTCCGTCCCCTCTGTCGCGTTGCGACATCTCCCCACCCGTGGGGAGTCACCCTCTTCCGAAAACAATTCACTGGATTGTTTTCGGAATTCACCCTTGCGATGCGCCTTCGTATTATTTCGCTGTTCTTTAAAAGCTGGGAACAGCGACCAGAGACGCCGTCTCTGGACTCCGCCAAAGGAACACAGTCCCTTTGGAATCCCGTTCATACGCTCAGCAAGTTATGTGGTGAGTCATGCAATAAATTAGCCCCGAAGGAGTTCAATGCATCGGGGCTATACGTCTATATTGGTTTATTTTGTTGTATATGGCGTTTTAATAATCAGTAAGCAAGCACGGTGTCGATTATACCCTGATAGAGATAGCCTGTCTGGCTGGCAAAATCAAATCCGAAAGCCGCAGGATTTTGCAGCTGCATAACAATTATGTATGAACCGCTTGCCTTGTATTCATCATAGTTTGAATAAGTGATCTTTTCGCCTGTGCGGTCATAAATGTTTTTAAGGCAGCCTGTTATGTACAGATAATCTCCTGCACCTGTTTCAGCAGTGCCAGTTTTAGCGTAAAACTCATAATTTTCGGGGACATAAAGTCCGAGATTGCTTGCTACTCCGCGCATACCCTCAAGAAGATTGCCGCGGCAGTTCTCTGGTATGCTTCCGAGTACTTCATATGGAGTACTTCCCTTGACAGTCTGGGTGTACGGATCGTTGGTATCCACCACCTGCTGCATGATGAACGGCTTTACCATATCGCCGAATACCGCTTCTCTGCCGAGAGCTGCAAGGTATATGGGGCAGGTGCGGACATAAGCCTGTCCGAACGCGCTTCTGCGCAGATCATCAAGGCAGTATATCTCGATATTGTTCTCGATAGGTCCGAAATCGCACTGGATAGGGTCGCAGAAATGGAATATATCGTTAAGGTCTGCAAGCACCTGTTCTGCGCCGAGTGTGTCGAATACCTTGGCGAAGAATATATTGCTTGAATTTACGAATGCAGATGTCAGAGTTCTCTCTGGAACAGGATAATATCCCGTATCGTGATCCCAGTTGACTATAGTAGCACCGCTGTCTACCCATGTGCCGTCATCGTAAAGAGTGGTTATGCCGTTTTTGTCGGCAATTACCTCTGACATTATCTTGAAGCATGAGCCGGGTGAAGCGTTCTGGAAAGCCTTGTTTGCAATAGTACCGCCCATAAGACATTCGCCGTATGACGGGTCGGCATCGAACAGCTCAGGATCATAGTTTGGATAGGATACCTCAGCCAGCAGTGAGCCGTCTGTTCTCATTACTACTATTGAGCCTGCCATGCCCATATTTGCCATATATGTTGAAAGTGCGTTCTGAACATTTGCGTCTACAGTAAGGCGTACCGACTGTCCCACGTTAGCCTTCCCGTCAACGGGTGTGGGATTATTTGTACGCAGAATATCACCGAAAACATCGTCTAAGCCTGCCGATGCCGCACTTATTAAGTTGCTGAATGAATAACCGCAGCCTTCGCCGTAAAAACGCTGATCCTGGTTTTCGTCGGCGTAAGTGCCGTATGTTATAAGGTTATAGTTAGTATCGTAGATATTACCTCTGTATACCAGTGTTGTTGTAGTAGTGGTCGTTGTTGTTTCCTCTGTTGTCGTAGCGGCTTGTGCCCCGATGTTTTCCTGCTGTGAGCTTGAATCAGAGTCGCGGTTTATCGTAACTTTTCCTACTTCCGCTGAACAGGACGGAAACGACAATACCGCCGCTGCTGCAAGCAGCGGAATAAGCCATCTTCCCCTGAAAATCATTATGATTACCGTCCTTGTATATATTAGCTTTTTCCACTTTAAATCAGTGGGAAATCTCTCTTTTTTTATTATACATTTTTTTTCTCTTTTCGTCAATACGTTTTAAAAAAGAATATAAAAAAATTCCCTTCTGCAAATACAAAAGGGAATATCTTAAAAAACGTTTTTAATTTCCTGCAACGATGTTCAGGATACCGCTGTAAAGTCCTGCGGACTGAGATGCAAATTCAAAGCCGTGAGCCTGTGGATTCTGCACCTCCATTACCAGTACATATGAACCTGTTTCGCCGTAGTTATCATAGTTGTCGTATGTCTCCGAGCCTGTGCCGTTGTTGTTCTTTGCACAGCCTGTAATATAGAGGTAATCACCTCTCCAGCCCTCGGCTGTACCTGTCTTTGCGTAGAAATTGTAGTTACCATTTGCGTATACGCCTACATCAGAGGCAACACCGCTCATACCGTTGAGGAGATTGTCACGACATTCAACAGGGATAGAAGCGATAACGTCATATGCCTTTGAGCCGTCGCCTGTCTTTGTTCTGCCGTCAGCAGGATCAACAGTTGCTTTCAGTACGAAAGGTGTTACCATATCGCCGAATACGGCTTCTCTGCCGAGAGCGGCAAGGAAGATAGGGCAGGTGAGCACCTTTGACTGACCGAATGCACTTCTGCGCAGGTCGTCGATGTCCTCTATTTCGATATTGTTGCTCAGATCGCCGAAATCGCAGTGTATATCGTATGCGTCGTCTTTGCCGAAGTGGAAAATTGTCTGGAGATCGCTGAGTACAGCTTCTTCACCGATAGTATCAAACGCTTTTGCAAAGAAGATATTGCTGGAATTTATAAATGCTGAGCTGAGAGAACGCTCCATAGGGTAGCTTGCCTTGTTTGTTTCGTGATCCCAGTTTACGATAGGGTGGTCGTTGCCGAAGTCCCATGTGCCGTCATCGTGCAGGGAGTATACACCGTGCTTGTCTGCAATTACCTCAGACATTATCTTGAAGCACGAACCAGGTTCGTAGTTGGAGAATGCCTTGTTTCCGTTTTCGCCCCATGCAAGCTCTTCATCGTATTTCTGGTCGTCAATGGTACGCGGATCGTATGACGGGTAGTTGACCTGCGCCATAATTGAGCCGTCTGTACGGAGAACTACTGCCGCGCCGACTATATTGTTGCTTTCCATGTAGCTGTATATCTGATTCTGTATATCTCCGTCAAGGGTGAGCTGTATGGATTTGCCCATATTTCCATCGGCAGGAGTTGTGAGTATATCCTCAAAGGCTGTATCATATCCGTCTGACATGGTAGTGAGGATATTTGCAAAGGATACTGCATATGCATCGGCGTAGATGCGGCGTTTGCCGTCCTCAGCCGTAGAAGCAAGGAGATTGCCCTTGCAGTCGTAGATATTGCCCTTTACGGCAGTAGCCGCAGGTGTTGACTCTGTGGCTTTTTCAGTCGCAGATGTGGTGGTTTTCGCAGAAGAAGCTTCTGTAGCCGAGGTGGTCTCGGCAGTGGTGGTGTCGCTTATATTTGCCTGTCCTACGGAAGAAGATGAACAGGAAGCAAATGAAAAGGACATTGCTATTGAAGCAGCAAGTGCTGCCATATTTCTTTTATTCATTATATCAATCCTTATTGTATTATGAGCCGTCAGTTTTTTACAGCTTACGGCTTTACTGTAAATTGAGATAGAAAAGAAAAATCTTGTAATAAAGCCATGAGCCGTTAGCCATTAGGCATTAGCCGAAAGTGTTCGCTTACGCTCACATTATTTAAATTATTCGCCGAAGGCGACACATTGGCTAAAAGCTAAGGGCAAAAGGCTAAAGGCTTGGTTTTATGATAATACTTTCCTGATCCAATCATTATTACAATTATTTATTATATCGTAAAGTACTAAGATAGTCAACAGCTTTGAAAAAATCTTTGGAAAATACTTGACTATTTCCGAATTATATGAGATAATATAAACTGTATGTGATTATTAGAGAAAGTGAGATCTGATATGAAAAAATATATTTTTACATTTCTGTTATCAATGGTACCTATTCTGGAGCTGAGAGGCGGTATTCCTCTGGGCGTTGGTATGGGAGTAAAGTGGTATCATGCAGTTATCATATGTATGATAGGAAATATGATCCCTGTGCCGTTTATTTACCTCTTTGCAAGAAAAATACTTGAATGGGGCAAGGACAAACCGGGGATCGGCAAGTTCTTTACATGGTGTCTTGAAAAGGGACACAGCGGCGGCGAAAAGCTCAATGAAAAAGCAGGAAAGGGTATATTCTGGGCACTGCTTCTCTTTGTTGGTATCCCACTTCCGGGTACAGGTGCATGGACAGGTACTCTTGCAGCAAGCTTCCTCGAAGTTGACTTCAAAAAGACAATGCTTGCTGTAACACTCGGAGTTATACTTGCAGCTATTATTATTACAATTGCAACAATTCTTGGTTTCGGTGCATTTGCAGCAGTCAAGAGTTAAAAAATATGCCGCGGCATTTTGATGAACGTCACAATGCTGCGGTTTTTTGTATTGTGATAAAGCCTGAAAGCTGAAAATGCTTTCGGGCTTTTTGTAACACTGCTGCCGCATATCTCATATTATGAAATGTGCGGAGGACCTTCGCACGGTTCTCCGCAGCAGAAAGGAGGACTAAACTATGAAACTCGATCTTTTTGACGATATGGAAGGCATGATACTCCGTGAGCGTGAAGCTTCCATGAGTTCTGTGAATATGAGAGCTGATACCAATGGGAACGGCGGTATATCACGCTTTCCGAGGAATACTCCTCTTGCTATGGCATACGTTCCATTTCAGCAGTGGGGAGAGACCTATGACGATGACAAGGCTCTGAGCAGGGGAACTCTTTTTCCTGACCTTGACCTGCCTTTTTCGGGAGGTGGCGACAAAATATGAATGAACGGAGAATACTTCTTAATAAGATCAAAAAATACGATTTTACCCTTAAAGAGCTTAATCTCTATCTCGATACTCACCCGAACTGTCAGCGCGCTCTTGCAATGTTCAGTAAGTATAAGGAGCTTCGTCAGAACGCCGTTGATGAGTACAACAGACGCTTCGGACCTTTGACTCCCGAACAGAACAACGATATGCAGCATTGGTCGTGGATAGATGATCCGTGGCCGTGGGAAAGGAGATAAACTATGTGGCAGTATGAGAAGAAACTTCAATATCCCGTAAATATAAAAACTCCAAACGCAAAGCTCGCTAAGATAATTATATCGCAGCTTGGCGGTCCTGACGGTGAGCTTAGTGCATCGCTGAGATATCTTAACCAGAGATACGCCATGCCCTATGGTGAGATCAAGGGATTACTGACTGATGTGGGAACTGAGGAGCTCGCCCACTTCGAGATGATATCGGCTATTCTTTATCAGCTTACAAAGGATCTTTCTATGGAGGAGATAAAGGCAAGCGGTTTTGACACTTATTTCGTGGATCATACTACGGGAATATACCCTGTTGCAGCTTCGGGAACTCCGTTTACGGCGGCATATTTCCAGTCAAAAGGCGATGTGATAACCGATCTTAGTGAGAACATGGCAGCTGAACAGAAAGCCCGCACCACATACGACAATATACTTCGTCTTGCAGATGATCCTGATGTCCGTGACCCTATCCGCTTTTTGCGTGAGCGTGAGATAGTTCATTACCAGCGGTTTGGTGAACCGCTTCGTTCATGCTGCAACAATACGATACAGTAAAAATCCCCTTAAACGGCAAATACTGCTCGTTTAAGGGGATATATTATTGCTGCTTAGTAATCCTTACGTGCTTTGCATACAGAGCAGACTTTATCGAAAACGCCTTTGAATTCGCCGCCGCAGTATCTGCACAGTCCGTTTTCCATGTTTTTAGGCTCCTGAGATTTGGAATACGCAGGAAATGCCCAGTAATTCTTCTGCACCTTGCTGTAGGTAACGTTAAGAAGCTTCGGACAGTTGAAAAAGGTAGCAGGATTTTTTCCGTATTTATAGGGATTGCTTCCTTTATAAAGCTCGGTATCGCCTGCAAAGGTGACCTGTTCAAGACTTGTACAATCGGCAAAAGCGTAGGGATATATAGCTTTTACGCTGTCGGGGATAAGTATTTTTTTCATTCCCGAGCAGCCTCTGAAAGCCTGATTGCCGATATATTCAAGTGTTTCGGGGATATTTATGCTGCTGAGAGCCGTGCAGTTTCTGAAAGCGTTCATGCCTATCCTTTTAAGACCTGTTGTGGGATCACCGTCAGGGTGCATACTTTCAAAGCTGACGCTTTCCAGTCCTGTACACTCCGCAAAGGCGTAGTCCTCAATAGTCTTTACTTTTGGCGGGATACTTATGAACTTCAAGCTTGTACAGCCTTCAAATATCCTCCACGGCAGGAGTTCGAGACCTTTCGGGATATTGACGGATTCAAGACTTGTGCAGCCTGCAAGAGCACCTGCTTCGATGTTTTTGACACTGTCGGGGAATTTTATGTCCTTCAGACTTACACAGCCGTTGAATGCATCTATATCAATAGTTTCAACGCCGTCTGAAATATGTATAGTATGCAGGTTTTTACAGCCTGAGAAAGCTCCTTCACCTATTATCTCGACCCCCTCGGGGATAAATACCGACTCTATGTTGTTCATGCCTTGAAAAGCTATTTCTCCGATAACTGAAATTCCGTCAGGTATTCGTATATCCTTGTTTGTATAACCATTATAGCGGATAAGAACGCTTCTCTCTACAACGAAGTCGTTGTCAGAAGTATAAGAGGTTTTTGCAATATCTGCATTATCCGCTGAATCTTCGTTATAGCTGGCTATAGCCTTTTTAACGATAAAAGCTTTATTGCAGAACGGGCAGACAGATGCGTCCTCTGTATCGTCAACAGCAAGAAATCCGCCGCATTTGTAGCATTTACCCTGTACATACATTGTTATCCGCCTTCTTTCAGTCGTGTATTTTATTTCTGAGTTTATATCATTATATCGCATTTTTATTCATAAGTCAACAAATATTTTGTTAATTAACAACAAAATATATTCCCGTGCTTATGAAATAGTTGATTACAGATTTAATTGACTTAGTATCCCACATGAAAAAACTGTGCCCTTAATTCATAAAGGCACAGTTTAATGTTATATATCAGCCTGCTTCTTGAACAAGTTCAGCTGCTTCTGTAGTGATCTCAGCTTCGTCAGCAGTTGTCTCTGTTACAGCGATATTTTCTTCGCTTATCACAGCAGTAGTTTCAGCTGCAGTTGTTACTACAGTTGTCAGTGCTGCCTCAGTTGTTATCTCAGTAACAACAGGAGCAGTAGTAACACTGCGTGTATTTTTCTTGTTCTTGTTGTTCTCAATCTCTCTGATCTTAGCGTTTACGCATCTTGCATAAGCCTTTGCGCCTTCCTCGTTAGGATGTACGGAATAATGGCTTCCGAGACCGCTCTGATCCAGATCCTCTGACTGTTTTACAAGTATTATCTTGTTTATCCATGCATTGTCGGAGTAAGCCTGATGTCCGCCGTCCTTGTCAAATTCAGCCTCAACGTCAACAAAGTGGATATTCATACCCTGTCCCTGGCATTCATTTATGATGCTGCGGATAGCTTTATTGAACTCTGAAACGTTATGATTTACGATAGTAGCTTCCTTCTCGCTGATAAGAACGCCCTTGCCGTCCTTGTCGAGGAGCTTTGGATAGCCTGCTACGATGATATTAGCCTGAGCACCTGCCTTGGACTGTATATCGGTATATACTTCCTTGATATTTGCTCTTGTGGTATCGAATGATGCCCAGAGGTCGTCAAACATTTTCTCAATCTTGAGCTTGTCATTGCCGAAATGGAGATATGTACTTCCTGTTGCACAAGTTGTGATTATATCCTCAAATTTAACATCGTTTCCGCCGACTGTCAAAGTAACATAATCAACATCTCCGCTGACCTTGTTGAAAACATCGAGCTGCTTTGGCAGATATGATGTAGTCTTCAATGTCTTGAACAAGGAGAGCCTTTTGTATGTGCTTTTTTTCTGACGTTCCTTGCTGAAATGCTTTGTCTCGGCACCTGATACTGCACCGAAATACCATTTGCACTTTGAAGAATTCTTCTCCTTTACGTTATAATTACTCAGTGTTCCTGCGATATTCGGGATCTGGAGCAGTCCGGGCCAGCTTTTTGTTGATCTGTGAGCAAGCCAGTCCTCATCGTAAACTTTTTCTTCCCATTTCTTGTTCTGTCCGTAGAATTCGGGGATACCTTCGCCAGATGAATATGAATCGCCAAGAGATACTACGATAGTTGAACCGTCTGTTCCTTTGGCAGATGCACTTACGGGCAGTACCGAATACATCATTACGGAAGCCATTGCTGTTGTTACAAACCTTTTCATCAGATCTTTTTTCATTAATTGATTACCTCCTCATACGTTAGATCATTAAGTTTTTGGCTTGTTATTTGATCCACGACCTTTAATGTGACCGCGGATTCTTTCGGTATTGTTTGATAGAATTTGTTGCCCATTTCCGTATAGCTTGTAAGTGTATCTGTCTCTGAGACGAGGACTTGTGACTCAAGATCGGATTCAAGATTGTAGGAAGCAGGATTTGCAGCGATAGTCCTGCCTACGATGAATACCGACCATACTGCACCGTCCTCGGCTATGAAATATGTCATGTACATAGGGTGCTTTTCGTCTGATTCAGCAGATGCTTCTGTTTCATCGGTATATGTTCCGTCGATGTTGTAATCATATTTCAGCGGAAATTCGGTAAAACCGCGCTCCAACATGAATTTTATGGCTTCTTTTTCACTGAAAACGGAATCATTTTCTTCAACAGCTTCAATGGAGACTATTTCTTCGGAATTGTCCTCATAATATTCCTCAACAGCTGCCTGCATATCGGGTTTGTACATAGTGTATCTCACCACTGCGGTCAACTCGTACTTTTTACCTGCAACGGTTACAGTTTCGCTGACCGATAAGTTATAGTTTTCGGTCTCAACGGCTTTTGCCTTTAGCTCTGGAGCTAAAGATCCTGCTGCTGTTATGCAGACCAGTATCATAATGCCTTTGTGTTTGCCTTTGGTCACGAGCAGGACAACTGCACCGCTGACTGCAAGGAGAAGTATGCCCACTATGATTATCTCAGCCATAGAAACAGCGTTTTTATTACCTTTGGTGCTGTTTTCTTTATCACTGTTCAAAGCGGCATTTTCCGGATTTTTTAATTCCTGCACCTCGTTTTTTTCGGTAACGACAGCTTTTTCCTCTTTTTTGTCTGCTGGCTTGGCTTCCTTTTTATCGGGAATTAGTTCGATATCATAGCTTACAGAGTCTCCCGACATCAGGTAAGTAGTTCTGCGTACAGCCTTGCTTTCGTCCGAAAGGTGAAATTTATCTGGAACTGCGCCTTCAAGCGTAACATCTGTTATATCATTGCCGCTGTTGTTTTCAAGGGTAATACTTGCGACTATTTTATCATCTTCGTCATAGTCTGTTTTGTCAGCAGATATGACAAGTTTTATGCCGTCCTGAGTTTTTTCGGCTGCGTATGTTTTTAAGCCTGAGATGTTGAACATTACGGCTGAAATAAGCAAAATAAACGATATTTTTTTTAACTTCAATATATCTCATCCTTTGCTAAAATGTTTAAAGCAAACAAAATTTTTACTGATTTACCAAAAATTATGCTATCATTATATCATAATTATATACCATTGTCAAGGTTTGATATAATGTTAAGAAAATAGACATTTTTATTTTTAAATCAGCAAAAATAGCCGAAAATCAGCGAGGTATGAGCCGAAAAAATCTGTAATTCGGAATTGTTTTAATATAAATAGCTTGAAAAGAAAACCAAAATGTGATATAATAAGTAAAAAGTGATATTATTTATCGGAAAAGGAGATGTGGATATGGAATACCTGAAAGGCATTGACAGCTTTAACGGATTAGTAAGTATATATTCATTTGATATTTTGTCTGACGGCAGTTTCAGCGAGCTCCGCATCATGCAGGTAAATCAACGGAATGCGAAGGTGCTTGCGAGTAATCCGAGTGCACCTGAGTTTTATCCAGGAATTCCGTGGCGTACTTATTATTCAGAGATTAATCATGAAGAGTTCTGTTATAAATGCGGCAGTGAAAATATTCCCCTCTATTCCTACGTAAATGCTCACGGATTCTGGATTAAAGGATTTTATCTTCCTATCTCACCGCCTGATGGAGCAGAAGGCGAAAGTTACGATGAAGAAAAAAGAACAGTATATCTGATGTATATAATGAACCGCTCAAAGGAGATAGATCCTACCGCAATGTCAAAAAGTTCGTCGGATGTTTCTGAAGCAGTTATAAGTATAAGTCTAAAACTCCATGAGACGCAGGATTTCATAAAATCAGTTGCGGATACTATGGGTGAGCTGAGAAAGCTTTGCGGTTCGAGACTATGTTCCATATATATGGTCGATAACAGTGATCATAAATGCACATTCATAAACGAGGGAGGCTTAAACAATCAGATACTTGAAAAAATAGCAAAAGATATGAATCGTACTCCTTATGAGGTAGCTCTTGCATGGAAAGACGATCTTGGCGGCAGCGATTGTCTGATGCTGGATGATCTGAGTGTTATCAGAGAACGTGATCCGGTATGGTATGAATCTCTAATTTTAAGCAATATAAGCAGTATTATTCTGTATGCTATCCGTTTTAATTTCAATATTGTCGGGTTTATATGGGCGGCTGACTTCGATATAGATAGGCTTTTTCAGATAAAGGAGATACTCGGTCTTACATCTGTATTGTTCGGTGCGGTCATAGCCAATTATCAGCTTATATCAAAGCTTGAAGAAAAGAGTACAATTGACGGGTTAACTCAGGTCTATAATAGAAATACCATGAATAATCGTGTTGATAAATACGTTTCGGGTGCTGAAAATTTGCCTGAGACAATGGGTGTGGTCTTTGCCGATCTCAACGGCTTGAAGATCATAAACGACACCGAGGGACATATTGCAGGTGACAAAGTACTGAGCAAGGCGGCAGCACTGTTAAAGATCGCATACAGTGACTATGATGTATACCGTGCAGGCGGTGATGAGTTCATAGTTCTGTGTTCGGATATAACGCAGGAAAAACTGGATCAGTGTACTGCACAGCTTCGCGCTTTTGCAAACAGTACCTCAGATGTGAGCTTTGCAGTAGGTACGGTTTTCTGTACGGGAAAATATGATATCCGCAAAGCTATGCACGAAGCAGATGAGATAATGTATATTGATAAGAAGGAGTATTACCGCAAACACCCCGACAAGGACAGAAGAAGGCATTATCTGTAAGTTGAAAGCCCTTAGCTATGAGCCGTTAGCCCTTAGCAAATGTGTCGCCTTCGGCTAATGGCTCATGGCTAAAGGCTAATTATCTGTATACAAAAAGAGATCAGGTCGTTATGAGCCTGATCTCTTTTTTGTGGTTGAATAGGAGTTGTAGTTGTCAGTTATAAAATGGAAAGGTATCATCTGCTGAGTGAGCCAACAGATATAAGCGACTGTACCGCATCGAATATTTTATGTGCGATGTAGGGATTGTTCATGGTATAGAGGTGTATACCGTCAACGCCCTCAGCAATAATCTCGGTTATCTGGTCGATAGCATAGGCAATGCCTGCATCGCGGAGAGCTGTTTCATTGTGTTCGTACTTTTCAAGTACACGGACGAATTTCTTTGGCAGTTCGACACCGCAGAGCTTCACCATGCGCTCTATCTGACGCTTGTTAGTAACAGGCATTATACCTGCCTCGATAGGAGCGTTTATACCTGCAATACAAGCCTTTTCACGGAAATCAAAGAAGCTGTGATTGTCAAGGAAGAGCTGTGAGATAAGGTGGTCAGCACCGCAGTCTACCTTGTATCTTAGCCATTTAAGGTCGTCAACCGCGCCTGTGCTTTCGGGGTGTACCTCTGGGTAGCAGGCTGCGATGATGTTGAAGTCATAGTTTTCTTTGATGAACTTTATAAGGTCGCTTGCGTGTTCAAAATCCCCTGCAGGAGCAGCATCGTCTGATCTGTCGCCGCGGAGAGCGAGGATATTCTCGATACCATTTTCCTGCATATTGTCAAGTATCTCTACAGCCTGTTCCTTTTTAAGGTTTATGCATGGCAGATGAGCAACGCTTTCCACACCGTATCTGTTCTGTATATCAGATGCAATCTGTATGGTCTTGCAGCCGTTTTTGCCGCCGCCTGCGCCGTATGTGACACTGATGAAATCAGGCTCTATATCGGAAAGCTCTTCGAGAGTCTGATATATCACACTTTCATCTGCATCAGGCTTTGGCGGAAATACTTCCAGTGAAAAAACGGTCTTTTGTTCAAATAATTCAGCAGTTTTCATTTCTTGCCTCTTTCGCAGCATTAACGAGATTTTTAAGGCTCGGAACTGTTTCCTCGTTTCCTCTTGTTTTGAGTCCGCAGTCAGGGTTCACCCAGAGCTTTTCAGCAGGGATACGTTCCTTCATTTTGCCTATAGCAGCCTTTATCTCTTCCTTTGACGGTACACGAGGAGAATGGATATCATAAACTCCCGGACCTACCTCTGTACGGAAATTGTTTTCTTTGAGAACATCAAGTATAGTGAGATCTGAACGTGAAGCTTCAAATGTGATGACATCTGCGTCCATATCGTCGATCTCTTTGATGATATCAGCGAATTCGCTGTAGCACATATGCGTATGTATCTGTGTTTCAGGCTTTACACCGCTGTGAACGTATCTGAATGCAGGGATAGCCCAGTCAAGGTAATCCTCATGCCAGTCAGACTTGCGGAGTGGGAGCTTTTCACGGAGAGCAGCTTCGTCTACCTGTATTATGCTTATGCCGTTTGCTTCAAGGTCAAGTACCTCTTCACGGATAGCAAGTGCGATCTGCAATGCGCTTTCCTTGAGGGAGATGTCCTCACGAGGGAAGGACCAGTTGAGTATAGTAACAGGACCTGTGAGCATACCCTTCATAGGCTTGTCGGTAAGGCTCTGAGCGTAAACAGACCATCTTACAGTCATAGGCTTTGCTCTTGAGATGTCGCCCCATACTACAGGCGGCTTTACGCAGCGTGTACCGTAGGACTGTACCCATGCCTTTTCAGTGAAGATATAGCCTTCAAGGCACTCGCCGAAATACTCTACCATGTCGTTTCTCTCGAATTCGCCGTGAACGAGAACATCAAGTCCAATTTCTTCCTGAAGTGCAACACACTCAGCGATCTTCTTTTCGATGAAGAATTCGTATTCACTGTCTGAGATATCTCCCTTGCGGTGAGCGTTACGTGTGGATTTTACCTCTGAAGTCTGCGGGAAAGAACCGATAGTTGTAGTAGGGAAGAGGGGAAGAGCAAATCTTTCCTTCTGTATCTTCTCACGTTCTGCAAATTCGGGAAGTCTGATGAAGTCCTTTTCACATAATTCGGCAACTTTCTTTCTTACAGCATCGTTCCTGCCTGATCTCGGTTCGCTGTGAAGTGCGGAATTATTGCGGTATTCAGCTGTTTCAGCAGGAGAGTCGGAAGTAATTATCTTCTTTATCTCTGCAAGCTCTGTGAGCTTTTCCTCAGCGTATGCAAAATGCTTTTTGTAGCTTTCAGCCAGCTTTGTCTCGTTTGCAAGTGTGCAAGGAACGTGAAGAAGTGAGCATGAAGTGTTGAGAACGATATCATCTGTATGCTTTTTCAGCTCATCAATTATGAGAAGTGTTGACGCATAGTTATTGCGCCAGATATTCTTGCCGTTGACAACGCCTGCAAAGAGAGTCTTGCCCTTTGGGAAGCTGTTACTCTTAACAAGCTCAAGTGACTTTTTGCCCTCGATAAAGTCAAGACCGATACCGTCAAAGTCAAGGCTGCAAAGTGAATTATAACAGTCGCGTACGTCGCCGAAATAGGTCTGAGCTATTACCTTGACTGAGCCTTTATTTGGAAGTATCTTATTATAAAGCTCGTTGAAAAGCTTTATATCGTCAGCTGTCATGTCTTTTACAAGTGAAGGCTCATCGAACTGTACCCATTTTGCACCAAGCTCGCCGAATTTAGCAAGAAGTGCCGAATATGCATCAGCTGTCTGCGAAATGAAGTCAGCAGCTGTTTTTGTGCCCTTGTATCTTGCAAGCTTTAAGAATGTATAAGCACCGATGATAACAGGCTTTGTCTTTACACCGTTATCCTGTGCTTCACTGAACAGGTCGAATGGCTTTGTGCCGACAAGCTTTATTTCAGTGGCATCATCTATCTCAGGCACCATGTAATGATAATTGGTATTGTACCACTTCTTCATTGCAAATGCCTTTACATCGCCCTTTTCACCCTGATATCCTCTTGCAGCTGCGAAATATGTATCAAGCTTTGAAAGTCCGAGAGAAGTGTATCTTTCAGGTACTGCGTTCAGCAGGAAGGCTGTGTCGAGTATTCCGTCATAGAATGAGAAGTCGTTTGACGGTATAATGTCGATGCCGTTATTTTTCTGTAGGTTAAGATTGTATAAACGTATTGCTTTTGCTGCTTCTTCAAGTTCTGAAACTGTTATCTCTCCGCGGAAGTATTTCTCGCTTGCGAATTTGAGTTCGCGGAGATTTCCTATTCTTGGGTATCCTATTATTGTTGTTTTCATTTCCTATTCCTCCGATATGTTTTGGTATGAGTATATTATATCATATCTGTCGGAAATGTGTTAATATCAAAAAGAAATGCTGTGCCATAGCTAAAAGCTATATCAGACAGAATAGTTTGCGATATATTCTTTCAGATGCTCGAGATATCGGTGAGTAAGCTCGTTCATAGGTCTGTCGGTGGTGATTATATAGCCTATCTCCATTGTTTCATCGCTTTCGAGAGGTATGGAAACGATGTTGCTGCCGTTGAGGTCAGAGCTGAGGATACCCGATGAAATTGTGTAGCCGTCCAGACCGATAAGCAGATTGAAAAGGGTGGCTCTGTCCGAAACTATTATATTTTTCGGGCTTTCAGCTGTTATATGCAGCTCCTCGGCGAAATAGAATGAGTTTTTCACGCCCTGATCGTATGTCAGGCGCGGAAAGCTTTTAAGGTCGTCGAGAGTAACTGTTTTTCTGCCCACAAGGGGATTGCTCCTGCTGACAAAAACGTGTGGCTTTGCAGTAAAGAGCTTCTCGAACTTTAATTCTTCATTTTGCAGGATATGGCGGATAACTTCACGATTGAACTTGCTGAGGAAAAGTACGCCGATATCGCTTCTGTGAGTCCTTACGTCCTCGATTATCTCGGCAGTTTTCAGCTCACGGAGAGTGAACTCGTACTTATCCCGTCCGTATTCGCGGACAAGCTCGACAAAGGCATTTACCACAAAAGCGTAATGCTGCGATGATACCGCAAATGCTCTGTTTGGCGGCGGAGCTGCTTTGTATTCGCTTTCGAGGAGCTCTGCCTGCTCGACTATCTGACGCGCATAGGACAGGAATTTAGTACCCTCCTCGGAAAGATATACACCTCTGTTGCTGCGGTTGAATATGGTTATGCCCATTTCCTTTTCAAGCTCCGCAACGGATTTTGAAAGGCTGGGCTGCGCGATAAACAGGCGTTCAGCCGCCATAGTGATAGAGCCTGTCTCCGCTATCATTATTATGTATTTAAGTTGCTGTAAGGTCATAGGTTACCTCCTTATTATGCACTATTATAACACGTATCTCTAAATAATACAACTTTATGATATAAAAAATGCAAATATTGTGCTAAAAAAAATAAATAAACATATTTTCCCCCTTTTTTACATTTTATCTATTGCTTTTTTTGCGATTATAGTATATAATAAAATTAATTAAAGGCAAAAATTATGTTTTTGACAAAAAACGGAAATGGAGGGGTGTTATGGATTCAGAGCGCGAATTACGCTTTTACAAATTGTATGAGCAGCTTGCATCATTGACTCAGATCTCAAATGATAAGCCTGATATTACGCGTATAGAAAAAATACTGAATGAAATAGCAGCAATGTTCCGTCTATCCAAGGGGGTAACTAATTTTTATCGCGGCCCTGTTGAAGAAATGCGCGGCGATGGTGAAACTATGATAAGCTATGACACGGGCGAAGAAGGAGTTCCTGTACACACAGTGCGCTGTGTCAATAAGCTTATGTCCATAACTACTATGACAGCATATATGACAGACAAGGTAGAGCCACTGACAGAAGAGGAAATGTTCAAGGTTGACCTTACTATGCGGACTGTTGCTATATATGTATGCCGCAACCGCTTGCAGGTCATGGCAGAACAGCTTGCATTTTATGATGACATGGGCTTTAAAAATATCAGGACATTTTTCAGATATCTCACATGGAACGGACATCAGGGTGACTTTAACGGTAAAGCAGCCGTAAACTATAATCTGAGGCATTTTGCTGTTGTAAACGAAAACTATGGCAGAGCAGGCGGAGATACGGCACTTTTCAATCATTATAAGTTTGTGGAGAAAATAGTCGGAGACGGCGGTATTGTCGCAAGGCTTGGCGGTGACGCATTTGTATGTATCTGCGATCAGAACGACCTGCCAGATCTTCTTGATTATCTTAACGAGTCTATAGTTGTTGTTGACAAAGAAGGCAGAACTGTACGTCTCTCATGCTGTGTAGGCGTGTTCTGCATACCTGACGGATATACAGTAAGTGTGCCTAATGATATTATGGGCAAGATAATGCACGCTTATCAGGTGGCAAGAAACAGCGGACAGGGCAATATCGTATTCTTCTCGGATATGCTTATGTCGGACAAGGAAAGGTCAAGACGTATCCAGAGCATATTCCCGGAGGCACTGTTGAATAACGAGTTCGTTGTATTCTATCAGCCCAAGATAAATATTGATACGGGAGAGATATGCGGTGCAGAGGCACTTTGCCGCTGGTTCCATGACGGAAAAATAGTGCCGCCTATGGAATTTATCCCTGTTCTTGAAGAGACCAACGAGATATGCAAGCTGGATTATTATATGCTTGACAAGGTGTGCGGTCATATACGCAAATGGCTCGATGAGGGAAGAAAGGCTGTACGTGTTTCTGTTAACCTTTCACGCCGTCATATGATAAATCCCGAGCTTCTCAAGGAATTGATCAAGATAATCGACCGTCATAATGTACCTCATGAATACATAGAGATAGAGCTTACCGAAACGACTACCGACGTGGAATTTAAGGATCTGAAGCGTGTTGTTGTAGGATTACAGGAGCAGAATATATGCACTTCTGTTGATGATTTCGGTATGGGATACTCTTCACTTAATCTTATCAGAGTCGTTCCGTGGAACGTTATCAAGGTTGATAAGATATTCCTCCCACTGGATGGAGAGTCGCAGGACAGCACAAGAAGTGTCATGTTCAAGTACGTTGTAGCTATGGCAAATGAGCTTGGACTTGAATGTATCGTTGAAGGTGTTGAAACTCCTGCACAGCTTGAATTGCTAAGGCAGAACGGCTGCCACATGGCTCAGGGATATCTGTTTGACAAGCCGCTCCCACAGTTAGAATTCGAGAAAAGACTCGATATGGGCAAGTATACTGTATAAGCGTACTTAATAATGATGTAATGGTACTTTCCTCAGCTCACACGGTCGTGTGAGCTTATGGAAAGTATTTTTTTATTTAATATGAAAATAATTGTTGATTTGAGCAAAAAAAGTTGACTGAATAAAATATATGTGTTATAATATTAAGGTTGATTTATCCGGTATATATTGTTATTGGATTGTCAAAAAATATGATATAAGGAGAAGAAAATGGAAGAACTAAAAGCACAAAACCTCGTAAAGACCTTTATGATCTCCGAGAAACAGCGGAAAACACTTGGTATAAGCGAGAGAAAAAAAGTAGCAGTAGACGGAATAAGTTTTACAGCAAGATCAGGAGAAGTGTTTGGCCTTATCGGACCAAACGGCGCAGGCAAGACAACTACCATGCGTATGCTTGCAACTCTTATCAAGCCTGACAGCGGCGACGCACTTTATAACGATATCAGTGCAGTAAAGACTCCTGAAAAGGTCCGTTCTGAGCTTGCATTTCTTACTACGGACTTAAAGCCTGATATGAAATCAACACCAAATCTAATGTACGATTTCTTTGCAGAGCTTTATCATGTTCCGAAGGATAAGGCTGAAAAGCGTAAAAAAGAGCTTTTTGAAGAGTTCG
>JAEEGJ010002208.1_pt1 | contig 121759 bp, 86 predicted proteins | sample 8958761 | NCBI WGS metagenome assembly JAEEGJ01 (sample SAMN16246546, study PRJNA631951) | gut metagenome | biome: gut microbiome; feature: rumen; material: RS-attached | host: Bos | place: Iran: Karaj | collected 2018-10
TGTTGTTTCGCCTCTGAATTTTTCGTACCTTTGCAATGTCGGAAGTGAGACGGAAGGGAGCTGCCAGGCGAGGCAGAATTTGCGTTCAGGCCTGCGAAAATTTACGCCCTGCCCAGGCAGTAAAAACGGATGCCCCACAGAGGACAAACGGAGCGAGCGAGCTCCGAATAAAAAATTAACAAATTTATTTACATTATCTAAAAAAAAGAGGCCCCCTACTCGATGGCGAGCGGGAACCTCTATGTCAAGACAAGAAGTTATTACTTCATATCAGCTTCAGCGGCCTTCGTCTTGGGATCGTCGGCACCATAGCGGCCATAGTAGGCCTGATAGCGGTTGTAGCCCCAGTTGGCCTGAGCCTTCGTAGGATCGAGCTCCTTAGCCTTGTCGAAGGCAGCAATGGCCTCGTCGTAGGTCTTCTGAGCGGTGGGCTGGTCGGTAGCATTGGCAGCGAGCACGCTGAGGCAGGCTCCGAGATAGGTCCACACTACAGGATTGTCGGGCTTGGCCTGTGAAGCCTTGCGGAGCCACTTGGCACCTTCCTCGGCATTGTTGTCGTTGACAGCCATCAGACCCTTGTTGGCCAGTGCGGTGAACGAGTTGGGGAACTTAGCCAAATGGTTGTCGAGCAGTGCGGTCTGAGCAGCCTTGTCCTTCATACCCTCGTACATGGCGTTCAGGCCATCGAGGATGACATCGTTCTCAGGCTCAGCCTCGTACATCTGCTTCAGCTGGTTGACATAGCCCAGCGAGTCCTCGCGGGTCTTGAGGTTCGAACGCATGGCATAGAGCTGGAAGTTGATAGCGTCCTGCTTCTGCTGGGGATCGCGCTTAGCCACCTCAAAGTACTTGTTGGCCTTGTCGAGCTGTCCGGCCTGATAGGCATAGCGGCCAGCGAAGAAGGCTACCTGTCCGATGTAGTCTTTCTCGGCATTGTGGTCCTGAGCAGCGAAGAAGGGGTCTTCGCCAGCATCGACAAACGTGCCCCAATACTTCAGTACACCAGCATCGTTGCCCTTCTGAGCCTCGGTCTGGCCGATGTTGACCAGGTTGGGACGCACTGCCCACACGCGGGCGGCATTCTTCTCGGCATAACGGGGCTTCACCTTGCCCTTGGCATTGGGCAGCTGGTCGTATTTGTTACACTCGATAGCGTTCTCGATAGCAAAGCAGAGGTTGTCGGCCAGTCCAAGGGTGTCGTAGTCCTTGGCCTTGCCTCCCATCTGGGCTGCCAGCTGGTTCTCGGCAATGGTACCGGTCTCGTTGGTCACCTTGTTCATGGCAAGGTCTACCAGGTGGTTGTAGGCTTCAGCCTTCTCGGCATTGTCGGCCAACTGAGCCAGGTTCTGCTTGAGCAGCTCGGCTGCCTCGGCATAGTTTTTCGATTTCTTGATTGCCTTGAGGGCATCGCTGTCACCGGCAAAGGCCGTAGCAGTTGCTGCGAACATCATTGCCATCATCATTAACTTTTTCATAAGCCTGAATGATTTGATTTAACAATTTTACTATTTACAAGTTATTTAAGAATTTAGTTATTCTCTTCTTCCGGAGTTTCGATTTGCGGGGTATCGATAGCTTCGTCCTGAAGCTCCTCATCGACAATCTCGGCCTCCTCGACATCCTCTTCCTGACTGGACATCACCTTGCAGACGCTGGCGATAGTGTCGTTCTTCTTTGTCAGGTTGATGAGGCGGACGCCCTGGGTGGCACGTCCTGCCACACGCACGTCGGCACACTTCAGGCGGATGAGTATGCCCGACTTGTTGATAATCATGAGGTCGTTCTCGTCGGTGACAACCTTGATGGCAACCAGTCGACCAGTCTTTTCGGTGATATTAAGCGTCTTGACGCCCTTGGCACCGCGAGCGGTCTTGCGATAGTCTTCCACCTCTGAGCGCTTGCCGTAGCCATTCTCTGAGACAACCATGATGGTCTCGGTCTGCGGATCATTGACGCACACCATACCAACCACCTCGTCATCGCCTCCGTCGAGGCGCATACCGATGACACCCGTAGACACACGACCCATAGAGCGGATGTCGTTCTCGTCGAAGCGCACGGCACGACCGTTTCGGTTGGCCAGCAGCAGCTCGTTGTGGCCGTTGGTGAGACGGACACCTACCACCTCGTCGCCATCATTGATATTGATGGCACGTACACCAGCGGCACGCACGTTCTTATACTGGTCGAGACGGGTCTTCTTGATGATACCCTGCTTGGTGGCAAAGACCACGTAGTGCGACTGCAGGAACTCCTCGTCGTTGAAGTTCTTGATGCGCAGCACGGCATTGACAGCATCGTCGGGCTCGATGTTGAGCATGTTCTGGATGGCACGACCCTTCGAGTTCTTATCGCCCTCAGGAATCTCGTAGCACTTCTGCCAATAGCAACGTCCCTTCTGGGTGAAGAAGAGCAGCGTGTTGTGCATGGTGGCAGGATAGATATACTCGGTGAAGTCGTTGTCGCGGTGACGGGCAGCCTTGGCACCAACGCCTCCCCTGCCCTGCTCATGGAACTCGTCGAGCTTGGTGCGCTTGACATAGCCCATGTGCGAGATGGTGATGACCACAGGATCATCGGGATAGAAATCCTCGGCATTGAACTCATGGTCGAAGGGGATGATCTCCGTACGGCGCTCGTCGCCATACTTCTCCTTTACCTCCTGCAGCTCCTGCTTCATTACCTCCTTACAACGCTCTGGGTTGTTGAGGATTTCCTCTAAGTCGGCAATGAGCTTCATCAGGTCGTCATACTCCTGGTGGAGCTGGTCGACACGCAGTCCAGTGAGCTGTGACAGGCGCATGTCGACGATAGCCTTCGACTGGAGTTCGTCGAGATTGAAGCGTGCCTCCAAGTTGCGCTGGGCATCGCTGGGAGTCTTGCTATTACGGATGATATGCACCACCTCGTCGATGTTGTTGACGGCAATAATCAAGCCTTCGAGGATGTGGGCACGCTCCTGAGCCTTGCGCAGGTCGTACTTGGTACGGCGGATGGTGACGTCGTGACGATGCTCAACGAAGTACTTGACGCACTCCTTCAGCGTGAGCAGGCGGGGACGACCCTTCACCAGCGCGATATTGTTGACAGAGAACGAGCTCTGCAGGGCTGTCATCTTGAACAGCTTGTTGAGCAGCACGTTGGCATTGGCATCGCGTTTGCAATCGACGACGATACGCATACCTTGACGGCCCGACTCGTCGTTGACATTGGCCACACCTTCAATCTTATGCTCGTTGGCCAAGTCGGCGATGTACTTCACCAGATCGGCTTTGTTGACACCATAGGGAATCTCGGTGACCACAATCTTGTCGTGGGTCTCGGTAGACTCAATCTCGGCCTTTGCGCGCATCACGATGCGGCCACGACCTGTCTCGTAGGCATCGCGAACCCCCTGCAGACCATAGATATAGGCTCCTGTTGGGAAGTCGGGACCAGGGATATACCGCATCAAGCCCTCCGTATCGATATCGGGATTGTCGATATAGGCACAGCAGCCGTCGATGACCTCACCCAGATTGTGGGTAGGCATATTGGTGGCCATACCTACGGCAATACCATTGCCGCCATTCACCAGCAGGTTAGGTATCTTGGTGGGCATCACCGAAGGCTCAACCAGCGAGTCGTCGAAGTTGTTCACCATATCGACAGTCTCCTTCTCCAGGTCGTCCATGATATGCTCACCCATCTTCGAGAGACGGCACTCGGTGTATCGCATAGCGGCTGGAGAGTCGCCGTCGACACTACCGAAGTTACCCTGTCCGTCGACCAGTGTATAGCGCATATTCCACTCCTGGGCCATACGCACCAGCGCACCATAGACTGACGAGTCGCCATGAGGGTGATACTTACCAAGCACCTCACCGACCACGCGGGCACACTTCTTATAGGGCTGGGTACTGACATTGTTGATGCCCATCATACCGTAGAGGATGCGGCGGTGTACGGGCTTGAAGCCATCACGCACATCAGGTAAGGCACGAGCCACAATGACGGACATCGAATAGTCGATGTAGGAGGACTTCATCTCCTCCTCAATGTTGATTTTTACAATTCTGTCGTTGTCAAATGTTTGATCCATCTATTTTATTTGCTATTTACGAATTTACTATTTACTATTTTGCATTTTTCGCATCATTTCGCGTTTAAGGCACTTTTCAAGCCCGTCAGCGCATTTTTAACTGTTTCTAAAACCGTACAAAGGTAGGTATTTTTCGCGAAACCACGAAAGATTTTAAGCAATATTAAAGATTAAACGCTAAAGGAGTCGCGATCTTTGAGCACCCTGAACTTGCCGCGACGACGCCGTAGCTCCCCCATATCGAGGTCGACGGTGAGCGCCTGCACCTCGTTGGGACGGCACTGCCCCAACGTCTTGCCATAGCAGTCGATGACGCACGAACAGCCCCGATAGTGGCTATAAGGGTCGTTGCCCACACGGTTGACACCAATGAGAAAGCATTGATTCTCGACAGCTCTGGCACGAGTGAGCACCTGCCACGCTGCCTGACGGTTCTCAGGCCAGTTGGCTACCACGATGATGACATCATAGGGAAGCCTGTCACTATAACGGGCCCACACGGGGAAACGCAGGTCATAGCAGGTGAGCAGCAGAAAGCGCACACCCTCATACTCGAAGCAGCACTGGTCGTCACCAGGAGTATAGTAGCGGTCCTCATGACCATAGGTGAAGAGATGATGCTTATCGTAGTAGTGGATGCTTTCCGTACGGGCATCGATGAAATAGTGGCGATTGCGATAATGTCCATCGGCATCTATCACAGGCACACTGCCACAGATCGCACAGGGAAAAGGAGAACGGGCAGCGGTCATCATCCAGTCGCGCCCGATATTGGTGTCTTCAGGCTGGGCAATACCTACAGGGTCGGTGACAAAACCCGTGCTCCACATCTCGGGCAACACGTATAGGTCGCTCTCTGGATGCTCGGAGAACAACTGCTGAGCGGCTCGGACATTAGCCTCTGGATTGGCCCAGACGATATCGGTTTGTAGCAGGGTTACTCTCAATATTCCAGCATTTGAGTGGTCAACTGACCGTTGAAGGACACCGTGTGTCCGACCATATAGCACGAGGCATCGTCGGGCACACAGACGGAGGTGCGCACATGAAATCCAGCATCGTCAACCTTCTCGTATTCCATATTGTTAAGAATGGCCTGCGAGAGTATCTGGGCTGGCACACGCTTCTCGTAGAGCGACTTGCGGAAATCGCGGGAGAAGAGCTGCCGTTCTCCCTGAAAGATGCTCAGATGGATGATGTTGTCGTAGTAGACATTCTCCACGCTGATACCATCCTCATTGACCACCTGACGCGACACCTTGTACCGCGTGGGATTGATGGCAATATAGAGATGGTAGCGCTGACCATTGTGGAAAACGACCGTATCGCGCTTCTGCACCTCAGTAAGTGTAAGTATCTTGGGTTTCGATTGCTCAAACTCTTCTGACAACTGCTCGTCGTCACTCTTCCTCAACTTGGTGAACTCGCCTGTCTGCGACTTGATCCATAGCAGATGCTCTGTCTGTTTTTCAATATGATAGCGACCTTCGGAGCCGATATAGAGCGTATCGTCAACCACGCGGAAATAGGCAGGCATGGAGGTGGAATCAGAATAGTAGACGCTATCGCCACGCATCTGGAAGACGGCATTCTCGGAGTCATCGTCAATCCACACACCTTGCATCAGGCGCTTAGCCTCACGACTCTCATCCCGTTCGGAAGCGGGCTTTCCCCCCGTGCAGGCCAGCAGCATCAGCACGACAGCATATAATATATAATGTATTACATTATTCATATAGAGAACGTATAAATATCAATATGTGATGCAAAGTTACGAAAAAAAGTGAGATATGCAAAGAGAAGAAACAAAAAAAATAATTTTTCTTGCACGGTTACAAAAAAAGTATTATCTTTGCAACGTGATTCAACTCGGAAGACATATCGAGATACTGCTGTTGGACAATGACTGCGTCATCGTTCCAGACTTTGGTGGCTTCGTAGCACACCAAATCAGCGCCCGCTATGACGAGAACGACCACATGTGGTTGCCGCCAACGCGTACGCTGGGTTTTAATGCACAGTTGCGTATCAACGACTCACTGTTGGTACAGTCGTATGTCACCGCCTACGACCTCAGCTATCCTGAAGCCTTGCGCCGTATAGAAGGCGAGGTGAGCGAGTTAAAGCGCGTGCTGGAGGAGGAAGGCAGCTTCCTGTTAGAAAATATCGGCACACTGACCATCAATAGCGAGGGTAACTACCAGTTTATTCCTCTCGAGGCCGGCATCCTGTCACCTGAATACTACGGACTGGGCGGCTGCCAATTTATCACTTTAAGCGAGCGCAGAGTCGCAGGGGCTTCGAATATCGCCAATCAGGCGGCGGCAAGCCCCCAGACGGCAGAGGTGCAGCACGAGGAGCTACACGAGGAACGACAAGAGGAGCAACAGGCCGACAAGCCCATGCTGCTCGACTTCACTGATGAGCAGGAGGCACACGAGGATCATGCCATTCGCATCAAGATGTCGTGGATACGCAATACGGTAGCCATCGCAGCAGCCGTCATCGCATTCTTCATGATGTCGACACCTATTGCTAACAGCAATCTCGGCACCCGCACGATGAGTCACCTGAAGAGCAACCTGCTCTACAAGCTCATACCCCAAGACACGAACATGATGCCTGCTACGCCCGTCGCCGAGGTCTCAACCCCCACTCCATCCACAGCAGTGCCTGTCACTACAGACACTCCGTCACAGACAGCAGCCAAAGACTCTGCTATCGCCCACCCCACTGCCACTGCCCCCAAAAAGGTCTCACGCCCCTATTGCATCGTGCTGGCCAGTCAGGTGAAGAAGAGCAATGCAGAATACTATGTGGAGCAGTTGAAGAAGGAAGGCTACGATGCCGAGGTCTACATCCACAACGATATTGTACGCGTGGTGATGGGTGCCTACGAAACTGAGGAAGAAGCCTATCGGCAGTTGAACAAGGTGAACACTAAGGAAGAATTCTACGAAGCCTGGGTGTACAAAAGAGTTGAAAGTTGAGAGTTGAAAGTTGAGAGTTAAGAGTGGAGAGTTACCATGAAGCGCGTCAGATGTCCCAAATGTGACCACTATATCATCTTCGACGAGACTCGCTATGAGGCTGGTCAGTCACTCGTGTTCAAATGTGACGAATGCGGGCGTGAGTTCGGCATCCGTATCGGAGTGTCGAAACTGAGAAACACCCAGAAGGAGGAACAGCCCGACGAACAGGAGAATGCGGAGGGATGCGGTTCGATAGTAATCATTGAAAATGTGTTTCACTACAAGCAGGTTATTCCCCTGCGCATGGGCGACAATGTGATAGGCCGATACCAGAAGGGCAATGCCGCCAACTGTACGTTCGAGACAGTAGACCCCAGCGTGGACTTAAACCATTGTACGCTGAATGTCAGTCGTGACAAACGAGGCGGGCTGCGCTATACGCTCTTTGACAACAACAGCAACACGGGCACCTTTGTCGGTGATGTAGAGCTGCAGCCTCGTGAGCGCCGCATCATCAGCGACGGAACTCTTTTTACCTTAGGCGCTACCAGCATCATCTTACGCACTGCCGATAGCGAGGAAAATCATTCCTAACAGGACTAACGCCAGGTCAACCACCTTTGCCTTCAGATTCTTCTCATGGAAGAAAGCTGCACCAAACAGGAAGCTCACAATGACGCTGCCCCGTCGAATCATGGAGACAATCGAGATCATGGCATCGGGCAATGACAGGGAGTAGAAATACATGAAGTCGGCCGTTGACAGGAAGATGCTGACGAAGATAATGCTCCAATGCCAATGAAAAGGCGTAGTCTCATGGTGACGGGGCCACCACAACAGCAGCAGCATGGTGAGCATGATGAAGCACTGATAGATATTATACCACGACTGCACCATCATGCGGTCGAGCCCCACGCCCCCACTCTCGACAGGTGCCATCAGATATTTGTCGTAGAGTCCACTGATGGCTCCCATTGCAGCAGAGCCGACAATCATCCATATCCAGTGGTCACGACGGAAGTCGATACCTTCTTTCTTTCCACTACGACTCAGCATGAAGAAGGAAGCTACCGCCAGCAGCACTCCCAGCCACTGCCAGCCGTTCAGCCGTTCGCCAAACACCAGAAGGGCACCCACCAGCACCATCACAGGACGCGTAGCATTGATAGGGCCGACAATGGTCAGCGGAAGGTGTTTCATGCCGAAATAGCCTAAAATCCAACTGGATAATACGATGAGCGATTTCAGCAGAATGTACTTATGCATCTCCCATCCCCCTGAAGCCACGTGGAAAATGGAACCGTCGAGCATGTCCGACGAACCACTGAGTACGATGAACGGCAGGAATATCAGTGATGAGAAAAAGGTGTTCAGAAACAATACTGGAATGACGGCATTCTCGCGAAGTGCCTCTTTCTTAAACGAATCGTAGCAGCCCAACAGCGCTGCCGACATAAAAGCCAATATCAGCCAAGCCATGATGATTTACGATTTTGACATTTACAATTTACGAGTTACAATTTTGCCATTTCTTCTTTACTATTGGTATGCCACATCCTCGAGGAACAAAGCCTTAGCGGGCATCGATTCCCCCGCCTGCGTGCGCTGTTTGCCCTCTATCACCTGACGGAACTCGTCGAGGGTCATCCGCCGACGGCCCACCTCGATGAGGGTGCCCACCACAGCACGGACCATATTCCGCAGAAAACGGTTGGCAGTAATCTCGAAATACCATGTTGTCTCCGAAGTCTGATGCCACTGGGCGTGAGTGATGTGGCATAGTGTTGTCTTCACATCGGAACCTGCCTTGCAGAAAGCCCCAAAGTCGTCGTATTCCAACAGCACCCGACCCGCCTCATTCATCAACGCATAGTCGAGCTGATAGTGGAGCTCAAGTGAGTAGTGCCGCAAGAAAGGATCTTTGCGAGTATGGACATAGTAGCGATAGGTACGGGCCACAGCAGAAAAGCGGGCATGCATATCGGTGCTGACGGGCTCGATGCCGTAGACACCTATATCCTGATGGAGCAGGCCATTCAACTTATGAGTCAATAACTGGGCATCAAATACCGCATCCGTATCGAAGTGGGCCGCCATCCGACGGGCATGAACACCGGTGTCGGTACGACCTGCCCCGACAACGCTCACTTCTTCGCGCAACAATAGGGACAGGCAACGCTGCAACTCGCTTTGCACCGTCACCCCATTGGGCTGTATCTGCCACCCGTGATACTGAGCGCCATCATAGCTGAACCATACAAAATATCGCATAGCGGGTGCAAAATTACAAAATTTCTATAAACTCTAATCATGAAACTCTAAACTTTTTTGTACTTTTGCACCATGATTTTCTATTTTTCAGGTACAGGCAACACGAAATGGGTGGCACAGCAGCTGGCTGATGCCACAGGTGAGAAACTGTTATTCATCCCTGACGAGTTGCGCAGGGATGACTGTCACTATACGCTGACCAAAGGTGAACGACTGGGGTTCTGCTTCCCTACTCACGGCTGGCAGCCCCCGCATATCGTGCGAGCATTCATCAGGAAGGCTGTGTTTGACATACTGCCCGACACGTATGTCTATGCAGTCACCACCTGTGGTGACAATATGGGACACGCGATGCGCATACTCAACAAGGAGCTGAAAGCCAAAGGGCTTACCGCCCGGTCGGTGTTTGCCGTTCTGATGCCCGAATCGAATGTCTGCTTCTCGTTCCTGCATCTCGATACGAAGGAGCGCGAACGAGAAAAGATAGAGGCGGCCAAAAAGCGTATGCAACACGTCTGCCAGGTGGTTGTCGACAGGCAGCAGGATGTAGTCGAGCTGATTCGGGGAGCCATCCCCTATACCTACACTTATGTGATAGGAGGCTACTATAACAAGCACCTTATTACGGACGAGAAATTCTGGGTGGACGAGGAAGCCTGTATCCAGTGCGGGCTCTGTGCCCGGCTCTGCCCTGTGGATGACATTGTCTGTACATCGACAGGGGACGAAAAGAAACTGCCGCCGCGCTGGAAGCACGACGGCAGCTGTACCAACTGTCTGGCTTGTTACCACCATTGTCCGCAGCATGCTATCCACTGGGGTACCATGAAGCGAGGCCAATATTACTTTAAGCCCTAATAGATGCGCGGGCCAAAGATGGTGGTACCGATGCGCACCATTGTAGAGCCCTCCTGCACGGCAATCTGATAGTCGTGGCTCATGCCCCAGGAGCGTTCGCAGAAGGAAGGGGCATCGGCAAAATAGTCTGCCTTCACTTCGTCAAAGAGGTCATGGGCCAGTCGGAACTCAGAGCGTATCTGCTCCTCATCATCGACATTAGAGGCCATCATCATCAAACCGCAGATGCGTACGTGCTGCAACGAGCGCCACTCACCTCCTGCCAGCATCTCGCGCAAGGCATCAGGGCTCAGTCCGTATTTAGTCTCTTCTTCTGCAATGTGCAGCTCGAGTAACACGTCGATAACACGACCGTTCTTGGCTGCCTGCTTATCTATCTCCAGAAGAAGCTTCAGCGAGTCTACGGCTTCTATCATAGTCACATAAGGAGCAATATACTTCACCTTATTGGTTTGCAGGTGGCCGATAAAATGCCACTGGATATCCTTGGGCAATGACTCGTGCTTGCCGCGAAGCTCTTGTTCGTGGCTCTCGCCAAAGATGCGCTGGCCTTCCTCATAGGCAGCGGTGATATATTCGTTAGGATGATACTTACTAATAGCCACAAGGCGGACACCTTGTGGCAAATGGGAAAGTACCTGTTTCAGATTTCCTTTAACGTCGTACATTGCTGACTAACCTTCAAATTCTGGTTTATCGTTCTTCTGCTCCTGCTTACCGTATTCGAAGACATCCATCAGGGTGGTTTCGGCTACAGAGGAGATAACATAGTCTATCATGGTAGTACCCATCACGCTCTCAATATTACCTACGGCACCGCGCAGCGTTCCGGCCTGAACCAGATAATTGACGCTGGAGCGCTTCTCCTTCTCTGTCTTCTCGTCAATGGTAATAAACTGGAGCTTGGCCTTATACCAACGGTCGGCCATCTCCTCGTCTGAGAAGAATATCTCCTTATAGGGGGCTATCTTAATGTCCTTGATGGTGAACTCGCCGCTGATATAGCTCGACATCTCTTCCATGATACGCTTCTCTGCCTCTGTAAACGACAGGGCATCGACAACATAACTCTCACTCACTTTCTTCTGCAAGCCATCCTCCATAACCTTTTCGTAAGATATCTTGCATTCAAACCAAATTGCTGTTCTTGATCTCATTATTCTAAAATATATTTTATGTCTTCCTGTTTACTTCTGCACTCCCAGGCTCTTTTCACCCATCTCCTTCTTTTTCTGTTCGGTGATACGGTCTATGATTTGGGTGGCAATGAGCTGCGAGCGCTCTGGTGTCAGACCAGACTCGGCTCCTATCTCGTTTTGCGACTTCATCAGCTCGTCGATGGTCGATTCGCTCTCCGAAAGGAACTTCTTTTCGCTATTGCTCATATACGACTTATTGTATATTTTCGATAGGATACGGTCGGCCTCCTTCTCGTAACGCTTCCGGAAGATTTCCTCGGCCTTGGCCTGATAATCACGGTCATTGGCATCGTCTATCACCAGTGAGTCCCCTTCTGCTTTCACTCCTAACTCTGCAGGGTCGAAGCCGTCGTCAATCAGGTCGTCGGTAGCCTGGCGAGGCACAGGCTTTACAAACTCCACAGGATTAGACTCTGGCACCATATCGAAATAGAGCCCTAAGCACACCAGCGCAACCACCACACCAATGACGAGAGTGAGGGCCGATTTGAAGGTGTTGCGACGCTGCTGTATGGCCTTCAGCATGTCCTCTGGGGTCTGATAGCGGTCTTCAGGCGACTGGCTGACAGCCTTCTTGACGGCGGAGCGATACTCCATAGGCAAATCGGCCTGACTGCAGATGCTTTGCAGAAACTTGCCTATACTGTAGATATCGCAACGCTCGTCGATAGCACCATGACTCAGCACCTCAGGAGCCACAAAGTCCGCGTCCTTCCCATAGAGGTCATGCTGATTGTCCACTCCCAGATAAAAGGAACCATGACTGAGCAGCATGGGAGCGCTGTCGCCCTTACGCGCAAAGACCGTACGGGGCGAATAGCATACATGCCAGATGCCCTGCGCATGCAGATAGGATGTCAGTTCTACGAGCGACTTCAGTGTGTTGTCAAGGAAATCCTTGGTGGCAATGATGGCAGGATTGTCTTTCAGCAACTGCTCATAGGTCTGATAGTTGCCTAACTCCAATGCCAGACTTTTCACCTCGCCATTTTCTTCCACTGGGGTGAAGTGCAACTGGTGGTTATGGGCCAGTGTCTTGTTCTTCTCGCATTCTTGCTGCAAAGCCTTTGCAAAAACAATGTTGTCGTTCAGCTCGGCACGGATGTCCACCATGCCACGCCACTTGCCATCTACCTGCTCGCGGTAATAGCTACCGATGGGCTGCTGACTTTTGTTGGCCTTGCCGTCGTTTCTGGCGGCTAACAATTCTTCGTAATTCATACCTCGATTGCAACAATTGATGCGCAAAAGTACGCATTTTATTTGAAAAACGCAAAAAAAATTTTGTATTTTGCTCACTTATTAGTAATTTTGCACACGATTTATGTAAATTAGACACTCATGCCAGAAATATCAGTACGCGGCCTGGAGATGCCCGAGTCACCAATCAGAAAACTCGCCCCTTTAGCTGCCGCAGCAAAAAAACGAGGAACAAAGGTTTATCACCTGAATATCGGACAGCCCGACCTGCCAACGCCGCAGGTAGGACTGGACGCTTTGAAACAGATAGATCGCACCATCCTTGAATACTCGCCCTCACAAGGCTATCTCAGCTACCGTGAGAAGCTCGTCAACTACTATGCAAAATATAATATCAATGTAACTGCCGACGATATCATTATCACCTCCGGCGGTTCCGAGGCAGTGCTCTTTGCATTCCTCTCATGCCTGAACCCTGGCGACGAGATTATTGTGCCCGAGCCTGCATACGCTAACTATATGGCCTTTGCCATCTCGGCCGGTGCCAAGATACGTACCATTGCCACCACGATAGAGGAAGGTTTCTCGCTGCCCAAGGTCGAGAAGTTTGAGGAGCTTATCAACGACCGCACCCGCGCCATCATGATCTGCAACCCCAACAATCCCACAGGCTATCTCTATACGCGACGGGAAATGAACCAGATACGCGACCTGGTGAAGAAATACGACCTCTACCTGTTCTCCGACGAGGTCTACCGCGAGTATATCTATACCGGTTCGCCCTATATCTCGGCCTGTCATCTGGAAGGTATCGAGCAGAACGTGATACTCATCGATTCCGTTTCAAAGCGATACTCTGAGTGCGGTATCCGCATAGGCGCACTGATTACCAAGAATGCCGAGGTAAGAAAGGCCGTCATGAAGTTTTGTCAGGCACGCCTCTCTCCGCCACTCATCGGACAGATTGTGGCAGAAGCCTCACTCGATGCCCCCGAAGACTATCTGCGCGATGTCTACGACGAATATGTAGAGCGACGCAAGTGCCTTATCGACGGGCTGAACCGTATTCCCGGCGTCTACTCCCCCATACCGATGGGAGCATTCTATACCGTTGCCAAGCTGCCAGTCGACGATGCAGAGAAATTCTGCCGCTGGTGTCTGGCAGACTTCGAGTATGAGGGAGAGACCGTGATGATGGCACCCGCTGCCGGCTTCTACACCACTCCCGGAGCGGGAATCAATCAGGTGCGTATCGCATACGTGCTCAAAAAAGAAGACCTGGAGCGTGCCCTCTTCGTTCTGCGCAAGGCTCTTGAAGCCTATCCAGGACGCACGGACGAATAATTGTCAGTTGTCAATAGCCAACTTTCAATGAATCTCCCACTTTTCATAGCCCGTCGCATCTACGGCTCCGAGGACCAGCAACGTGAAGTCAGCCGCCCTGCCATCCGCATCGCTACCATTGGGGTAGCCATTGGTGTGGCAGTAATGGTTATTACTGTCAGTGTGGTCTTTGGCTTCAAGCACAGCATCCGTGACAAAGTGGTGGGATTTGGCAGCCATATCCAGATACAGAACTTCATGGCACAACAGACTGCCAGCCCCTCCCCTATCTGCATCAGCGACTCACTGCAGAAGGTTCTCCGCAAGACAGCAGGTGTCAAACACATACAACAGTATGCCATCACACAGGGAATCCTGAAGACGGATGACGATTTCCTTGGCGTGGCCTTCAAGGGGGTGGGCAGTGACTACGACCTTTCCTTTCTCAAAGACAACCTCATTGAAGGCGATGTGCCACACTTCAGCTCCAACAAGTCCTCCTACCAGCTGCTCGTCTCGAGCATGATGGCCAACAAGCTGCATCTGAAGGTAGGACAGCGCATCTACGCCTACTTCATTGGCCAAGACAACGTTCGTGCCCGCCGCTTCACCATCAAGGGCATCTACGAGACCAACATGACCCAATTCGACCAGACGCTGTGTTTCACCGACCTCCATACTGCCGTCCGGCTGAATGACTGGGAACAGGACCAGTGCAGCGGAGTCGAAGTGTTAGTCCAGGATTTCGACCGTCTCAACGAGACAGCGCAAGCAGTAGTGCAGAAAGTCAACCGCAAGACCGACCGATACGGAGAGATACTTACCTCACAGACCATCTTCGAAGCCTATCCACACATATTCCAGTGGCTCTCACTGCTCGACATCAACGTATGGATTATCCTCGTCCTGATGGTAGCCGTAGCAGGATTCACCATGATTAGCGGACTGCTCATTATCATCCTCGAGCGCACGCAGATGATAGGCATCCTCAAGGCACTTGGCATGCGCAACACCACCGTGCGCCATACTTTCCTTTGGTTTGCCGTGTTCATCATTGGGCGCGGACTCCTATGGGGTAATATCATTGGCATCGGCATTACCCTCCTCCAACAGCAAACAGGCATCATCCACCTCGATCCTGCCAGCTACTATGTTGACACAGCACCCATGGAACTGAACATCCCCGTAATCCTGTTACTCAACGCAGCAACCCTGCTGATCTGTCTTTTTGTCCTCATAGCACCAAGCTATTTGGTATCCCACATCCATCCTGCCCGCTCCATGCGCTACGAATAATAAAAGCCCGATATTCTTTTATCCCCAATAACGGGGTGACAATATTTACCTTCACGCCATAGGGATTTTCTCTGCAAATTTGGGAGCGAAATAGGGTAAAAAAACAGCCTGTTTTTGGCCAGATAATTTGCAAGGTTTATGAAATATTCCTACCTTTACATCGTCGGAAGTGAGACGAAAGGGAGCTGCCAGGCGAGGCAGAATTTGCGCTCAGGCCTGCGAAAATTTACGCCCTGCCCAGGCAGTAAAAACGGACGCCCCACAGAGGACAAACGGAGCGGGCGAGCTCAGAACGGAAAATCAACAAATTTATTTACATTATTTTATTGTCAACCATTCAAAGAAAAGGAGATATAGACTATGGCAATGAAAGTATAGGCAGTAGAGAAGTTGCTGAAGTTTGCGATTAAGCGAGGGCAGTATGGAGCTAGCTCCAGTAATGCCGAGCGTGAGCAGACTCAACGAAGTCAACATTGAACAAAAAAATGCTGACTTTCAGTAAGTCAGCAGTCTGTTTTTTGACAAATGTGGAAGTGGAGGGAATCGAACCCTCGTCCGCACAAGGAAACCATACGCTTTCTACATGCTTATCCTGGACTTCGTTTTCGTGCCGCGACAAGACCCAAGCCACCAATCGCGACCTTATCCCCTAAAGCTTCATCCCGCCGTCGAGGCCCGACGGGACTATTTCCGATTTAACCTGCGCCGCTTGATCTCCGGATTCGGAACCACATCCTCGGAGCGACGTCTCGTTCTGTCACCTGGTGACGGAATTGAGCCTCAATCTACTATACTTCGATTAGGCAGCGAGAGCATACTCGTTGTTGCCAATTAAATTTCCGGCCGAATGGATTATGGAGTCTACAGCCGTCACTCCGCATGCTTACGTACCATCTCGACTTGCCGTCAAATCCAGTCACCCCCAGATAGCAGATGTCGTAACAGGGTGCAAAATTACAAATAAAATCGCCAAGGTGCAAATATTTCGGCAAAAATCTTTGTTAAGTGATGAAAAAAACTTTGTGTCTTTGTGTCTTTGTGTTCAATTTAATAATCATACCAACTTATTTTTTACGCCTACATCATCAAAAACGGAAATAAATTTGGTATTTCGGCCTTTTCTTTGTAACTTTGCGCGCGAAATAAATAGAGAGAAAAAGATCAGAATGAAACCAACAGCAATTTTGCTTCTGCATTGCCCTGACCAACAGGGTATTATCTCGGAAGTAACCAAGTTTATAACGGATAACCAGGGGAACATCGTCTATCTGGACCAGTATGTGGACAAGCAGGACGGTATGTTCTTCATGCGTATAGAGTGGGAACTGGACGGATTCCTGATTCCCCGCGACAAGCTTTACGACTATCTGACTACGCTGTATGCACAGCGCTACCAGATGAAATTCTCGCTCTACTACAGTGACAAGCGTCCCAGGATGGCCATCTTCGTGTCGAAGATGAGCCACTGCCTGTACGACCTGCTGGCACGCTGGAAGGCGGGCGAATACAATGTGGACATCCCCTGCATCGTGTCCAACCATGAGGACCTGCGCTATGTGGCCGACCAGTTCGGCATCCCCTACTACGTGTGGAGCATCAACAAGGACCACTCCAACAAGCAGGAGGTGGAGCAGGCCGAGATGGAGCTGCTCAAGAAGGAGGACATCTCGTTTATCGTGCTGGCGCGCTACATGCAGATTATCTCGGACGAGATGATAGCAGCCTATCCGCACCATATCATCAACATCCACCACTCGTTCCTTCCTGCCTTCGTAGGCGCGAAGCCCTACCATCAGGCATGGGAGCGCGGAGTGAAGATTATCGGAGCGACGAGCCACTATGTGACCGCCGAGCTGGATGCCGGCCCGATTATCGAGCAGGACGTGACGCGCATCACGCACAAGGACACCCCCGAGTCGCTGGTGCTCAAGGGCAAGGACCTGGAGAAGATTGTGCTCTCGCATGCCGTCTCCAAGCACATCCAGCGCAAGATACTCACCTACAAGAACAAGACGATTATTTTTAGTTGAGCGTTGAACATTGTCAACTGTCAACTATCAAAGCATTGAGCGTTATGCAAGTAGCAATCGTAAAATATAATGCCGGAAACATCTACTCGGTGGTGAACGCCCTGAGGCGACTGGGCGTGGAGCCGCTGCTGACTGACGATGCCGAGCAGCTCAGCCAGGCCGACCGCGTGGTGTTCCCCGGTCAGGGCGAGGCACGCGGGGCAATGGAATACCTGCGCCAGCGCCGGCTGGGCGAGGTGATTCGCCAGCTGCGCCAGCCCGTCTTGGGCATCTGCATCGGACAGCAGCTGCTGTGCCGCCACTCCGAGGAGGGCGATGTGGACTGCATCGGTGTCTTCGATGCCGACGTCAGGCGCTTCTGCCCTACCCGCCACGAGGAGAAAGTGCCCTGCATGGGATGGAACGAGCTGCACGTGGGCGGCGAAGGCGTCCGCAAGGAGTGCCCGCTGTTTCAGGGACTCGGCCAGCAGCCCTATGTCTACTTCGTCCACTCCTACTATGTGCCGCTCTGCAGCGACACGGCAGCGGTGGCCGACTATATCCAGCCCTACTCTGCCGCCATGTGGAGAGACAATTTCTATGCCTGCCAGTTCCACCCCGAGAAGAGCGGCCACGTGGGCGAAACCATCATTAAAAACTTTTTGGAGCTATGATAGAGTTGATTCCCGCCATCGACATCATCGGAGGCCAGTGTGTGCGCCTCACCAAGGGCGACTACGACCAGAAGACGGTCTACGGCAGTCCGGTGGAGATGGCCCGCCAGTTTGAGTCCATCGGCTTCCGCCGTCTGCATGTGGTCGACCTTGACGGAGCCAAGTCGAAGCATATCGTCAACGGAGACATCCTGCGCAGCATCCACGCCGAGACCAGCCTCACCGTCGACTTCGGCGGCGGCATCAAGACCGACGAGGATATGGCCAAGGCCTTCGACTGCGGGGCACAGATGGTGACCATCGGCTCCATCGCCGTCACCGACCCTGAGCGCTGCCTGCGCTGGCTCAGCCAGTACGGCGCCGACCACATCATCCTGGGTGCCGACGTGCGCAACGGCAAGATCAGCATCAACGGATGGAAGGAGGACTCGGAGGAAGACCTGCTGCCCTTCCTGCGGAAATACATCGACGCAGGCATCAGGAACGTGCTGTGCACCGAAATCTCGAAAGACGGCACGCTGGCAGGCCCTGCCATCGCACTCTACCAGCGCGTGATGCGCGAATACCCCACCCTGCACCTGATTGCCAGCGGGGGCGTTTCGAGCATCGACGACATCCGCGCCCTGGAGGCTGCCGGCATCCCCGCCGTAGTCTTCGGGAAAGCCATTTATGAAGGACGAATCAATATGAAAGAACTATGGGACTGGCAAAACGCATAATACCCTGTCTTGACGTGAAGAACGGCGAGACCGTCAAAGGCACCAACTTCGTCAACCTCCGCTCGGCGGGCGACCCTGTGGCGCTGGGCAAGGCATACTCCGAGCAGGGAGCCGACGAACTGGTGTTCCTCGACATCACTGCCTCGTTTGAAGAGCGCAAGACCTTCACCGATATGGTGACCCAGGTGGCCGCAACGCTCAACATCCCCTTCACCGTAGGCGGAGGCATCAACGAACTGAAGGACGTGGAGCGGCTGCTCTATGCCGGTGCCGACAAGGTGAGCGTCAACAGCGCGGCCATCCGCCGCCCGGAGCTCATCGACGAGATCACCACCCGCTTCGGTTCGCAGGTATGCGTGGTGGCCATCGACGCCCGGCTGGACGAGGACGGCTGGCACTGCTACCTGAAGGGAGGACGCGAGCGCACCGAGCGCGGACTCTTCGAGTGGGCCCGCGAGGCGCAGGAGCGAGGAGCCGGCGAGATACTGTTCACCTCGATGAACCACGACGGCACCAAGAACGGCTATGCCAACGAGGCGCTGTGCAGACTCAGCGACGAGCTCTCCATCCCCATCATTGCCAGCGGCGGTGCGGGCTGCAAGGAGCACTTCCGCGACGTCTTCACCGAGGGACACGCCGACGCAGCGCTGGCAGCATCGGTATTCCACTTTGGCGAGATTCCCATCCCCGAACTGAAGCATTATCTGAAAAGCGAAGGAATAAACATAAGAATATGAAGATAGATTTTGAGAAGATGGGCGGCCTTGTGCCTGCCATCATACAAGACGCAGAGACCCGTCAGGTGCTGATGCTGGGATTCATGAACGAGGAGGCTTACCAGAAGACCCTCGACACCCGGCACGTGACCTTCTGGAGCCGCAGCCGCAACACGCTGTGGACCAAGGGCGAGACCTCGGGCAACTACCTGAACCTGGTGGACATCAAGATAGACTGCGACCAAGACACCCTTCTGGTAAGAGCCATCCCCGTGGGTCCCACCTGCCATACAGGCACCGACACCTGCTGGGGCGAGACCAACGAGCAAGAACCCATCCGATTCCTGTCCGAGCTGCAGAGCTTTATCGACAAGCGCAAGCAGGAGATGCCCGAGGGCTCCTACACCACCAGCCTCTTCAACAAAGGCATCAACAAGATAGCCCAGAAGGTAGGCGAAGAAGCTCTGGAGACGGTCATCGAGGCCACCAACGGCGACCGCGACCACCTGATATACGAAGCCGGCGACCTGCTCTACCACCTGCTGGTGCTGCTCACCGAGAAAGGGCTGCGCATCGAGGATGTCGCTGCCGAACTGCAGAAGCGCCACGACCCCAACTGGGACAAGAAGCGGCGCGAGGCCAAAGCCGCAGGGACAATGAAATAGAATCGGAAATCGAAAATAGTAAATTATAAATTGCATCGATGTTAGTAGACTATAAGAAAGCGAATATCTATCAGAAGGACGGCATCCTCGTACTCAAGGATGTCGACTTCCACGTGGACGAGGGTGAGTTCATCTATATTATCGGGCGCGTAGGTGCGGGAAAGAGCACCCTGCTCAAGACACTCTATTTCGAACTCGACGTCCACGAGGCCGACCAAGCGACGGTGCTCAACCACGACCTGCGCGAGTTGAAGCAGAAATACATCCCCGCCCTGCGCCGCCAGATGGGCATCATCTTCCAGGACTTCCAGCTGCTGGGCGACCGTACTGTAAGGGCCAACCTGCAGTTCGTGCTCAAAGCCACCGGATGGAAGAACAAAGGCGAGATAGAAGAGCGCATCCAGGATGTGCTCAGCGACGTAGGCATGCAGGAGATGGCCGACCGCTACCCCCACGAGCTGTCGGGAGGCGAGCAGCAGCGCATAGCCATTGCCCGTGCCATCCTCAACAAGCCCAAGATCATCATTGCCGACGAGCCTACGGGAAACCTCGATACGGAAACCGCCCATCAGATTGTCGACCTGCTCCGGCAGATCACCAACTCGGGCACGGCCGTAGTGATGACCACCCACAACATCTCGCTGCTGAACGACTATCCCGGCATTGTCTACCGCTGCATCAACCAGAAGCTGGAAGACATCACGGCAGACTACAACACCATGTCGCTCTACGAGGAGGATGTGCCGTCGGCCAAGAAGGTGCTCGACTACTCCGACCGTGTAGACCTGTAACAAGAAGTATAGTAAAAAAAGGATAAAAAATAGATAAAGTTATGAAAGTAATGAAGTTTGGCGGTACGTCGGTAGGTTCACCGGCCCGCATGAAAGAAGTAACCAAGTTAGTAACCAAGTCGGGCGAGCCCGTCTTCGTAGTGCTCTCGGCTATGGCCGGCACTACCAACTCGCTGGTCGAGATAGCCAACTACCTCTACAAGAAGAACCCGGAGGGAGCCAACGAGGTCATCAACCAGCTGGAGCGTAAGTATCACCAGCACATCAACGAGCTCTATACCACCCAGGAGATGAAGGAGAAAACCACAGAGTTCCTGACCACAGAGATGGACTACCTGCGCTCCTTCACCAAGGAGCTCTTCACCTCGTTCGAAGAGAAGAGCATCGTGGCCCAGGGCGAGCTGATATCCACCAACATGGTGGTCAACTACATGCAGGAGCAAGGCATCAAGGCCGTGCTGCTCAATGCCCTCGACTTCATGCGTACCGACAAGAACTCAGAGCCCGACCCCACCTATATCAAGGAGAAGCTGCAGGCCATCATGGAAAAGAACGAGGGCCAGCAGGTGTATATCACCCAGGGCTTCATCTGCCGCAATGCCTACGGCGAGGTGGACAACCTGCAGCGCGGCGGCAGCGACTATACCGCCTCGCTCATCGGAGCAGCGCTGAACGCCGAGGAGATTCAGATATGGACTGACATCGACGGCATGCACAACAACGACCCGCGCGTGGTGGACAAGACGCAGCCCGTACACCACCTCCACTTCGAGGAGGCTGCCGAGCTGGCCTATTTCGGAGCGAAGATTCTGCACCCCACCTGCGTACAGCCTGCCAAGTATGCCGGCATCCCCGTGCGGCTGCTCAACACGATGGACCCCGAGGCTGAGGGTACCACCATCTCCAACCAGACGGAGTATGGCAAGATCAAGGCTGTGGCTGCCAAGGACAACATCATTGCCATCAAGATCAAGTCGTCGCGCATGCTGCTGGCAACAGGTTTCCTGCGCAAGGTGTTCGAAATCTTCGAGAGCTACCAGACTCCTATCGACATGGTATGCACCTCCGAGGTGGGCGTATCGATGTCTATCGACAACTCGGCACACCTGGGCGAGATTGTTGACGAACTGAAAAAGTATGGCACCGTCACCGTCGACACCGGCATGTGCATCATCTGCGTCGTGGGCGACCTCGACTGGTCGAACATCGGATTCGAGACGCTGGTCATGGACGCCATGAAGAATATTCCCGTACGCATGATTTCCTATGGCGGCAGCAACTACAACATCTCCTTCCTGGTCCGCGAAGAGGACAAGAAGCGAGCCCTGCAGTCGCTCAGCGATACGCTGTTCAGTCAGGCATAAGCACGGATAGACAGGCGAATAATCACAGGAACACAGCACAAAACATGAAGGGAATATTTCCGATAGACAAACTGGAACGCATCCAGACACCGTTCTACTACTACGATGCAGAGTTGCTTCGTAACACGCTCCGTGTCATCAACGACGAGGCCCGCAAGCACGAGGGCTTCTGCGTACACTATGCCGTCAAGGCCAATGCCAACCCGCGCATCCTGCGCATCATCCGCGAAGCCGGACTGGGTGCCGACTGTGTGAGCGGAGGCGAGATAGAAGCCAGCATCAAGGCCGGATTCCCCAGCTCGAAGATCGTCTATGCCGGTGTGGGCAAGGCCGACTGGGAAATCAACCTCGGGCTGGACAACGACATCTTCTGCTTCAACGTAGAGAGCATCCCCGAGCTGGAAGTCATCAACCAGCTGGCAGCACAGAAGGGCAAGACCGCCCGCGTGGCCTTCCGCCTGAACCCCAACGTGGGGGCTCACACCCACGCCAACATCACCACCGGACTGGCAGAGAACAAGTTCGGCATCGACATGCGCGACATGCTGACGGTGATGGACACCGCCCGCCGAATGGACCACGTCAAGGTGGTGGGACTGCACTTCCACATCGGCAGCCAGATACTCGACATGAGCGACTTCCAGGCCCTCTGCAACCGCATCAACGAGCTGCAGCTCGAACTGGAACGGCACCAGATGACCGTCGAGCACATCAATGTCGGCGGCGGACTGGGCATCGACTACCAGCACCCCAACCGCGTGCCCGTGCCCGACTTCCGCGCCTACTTCGACACCTATGCCAAGACGCTGAAGCTGCGCCCCGGACAGACGCTCCACTTCGAACTGGGACGGTCCGTAGTAGGCCAGTGCGGAACACTCATCACGCGTACCTTATATATTAAGGAGGGGGCCGTCAAGCGTTTCTGTATTGTCGATGCCGGATTTACCGACCTCATCCGCCCTGCCCTCTACCAGGCCTATCACAAGATAGAGAATATCTCCAGCGAGGAGCCCAAGGAGGCATACGACGTAGTAGGCCCCATCTGCGAGTCTACCGACGTCTTTGCCAAACAGACCGACCTCAACCGCTGTCACCGCGGCGACCTTCTGGCCATACGCTCTGCAGGTGCCTATGGCGAGATCATGGCTTCGCAATATAACTGCCGCCAACTGCCGAAAGGCTATATGAGCGACGAAATATAAAATATGACAAAAGAAGACACAACAATATCTATCATCCTCGTCGTACACGACCAAGCCGACATGCTGACGACCAACCTGCCACAGTTCCTCACTACGGCACAGGAGGCAGGGGCACAGGTCATCGTGGTCGATGACATGTCGGCAGACGACACCCCCGATGTGCTGCAACGCATGAAGAGGGATTATGACAACCTCTACACCACCTTCCTGCCGCAGTCGGTCATCATCAACCCCAGCCGTCTGCGGCTGGCCATGAGCATCGGCATCAAGGCAGCCAAGGGCGACTATCTGGTCTTTGCCGACATCCAGCGGCCACCTGTATCAGTAGAGTGGCTCACGGGACTGGCCGATGGCGAGGCATCTGTGGTATACACCAACCACAAGCGCGAGACCGTCACCCACGTGGTAGCTACCGACATAGAAGACTTCAGCGCCCTTCTGCTCAAAGCAGAGCGCAAGTCGGGGCACGGTCATAGAGGTTCCCGCTTCAAGAAGATGCGCGGCCTCTACGATGCCTTTGCCGTACGCCGTGAACGGGCCTTCGATGCCGTGAAGTATTTCGACCAGCCTGTCAGCGGCGGACAGCTGATGGGACTGCGGCTCCGGGTATGGCTGTAACCTGCCACACTCTTAATACTGAACACCATGCGAATACTGCACTACTACAACCCCAACGACCCGATGGTCAGCCAGCATGTGAAGATGCTGACCGAAGGGATGGACCCGGAAGCCGAAAGCCATCAGACTACCGAGTCCGAACAGGCTAAGACCCTGTTGCAAGGGGGACAATACAACATCCTGCACCTGCACGGCTGCTGGCGCAACTCCTCCAGAACAATCGTATCGCTGGCCCTGCTCCAAGGTGCGCGACTGGTCGTCACCCCGCACGGACAGCTCGAACCGTGGGTCAAGGAGGAGAACTACTGGCGGGAGAAGCTCCCCAAGACCCTGCTCTACCAGCGCGACATCCTGCGCAAGGCCTATGCCGTCATCATACAGGGGCGCATGGAACAGGAATGTATGAACCAGCTGGAGTGGAACCCTCGCACGGTGGTCATCCGCAATGCAGTAGTCACCAGCAGCATCACACCCAAGGAGATGGCCCGGCAGACCTTACAGGTCTATCGGAAGGTCATGGACTCCAACCCTCTTGAACTGATGAGCGCCGAGAAGCGAGAGACGCTGCGCAACATCCTGATTGCCGCCACGACGGGCGACAAGCGGTGGCTGCCTGCCGACGCCAACCTATCCCCCCTCGACAACGACGACTGGCGCCACCTGCTCTGCTATGCCCGACAAGAGGACATCATGAGCACCGTGCAGCGAGGCATACGCATCCTCGGGCTGCAAGCACCCGACATCGAGACGGAGCGCATCGACTACTTCCTGCCCGAGCGATTCGTCCAGGCCCAAAGCATTCAGGAGGCCATCGGCAACCAGTTCCCGTCAGAGAACGAGCGTCTCCTTGCCACTTTCAAACAGCTACGCAAGTGGGAAACCGACAAAGCACTGAGCATCAAGCATCTGATAGAGCTGAACCTGGAGCTGCGGCAACACGCCTGCGAGGAAGAGATGCTGGGCGAGGAGCTGGAGGAGCGCCGCCTATGGAAGTCTGCCTCGCGAATCCTGCAAGTAGCCGATGAACTGACGGGACTCACCGAGGGTTTCATGCCCATCGCACCCACTCAGGACCGCATCTCTCGCAGCATACGACAACAGATAGACAACCACCTGAAAATATAAATACTACGTTATGAAGAAGATGAACCGCGATATGCATTACCTGCAGCTGCTGTCGACCTCGTTTCCGACAATCGCATCAGCGGCCACCGAGATTATCAATCTCGAAGCCATCCTGAACCTGCCCAAGGGCACGGAGCACTTCCTGGCCGACCTGCACGGCGAGAGCCAGGCCTTCCAGCATGTGCTGAAGAATGCCTCGGGAAACATCCGCCGCAAGGTGTCCGAGCTGTTCAAAGGCGACATCCGCGAGGCGGAACGGCGGGAGCTATGCACCCTCATCTACTACCCCGAGGAGAAGCTCGAGCTCATCAAGGCTGCAGAAGAAGACATCGACGACTGGTATCACATCACCATTCACAGGCTGGTAGCCGTATGCCGCGACGTGTCATCGAAATATACCCGCTCCAAGGTGCGCAAGTCGCTGCCCGAGGAGTTTGCCTATATCATCGAGGAACTGCTCCACGAGCGCACGGACGACATCGACAAGGCGGGCTATGTGTCCGTGATTGTCGACAGCATCATCTCCACCGGGCGCGCCGACGACTTCATCATTGCCATCTGCAACGTCATCCAGCGGCTGGCCATCGACCAGCTGCACATCCTGGGCGACATATACGACCGCGGCAGCGGAGCGCATATCATCCTGGACACGCTGCGGCAGTATCACTCGTGGGACATCCAGTGGGGCAACCACGACATGCTGTGGATGGGAGCCGCTGCCGGCAACAACGCCTGCATCTGCAATGTGCTGCGACTGTCGCTGCGCTATGCCAACCTCGCCACGCTCGAAGAGGGCTACGGCATCAACCTCGTGCCGCTGGCCACCTTTGCGATGGATACCTACGGCGACGACCCCTGCGAGGAGTTCATGCCACGACTGCTGACTGGCAACACACTGGACGAGAAGACCATGCGGCTCACCGCCCAGATGCACAAGGCCATCTCGGTCATCCAGTTCAAGAAGGAAGCTCAGGTATTCCACCGCCGGCCCGAATGGCAGATGGAAGACCGCTGCCTGCTGGAGCATATCGACTACGACCGCGGAGTATGCACCATCGGCGGCAAGGAATACCCGATGACCTCCTGCCACTTCCCTACTATCGACCCGCAACATCCCGACGAGCTGACTGACGAGGAGAACACGCTCATGGAGAAGCTGCACCACTCGTTCCGCGTCTGCGAGAAACTGCAGAAGCATGTCAAGATGCTGCTGTCGCACGGCTGCATGTACACCATCTGCAACCAAAACCTGCTCTTCCATGCCTCGTGCCCGCTCAACGAAGACGGCAGCCTGAAAGCCGTACAGCTATTTCATGGTGAGCAGTATAGCGGTCACGAGCTGATGCACAACATCGGAATGCTGGTGCGCGCCGCCTTCGAAAGCGACACCGACAAGGAGTTGCGGCTCTATGCCCGCGACTATTTCCTCTATCTCTGGTGCGGCAAGGACTCTCCCCTGTTCGACAAGTCCAAGATGGCCACCTTCGAGCGCTACTTCCTTACGGACAAGGATACCTACAAGGAGGAGAAAGGCTACTACTTCCAGTTGCGCGACAACGAAGAGGTGTGCGACCGCATTCTCGATGCCTTCGGAGTCAAAGGGAAGAACCGCCACATCATCAACGGCCACGTGCCCGTGCATGCCAGAGCCGGCGAGAATCCCATCAAGGCCAACGGCAAGCTGATGGTCATCGACGGCGGATTCTCGGAGGCCTACCACAAGGAGACGGGCATTGCCGGCTATACTCTCGTCTACCACTCGCGTGGCTTCCAGCTCGTACAGCACGAGCCGTTCACGAGCGCCCAGGATGCCATCCAGCGAGGCATCGACATCAAGTCGACCACCCAGCTGGTAGAGCTCTCTGCCCACCGCATGCTGGTAGCCGACACCGATAAAGGTGCCGACCTACGCTCACAGATTGCCGACCTGCGCGAACTGCTCTATGCCTACCGTCACGGCATACTGAAAGAGAAAAACAAAATATAAAAGTATCATAACACTATGGCTCGAGTCATCATTGCCCTCGGTTCCAACACGCTGCCCGCCGCTCACATGCAATGGGCTGCACAACGCTTGTCGTCCCTGCTCACGGGTGATGTCCGCTTTTCCAGAACGCTGTGGACGCAGGACATCCACCACACGAGCATCTACTACATGAATCGTCTGGCCGCGGGCAGCACCAACCTGCCCGTCGTCCGTCTGGAGCAGATGCTGAAAGACATCGAAGCGGAGACCAAACGTACGCGAGAGGCCGTCACCCTCGATCTCGACCTTATGCTCTACGACGGTCAACGCTATCACGAGAAAGACTGGCCGCGACCTTATATCCAACAGTTAATCAACGAAATATTATGAAACGTCACATCCTATCTTTACTGACCATACTGGTTCTTACACCCCTGCACGCCCAGAAGTTTGCCGACCACTTCTGCGACTCCACGCTGCGACTCGACTATATCTTTGCCGGAGACACATCGGCACAGCATATCTTTGTCGACGAACTGTCCATGACGCCACGATGGTACGGCAGAAGGGAACGGCTCAGCCAACTGCCGCTAAAAGGGAACGGACAGCTGACGGTCACCGACACCGAGACGGGCGACACACTCTACAGGCACTCCTTCTCCACCCTCTTCCAAGAATGGCTGGCAACCGACGAAGCCAAGCACACCGCCCGCTCGTTCGAAAATGTGTTTCTGATGCCCTACCCTCGCCACGCGGTCGACGTGCAGGTGGAACTGCGCGACTATCACGACCGGCTGACTGCCAGCCGGCGCCACCGCATCACACCGGGCGACATCCTCATCCGGAAGACGGCGGAGCATACACCCTACACGACACTCCTGCAGGCTGCCGACACCAACCGCTGCATACACATCGCCTACGTGGCTGAAGGCTACACTGCCGACCAGATGACACAGTTTATCGACGACTGCCGGGAGGCGGTGGAGTCGATGTTCCAGCATGAGCCCTTCACCTCGATGAAAGACCGCTTCAACATCGTTGCCGTCTTGTCACCCTCGAAGGATACGGATGTCAGCCAGCCGGGAAAAAACAGCTGGCGAAACACGGCCCTGCGGTCGCACTTCGACACCTTCTACACCGAACGCTATCTCACCACCCTGCGGCTCAAGCGACTCCACGACGTGCTCAGCGGCATACCCTACGAGCATATCATCATACTGGCAAACACCAGCCACTATGGCGGCGGAGGTATCTACAACAGCTACAACCTCAGCTATACCCGAGGCAAGCATTTCCGCCCCGTGGTTGTGCATGAGTTCGGACACTCCTTCGGAGGACTGGGCGACGAGTATCCCTATGGCAACGACGACCCGATGTACTTCGCCGACACCGAGCCCTGGGAGCCCAACCTGACGACACATCCCGCACAGCCCAAATGGCAGCCGCTCATCGACGAGGGTAAAGCCGGGTTGATTGAAGGCGGCGGATACCTGACGAAGGGAGTATGGCGCGCACAGGAGAACTGCCGCATGCGCACCAATGAATACCCGGAGTTCTGTCCTGTCTGCCAGCAGGCCCTCAGACGACTGATTGACTTCTACACGAAATAAGAAAAAGGAAACGATGCAAAGCAAGGTATTACTTATCTATACCGGCGGTACCATCGGAATGAACCGCAACCCGCAAACCGGTGCCCTCGAACCCTTCGACTTCGAGCACCTGCTGCTCAATGTGCCCGAGCTCACCCAGTTCGACATGCTCATTGATACCTATCAGTTTGCTCCGCCCATCGACTCCAGCGACATGTCGCCACGACTGTGGACAGACCTCTCGCACGTCATTGCCGACCACTACGACGACTACGACGGTTTCGTGGTGCTGCACGGCACCGACACGATGGCCTATACCGCCTCGGCCCTTTCCTATATGATGGAGAACCTCACCAAGCCCATCATCTTCACCGGCTCGCAACTGCCCATCGGACAGCTGCGCACCGACGGCAAGGAGAACCTGATTACCTCGATAGAGATAGCCGCCGCCAAGGACGATGACGGCTGCGCCCGGGTGCCCGAGGTGGGCATCTACTTCAACGGCCACCTGCTGCGGGGCAACCGCACCACCAAGCAGAGCGCCGACGAGTTCAATGCCTTCGAATCCTTCAACTATCCCCATCTGGTGGATGCCGGCGTCAACATCACCTACCATCGCGAGCGCATCCTGCAGCCCGACTGGCAGCGTCCCTTGAAGCCACACTTCAGGCTCGACAACAACGTCATCATCTTCTCGCTCTTCCCGGGCATACGCGAAGACCTCATCCGCCACATCATCCATACCCCCAACCTCAAGGCCATCGTCATGCGCACCTTCGGATCGGGCAATGCCCCGCAGAGCCCCTGGCTGCTGTCGGCCCTGAAGGAAGGCACCCGCAACGGCAAGGTCATTGTCAACATCAGCCAGTGCATGCAGGGCTGCGTGGAGATGAATCGCTACGACACCGGCTACCATCTGCAGGAAGCGGGAGTGGTCAGCGGCCACGACTCAACGGTCGAGAGTGCCGTCACCAAACTGATGTTCCTGCAGTCCCACTTTGACGACCCCGACATGATCCGCCAAAAGATGAACCAAAGCATCCGCGGAGAGATAACGGTCTGAAGCCCCATCAGGCAAAACGAGTCAGAACTAGTAAAACTAGTAAAAACTAGTCTAACTAGTCAAAACTAAAATAAAACATTATACAAAACCCCTAAACAACAAAAGCTTTATGAAAGAATTAAAAGGAACCAAAACAGAAAAGAACCTGCAAGAAGCATTTGCAGGCGAGTCGATGGCACGCAACAAGTACAGCTACTGGGCATCGAAGGCCAAGAAGGACGGATTCGTACAGATAGCCGCCATCTTCGAGGAGACCGCAGCCAACGAGAAGGAGCACGCCAAGATGTGGTTCAAGCTCCTGGAGGGCGGCGCCATCAAGGACACCGCTTCCAACCTCGAAGCTGCCGCCGGAGGCGAGAACTTCGAGTGGACCGACATGTATGCCCGCATGGCTCGCGAGGCCCGCGAAGAGGGATTCCCCGAGATTGCCGAGAAGTTCGAGGGCGTGGCAAAGATTGAGAAGGCTCACGAGGAGCGCTATCGCAAGCTGCTCGACAATGTCCGCAAGGAGCGCGTCTTCTCGAAGGACGGCGATGTCATCTGGCAGTGCGCCAACTGCGGTCACATCGTGATTGGCCAGAAGGCTCCCGAGGTATGTCCCGTCTGCGACCATCCGCAGGCCTACTTCCATGTGAAAGCCGAGAACTATTGATTCATTTCTCCCACTTCCCAGTAAAGGTGGGGAGCTGACTAACAACGGATTTAACGGATTCTTCCCGTTGCTGACTATCAGCAGGACTACAAATCCGTGAAATCCGTTAAATCCGTTGTCAAAAAGAAACTCAGGCGTTTTGACGGTTTTTGTATGTAGCAGGCTTTTTGAGTCGCATTAGCCTCGCTTCAGACAGGGAGATGCCATACACATACCATACACATACCATACACATACCATACACATACCATACACATACCATACCCCTGAGTATGGCTATAGTATGGCATCACTGGGAGAAAAGCGAGGCTGATCCCTGCCTGAATATTGATGGAACACAAAGACACAAAGTTTTTTATTGAACACAGAGACACTCACAAAGTTTTTCTCGCGCGAGGGCAGGGAATGGAAGAAAAAGTGAACTTTCTTCCACTTTTTTCCGAAATGTGCGGTTTTGACACACCCTCTTTCGTACCCCGATTCTCTGTTGTATCCCTACTCCATCGAGTGCTCCCAGCCGCCGCGGGTGTCAATGCAACCAAATTTTTCATTTACAATTTACAACTTAATTTATTTTCGACTGCAAAGGTACGGCAAAAGTTCTGTCAACTTGTTAATTAAAATACGGATTGTTTTACCAAATCAACGGAATCTGGCAAAAACGGCGGAAGGCTACTTCAAGCCTGAAGAGTGGAGCGATCAGGAAGGTGTCAAGCACAACCGCGTCGTGCTGGTAGCCACCAAGTTCTATGAGACTCCAGACAAGGAGGAAGCTCCGAAGGAGGAGAAAAAGACTTCAAAGAAGAAGGCCAAGTGAGCCTTCTTCTTCCTCTCCGAGGAAAAGATTCCCAAAGAAAGGGAAAAGAAAACTCAAAGATTATTCACCATCTAACAATTTCAAGATTATGATTTACACTCACACTATCGGACGCATCGGCAAGGATTGCCAGGTCATCACAGGAACACACGGAACATTCATGGCAGTGGATATTGCCGTCGATGATTATTCCAAGGGTCAGAACATCACTACATGTGTAAGGGTACGTAGCAGCCGTGAGAACCATGTCCGTCTGGCTGAATATCTCACAAAGGGCAGGCTCATTCTCGTGTAGGGAACTATCTCAACATCACAGTGGACTGACCGCCAAGGCGAGAGCCACACGCAAATCTCCATCAATGCGGACAGCATCGCTTTCGTCAACGCAGGGAAGAAGGACGAACAGAACGCCGACCCGAAGAAGGCAGCCAAGAAAGGGGCAAAGGCGAAGCATACACCCCAGCCACCGCAAAATGCTCCAGCACCTGACGAGAAGGATATGCCATTCTAATCAAGAAAGGAGGACGCAATGAGATACGCAAGGCTTTTCGTTCCCTATCGGGGATATTGGGACATTCAAGTTGATTTGAATAGGGCTACCATTGTCCTTTGCTGAACCCAGCGCGTCCTGCCACTAAAGCTTAGTGACAGGACGTGCATTTTCTATCTTAAAAGAACTTTTGTAGAGAGTATAATTTGCCGTAAGATAGATGTCTATTCATTTATACAAAGCAGTTCATTCTATTACTCGCTTCTCACCATTTACGATGTATGTGCCTCGCTGCAATCCTTCGAGACTGGGGGCGTTAGACAGCAGTCGTTTACCATCAAGAGAATAAACATTGTAACGTGCTGCGGCTTCCTGCTTTGCACTATTGATGCCGGTCATCTGGTCGAGGTCAATGAGCGTGTAGTGCTGTGAGCCAAGGCCGAGTTGTTGGGCATACTCCACCGTGTGAGTGCCATGAAGGTTCTCAATGCGGCGGATGAGCGGAGAAGCATCGTCGCCAGCCACTGATTGGTGGTTGAACACAAGGTCGAGACAAGCCTTGTCAAGGGCTACAGGGTCAGTGGATGCCAGAATGCCGATGTCCTTCAGCTGTGGGGTGGCAGGCGAGCCATCGCAGTCGCAATCCACGGAGAGGTTGTTCATCACATTGATATATACGATGTCGCGGCCTTCCTGCTTGAAATAGTTATGCACGGCCTGAGCTGCGGCGGCCATTGACTCCAGGAAACCGTCTTGGTCGTCGCTCATCCAGTGTGTGGTGCTGCGTCGGGCAGAATGGATATAGAGTTTGCCGCTACGCGCTTGCCTTCTGCCGACACACCCAACGCTTCGAAAATACTCACGAGCGACTCCGGCGTGATGTCCTTGGTGAAATACACCTTGCTGCCTGTGCCGTCGTTGGTGATTTCAGTCGTACGTTCTGTCTCTGCCTCTGGATTGCTGTTTGCACAAGCAGATAGTGTGATGATGCTGGCCAATGCCAGCGAAATTATCTTTCTCATACTATCAATGACTATCTGTTGTCCACTTCTGTAGCTCAGCCTTTGAAGCGCGATTCAAGAGTTTCCCTTCTTTCCAATTGAGCTTTGGGTATGCTGCTTTCAGGTCGGCACATGCCTTCTTGATGCTGCTACCTCCTGATGTAGCAAAGGGGATGACGGTCTTGCCGTTGAAATTGTAGGCTTCCATGAAAGTGTTGATAATCGTGGGACAGGTGTACCACCAGATGGGGAACCCTACATACACCACGTCATAATCCTGCATATTCTGTAGCTTGTCCGTGATGGCGGGACGTGAGTTCTTGTCCTGCATCTCCACCGACGAACGGCTCTGCTTGTCGTTCCAGTCAAGGTCAGCATCCGTATAAGGTTTCTCAGGTTTGATCTCATGCAGGTCTGCTCCTGCCACTTCTGCCAACTGCTGGGCTGCATCCTTGGTCGTTCCCGTTGCAGAGAAATAAGCTACCAATACTTTCTGTTCCATTTTTGTCTCTGTTTTCTTCTGTGAACAGGCACTAAGGCTGACTGCCAGCAGTGCCGTGAGCATCATGATTATTTTCTTCATGGTCACTCATTATTTTAGTGTTTCGCCATACGCTTTGCCCATCTTTACACAGTCGCCAATGATGTCGCCTGTGCGCAGATACTTATAGGTGGGCATCTCGAAGAGTACGGGCTTCAGCTTTGAATAGTCGGGTTTGCCCTTTTCATCGAGCATATCTTCTTCTACATAAGTATTGAGGATGTTGCAGATGTAGTTTTTGAAACCGTCAATCTCATAAGTGTCGATGACCTCGCACTCCATCACAAGCGGTGACTGCTCGATGATGGGCATGCCAGCCTCGCCCAGATGGTATGGAAAGATGGCCGACTTGTCTACCTTTGACCCGCTGACAGTTCCTGTGTAGTCGGCTGCGGCTACGAATGCCTCGTCGATGATATTGATGGAGAGTTTGTCCTGCTCATCAATGGCTTTCACGCTGTAGTGCGACGAGTGTACGCTCAACAGCAGTTTCGAGTGGCTGACAATGCCCACGTGGGCTACCAACAGCCAGTTTACCTTTCCCTCTTCTCCGATGGTTCCTACCACTGTGGCTGGCGTGGGATAGAGTGCCAGTTTCTGTCCGATGTTCTTTTTCATTGCTCTATTGTTTTTTTGATGTTGTTACTTGTTCTTACTTGCCGCCACCCATACCGGCTCCTCGTTCATCACGGGCTTGTTGACCGCCATCACGCCTGAAAGATTATGGGGAACGTATGGCTCCTCCAAATAACGGATATCATCAGCAGAGAGATGGACATCGAGCGACTTCACGGCTCCCCCGATATGGTGCAGTTTGGTGGCTCCCACAATCGGTGACTCCACCTTTGTCAACAGCCAAGCCAGTGAGATTTGTGTCATCTCAACACCGTAGCGATCTGCCAGTTCCACCACGCGCTCCACGATGCGGTTGTCCTGCTCGGCGGTGGCATCATATTTGAAGTGCATGAACGAGTCTTCCTTCTGCCGTTTAGAGGATTCGCCCGGACGCTTGGCCAGTTTTCCTGATGCTAATGCACTGTAGGGTGTCATGGCAATATTATCTTCGCGGCAGAACGGGAACATCTCTCGTTCATCCTCGCGCATAATCAGATTGTAGTGGTTCTGCACGGAGATAAACTTCGCCCATCCCCGCTTCTCTGCCAGCGCATTCATCTTCGCCACTTGATAGGCGTAGGCATTGGCGATGCCTATATAGCGGGCCTTGCCCGTGCGCACAGTCTCGTTCATACCCTCCAGAATCTCCTCGGCAGGAGTCTTATAGTCCCAGATATGGTAGATGTACAGATCGACATAGTCCATGCCCAGGTGCTGCAGGCTGCTGTCGATATTGTTGAGCACATGCTGACGGCCATCAATGCCCTGCTGGATTTCCTCTTCCGTGCGAGGCAGAAATTTTGTGGCTACTACCACATCGTCACGCCGTGCCATATCGTGCAGGGCACGGCCAACAAACTGCTCCGACGTTCCCAACTGATAGGCTATTGCCGTATCAAAGAAGTTTACGCCCAAATCCAACGAACGACGGACTATCTCCCGTGTCGGCTTCTCGCCAATTGTCCACGAATGTTGTCCTATCGTAGAATCACCGAAGCCCATGCAACCTAAGCAGATGCGCGATACATGGAGGTCAGAGTTTCCAAGTTTTACGTATTCCATATAATCATAGTTTCTACCATCACTTCACCAAAAACTTTTTTCCACCCTTTATCACGACACCCTTTTGGCCCTCTGCAGCAATCATTCCATTCAGGGCATATCCGTGAGAAGTATTGGCTGCTGTTTCTTTTTTCATGGAATGTATGCCAGAAGTGCCTCCTACGGCTTCCACACGGATCGTTCCTGTCAGATTCCGGATAGCTGCTGGCATCGTTGGGATTGGCTTTGATGGCATTGAGCATCTGAGTGCCCAAGGCGTAGTTGTTCGCTTCGTACCGCAGCCCTTTCTCTGCAGGCTCAATCTCCAATACGTCAGCCGTTATCTGGTTGACCAGCGCATTTGTTATTGCCTTGCAATTGCCCGTGTAGCTATAGTACGCCACCAATGTCTTAGCCTGAACCGCCGTAAGGCTTACGGTCAGCAGCAGGATAAAGAAAAAGATGAATCTTTTCATTGTAGTAATCTTTGTTTCTTGAATATCAGTTTCATTGTTTCGGGGTCAAGCGGCTGCATGGTGGGCAGGTTCAAGCTCTTCACCATGTGCAGCGTGCCCTGCTTATACTTCTGGAAGTGGTCGGTCTTCAGGTGCAGCTGATAGGCTTCCTCGGAGGCATAGATTTCGAGGATGCGAATCCGTGTCGAGTCCTCGGCACTCTGCATCGGAAAGAGACAGACGACGCCAGGCTCACGCTCCATGCTCAGACGGTCCACCTCGTTGGCAAACTCCAGATACTCTTTCAGATGCTTTGGATATACTTCGATTTCAGCCAGGCGAACTATCATCTTGCCGTTAAAGCTCTCTGCGACAGGCTTTGTCTGCGACATGTCCAGTAGCCATTCTGCGTTCTTATAAAGAATCATCTCTCGAAAAGGTGCGAGATCTGGCTCCGTCGTGAGATACTGCTTCATGCGCTGTAGGCTCTGCGTGAGCATTTGCGAGCTGACGTAGGGATAGTCGGAGCCGTAGAGCAGATGATCGGGCGTGGTGATGGTGAGCAGCATACGGATAACTTCTGGCGAGTGCGCTCCGGCTAAGTCGTAGTAAAGAACCGCGAGATTCTTTTCCCAGTCAATCTCGCCCACCATCTTGTTCGCCTGCATTACGGGAGTCAATGACTTCATGCGAGGAACACTCAGCGGCAGATAGGCACCACAATGGGGCACCACCACCTTTATATGATTATAGCGGGCCAGCACGTTGCGACTGATCATGTTCGACACGGCACGGGTGGTCTCTGAGAGGTATTCCTGCATGGCGAGTGGTGTCTGCTGCATCACCTGACGATTGACGGGCTCCGGTCGATGCGGATGTAGTATAATTACAGCCTTGCGTTCATTGAGTACGGAGAAAAGCGTGTCCAGTTCAGGTGCTCCAAGATACTGTCCTTCAACATTCGTCGCCAACTTGATACCGTCAGCCTTCAGCGTGTCCAGCGCATAGATGGCCTCACGGATGGCAGCATCCACATCGGGTAGCGGCAGGGCTGCACAGAACAGAAATCGCCCAGGGTGCTCCTGTTTTAACTTGGCTGCGGCTTCATTAGTACTCCGAACAACCTTGGCTGATGTTGGATGAGGGGCAGCAAGCGTCAGTACCGAAGTCTGAACACCCGCCTCGTCCATCCACTTCAGATGTGCATCTGCATTATACTTCGGCAAGGGAAATCCCTCGTCCATCAGTCGCCACTCACTTTCGAGAGCCGACAGAAACTCAGGAGTGATGATGTGGCTATGCACATCTATCACGCCCTGAGCCATTACTGTTGTGGCTATTGCCAATAATGCTATGACCGACTTGGTTCTCATATTACTCCATACTGTGTTCCCAACCGCCACGGGTGTCAATGCCGGTGGCATCGGCGAGTTGTTCAAGACGGGTCACCTCCTCGGCAGTCAACTGAATCTTTGCAGCCTCGGCAGCCTCGATGACATGACGATCCTTTGTGGCACCGATGATGGGCATCGTGCCCTTTGCGATAGCCCAGGCAATACCAATCTGTGAGCATGAGGCTCCGTATTTCTCACCGATGGCCTTCATCTCGTCAGTCAATGCTTCCAACTGCGGCAGCACGGGGTTGTATTTCTGTCCGCGCTCACTTTCTGCGGGCAGCGGGTTCTCCTTGTTGTATTTACCGGAGAGTGCTCCCTGCTCCAACACCATGTAGGCCCAGAACTCGATGCCGTTCTCCTTGCAGTAGTCGAGCACACCTCCCTTTTCGCTCGAACGATAAAGCAGCGAGAAGTGGTTCTGCACGGCAGAGACCTTGAAGCCGGCCTCGCCCAGTATCTCGTTAGCCCGACGAATCTCCTTGATGTTGTGGTTCGACACGCCCACACGCTTCACCTTGCCCGACTGGAGCAGGGGAATCAGTCCCGGTGTCCAACGCTCCACGTCCATCGGATTGTGAATCCAGTAGATGTCGATGTAGTCGCAGTCCATGCGCTCAATAGAGGCATCAGCCATCTTCTCTACAGAATTCTCGAACACCTCGGCAATCTGCGGCGTGAACTTCGTGGAAATCTGCACATCCGCACGATTGTAGCCCTGTGCCAGCGAACCAAGAATCTTTTCCGACTCGCCCATGCCGTAGGCCGTAGCTGTGTCCCAGAGGTTCAGTCCAGCCTTCATTGCCGCATCGAATACGGGTTTCAGGTTCTCCACGTCGGTCTTGCTGCCGAATACCTTGTCTCCTCCAAATGCTCCTGCGCCCCAAGCCCAGGTTCCTAATGCAATCTTTGTCATAATTTACTGTTGTTTTTAATTTGATGGTGCAAAGGTACGACGAAAATGCTGCCGAATTGTTAATTAAAAAACGGATTGTTTAACCAAATTCACGGAAAATGACAAAAATTGTGTAACTTTGCACCGCAATGAATAAAATACTGAAGGTACACAACGTCAACGACTACGCCCGATACATCGGCGCACCAGTCCTGCATCCGCTCGTCTCCGTCATCCACTACGACGAGTTGGAACATTGCCGCCATTCACTCAACAACTACGATGTCTATGGCATCTTCATTGGTGACGAGACTTTGGAGAATCTTACCTATGGACTTACCACCTACGACCTTCACCGTCACGCCCTGATGTGTGTGTCACCCGGACAGATTGGAGGCAAGGCCGATACCGGCGAAGAGATACATACCAAAGGATGGGCATTGCTCTTCGACCCGGAAATCATGCACGGCACCGACCTCGAACGGCGACTGCCATCTTATACCTTCTTCTCCTACAATACCAACGAGGCTCTGCTGATGAGTGAGCAACAGCGGCTGACCATCGTCAGCCTATTGGAGGCAATGCGCACCGAACTGCTGGAAGCCGGCGGCGAATATCAATCGGCCGATGGGCATACACAGCATATACTCGTGGCATACCTGCAGCTTGTCTTGGAATATATATCCAGATTCTATGTTCGCCAACTCTCATTGCAGACAAAATCATCCAGCGACCTGCTGACTCGCTTCGAGAACCTGCTTCGAAGCTATTATGATGAAGGTCGGCAGCAAACATACGGACTCCCGACGGTGAAGTACTGCGCTCAGGAGCTTTTTCTTTCTACCAACTATTTCGGAGACCTCATTCGCCAGATGACTGATGACACTGCCGGCAACATCATCCGCCGTTTTGTCATGCAAAAAGCCCAGGAGTTGCTCATCAGCGGAACCAATATCTCGCGTACGGCAGAACTACTGGGCTTTGAATACCCTCAACACTTCACACGGATGTTTAAGAAGCATTTCGGAGAGTCACCCACTCAATACCTCAGGCATAAGAGGAAATAATTTGGTTATACCGTCTTATGTTTCCCTGCCAGATATTCTATTGCCAATACAGGCCATAGAGGAACCTTGCGTATGTTTGTTCTGACAGCAGGAATGTCACACAGCAAGAAGATGGATGCCAGGAGCAGAGAGAACCAGATGACGTAGCCATAAACCTGCTTGATGGCCACGAGCATCATCGAGTGCAGATAGCCATCGCCCATGAACTCTCCGAAGTTGAAATGCGAGAGATCGAGGTTGGTGAGTGTCAGTTGTCTGCCGTAGTTCATCATGTCCTCATTAAGGAAATGCGAGAAGATGGTGGTATAGAAGCCATAGCCCATCGCACCGCCCAGATACATGTGGGGGATATTGAACACGAACAGCCCCATGAAAAACATCTCAAGACTTGGCACCGACTCGTTTAAAGCCCACATCAGGGTCGGTGCAAGAATGCCATAGCCAAAACCACGGAGTATGATGGCCAGCCGGTATTGCTCAATGTTAACAGCCATACCTACCGTGGTGTACATGAGCAGGGCGTATGCGCTGATGGACAGAAAGCTGATGCCTATCAGTTTCCATACTTTCCATTTCCGGACCTTAAGCCAGTAGAGGTCGAGCCCTATGCCAAGAAACATTCCCGGCAATGCCCACAGGTATTGACTCTCCTTGGTGAGTTCCTCAAGCCCGACAACCTCTGAGTAGAGTATCTCCTCGAGTGTATGCTCGGCACCGAAAGCCAGCTCTGCCAATATGGTAACGATGAGGATAGGCACCACGTTGTGGCACTTCAACAGGCGAAGTTCTACGTATGGATAGCGGTTGTGGATCAGCCGGTAGAGGGTGAGTCCCGCAAAGATGAGTGTAAAAGCCCCCACCATTCTGATATGCTGGTTTGCGAACCACCTGTAGTGATCGCCATAGACAAAAACGTAGGAGAGGTGGAGCATCGTTACGCAGATGAGCAGTGCTCCCTGCCAGTCGGTCCCTTTCAGCGAGAACCTGTTAGGCATAGGACAGAACGGACGACACAGAATTATCTGTGTAAGCAGTACGAACGACATGGTGCCTACGGTGAAAGCGTGCATCATTTGCCATGTGAAATGATGCCCCATCCAGGCAGCAAGCCATCCCCCACCCTCGATGGCAGTGAGCAGCAGGATGTGGAGCACAGGGAAGAACACGGCGAAGTCGCGCTTTGGCGTAATCCACAACTGGATGTTGCTCATGCACTCGAATGTACCTTGTATCTTGGCAATCCCTGCAATGAAGCATGCCACAACGAGTACAGGCATCGACTGGCTATGCATAGTAATAACGTTGCAGATGCCCATGACGATAGCCGAGGTACACAGCAACTGCTGATTGGTGAAGCGGAACTTCATTCTGAACAGCATTGGGAACCACATGGCCATTCCGGCAAGCGTGGCATAGAGCAGAAACATGACATCCTCGATCATGAAGTTGGTCGTGCCACGAATCTCGTCGAGGGCACCCAGATACATGCCCCCAGAGAGCTGGAAGCACAGAGCCGTCAGGACATAAATCCACGGTTGCAGACTGCGGGGCACCCAACCTTTCATCATCGGCATACAGAAACCCATGCCAGAAGGTGGCGGCGGTGCCTGCATCAGAAATTCTGTCAGTCGTCCCATTACTCTTCTACCTTACAAACGACGTTATAACCACCATGCAACTGCTTCACCTCATCACATGCGTCAATCTTCACACGTACCGTCACACGCTGCTCTACCTTTACGAAATTGCCGGTCGCATTGTCGATAGGAATCAACGAGAACGCACTTCCTGTCGCATCGCTGATACGTTCTACTACACCAGTATATTCTACATCAGGAACAGCATCGGCAGTGAAACGCACCTTATCGCCGACCTTGATATTCGGCATTTGCGACTCCTGATAGTTTGCCTCTACCCATTTTTCACTTTTGTCAACGATGCTGACCATCGTCTGACCGGGATTAACCAACTGGCCAACGTGAATATCCTTGCTGCCCACCACTCCGTCGCAAGTGGCGATGATGTAGCAATACGAGAGGTTCAGTCGGGCCATCTCCACCTGTGCGCGAGCCAGTTCTATGGCTGCTTCGGATGCCGAGAGACGATGGCCCTGTTCAGCCACAACGGCTGTCTGGGTATTGCGCGAACGAAGTGCCTGCTCGTATCCTGCCTTGGCACTCAGAAAAGCGGTGTGGACATGGTCATACTGCTGCTGGGTAACGGCATCCTGCTGGAGCAGTTTCTGAAAACGGGCATCCTCCCTCTGGGCATTCTCCATCTGCACGCGGGCGGCTTCGATGCCTGCTTCGGTCACACTGATGCTGGTCTTGGTGGTGTTGATACTGCTTGCCGTACCCTGCGAACCGCGCTCGGCACGTGTGAGATCAGCTTCAGCCTGGGCCAGGCGAAGACGAAACTCAGCGTCTTCAATGACCACTAGCGTGTCGCCTTTCTTCACCTCCTGAAATTCAGCAAAGCGAACCTCGCGTATAAAACCCTGCACCCGGCAGTTCTGTGGCACGATGTTCTGGTACACACGGGCATTATCCGTAACCTCGCCACCTCCGAAATGCATAAACTGACTGGCGGCATACACGGAGCCGCACGCTATACATAATATGATGATAGCATTATAACCGTAGGTTGAAATTTTATTCTTTTCCATATTCGTCAAAGTGTATTTGTGATGTACTTAAGTTTGAAATAGTTGTAAAGCATATTGATACGTGCATTTACCAAAGCCATATCGGCAGAGAGTTTCATGTTTGAGGCATCAAGCATATCGGTCAGCAAAGCCAGGTCGTTGTCGTAGCGATTCTTGACCACCGTATAATTCTGGTCGGCAAGCTCCACTTGTTTCTCCTGCGTTCTAACCTCTACCGAGCTGGTCAGCAGATTGGTATAGTTCGCCTGCACACCATTCTCTATGCCCTCGCGCGCCAGCTGCACACTTTCGCGTGCCTGGATGTTTTCACGCCTTGCCTTACGGATATTATGCTTGTTTCTCCAGAGGCTTGACAAATTATATTTCACTCCAATCCCGACAAACCACACGTTGACGTTGGCGTTCTTTGGAATCAGGTCGGAAGTGTAGGGACCGGACAGGTTATTCTCGACAACTAAAGCCACAGACGGCCGCGATGCCGCACGCGTGCTCCTGACCTTCTGTCCCGACATTTCCGTGGCAAGCGAAGCCTTGCGGATATCAATATTGTTTTCCATGGCTCTCTGTTGCCACGACTCCTCAGAGGTGAGTGCCTTGAGTGCCCTACCTTCCTCGTCAAGCGACTGAGCATCCACCTCGAAATCCTCTCTCTCAGGCAGATGAATGGTCGTGCTAATCTGATGGCGGATAATCTTCTGCGCATCGTCAATCTGTGTCTTCGTAAGCAGCAGACTCTGCCGTTGCAGTTCGTATCGCGTGATGTCGTTCTTCAACACCGTCCCCTGTTCTCTGCGCGCCTTCATCTGTTCGATCACTTTCTCCGTCAACTCTATGTTCTTCGCTATCACTTGCTGTTGGTTCTGCAGTTTGCAGAGGTCAAGGTAATAACCGGTAAGCAAGAAACGCACCTCCTGACGATTTTTCTCAACATCAAGTTCTGCCAACTGACGACCCAGCTTTGCCATCTCGATGCCGGAGCTAATAGCACCGCCTGCATAGATTACCTGACTCGCCCGAGCGGTGAAACTGTTGCCCCAATGTGGTGTCGACTGTTTCCCGTTCTCCACCTGTTGAGGTCCCAGTCCCGGCACGATATACTCTGTAGTACCACTGGTGGAGAAGCCTCGTGACATCAGGAAAGCATTGCCCGTGTAAGAACCTTGCAAGCTGAATTCAACACTTGGCAGCATGGCCGACTTTGCCGATGCCACCCCTTCCTCAGCAGCCTTCAGTGCCACCTCGCTGACCTTGATGCGCTGACTCTGCTGGTCAGCCAGGCCAAAAAGCGACTGAAGACTCATCCTGTGCTGTGCCAACGCAGGCGCACAGCCATTTGCTCCAACTATCATCGAGACAGCCAGAGCACAAAAATACTTGTGACAATTCATTAAACTAATAAATGTATTCTTACAATTCATTACTCGTCATCTATTCCATCCCTCGGAAAAACGAATAATGAACCGTCATGGTTCGGACAAACCTCACGTTTGCCACAATGCGCTACAAACCTCTCTGATTAGGGAACAAATCAAAAGAAGAATTTCGAGCACTATTCATTTCGAAATCCCAAAATCGGCTGCAAAGGTACGAAAAAAATGCCGAATCACCAAACAAATCCGCAAAATAACGCACAATATGCGACGTTTTCACTTAAAGATTAACAGGAATCCTCGTGATGGTGGCATCGACGATGACATTACGACAATTACAGGGATGAACATGAAAACGAGGTGAGTTCTGGAAGGTAACGCCCTCAATCAAGACGTTGACACAATCAGTCAGCCTGACGAGATCGTTGCGCATACTTTCCTGCTGCAACGGAGTGTCGGCTATGTCGGGATAGCCGTTATTCATCTGCCAGGGGAACCATAGGTTGCCATCGTCTATCACTTGTCCGCCCATTGACAGATACTGCTTCCATTCTACACTGCTCTGCTTGTCCCGTTTAACAGGTCGCCACTGACTGCCGTTGCCGTCAATGATACCCTTGCCGGTGATTGCAATATTAGTGCACTTAGAAGCACGGATGCAGGGCAGCACGCGTCCTTTCCCCTCCCTTTCTGCCACATACAAGAGCTTGTTTGGGGAGAAATAGACCACGGCATTCTTCTCGAGATGAAAGTCGATGTTATCTTTCAAGGCAATGGGTCCTGTGAGCCATATTCCGGCAGGAACGGTCAATCGCCCGCCGCCTTTCTTTGCCAATGTCGAAATAGCTTTACTGAACGCAGCAGTGTTGAGCGCAATGCCGTCGCCCACTCCACCGAAATCTGTAATGGAGACCGTGTTGGCAGGAATGTCAACTGGAACGACACGGGCGACTTCCGTAGGGAGCCCCTGATAATACAGTTCGTAGTCACCTGCTATTGTACTGCTGCATCCAAGCAACAGCACAGCAATTTGCAAAATAAGTCTTTGCTTCAACATAATAATCTTTCTTTATCTCTTATTCTCTTCATTTACTGTTCTTCGTACTTTCCCAGCAGAAGATCGCCATCCTGAAATCCATGTCTATGAAATAGTTTTTAGTCCGATATATTGAAATAACGGAGATATGCAGGTGTTTAGTGTGTCGCTTTTCAAAATAATTGCCCTATTTGATTTTACCGAATTGTCGAATAATCCTCACTCTGTGCCGTAGCACCGACACTCAGCAGCACCGCTGCCAGCATCCCGAATAGTCTTGTCTTCATACGTTTGTTTTTATGCTTGATTGTACTATTGTGTTCATGGTGCAAAATTACACAGAAAACCCGAAACTATTTTGATAATAATTTCGGGTCTTCTTTCACTTTTTACCGAAAATCGTGATAGAGCGATTAAGCGAGTGTGGACTATCCCTCTTCGCTACCATCGCCACCACCTGAGGACAGGGCTGTGATGGTGAACCAAACGTTTCCACCACGATAGATTACGAGGTTGTGGCCAGCCTCCACGCTCAGCCCCGTGAACGTCGCGCCATTGGCATCGTGGCTTGCAGGGCTGATGGCATCGCCCGCACCGTCCACCTTGGCCGTAAACTCCACCTCACCCAGATTGCTGCCGCTGACGGCTACGCTGGTGATGGGAGCCGTAGCGTTGACGCTGCCGCCGGCAATGCTCTGGCTTACGCCGTTGATGGTGGCCGAGGTGTTGTAGCTGGGCTGTCCGGGAGTCACGCCGCCACTGCCACCGCCTGGGGTGACGTCGCTGGTGGAACCGGTGCCGTTCGTACCCGCATTGTTCAGGTAGAACTCCGACTCCATGTCAATCTCGTAGGCTGCATAGCTGCTCTCCACAGCCTGCGCCAGGCTGCACAGGTCTGAGCCAAGGGCGGCCTCGTTGAGCACCAGTTGGCAGTTGCTGCGGAACCATCCGCCGCTCCTGTCCCTGCGACTGACGATGATGCCTGCTGCCACCACGTCGCCGCCACGGCCCAGCACGAAGTTGAAGTGGTCGGTGTCAAACTCAAACGTCGAGAAGTTCAGGTGGTTCTTCCAGTTCGAGCAGGGGAACTCGCCCGCGCTGTTCACAATCTCCGTGGTCATAGGAGCACCAGAGCCATCGGCATTGCGAGGGTTCAGCAGGATACGGGCCGAAGCCACCTCATACCTGCCATCCAACTTCTGCACGGTCACAAACGTCACCTGGTCGCCACGCTGCAGGCCCCATGTGTTCACAAAGTCAGCGTAAGTGCGGCTGGGGGCGTTGACATACGCTTTGTGTCCGCCTTCTGCATCGATGCCTACCGACACGCTGGGCAGATGGCCCTGCGATATGATGGCGGCAAAGGGCGTCCACTTGTCGCTCTGCAGCGGCATGAACTGGTGGAACTGGTACAGGCTCTGTCCCGAGCTCTGCAGCGTTGCCGCACGCTCGCGGAGGTACTTCAGGTTCACCTTGCGAAACTTGTTCATGCACTGGAAGCCATTGCTCACACCCTCGAAGGAGTGGTTGCAGATGAATTTCAACATGGCGTAGAGCATGCCTACGGCCTTCACCAAGACGCGCTGAAGAGTCTGCGCGTTAGTCTTGGGGTTCTTCACACGACGGTTGGAGGAACCGTCAACCATTACATAATTCTTTTTCATTGTTGTAACGTATTAAGAACTACTGTTAATCCTACCCTTGGAGACTGCGGTCAATGAGCGTCCGATATGAGTTGAATATGACTTCAATTAGAGTTTTATATGACTCCGATATGACTTCAATATGACTCCTTTATGAGATCGACTTGAACTTTCACAGACTTTGACCTGGTTTCACCAATTCGTGATGTTCGGTGCAAAGGTACGGATTATTTTTACTGGTTGTTTCCAATTGGAAAAAGCAACACAGGCGAGTGGAAAGAAAAGTGAGACCCCTCATCGGAGCCTCACTGTATGCCGTCTGTGCGGAAATGCCTATCTACAGGGCTTAAATCATGAATCCCTTCATGTTGTCGCGCATCTCTCTCAGACGTGTAAAATACTTGGAATTGTGGAAAAAATAGCCGATTTCGTGGAAAGCGTCCTGTAACGGCTTGCCGCTTGGCTCTGCATGGACATTGAAGTTGATTTTCAGCTTACCCGAATCAGTGAAGTCCTGTATCGCGTCCTTGTGATCCTGGGCATATTTGGTGAACGTTCTGGAGGTAAACTGCATTTCCTCCTTTAGCACATGCTTCAGCAAGTATTCGCAGAACGGTGTACGCGTAGTATTCTTCATAATGTGCATCCGTATGAAATAGTCGTGCATCAGCAGACAGAAAGCAACAGGTTTGTATTCCTTGCCTACAATCTTGCAAGTGTCCTTCTCGCCAAAGAAGTGGGCTATCGCCTTCTTGATGCAGTCCGACATGCTGCCGTCGTCAATAGGCGAATAGAACAGACCGCTGTCTGGTTCTGGCGGGTCTGTCCGCTGGTTGCGGCTGAGCACAAGGGTCTTGTCGTAAAAACTGTCTGCTGTCTTACTTATCTGTTTTGCCAAACTAATTAGCGTATTGTGCAACCTTGTCCCGTCATCATCCACCTTGACTGTAACTGACGGGGCACGCACGAACCCTGTTACGTCGCCACTTGTACGCGACAGGTCCTTCACCCGAAATGAAAGGCGTGCCGGCTTATTTCCTTTTCCTCCACGTCCAGGCCCTGCCATCCCCATTCTTGTTGGCACCTCTATCAACGCCACCGAGAACCTATCCTTGGGAATAGCGTTTATCTGTCCCATTGTCAGCTTCTGCATCACGAATGGCACATCATCGTTAGGCAGAAACGCAGTCCGTCCTGCCAGCGTCACCTTGGTTCCTTGCATGCGAGACAATGCGCGGCCTCCCGCAGGGCCTATACCGATACCTTTCATACTCTTCTCAACTTTTCTTTGGCAAAAGTACACAGAAAAACTGAAAACACAATACAATTCTACAATTTTTCGTTCAAAATCGCAGAAGATTCACCCTACCTATGCACTATACCAATCTGTAATGCTGTTTTTCTGCATGTCAGTATTCTATCGCTGAGACAACCCATTCTTTCTTGATGCACCACAGTGTGGCTTGAATACTACGGTTTTTCTTATGACGAGTGACCATGCGTTTATGCCTAAAGTCCAAGTCAAAGATGACGTCCCAACTGTCAACTATCAACTTTTGAATTTCCTCAGGCTTATCGTTGAAGTCAATATGAAAGAATTCGTCTATGCGTCTTGCTATTCTTTTATCAATGCTCAAATCCCACCCGTTCAAAGGATGGTGCCATAATACAAAGCCAGCTCACAGGGGGTCTGTCCCCCTGTGAGCATGGTTAGCGGCCTGCTCTCTTATTCATTCTTCTTGCCAATTTTCACCTTTGCATCACCTGTCACTTCGGCGTTGTTACCGCCGCCATAGACATTGCCGCGGATGTCAACACCGAGGACGTCCTTCTTTTCGTAGTAGGTGACGTCTGCCGAGGCAGTGCCTGTGGCAGTGGTATAGACGAACGGATCGGCAGTTGTACCTGCTCCGCTACGAGTGTAGCAGCCTTCTGGCAAAGCTTCACCTGCGGTCACCTCTTTCACGATATAGACCTCCGCTTGAGTTGCAATGTTGACCGTCGTATTACCCATCACCTTGGCAGCATTACCACCACCAAAGACAGTATGGATAGCACCCATCTTTCCCTTGGCATGTGACGGGATGGGATAGTTGCCGGAAGTCTTTGCATCCTCACCGACAACCGACGTATTGTCGTTATACCATTTGCCATAGACCTCATTGACGTTCACAGTAGGATTGCCCACCATCGTAGCACCGCTACCAAAGCCACCGCCAAAGACTTTGCCGATGCTGGTAAACGACTTCACGTTGACCTGAGGATCATCGTAGAGCTTCGTGCCAGTCTCTTTCGGTGTGCCGTCAGCGTTGTAGCCATATACAGAATAGCCAGCCTGGTTACCACCGCCATAGAGTTCGCCAATCTTGATAGGACGACAGCCAACCTCCTCGATGTTCACAGTGATGGAACCATCGATTGTACCACTGAGGTTATTGCCGCCAAACACACGGTCGAAGGTACCATTGGTGATATTCAACGTGACATTACCCTTAATAGCGGCAGCCTCAGCACCGCCATAGGCAGCCTGCAGTCCTGGGATACATGCCATCAGCAACTTAGCCTCAGCATCCATCGGAGCACTCTTACCACCTCCGTAGGCCTCATCCACGCAGAATTCACAACCACTGTTCTCATCCAGCAGGGTCACTGCCGTCTGACGCACATTACCCTTGGTATTAGAGCCGCCAAAGACACGATGAACTGTACCGCCATAGACATTGATGGAAGCCTGACCGGTGCCATAGGTGATACCACTGCCTCCTGCGGTTCGTTCTTCTTTCGTATCATACGCAGGGTCATCCTTGGCAACCCAGTCGTCTCCGACTTTCTCATAAATAGTATAGTTCTTATAACCCACATTAGCTCCAGGGTTAGGCTTTCCATCGGGAAGATTGTCAAGACCGTTACCACCTCCGAAGAGTTCCATAATCTCATAGGTGCCATTAACGGTCACATTGGTGGCGGGTGTAGAAGCAGCGTTACCACCACCATACACCTGTTTGATACTAGTCAGTCCACAACCATCGATGATGACCTTGGTAGACCTCGTCGTGTTCGTGCCACCTTCTGGCTCATAAGCTGCCAGATTGCCACCGCCATAGACTGTTTCTACGTCATAATTATTGGTTTTCCTATCGTATTTGGTACTGATGTTGACTTTGTCTGCATTCTGTGTAGCATAGACGTGTACCGTGACATTGCCCTTGGGCGAACCGTTCATATCGTTGCAACCAAATACCTGATGCACGATAGCACCCTTCGCATCATCGCTCGATGCTGGAACTTCATTCAATTTCACCAGTACGTCACCTCCTGTCGTTCCGGCCTCGCTGATGGGAATCTGTTCTGCTTCCGGAGTAGTGCTAGGATAAGTGATGTTATCTACGCTACCTTTACCGCCACCGAATACACTACCGAAGTAGTAATACTTTGTAGCATCATTCGGATCAACGACCTTCGTACCTACAGTACCACCGTTGATATTCACCGTCGCATTCTCAGCCACAGCACCAATCTCGCCACCGCCATAGATGCTACTCTTTACCGTACCTCCTGTCATGTTCAAAGTGGTTCCCTTACACTTACCCAACTTTGGCCATAGCGGAAGCAATGTCGTATTATCCAGCGCGTAGAGTCGTCCCATACCGCCCGTGAACACATTACCACCTTTGGTGTATTGCAGATGGTTCTGATAGTCAAAGGTAGTTTTTGGTATCTTCGCCTTCTGCTCTGCAGTCGGATTGTAGATGTATTCATAGTCGTTACCAATGGTACCGCCAGTGATGTTAATGACAATGTAGCCACGACCTTTGTTATAGTAAGTCGTAGCAGGATCAGTACTGGGGTTCGGATAAGAGCCGTCGAACTTGTCGTCTGGGCGCAAGATTCCGTAAGGCTTTATCTTTTTCCCATCTTCGGTAATCTCTTCATCCACCAGATAGAGACCATAGCCTACAGAACCCATTCGTCCGCCGCCATAAACGGAGCCGAGTATCTTACCGCTCTTGATGTTCAGTTCGATAGAGCCACCGATATTACCAGCTGTCAGTGCCTCACCACCGAAGCCACGGCCACCACCGAATACATTACCATCTACGTATGAGGTACCCCATGTACCAATCGTTGGACCTTCCGTATCAGCCTTACCGATGTTTACAATCGCATTCTGGAATACGTGACCATCCTCACCTCCGCCAAAGATGGAACCATAGACTCTGCCGCCCTCGATGTTGACTTCGGTACGGTCTACATTCGTTTCCTTGTTGAAGAAGATACGCTGGTCGCCCTTACCAGCACCGAAGATATAACCCGTATTCGGATGTGCTATGATTTGGGCAACGGTACGCGGAACACCTACGGTACCACCTGTCATCGTGATGGTAGCAGAGCCCAGCACATTCGTCGTCTCGCATCCGCCATAGACATTCGTCAGGACGTGCCCGCCGCTGATGGTGACGCTGGTGTTGCCCTCCACCGTGCCAGCTGTCATCAGATATTCGCTGGTTCCCTTCGTCTCATCGAAGTAAGGTATGCTACCCGAACCTCCACCGAACACATTTCCGTAATAGGTGTGTCCGTCGGAAGCCTCCAGTCTGCCGCCATCTGTTGATTTACCATTAGGATACTGATCCAAGGGGGCCGATTCATTAGCAAACGGGTCGTATGGCGCAAATGGCGCAGTAAATGGCCAGCTGGCGCAATCCATACTTTCTCCTGTCGGGATATAGTCATCAGCCCATACAGCATCAGCAAATGGTTTGTCAGTATTTTTACCACAGCCAATCTGTCCGCCGGAAATGTTGACTTCGGTATCGCCCAGCACGTGTCCACTCTCGCTACCACCGTATGCAGAACCCGTCAGGAAGGCTGTACCGCTGATGTTTAATATGGTCTTGTTAAAGAATGCACAAGTCTCCACATTAGGATATTGGTCAGGGTCATGCATCTCACCACGACCAGCACCAAACACATGACCGTAGTCATCAGGCCCGCCCTTGCCATGTTCTGCCATAGTGGCACCGGTAACACCAATCTGTCCTCCACTGACAGTCACAGTACAAGTGCCGGTTCCATCTGCGCAAGAAATCGGTTTGCCATTAACATCAAAAGTATATGTACCCACAGATCCCATAGCACCACCTCCATAGACGTTGTGTACCACATGACCACCATCTATCCGCACCGTAGTGTTGCCACGTACGATACCGGCATTGAAGTCGAAGTAAGTCTTACTATCAGTTCCTGTATAGGTATCCGTACCGCAGCCAGAACCATATACATTACCACGGTTAGGGAAGCGGGCACCTGAGTAAGAAATATCATCGGAAGTGTCGTCTGGTGTACCACCATCGTTGACAATTGCTGATCCCTCAGGAATACCAATAGTACCGCTATGCACAGTCACCTTGGCATCATGGAAGTTGTGTCCATTCTCACCGCCACCATAAACAGAACCCTTAATGGCAGGATTTGCATTTGATTCTGCGTCGGTAGTTCCAATTACTACATTTGTATTACCTACCCAAGCTATCTTATCGACATTAGCATCTGATGCATGGTCGCCTTCAGAACCACGGGACGAACCGAATATCATACCGTTCTCCTTACCGTCCGAGCCAAACGTACCGCCAGTGATGGTGATATTAGCAGTTCCTGTATTCCCTGTAAGACCATTAGGGAATCCTGTTGTGCTGTTGTAGGTGAATGTACCTACAGAACCAAACGCACCACCGCCATAGACATTATGGAGAATCTTCGTTGTTTCCGTAGTACCAGAGATGGTGACGTTGGTATTACCCTTCACCAGTCCAGCGGTGACATCATCTTCTTTACCTTTACCACCGCCAAAGACGTTGCCCCATGTTGCACCACCCTTACCGGTAGTACCAATGGTACCGCCAGTGACGGTCACTTCGGTATCACCATTTACGACAGATTCCTCACCACCGCCATAAACGCTCTCGCCGACAGAGGTTGTGCCGTTGATTGTGAGAGTGACGTTACCACTTACTGATCCCAAATTGTCAAGAGGAATCTCTGTGTAGAAATAGTTTTTGGGATCTGTTTCCGTTGCTGCCGTGATTGGTGAACTGGTTGAACCTTTATCGTGGGTCCAATAATATGTAGTTGAAGTGCCACCCGTCTGAGGTTTGATCATACCAGTATAAGTGTTGACTACTGGGGGAGTCTTGTCCTTGTTGTAGATATTGACTGTACCCGCCGAAGCTGAATAGCCCGCTCCAAAGACCGCTCCTTTTACCGTACAATTGTTAAGTGTGGAGGTGACATTACCTGTCACGCCACCAAGGAATCCACCACCATAAAAATTGGTTTTGATGGTGCAGTCGGTCAATGTGCTGGTAACATTACCAGTGTTGGTGGTGGCAAACTGGGCAGAATAGTAGTAGCTACGATTAACAACTTTGCCTGCCAAGTCTCCTGTAGAGGGATTAATCACCTCAATGTCATAATTAGCTTCGTAGCCTTGAGCCTTACTACGGTATTTCCCCACAGTATAATTAGAGTTGATAGTGCTACTCCAATCGGAGATAGGATCTCCCGTGGCATCGGTATTTTTATACTGCACATAGTTGGTGCCGCCATTGCCTGCACCGAAGTATTGGTTAAATATAGTACCTGTGGCGCTGGTCTTGACGGTCTTTTCTGGCATCATATCGCCGAACTTAGGACCGCCACAATATTTGCCCACGATACTGTTGTCAATGACCACATCAATGCTGCCTTTCACTATCTTGTATGTTGTGCCATCTTTTTGGGCCATGACACCGCCACCATAGAACTCGCCAATGAGCGCGTGATTGATACGCCAGGTGACGTCACCTGCAATGCCCTCCTTATAGGCCGCGGCTATGGTGCCAAAGCGACCGCCATCGATATAGCAGTGGGGGTTGTCTTCGTATGGTACAATAGCCTCATTGTATCCACCAGTGAGATAGAAACTGGTGAAGTCGCCACCCAAAGCATTAACAGCACAGTGGCGCGTTTGGTACTTGGCTGCACTATTGACATGTGCGCCAGGGGTAAATGAAGGCATAACAACATGACCGCCAAGGATGACGTAGTTGATATGTTGATTGGTTTCACCATTACGGCCACGACTGTACTGATCGTAGATACCACCATTGAGAATAATAGGACCTTCATCACGGTCTCCAAGTTCAAACTCAAACTGTCCGAAGCGGATAAAGGCAGTCTCAGTCACCTCAAAATGTCCTTTGGAACGGTAGCAACCAAGGGAGAAGAAATTAGTTGAATTGTGTAATTTGCCTGCGATACCCAACTCCACCACAGGGAGGAAATCAAAGCGTATGGGGGCGATAACTTGACGTGCCATATTATCACCGAGCTGCCACTCAAGACAGTAGTCAGGTTCCTCGTCGAAGTCAAGGTCCACACTCATGATGGTGAAACCGCGAGTATCTTCAGTTTTATGCTTGACATCATTTTTTCCTACAGACTCTTGTACGTTACCCACCAATACAAGGGCATAGTCATAGACGGTCTTTTTTGCATCAATATTGGCATCGGTCAGCGCATCACTTAATTTGGTAGTAGTCTGAATAGTGGCACCGTTGACATTATTAGCGCGTGTGCCAGCTGGGGCAAAAGGAGAACCGGTGGAGGCTTTGGTGATATTGACTCTGTCGTAGTAGCCATCCTTATTTCTCACATAGATGGCTTTGCCCCAATAGGCTTCGATGGTAATGGCTGTGACGCCATCAGGAACATAATAGTAGCCGCCCTGAGCAAAGACACGCTCGCTGACGTCGTAGAGGTCCTTATTGGTGCATTTGCGGTCAGCAAAATTATAGCCATTTTCCCATGCTCTCTCACTACTATTGTCAAATGTTCCAGGAGTACCACCTGTTACTGCGGTAATCTTCCATCCTGTTACCACTTGGTCTGTGTAGTTATTCGCATACTTTTCTGTCCAAGTGTCAGCTTCGGGATTGCCAAATACCGTGTTATAATAAGGCAACTGTATCTTGCGGTAACCGAAGTCATAGTGCAGCGTGTCCATGTCGGTGATGGGGATGGACAGTGTACGGCTTGCTGCGGACGAGTGGCTTCCCGAGTTAACATTAACGGTTAAAGTACCGAGTTGTTTGCCTTCGTATGGATTGGCGGTAGCACGATTAACCCATGGAGTGCCAGTGTTTCCATTGACGACAGAAGCATATTTACCGAAGGGCTTCAATATCGGATAAGGAGCGATGCTGGGGTCAACCACCCACTTGTACATCAGTGAGGCATCCTTAGAAATGGCCTGCACCTGAGTTGTCGTTAATGTGCTTGGTGCTACGTCTGAACCAACCCACCAGCCGCAGAGCTCACGGTTACTGTTGAGCAGGCTGCGGTGGAATTCTACCTGTGTGAGATATCGCTCCTCGGCAGGGAAAGAGCAGTTATATGCTGTGGGCTCACCATTGGAAGTATTGAAAGTAGAACCGCTTCTGTAGTAGTTGTAACTGTTGATGCCTGTTGCAGCGGCATTGGTAATTAGTTCGCCACCATAGACAGGGTATCGATTCGTTCCTCCCGTAATATTACCATAGAACATACAGTTAACCACTGCCGTTCTAAGCTTAGTATATTTCCCACCAGAAACGGCAGCAGTTGACGCGTAGACATTATGTCCCACAATACCGGCCACGTCTGTTCCACCATTAACGTTTGCATAGCTAAAACAATTGATGACACGAGAGTCATCTTTCAGACATCCTACCAAACCGCCACAATAGCCATCGGTACTTGCCACCGAGGAATGCCGCACTCTATTAGAGAACGTGTTATCGTTTGGTAAAATACCACAATTATAAATGCGGGTATAACCACTCGCCTCACCAGTAATAGCACCCACATTACCACTTTGGTTGATATGTACATTCTTCAGCATGACATTCTTTACCACACCACCATTGACAGTTTTGAAAAGTGGGTGGGTAAGACCAGTTATGGTAAAACCATTTCCGTCAAAGATACCCGTAAATGCTTCGTCTGAATAAAGATTAGCTAGTACAGAGACATCGATATCGTCCACAAGGATGTAATGACCGTTAGGAGAGTAAGTAACAGATGTCGTGCTACTTGTGATAGTTATTACTCCTTCGGACAATGACGTAAACGTGACCGTGACATAAGCACCGTCAAAATCGTCTGGAACCGTAAAGACATATTTCGCTGTGCTGCCAGCCTCAACGCTACTGATTTCCTTTGTCTTGTCACTGTTGTACATCTTTCCCGGAATCACATCAGCGAAATCCGGTGTACGATGTTTCGGAGCTTGAAACCTTCCTGGATCAACGAGTTTCTCGGCAACAATGTCCGATGCCTTGATATAATAGCCCGAAGCAGGCGTCACGGTGAGGGTGACCTCCCGCCCACTGACACTCTTCGAAATGTTGCCCGCAGATGCACCAGGCTTTACTTCAATCTCAATATCATTATCTTCGAGTGTAGCCTGAGCCCACGCTCCATTCGCTGCCCCAAACATCAGGGCGGTTATCATTGTCAGAATACGTATGTAGTTTTTCATATATGTCATCATCTGCATTTACCTATGATTTTCACTTGATTACTGTTTTCTTTCCATTAACAATATACAGTCCCTTGGTGGTGGGTTTACCACTTAAGCAACGACCATCCAGGGTGTACCACCGTTCACTGCTACCATCTTCTATCTTTCCTCTACCATCTTCTATTCCTGTCGTATGATTCCATGCAATCATCAGACGGGCAGGTGCAGGACTTGGGGATGGAGCAGTATGATTCGGGTTCAGATAGACCTTACCTTTCTTCAAGTTGCCAGCCTTATTGAAAACAAACTCGTTCTTATAGAGTAGATATATTTGTTTTGTCGTAAAAGGAGCAGATTGCGTGTCAGGATCATAGCCTGAGGTGGCCTCTGTCACTTTCTCCAGCATGTTCTTATCTTTCTGATCCGGAGTGATAGCGGTCACCTCAGAACTGCTGGCTTCCGTTACCACGAATCCTTGGGTCTGATGATTAGCTACCAACAGCACGGGTACATCAGCGGGAATATAATTCAACGGTTCTGGAATAGCCCACTCTCCCTGAATGTCTGAAATGATAAAGGCTGTAAATCCTTCAGGCAAAGCAAATCCGATATCTCCTTCATTCTTTTTCTCTGCCACAAAGGTACCAGACCACCTGTCTTGTTCTGTATCCGTAGAGAAGGCAACGGAAGCATTCCGGACAGTAAAAGAGCCTGTATAGTTTCCTTTGCCTGTGACGGTTCTTTCGGAGTATCCTTCACTGGTATCCGTGTCTTCACCTACGCTGTAATCTGTAGATAGAACAAGTGCACTACCAATCACATCATCTGTCAGAAGGATGGTGTTATTCTCACCAAAGTTGAGGGTATAGCCATCAGCAAGAGTAGTACCACCACCTATACTCTTGGGTGTAATGGTGAAAGACTGCGTATTGGCCTCAGGCAATTTGTAGTTGTGCTTCTTGGTTCCTGTAAGGGCTGAAGCCGTAGCGGTGTGACTGTTGCCTGCATTCGTTTCAGCACCAGACACCGTAACGCCAATCTTGTCACCATTGACCAACTCTGTAGCAGTGGCTGTAGGAGCATGGGGGAAACCGTCATAGGGGAATGTTGTTTCACTCCATGTTAGACCCACTTCTTTTGGACTGACAGTCAGTCTTCCGGTTGAAAAGGTGATTTCGTAGTTGCTGCTTGTCAGGCCTTTGGGTTTAATGGTATAGGTGTTACCCACATCACCATATTGCGTGTAGCTGAAATCGTAGGCAAGTGTACCGCCAAGCACAGCTGAAGTCTCTTCACCCACAAAGCCTTCGCAAGTTACGCCATTACCTGCAGGAGCATCACCGTAAGTGATGGTATGGTTATTAGCCGTTACAGTCAATTCTGCCTTAACAATGGTCAGGTTAGCACCAGTGAAGGATATCTCATAGTTATCACCTGCTGTCAACCCACCTACAGTAATGGCGTAAGTTCCCACATTTTCTCCTGCAACACGAGACAACGTACCTGTTATAGCATCGTTGTTAAGGAGTCCTCCTGATGTATAGGTCAGTCTAGGATCTGCTTCACCATAGGCTTTCCACTTGTTATCAGCCTTAACGGTTATGGGTTTGGGGGTCACCTTCAACGTACCGTTGGTATAAGTGATGTGATAGTTTGCCGTGACATCATCATCGTTTGAGTTCTTGATGACGGCCGCACTCAGTACGTTATCACTGGTGCCGGCATCAGTCTGACTACCTGTTACCGTGACGCCCTCAATCTTGTCACCTGTTAAAAGCTCTGTATGGGTATAGCTGTTCTTTGTCAGGGGTGTACTGTCATAAACCTTCGTATCGCTACCTGCAGTGATCGTCAGCGGTTTCGGGGTGATGGTCAGCGTACCATTCGCAGTGGTCACCAAGTAATTGCCTATAGCCGTTTCTGTACCAGTAGTCACGGCAGTACCATCCACCGTAGCTATCACATTAGGCTTTGTACCTATATTCGTGATGGTACTTCCTTCTGTCATGACAACCGTGAAGGTGTGCGTGTCATCCGTTTCTAGTGCAGTATTCGTGAAACCACTTTCTGTCAGCGCAGTACCATCATACGCTTTTGAGGCATTCTTGGCCGTTATTGTTACAGCCTTTGGATTGACTGTCAGCGTACCATTCGCAGTGGTCACCAAGTAATTGCCTATAGCCGTTTCTGTACCAGTAGTCACGGCAATACCATCCACCGTAGCAATCACATTAAGCTCTGTACCTATATTCGTGATAGTACTTCCTTCTGTCATGACAACCGTGAAGGTGTGTGTATCACCCGTTTCTAGTGGTGTAGTCGTGAAACCACTTTCTGTCAGCGCAATACCATTATACGCTTTTGAGGCATCATTGGCAGTTATTGTTACAGCCTTTGGATTGATAGTGAAATTCGCAGAGCCATATACGATTAAGTCATCACCCGCAATATCTTCGATGTTGACGGTAGCTACACCTGCATCGGTGTTATTGCTATACTCGACCGTATATTCATTATTGGGGATCGTTGTTTCTCCGTCCTTCACGCTTACCCCAGGCTTTTTTTCAGAACCATCATAAGTGTATATGGTTGTTTCAAGAGTAATTGTCGGATTAAAGACAACCTTTACGGATGCTATTTCAGAATTGGGGTATCCTGATTTGGTAGCGATGGCCATTACAGTAGTCGAGCTGTTGATAGAGAACGGACTGCTATATTTTGTGCTCGAAGTTGTAGGTGCAGTACCGTCGGTAGTATAGTAGAAGGTACATTCCGGAGTAGTGCTGGCGATGGAAACCTTCGATGTGCTGTTGTCGTAAGTGATGACAGGGGTGGCACATGGTGCAGGAGCAACATCTTTTTCAGCCACTTTAGTAAGCACAACACCATAACGCTCCACCACAGCCTTTAATGTAAACGTTGATGTTACCGTAAAACTGTTGCCTTCCATGACAGGGCTGCTGGCAGTGGGAATAGAACCGTCAGTGGTGTAGCGGATTTTGTATCCATCAGGCAAACCATTGGCATCGGTAACTGTCACTACGTCATTTGCACCTACATCGCTGATAGTAGGAGCGTCAAGTAAGTCAGATATAAATGACCATGCTGGGGTACCACCAGAATAGAACTGGATTAGACCTCCACGGCCTTCTCCTGTTCGTGGCTTACTAGGAGTAGAAGTATCGGACCATGTTAACCATTCTCTATCATCTCCTTGAGCACTGTTTAATGAATACCCCGAAGTGTTATTCACGTCGTTTAATCCCGCTTTAGGAGATATTTTATAGGGACTATTATCGTTGTTTAATACAAAGTAAGTATAGTCAACTGTTTCAGCAGATGCTTCATCTGCAAGCCACACATCTCTGTCTCCATACTCATTTGACTTGGTATTGTTAGCTTTTGGAAATTGTCGTATGACAACATATTTGTTCAGTCGTGGATTTATCAATTGAATATATCCTCCAGTCACATTTTTTACTACCCAATGGCTATAAGATTTGTCATGCGCTGGATAGCTGACATCATTGACGTTGTCAACCGCTTCTGCTGATGTTGCTAACGAAGTGGTTAAATAACGATAGTCTGTAGTGGTATTAGTTGTTACTGATGGCCAAAGATAACCTTTGTTCGTGGCATTGTTTTGAATATAATAAATACCATCAGAAACTTTTGTCTGTCCCCACACACTGGTGCTTCCCAATACCAGCATGAGGAGCAGGGAAATGAGGAGCCGTCGCTCGAGCTCTGCTCGCTTGCTACTGAAAGGACGCAAGAAGCCCGTTTTATTCCCAGGCTGGGAATGTTTTGTTCCCAAGGTAGGAATATTTTGTTCCCCGTATGGGAATAAATATTTTGTTTCGAGGCATACTGTAGGCATACTGTAGGCATACTCTAGCCATACTCTAGGCTGCTTCCAGGCATACTCTAGCCATACTCTAAGCATACTCATGAGCTTGCCTAGAGCTTGGCTACACCTTGGGTACACCTTGGCTACACCTTGGGTACACCTTGCCATCATCCTTGTTACTTGCTGCTTACTTCTGTATGTCGTATTCATAGTGTGTGTCATATCTATTCTTTACTCTCTTGTTCTATTTTTACTTCAGTGCCAGTTTCTTCATGTATCTGCCATTAGCGGCACGGATGATGTAGACACCAGAGACGGTGATGTCGGTCTCGATAGTCTCACCGGGCTGGATGGTGAACGTGCTGATGGCGACGCCGCTAACATTATAAATACGGACATCGGCAGGCTGACGCAACGACGAGGTAGTAATCAGCTTGCGAGGCTTCGTTGAGAAGGTCAGTTCGCCAGCCAACTCATCGGATGGGTCGTCACCAATGGCGAATGAGGAGTCGGTTCGGTCGAAGACAATAGACTCTGCCGCAGCGCGACGTGGGGCGCCATTCTGGGCAGGAGCTGCCACGAAGTAAGGACGGAACGGCACGGTAGCCAATCCACCATCTGGCGTCTTGTCGAAGCTGCTGCCCGTAGCGTTCATCAGGTAGCCATCCACCTTCTTGCTCATGTAGTTTGGCACAAAGCTGTAGTTGTCCTCAGAAACTGCATTCAACTCATTGTCACTGACAGCGATAGTTATTCCAGGCTCAGAGACGAAGCTGATAGCCTGCTTGCTGAGCTGTTCAGGTGCTGGTGTTGCAGTATTCTTGGCCGTCCACTCACCGCTGAGGTCAAACTCATAGTAGGTCTTGCCTGGGAATCCGATGATATACGGTTTGGCAGTAGCCAGCAACGGATAGTCAGTCAGTGTGCGGCTTTCACTATAGTAAGTCTGATAAGTGTCCGCATTGGCATCCTTACGGTTGTGACCAGTAGAAGCATTGTAATAGTAATCCCAAAGGAAGGTGTTGGTTACTTCCTTGTTACCAGAGACAGCATCAGGATAGTTGAAGGCTGCAGTGACAACACTGCTTGTTGATGATGCTACGCCTTCATACTCACGCAGCCAGTATTCGTGACCTATCTTAGTGCCGTTACCGTCAATGGTACGGCTGCCGCTGTAGAAGTGGGTGATTTCACCCTTCTGCTGTGTGGTGACGAGCTCTGCGGTGAACGGCAGACTGACAGCCTCCCAGCCCTTGGTTAGGTCAACATAGAGGTCCGGCATGCGCTGATACCACATGCGCTTGTCGTCAACGAACTGGTAGCTGATGGGGCAGTTGAAGTCCTGCTTATCTACCAACAGATGATCCTTTGTAGCCGTATAGGCGGAACCGTCCAAAACAATCTGATGACCCTTGACGCCATTGGTTGAGGCAATCGCTACCGTGCGATATGTGGCATCTGTTTCGCTGTAAGCAACATCAGGCAGATAGCCACTCACAACAGCATCAGTAGCTGCAGATGCCGGGCTGACAGTGCCTGTGTATACCAACAGGTTCTGCGTCAGGTCAACATTACGGAAACCAGTGAGGCCATCGTCATCGAGCAGCGGAGCGTAGAATACTTCACCGTTGAGCCCCTTCTTGTAGCCACCACTGACATCGCCATTACCACCAGTGAAATCAATAGCCGTCATATTCTTGTAAGCGACAACATTCGCATCACCGTTCTTGGTCTGTGCGAAGGTTGCTTTCGGGTTGAAGTGAGCCATGCTCATCTCCTTACTCTGGAAATAAGCCGGTGCACGGTAGACGCGGTTACTGGTAGCATCTGTCTGCAGACGATTACCAGAGCGGTTGATAGGCGACGGTATCTCTTGGTGTGCCCGTGAAGCCTCATAGCCATAGGTCAGGGTCTGCCCGAAGAAGAGGTAGTCGTCTGGCCAGATGGGGTAGAAGTGGCTGATGCCGTTAGCATCAACAAACGTGCGCACATCCTCCGTTTCAGGTATCACACCGTCGGCATAGCGGTAGTCTCCGTCAGCATAGCGGTCCTCTACATAGCCACCATTATCATATACGGTAGTGAAACCTGATGAGCAGTATTCAGCATTGGTTGCGTAGTACTTCGTCTTAGGCTCTGTCAGTGTGCCGTCCTCGTTGATGGCGTAATACTTATAGTCAATGCCAGAGGCGGTCTCGTGGTCATTGTAACGCTTGAACAGGTAGAAGCCGTTCAGGTCGTAAGTCACCTCACCGTTATAGAAGGCATTAGCAGGCATCGGACGAGCCAAGCCATGACCGTCATCTGATGTGTCGTATGTCAGTGTGTTGGGATAGTAGCAGTTGACGCGCTTGTAACCGCTGGCAGTAGGAGCTCCGAATACAGCATGAACGCTACCGTTGGGTGTGCCTGTAGTGCTTATCCAGCAGTTCTCTACATAACCGTCACCAGTGTCGGCAACACCTGCGGAAGTGAACGAACCTGTCACACCGAGGTTATAGACATTACCACAGAGGTGACCGAACAGTGAGTGGTCAAGTCCGTCGATATAGTAGCCATCTCCGTGGAAGTTACCCATGAAGCAGTGACCTTCCTCACCGATTGGTGTCCATGTGCCTGTATGGTTGACGTTGGTGTGCAGGAAGAACTCCAGGTTCTTACAGTCTCTGACGTGTTCGTCGAGCGAACTCTTACTGAGGTCGTAGAACTGCTTCAGTTGAGTAGCACCGTTGACAGCATCGTTGATATAAATCTTTGAGTTACGCTTAACGTTCTTGTTGTCCACATAATAGTGGTGCTCGGTATCTGCAAGCACCTTCGTCAGATCGTGGTAGTTTGCCACACTCAGCGGCACGTGGTTTGAGTAGGTCTTGCCCAAATAGGTCTTGGCATAGTAGGCGACAAAGTAGCCGTTCTGATACCAGTAAAGAGGATCGAAGTTAGGCGAATACTCTATACCATTGACATGGCTCTCTGCGTCTTTTTCGTCCTGGAAGATTTCCCATCCACCACCAGTGATTTCGTATGCACCAGGCGTAACGACAGGTTCACGCAGAGCTACATTGTCACCAGGCAGGATGAGTTGTGGCACCTTGATGCTTTCAACAAGCGGTATGCCGCTCTTGAAGGTGAGGTGAATGTTCACCACATGGCGCTCACTCTGAGGTGTGATGTTACCAAATGCATCAGCCTCCTCGTAGTCATACTGATAGATGACGGTGATGATCTTCTCCTTCGACAGGTCGAAGATGTCAGAGTTGCGCGATACATAAAGTGTAGATACCTCGGTGGGTGCTATACCATGGATAGTGAAGTTGGCCTGTTTGTTGACAAGACTGTTATAGGTGCTGTAATCGATAACAACGCCCAATGGAACGGTCTGACCAGCGGCATAGCTGCCACTATTTGTCACACCTGTGACACCATTTGCACTGTTGACAGCCACGCCACTGCCTTTCTCACCAATTTGATAGCTTTCACGGCAATAATAGTAAGTACCAGTTTCGTTAAATTGGAGTCTTGTGACATAGCCTTTATCCGTATCACCAAGACCATCATAGACCGTAGACGAGATGGTGGCACCTACGGCGTATGGCGTATTTCCTACCTGGAAGGATGTATTCACCACGTAATAGTTGATGCTTGGGTCAGCCACTACGATGCCTGAATAGTGACGCTTCTCATTAGGAAGTTTCTCATATTGGTCACGGGAGTACTCACTACCCTGCGTCAGTGTTATACCATTGTACGGTTGATTATCGCTGATACCATTATACGTAGCCGTATAATCGACAGGTTTCTCAAGGGAGTAACCAGCAGGATTTGCCATGGCTAAGGTCTTGGCAGCAGCTGCGTCAGCAGCCTCTGAAACGTCTGCATCGTACTGATACTTCTGGCCTACAGTGCCACCATAGTCCCGGTCAATCAGCAGGTCGAAGGCATCGTAGTTGAACTCGAACTTCTTACGGTCGGTCTCAGACATAGAGCTCCATACCTCCAAACCACGATAGTTCTTGCCAGACTCGTAGTAGTCGCCGCCATAAAGACCTGCAGTCTTACAGTAGTAAGCAGGAATGACATCGGACTTGATTTCCTCACGAACCACCAGCAACTGTGCCAATGTTTTCTTTTGGTCAGCAGACAGACCTGCCAATTGTGCTTCAGTCAAGTCACTAATCTTCGTGACGTCTTGTGCTGCAGGCAGTATTGCTTTAATGTCGGTAGTAAGACGAGTGATGTAGCCGTCCTTCTCTGTTGACGACATCTTGCTGCCTTGATAGATATAATCCGTTGCACTCAACTGAATAGTTCTGGTACAGATATAGGCAGGAGAAGAGTTGGCTTCGGAAAGTCCGTAACTTGTCTTTTCTGTAGCAGAGATAACAGCACCTGGATTGAGGTGACGGGTGGACGTGCCAACAGTGACATCAACAGCTTTGGTAATGACATAAGCGTCTTCAAAGACTGCCTGACCTGCAGGAGAGAGTGAGTGAGTTGTAATGGCTGTTTGATAGGTATCATAAACACTCTTTGAGATGACGTCGCTCTCCTTGTACTCCTGCTGTCCGAGGAGTCCACCTGCAAGACCGTCTTTGAGTCTGTATGTGGGACCATTGTTATAGCCGTCAGCAGGAGTCTGCTGTTTTTCTGTCTGTGAACCAGAGAACTTGGTGTACCACAAATCCCACGGTGAGGGGTTATTCACCTTATAGGTCAGCATATAGCCTGTATTGTGGCTGACGTTGTTGGAAGAACGGAAGAAGTAGTCGAAATCCTTATCCGCATTCGTTATGTATTCACCGTTATCGTTCTTGAAGGAAACAGTGGCACCACCATCCTTCAGTGTTGTGTATTCAGCAGGCAGCAGCACCGTACCCTCTGGGTATTCGGTGTCCCCCACCTTACAATCGCCAATGGTGACATAGGTCGCTGGCACAAAGAGAGCCTTCTCCGACGGACTGAGCAAGTAGTAATCCCAATAACTGATAGGATCGTTCTTGTAGTAGGTCACATCATTGATGATGAGTTTCTGGTCATCACCCAATGGGGTACCTGATGAAGCATAATAAGCATACCAGTTAGGCTGCACATTAAGCAGTTTCATCGTACCATGCGAAGCAGCCGTAATGGTCAACGGAATCTCCACCTGTTCGCTATAGGCATTGGGTGCTCCAGTATAGGCTGAGATATATTGGTCGTAGACATAGACTGAACCCTGGATGTACCAGTAGTGGGCAGGTACGGCACCACCTGGAGCTACCGTTCCTTTATACTTACCGCTAACGTTGTAGCAGTCATCGATAATCACCTGTGTGCTATGCACGAAGTTTCCGCTGGACTGCCACTCGGCCTTCTTTGCATCACCAGTATCATAAACAAAATCCTTCTGGGTAACAGCACCTGTGTTCAGGTCGGTGATAGTGGTATGCGTCTTGCCCGATGGACTACGCTTGCCATGTTCGTTCTTTGCATAGACGAAGCCACCACCTATACCCGTCTGCACATTAATCAGGTCGAGTTCTACAACACCCGTGATATAGCCCCAGTCCTTCTCGTAAAGGTCAGTGCCTGTGCCTTTCTCTGTCGTCAATTCCAGATAGACACCCGAGGCAAGTGCCACCTTATTATGACTATTTCCATTGTTGCGAGTGCGGTCTGCCTTATGAGCCTCTTTCCACTGTTTGTAAGTAGCTACTTCGTAAGGATAAGTACCACTTGGAGTGACGGCAGCCGACTTGTACTTTGCCTCGTCAGTATTGTCTGTGACACGCACTGTTTCTTGGAAATCGACATCACTGGTCAGGGCGCCAAAGTAGTTCACGATATTATAGATGCCGAAGTAATTACCGTGATAATCTCCAGTAGGATTACTTGTTTTGAAGGGCTTCTTATTCAGCGACACCTCACGGACACGGTTGATGGTATAGTTAGTATAGTCTGCTATTTCAGGCACACGGTCTTGAGCACCCTGCATCACCATACGGCTTCCGAACACGCCACAGAAATCGGCACGCTGAATAGTATTCATCGGACGACCGGCATAGACAGGCAGCACACCATTTTCTTGCCAATATTCTTCTGATGGATTTCCATCAGCATCAAGAACACCTTGAGTGTTTTTTCCTTCCTTAAACAAGGATATGATTTCCAATGCCGACAAAGTAGATGCCTTTGAATTGGCGTTGTTGGGGTCTTTCCGATGATAGGCTGTTCCGTCATCGTCAGTACAATCTTTTATACAGGTATATCTTAACTCATAATAAGCAGCCTCACGAGGTGGCAGATCCTCATATTGTGCAATAGTGATTTCCTTATCAATGCTATAATAGTCTGTACCATAGTTAGTGATGTTCAATCCACGGTAGCCATCAACGAAGGTCAGGTTACCATCACCGTACAGACCACCCACATGGTTGGTTCCCAAAGTGATGAGGTCGCGGTTGTAGACATCATGGATAGAGGCAGTAGCGTTACCGAAGATAGAGGTAGCATTAGCATACACCTTATCGGAACCCGACGAGGTGTTACCACCTGCAAAGACAGCATTATGAATGGTAATACCACTGGCATCCAGATTCTTCCATTCACTAGAATTCTTGTTTCCTAAGGTATTAAGATATCCGATAGGAACATAATCACCCACTTTATAATCTTTTCCACCGTAATTAATTGTGCTATTTAAGACACGGGCATGCGGTTCTACCAGTACCTTGCAGTCCTCAGTGAGAATCTTCTCGCCCCCTACAATGACATAATTACCATTTTTAGATTGATAATAATACCCTTCGTCACCATCATCATAACGTACACCCGATTTCTTACCAAAGCATAATGTGCCGTTTGTATCCTCGTATGCGCTATAGACATAACCGATATCACCACCGCCAAAGACGTTACCATTGCCATTGGCAAGTTCTGCATCAGTTCCTACCTCACCACCGTGAATATCGACCTCGGTCTGTCCGAAGACATAACCATCAGAGTAGAGCTTACCTCCCTCACCGAGGTTATTGTAACCACGACCACCGCCAAAGACGTTACGATGTACGTAACCGCCATAGAGTTTCACATTGGTCTTTCCTGCCTTGTAGATACCTTGCAGGGTTCGCACGGAATTGTTCTCACCAGTGGCATTGATGACACCACGACCGACGGCTGCAATCTCACCACCACCAAAGAGTGAGCTACGCACATGGCCTCCATACATCATGACATTAGATCTGTCGACACTGCTATTGTCTACATAGCCGCCGCCAAAGATATTACCACTATCCTTGAGGCGGTTCGAACCGTCACCCTTCCATGTCTCATCGTGCAACTTCTCCTGATAGTAGCCACCGCCATCAGTAATACCGATAAGCTCAGCTCCGGGGTCTGCACTCTCTTTGTTAACGAAATAGCGATAACCGATATAGCCCTTGTTCAGCGTGATGTTGGCTGTGCCGAATACGGCACCACCCTCACCACCACCATAGGCATTACGCTCGATGGCAGGAAGACCGTCGACGAAGCTCGTGCCGTCCTTCTTACCGATGACGACGTGTGTCTCACCAGGAATGTCGGTTGTGGTTGCATCGCTGATAGTACCCGTATGGTATCCCACTGCACCTGCCCATCCGCCACCATAGACGTTACGACAGGTACCACCCTTGATGTAGGCATTGGCAGAGGCAATGAAGTCAGCGCCAAAGAGGTTATAGACGGTTCCCATGGTGCCGGCAGCATAGACATCCTTATTGACTTTTCCACCGAGCAGGGCAATATAGGTGGTACCATAGACATCACCACTGCTGATAAATACGTCGTCTGCCTTACCAAGTCCTCCGCCATAAGCATAGTTGCCTACATAAGCACCTTCGTTGATGATGACATTGGTGTTATATCTCTTAAATCTGAGTGTGTTCGGGGTGTCTTTGCGGTCGTCTATCTCTGCTACTCTGGCAATGGGATTTTGCAGATTGGTAGATGTGTTGGCGGCATATTCGTATGTCACAGGATTGGTGGTCCAATCAATAGTCGTCGGGTCATAGCCGCCACCGAGCGTCCAGGCAGCCTGCCATTTGGCATCAGTCATATCATTACCCTGCTCATCCTTTTCTGGCTTGTGTGCTGTAACGTATTTCTGTACACTTTCAGCACTCATCACGCCGCCAGCCTCGCCGCCGCCATAAACTTCCCAAACCTGTGCGCCATTATTCAAGTTGACCTCAGTATATTCGCTCCAGGTGTTGGAACCGCATCCGGCACCATAGACCGTAGCTGTTGTCATGCCAAGATCAGGATGCGACTGTCTGACAGGGACATCAATATTGATTTTGCCATAGATGGTGCGACGCTTCAGGTTGTTACCACCATACAGTGCGCCCTTCATCATTGTGTTATTCTTGTTATAAATCAGATAGGCATCAGCACTATGGTAATTGACCGTACCCTCATATACATCACAAGGCTGATAGATGTCACTACCGTATGCACCGGCAAAGATACTGCCGATTTTAATGGTGGAACCGGTTGGTACATTAACTATCGTGCGACGAGTAACACCCTCATTCAAGCTACCGCCATAGGCTGCACCGATTTGTCCGCGAGCCAGGTCAACGACAGCAGCTGCAGTTACGCCATCAGCATTTCCGTCAGCTGTTGCCTTTGCTATTCCCATGCCCACACCACAGTTCTGGCCGGCTCCGAACACTTCCAAATCAGCAAATTTCGTGCCCGTGTCAGCAAGGTCCATCAGCACATAACTCCGGTTTTGCATCAAGTTCTTATCCGTCGTGTTAAACCCAGCAGCACCCTGTCCGGCACCGAAGATCTTATTAACCTCGTTGCTGATATGCTGATTAGGTTTGAAGTTGACGAAAGCATTATTCATACGTGGCGATGTATAACCGGCATACTCCGTAGTATAGTCATAGTCACCATAGCATCCACCAAAGATATAGTCCACGTAGCCCTGCACATACTCCATGTAGGCAGAAGCTGTCGTTACGGCGGAGGTCTCCTCAGGTTTATATGGCGTAATCGGGAGGTCTGCACTTAGGCGCCCGCTGAAGTCTGCAGAGCCCATGATTCTTCCACCGAGGTCGTTACCACCATAGACATGGTCACGAACATAGGGGAAGCCGAGGTCTGTGTCATCATTGGTGTTACGTCCCATATAAGTCGCTGTGTGTCCGAGGATGTCTGCATCACATGCGCCGGCAAAGGTGTTGAACACACGTCCGTTCCCCAGGTTGATGACAGTGTTGCCACAGACCGGACCCTTAAAGCCACCGCCATAAATAAACTCTGCAGCCGCCATGTTGTCGTTGTCACCCGGTGCATTGCGAGCCACACCAGGGTAGTTACCCTTCACATTGATGGTGCAAGAATATTTGGGGTTATACTTAAATGTCTTGCTGTTGAAGGTATAGTCAACGCCATCGCCATCATTGGGTTTGCCGATGACTCCCTGCTCACCACCACCGAAGATCTGGAAGGTGTAACCGGCATTAAGATTAACAGTCACATTGCCCCATATCTCGGAGTCCTTACCATAGCCTCCACCAAAGACATTGAGTGCAGAACCGAGTACGTCCATTCCCTGCTCATCGAGGATGACACCAGAAACGCGTGTCGTGATTTGATAAGTATCATTCTCGTATAACTTCGCCTCACCCTCGTCTTCTTGCACCTGGTCAAAGACAGCATACGTACCCTTGCGGTCCACTACCGTAGAGTTCATGTTGATGATGACATTGCCATTGATGTGTCCGCTATTGTAGCAACCACCATAGATATTACCACCCTTGAAACGACGGGTTTTGTCTTCATCAGAGCTTATGCCGGTACCCGACAGCACAGGACGGACTTCCTTGCCTGTGCTGGAGGAGATGGTGTTCCACTCCAACAAATGGTTTTTATTTGCATCAACCACATAGTCGGTATAACCTGTATATGTATCGTAACTCTCTCCCTCTGCCAAGTCAGGAGTATAATAATCACCGATTTTCTTCTTCCAACGCTTGGGCTGTATCTTCAATCCACTGAGGTTCAACTGCAACTTATCACCGTTCGTGTCAGGACTTCCGATGAAACCTCCATCGTAGGCAGCATTAAATGCAGTGGATGCCACATTAGCATTATTACAGCCACCCACCAACTTGTTATATATGATGACATTCTCCGTAAGATTGAGAACTGTCTTCTTTCCGTCAATCTTCATGCTACCCACATTGCCACCGCAGTAAACAGAACCGAAATAGGAGGAGTATGGGACATAGTCGGCAGGATCACCACTAGACTCTTTGGCAAACACAATGCTGGGGATAAGAGGCATGGTGACACCTTCCATGTAGGTTTTGAATGTTTCGGATTTTGTCAGGTCAATAGAGCTGAACTGTGATCCATCACTTGTTATCGAAGTGCTCTTCATGGTACGCAATACACCCTCCTGTGCATGTGTCGCATCTTTTTCATGCGTTTCCACCATGTGTTCACCATTGTTGCCGAGGAACAGATCGTCGACAATCGCATAGGAGCCTACCTTCAACTCCACCTTAGGATTATCCATGCTTGATGACAGTGAGGCACTGTTACCACCGCAATAGACGGAACCGTGAATAATCGTTTTCTTGGCCTCCGTACCCTGCACATAGATAGACACCTGCTCGGCATTGGGACGGTAATCATTAAGCGCCTCCACAGAGGTTTTTCCTAAAGGAACAGTGTAATACAGGTCGCCGTATGTCGGGTCGTCTTTTAATTTTGCATTGTCGGTATAAGGATAGGAACCGTTACCACCGCCATAGACGTCACCATAGATAGTAGTATAAATACCTACAGTACTACCACCAGAGATATGTCCAGTAATATCGTTACCACCATAAACGTTGTTGACATGTCCTCCTAAGACACGTGCTCGTGCTGCCATGCCAGCAGGGATATGCAGTTCGTTGCCAAAGTCGTCTTCAGTGATGGCTGCAGCAGTAACTGGGTTACCATCTTTGTCTTTCGGTATGATATCTGCCATACGGCATCCGCCATAGACATTATCAACGATAATACTGGATCCCTCCGGAATTTGAAGCAGCAATCCGTCGGGGCTTGTCATGTCACCCTTGTTACCGCCACTGTACACATTTCTTATTTTTCCACTCTTCAGATTCCACCGCGGACGTATCTTCATCTCTGCGGTATTGTTTCCTCCAAAGAAACTACCAATCTGGTAGGCATCACTGCTCGGATAGGTATATCCAGGATTGAGGTTCATCTTATCGACCACGCGATTGTCCTTTGTTATCTGATCAACGCCATCAACAAGTATCTGATTAACCACTTTGCTGGGATTGTCAACATAAATAACGGTTTTCTCGGTTACGGTGGCATTGTTGCCGCCACCGAAAGCATAGACGATGGAACCGCCCATTACCTCCAAATAGGATTTTGCAAGTTCGGGTTTAGTCAGACCATAATAGGGATTGGGTGTCACCCCGTCAATGAGTTTTTCGGAGGTATAGTCATAAGCGCCATTACCGCCTCCGAAGAGCTGACCAATATATATCTTTTGATTGTCGTCAGCCGCTACATCGCCATTCATCTTGGTCGAGATGCGCACAAAAGCATTCCAACTCCCATCCACCAAATTTTCTGTGGCTTTTTTGATTTCTTCTGGAACAGACTTTTCCTGTCCGCTGTTGTTCCCGATGACTCCAGAAACGTCGTTACCGCCATATACGTGGTTGATAAGCACGTAGTTAGACGCGTGCTCGCCATCAATATGAACGAAAGAATGACCACCGACATTAGCCTTCTGGGCGCCACCGAATACACGGTTCAAGTCGCCAGCATAAACGGTAACATTGGTATTGCCTTTTGTATCACCGGCATTACCGCCTCCGTAAATATTACCACCAATAGTAATCTGTGCCTGCATCAGTGTTGCAGACATACAAAGTAATAGGATGGTCGTTATTTTGCGCATTATCTTTATCAATTCTCAATTATCAACTCTCAATTTATTTTTATCGTCGGGCTGTCGAGGTCTGGGTCAGACAACACATAGAGGTATGTCGGGTTAACGGTCATGTTCAACAGTACCCTTTGTCCTCTGACAGCATTTAAATTTGGCAATTTGTTGGTTGCCATGCAGCCTTGACGTATCAGGTTGCCTTTGCTGTCATATACGTCGTAGGTGCTGACCAGTGTCAGGTTATCTGAAAGTCCCGGAGCAAAGCAGGCATTGATAGACAAGGGGGTTATCTTATCTAGTGCCGTCCCCTCATCGCTATTGTATATCTCTGTCGTGCTGCTAGTGCCTGACGGTGTGTATGTGTAGGTTACGCTGGAGATGGGACTGGCACCAGTCGTGTTATGCGTCAGCGTAATAGTGGCATTGACACTGCCTTTATCGGTGCTCAGCGTCATGGTCTTCAGTTTGATGGTACGTAGACTGGCATATTCTGCGTCTATTTTCAGGCGGAACTGTGCAGCAGCATAGAGGTGATCCATCAGCAGACTGATTTTGTAAGTCTCGACTTCATCTATAGGGGTTGACCAGCTGAACTGCCCTTCCTTCAATCCTGAGTCCGTATCCTCGACACCCGTAATGATGCAAATATCATCTGTGGTGACGGGTTTCATATTGCTAATGGTCAGTGTGGCAGCACCGGCATCAGTTTTTTCCAACGTGCTACTCATCTCTCCCGTTTTGGGCATATAACCATATACAGTAAATGTTTTATTTTTTTCCACTTCAAAGTATGCATTCCATTTGCCGGTGCTGGTGTAGTATGTGATTCTTTCCAATTTTGGGGAAGCCCAGTCTGTTTCCGGATTCACTGACAACAGCATATAGACACCCATGTTTGTGGTCTTATCAGGGGTATAGGCAGTGAAACCTGCTGGTGCGGCGCGATGAGACAGTTCTTGATCAGTAAAGGGAGAGGCATACGACATCAGTTGCACCTCCTTGCCTACGGGTTCATTGCCCGTAGTATCGGTCTGTGCTTCGGTATTGTCCGAGGAACAGGCGCTTAGCAGCATAGCGGTGGTCATCATTAGGATGCCAATGTATTTATTCTTTATGCTCATTCTTTATTCCTTTACTGAACTTTACCAGTTATATAGTTCGTGATTGAATTCTTTCGTTGACCAGTCTTTCACATAGAGCGACTGCACCTGCAGATTGCCGCTGCCGGCATAGTAGGCATAGACTATCCATGTGTGGTTACGGCTGAAGTCGCCTGCCTGCTGCATGGCGAAGTCGACGGTCTGTGGTTCTGGAGTTCCCTCACCAATGGTATAGGTAATGGTGCCTCTCAGCTGCTTATCGCTCTCGCGCAGGTAGATGGGACCTTCCACTGTGACCTCAGGTGTCGCTTTACTTGCTGCTCCGTTAATCAGGTCTTCGTATGCCTGAGCTTCCTGCCCCAGATAGAGATATTGGGTAGGGTCGCTTGTCTCAGCGATATCACTAATAGTCGTTGACAGCAGCTCTTTCGCCTCGGTATTATAGGTCATAGACTCAGGTGTCTTGAAAAAATATTCCACTTCGGGAATCATGTCATCATTCATCTTGATGCTGGTGATGCTCACCTTTGGTTCTCCTGTAGTCTTGGCAAAGACGAAGCGCAGTTTTGACACCGCACGGGTCAGTTGAACAGTAGCTACTTGGCTCAGTGAGCCTACGCGGAGGGTTGGCGCATCACCTACCACAGGTTGTGTGGTCAGTTTACCTGCAAACGGCAGACCGTCATCGGGTACAGTTCTTGTGTTCTGCTCCAAACCGAAATGTCCGCTAAGTCCGCCAGTAATCTTGGCACCCTCCAGCAGAGCTGCACGGGTGGTCTCCTTATTCAATGTCCCTACGCCACAGTTGGCGCTGGTCACGTTGGCCATCACGTAGACGTTGACATCGGGCTTGGCAGCAGCGAACGCATCAGTGACGGGAATCTGGTAGGTCGTACCCTGTCCTTCGTTCAATGCTGCTACATCATCAGTTCTGAAATAACCCACATAATTTCCGGTCTCTGACTCGTAAACCCATAACTGCATGCTCTTGATGGTGCCTTCGTTGATGGTGTTGTCGATAGGATCCACCTCGCCCACGTCGCCACGGGTGGGTGCGGCATGCTTTTTGGCTGACGCCTGCTCTGGAGCATAGACATAGATGGCCAGTTGCGCCTGCTGGTGCGTCACTCCTTCATCCGCACCACTGGAAGAGCAAGCTGAGAACAGCACGGTCAGGATGCTGCATAAAAACCAATATAATATATGTCTATTCTTTGTCATTTCTTATCTTAATTCCACATTCGTGGTTGTTGCTTGAATCCATTTCGTCACCACCTGAACGCCTACTTCCAAGCGTGGAGCCAGCAGGTCGGGCATACAGGTATATGCCTTGGCGAGCGAGGTCACGCTCATAGACATGGTGGTGATATAGTCTTGTGTGAATACACGGTTAGCGTAGGCGCCCGTACCTTTTCCGGCAGGGTCTATCATACCGATGAGGTAGAAACGGGTTTCGGGATAGACGGTGCCGTCCTTACCTACAAATGCGTGTCCTGTATTGTTTTCAAACTCCAGGATGACGGGTACTTTCTCATTGTCGTACGACTGGAGTACCAACGTACTGGTCTTGTTTCCGTCAATGATGTTCGTGTCGTAGATGAATCGTCCGTCGACATCCGTCTGTGCGCCCTGTGGCTTCATGTTGAAGCCTACGGTATGCTGTCCGCCAATGATGACACCCGTGAGGGGTAATGTTGTCATACTGGTATTGGGTACTATTTCGTCTTTTGCATCCCTCAGTGTGGCGCTCATACTAGACAGTGTAACGTCTAATCTGGCAACACCATATTGGATGGGATTCTTTACGGCTACCGCCTTGGTGTCCGTATTGACGGCAGTAGAGCCGTTGTAGTATGTATCCAGGAAGGCATCCCAAGTTTTGGTGTTGTCTTGGTAGTTTTTTTTCGTCACCTCTTCTGCAGAGGTGCGTATGGGGCTGTCTGCAAAAAACATCAGTTCTGCAGGATAGGTGTAGCGGTTGATACCGTTGATATTGTCAAGTTGAGTCGTTGTTGTCTTGACTTCAAACTGGCTACCCGTCCAACGGATAGCAGCGGCTCCGTCAGGCAGTCCGAGGGATTGTGGGTAGGTATTGCTGGCAATGGAGCTGTTGGCATCAATATTCGTCTTGATAGCTGTGCTGAGGTCACCGCCTTTTGCTACCAGCAGAGCCCTGAGTGCGGCTACGAATGCCTTGATGTTGGCTGCTGCTCCGCTCATGAGTCCGGCACCTTCCGAACCCATACGGATGAAGTCCAGATAATAGCTCTTCAGGGTGGGGTCGTCTGTTGTGCTCCAACCTGTGGTGTTGGCTATAGTGGTCATATAGTTTGCCAATGCCTGGGCATCAGGGTGTGCTTCCGATGTATTACGGATAGAGGTCAAGCTAAACTGAATGTCTGCGGTCTTCTTACGAATGGTAGGCAGTGCGCTCAGTTGTCCATGGACTTTAGGGTCGTATGATTCGTCGTCATGTGCGGGTTTCGCCTTTCCATATACCAACATACGGTTTGTGCCTGTCATCAGGTAGCAGGTATTCACGTAGTAGGTGTTGTATTTCTCTGCATCGTACTTTTTCGACAGATTGTCTTCATCTGCACCTACGAGATCTATCAGCGGTTCGTCACTTGCTGTTACCTCAGCACCACTGGTATGGAAAGGAATGGCTACCAACTGATCCATCGCTGAGAACGTGGGAGCCCTATGGGTAAGGGCCGGTGCCAAACTGGGCTTGAGTGCCCCACTACCGATGCTGACCAGCAGGTCTACCTGCTTGGATACTGAAGACGTCGTCTCATTGAACTGCTCAGGCATATCATCATCTATCATTGAACATGATGTAATCATCATGCCCAACAACAGATAGTATACGATATGTCTCATAGTTGTCTTCACGCGCGTACCTTACATAGTATATTATAATGTTTATAGTTCGGGATTGTATATACCCCCTTCGTTCCAGTCGAGCGTCACGCTGACGCCTACCGTCTGGTCGCTCGTCTGCACGGCACCTTCACCAGTAATCCAACCCTTGATGATGGTCAGCTGACCGGCACGCAAGGGCTTGTTGATGCTGAGCACCGTCTTCGTAATCTTGCCGTCCTTCCAGACGTAGACTTCGAACTGCCAGAGCGTCTCCTGTCCTGGCTGGGCTATGAAGGGATCTTCGGTCTCAATGACACTGCGCGACCCTACCCCATTATAATAAGGTTCGCGCGAGGGGAAGTTCACCGAGCAATAGCACCGCATGCCGCTGTTGACATCGAGCAGCTCTGCGGTTCGCACGATGGGCGAAGGTGCTGCGAAGGTGTAGGTGCTGTCGTTGATGTTGAACTGCGAGGCGAAGCCTGTGGAGTAGACACGGATGTTGCTGACGTCCTGCTTGCGCGGGTCAATCACCAGGGCTGCGGCACAGTTGACCATATAGAGGTTGACCTTGAACTGCTGGTCTACGCCTTCCAGCACATTCATGGGCAGACGGGCAGTGAACAGTCCTGTGGTGTGCGAGTCGATGGTGTCGCGGGTGGTCTGTCCCAGCTGCGACGTACGACAGAAGTCATCCTGCAGCAAACTGACCACGCTATTGTTCAGCACGTTGGCTACCGCCAGATGCTTATATTGCCGCTTGGGCAAATTGATTGTATAGCTCTGCTGGTTGGCATCCATGATGTGCTGGTCGTGCTGCAGTCGGGGCTGGTTGTTCTCCGTATCGTAGAACGACAGGTCCACGTCGTGGGCATGGTCGGTGAAGATGGTCTTCAGGTGCTCACGCAGCATCTGGGCAATACCGGCATCTTCCAAAGTGTTTAGCTGGGTCCGCAACTCGATGGACATGTTGGTCACCAACCGTATCTCGTAGTCCACCTGATAGTCGTTGTCACAGTTCGACAGGTCTTCATCAATGGCAGAACAACTGGCTGACAGCACTACAATGAGTGCTGTCGCCAGAAGTTTTCCCATGATGTCCAACCGTTTGTTCATCATAAATACTTTTCGTACGTTGAGGGACAATTACTGACCAAGAATGACATCAGTGAAGGTGATACCTGTTGACCAATTCATATCTACCGACAGACCCAGCGTCAGTGAACTATGGCGCAAATCGGGAACGGTCAGCAGGGCTTGTTTCAATGAATTTTCATTAAACCAGAAATTAGCCGTAGTCATAAAGTCTTGCATAAATACGCGGACTATTTCTTTCGAAGTGCCATCAGTATTGTATGGTGGCAGCGGATGATCTGTTGAACGTTGTCCTAAATCACTCCATGAAATTGCAGTAGGATTCAGTTTACCTACCAGATAGAACGAATCGCCATTGCGAATCAAGTCATGCTTACCATAGAAGTCCTGACCGGTATTGTTCTTCAACTCCAATGCAACATAGACTACATCCTGGCCTCCATCTCCTGCTTTGTAGTTATCAAACACCAGTGTGTAGTTAGGATTAGATGGGGCTGGTGTTGCGTTATAAGTAGGAATGCTATTTGCACCTTCAGGAATGGCTTTGTCGTAAATATAACCCTGAGTATTACCGGTAGTCTTAGGAGTGAAATCCCAACCTACTTTCTTGTACTGTCCGCCAATAATAACACCTACCAACTGGAAGCTTGTAGCATCAACCGTAATCTCCTTATCAGGCTCGTCGGTATCAACGATTGACGGATCCTTGTCCTTCTGGATAGCATGGTTATTGTCTTTCAGTGTTGCTGACTTATAGCCAACAGTAGTCTTCAACAATGCAGAACCATAGTTGATGTTGTTTCTCATTGCTACACTCCTGGTTGTAGATACCACATGACTATCTTTAACCCAATCATCAGACCAACTTCCATCTGTTTTCCAGTTGTCTACACCATTAGGATAGGTCGGTTCCTTATGCTCTGTATCTGATACGCGCAGCGGGCTATTGCCAAAGTACAACAATTCAGCAGGATATAAATAGCTTTCTACAGTGAAACCACCACCGCTACCTACAGAAGAAGTATTGTAGTTTGTCACATATTCAAATATCTTTTTAGTACCATCCCAGTCATAGTGAGCGGCTCCTGAAGGTACGGCATAAGCCATTGGGAATTTGGTAAGATCTTCTGATCCTATTCCATCGACTGTTGGGTGGGTGCCAGCTGTTGTTGGCCATAAAGCATCGCTATTAAAGGTAGATACCATTGTACTAACGGGTTTAAAGGCAACACCCGTTACAGCTCCACCCTTATTATCGCCAGTCATAGGCACATTGCCATCAAAATATTTGTTGATCTCTACATGGATTAATTCTGCCAGCTTTTTTGCTACAGCCTCACCCTTGCTGAACGGAGTAGCACATTGTACGCTATTAATAACCGACCACACGTCTTCTATCGTATGGAGGATGGCAGTACCATAACCAGCTCGCAATTCACCCTGATCAGTCTGAATGTTGGTCAATGCCTTATAGACTTCAGCCAGTTTTGCCTCCAATGCATAAAGCTCATGGGTCGCCTCAACAGGACTTTTACCATCAGCATTGGCATAATTAGCCCATGTAACAGTAGCAGGATACTCATTCGCAGCAACAGCAACACCATAGTGTTCTGCATCCAGCGCTACATGGTTACCATCAGCTATCTTAGTGTTGATGATACAAGTCAGCACACCTCCGAGCAGCTTCTTAATCTGGTTATACTTTGCAAGATTCTCAGCCGTCATACGCTTACCCAACTCAAAATTGGCTTCAGTGATATCCTTACCGGCATTGGCACCTGTTCCACCGGCTAAGGTATAATCGTCAAGATGTCCGTAGAGATCATACGCTGAATAACCTTTTGTTGCCTCAGCAGGTAATGCCGTACCCTCTGGTGCCTTTCCGTAGAACAGCATCGTATTGGTATTGATGGGCAAACTCATCTCCAATACACGATGGGAATTTGTGTTAGTGATTGTACCACTTGCAAGAGGAGTGCCCAAATCAATGTACTTGTCAGCAACCGCTGCTGTAGCAAGGTGCTTACCATCGGCGTTAAGCTTGTAAGTGAAAAGTGCTGCATTATTGATACCACGGAATAATACCGAAGTGGTAGCCTGTGTGGCACTAGAAGACTGACGGGTAGTAGCCTGATTACCCGTTGACACGTTGAACACAAACTGTGCATATACACTTTGTTCAACCGGATCATAATTCGGATTGTTGTTCTCCGCCGAAGCGTCGTCGCTCGAGCTACAGCTGGTGAGCATTGTTGAGCCTGTCAGTGCTATCGCACCGGCAAAGGCAAAATTGAAATACCTTTTCATATTTTTAAAATGTTGGTTAATACTAGTTTATGATATTTTCTCGCTATATATGTTGTTATTTTGTTGTCGTCATGGCCTCCAAACGACGGAGGTTCTCCTGGGCATCGCTGTTGCCATTGGCAGCAGCACGACGGAAGCACTCAAGGGCCTCGTCTTTCTGACCGGTGAGCCAGAGGGCAGTGGCCAAGGCATTCTGGGCACGCTCGTCGTTGCGGACGGTCTGTAGCAGGCGGAGTGCCTCGCGATGGCAGTCAATGCAGTCAGTGGTGAGCAGCTCGCTGGCCTCGTTGATGACCTTGGCGGCCTTGTCGGGCACGTAGTCGTAGAAGATGCGGACGTAACCGGAGTTACGCTGGTCGCTGAGGATGTGTTCCTTGATATATTGCCAGGTGCGGCCTCCGTTCATGCGACGCAGCTTCTGCTCGCGGATGTTGGCATCGCTCTTGCTGTCGATGATGTCGAGAGCCTGCTGCAGTTCTTCGCTATGCTGCGGCTCCGTGGTGACGCACTCTGCGAGCTGGTCGCGGAAGTCAGCCCAAGCCTCGCCGCCGCCGACGGTGTCGAAGAGGGAGTCGGGAATCTGCAACTGCTCCTGCACATAGTGCTGCACGGCGAGGGCACGATTGGTGGCCAGCTTCTCGTTGCCGGCAATGGGACCTTCGATGGAGGCGAGACCGATGATTTGGATGACCTTCACGCTGCTGGTGGTGTCGGCCATAATCTGGCGGGTGATGTCAACGATGCGCTCCAGAACGCTTTCGTTCTCGCGGAAATCCGTGTGCAGCACCGACTTCGCCAAGGGGAAGTGTACATAGAGGGCATCCTTGTCGCGCCGCATGATGCGGGTGCGGTCGTAGGGTTTGTACTGCGAGATATGTGCAAGTACCGGATTGTCCTTCTGTAGCTGTCCCGCACGACCTGTGAAGTCCGGTACGAGACGCACGACGGGTTCGAAGGGCTCGGGCTGTGCTTCCTCGGTGTCTGTGGTGGGAGGAGGTACAACGACAACGGGCTCTTCGACTTTCAGCAACTTGGCCGGACGTCCTGGGATGTTAATCACGATATTCAGCGCTGCCTGCGGCATAACGAATAGTTTCTTTTCGTGCCCCAGCATCTGACCGCAGTGTACACATTCGAAACGGTCATAGCTGGTGTAGCCTATGGCTGCACCGATCATGGCTTCGAGGTTGAAGAAGCGGCCCAGCGGCCACGAATAACCATAGAAGATACCGAGCGCCACGAGGTCGCCCTGCCTACGTTCGTTCCTGACGGACTTGTAGAGACCAAAGGGGAATTTGATGCCACCTACGTTGTAGTGACTGTAAATGATGTTGGCTCCAAAGAAATGATGCACGTTGACGGAGTCTGTCCAGTAGCGGACAGATGGCGAGAGCAGCAGATGGCGGAGCTTGCGGGTCGAGACATCGTCCGTAGGCCAGGGACGGTAGCCTGCCGTCATGCCTACCGACCAATGTGGTGCCACACGGAGTCCGACACGCAGATTAGGGGTGAGCACGCCATCGTACAAAAGGTTGTTGCTGACCGTAACGACCTGTGCATAAACATCAGTTAAGGCACAACAGCACAATGCTGTTAAAATAATAATTTTAAATGTGCTATACGTCCTTTTTTTTATTTTTATCATTTTAACAAAATCTTTCGACAAAGTTACAAATAAAAGCTCGCACAGAGAATAATTTTAATAAAAAACAACAAAAAATTAACATTCTTTAGTGCTTTTGGTTGATTCTCATGGCTAAAATCAGCAAATTCCAGGCTATGATTATCCTTGCCTGCACCTGATACTCTGGACTGTTGATACGTTCGTTGAGGACATTGATGTCAGGTATCGGGATGTCCAAATCCTTAGGATACATGACGGCTGTGAGGAAGGTATGGTAATTTGAGATAACCAGGTCGAAGTTTGAATGACAGTCCCTCGGCAATCAGCTTGCCCGTGGTGCGCCAGGCCTCTTTTTTGCGACGTTTTAATTGATAAATCGTCAGAAGCCTTCTTCTAAAGACTAAAAAAGGGACCTGCCCAAGCGGACAGGTCCCTTTTACTTATATCAGAGTGATGATTACTCCTCAACGGCGGCCTGCGCGGCGGCGAGGCGGGCGATGGGCACGCGGAAAGGAGAGCAAGATGCGTAGTTCATGCCGATCTTGGCACAGAACTTCACAGAGCTGGGCTCACCACCATGCTCACCGCAGATACCGCAGCGGAGTTCAGGACGCACCTCGCGACCCTTCTCTACGGCATACTTGATGAGCTTGCCAACACCCTTCTGGTCGAGCACCTGGAACGGGTCAACCTTCAGAATCTTCTTGTCGAGATAAACAGGCAGGAACGAAGCAATGTCGTCACGGCTGTAACCGAAGGTCATCTGAGTCAGGTCGTTGGTACCGAACGAGAAGTACTGAGCCTCAGTAGCAATGCGGTCGGCGGTGAGGGCAGCACGAGGAATCTCAATCATCGTACCAATCTCGAACTCTACCTCGATGCCATACTCGGCGAATACTTCCTTGGCAGCCTCCAGAATGACTTCCTTCTGCTGCTTCAACTCATAGAGCGTACCAATCAGCGGAACCATAATTTCCGGCATAGGATTCTTACCTTCCTTCTTCAGCTCGCAGGCAGCACCGAGGATGGCACGAGTCTGCATAGCGGTAATCTCGGGGAAGGTGATACCCAGACGGCAACCACGATGACCCAGCATTGGGTTGTTCTCAGCCAGTGAGTCAACACGACGCTTGATGTCCTCTACGCTGACACCCATCTCCTTAGCCATCGTCTCCTGACCAGCCAAATCGTGGGGCACGAACTCGTGCAATGGGGGATCGAGCAGACGGATGTTAACGGGCAGTCCGTCCATAGCCTCAAGAATACCCTTGAAGTCAGCCTTCTGGTAAGGCAGCAGCTTGGCAAGAGCCTTCTCGCGACCGGCAGCATCCTTCGACAGAATCATCTCGCGCATAGCGATAATCTTCTTATCCTCGAAGAACATGTGCTCTGTACGTGTCAGACCGATACCCTTGGCACCGAAGTTGCGAGCAACCTGCGCGTCGTGTGGAGTATCAGCATTGGTGCGAACCTGCAACTTGGTGTACTTGTCGCAGAGGTCCATCAGTTCCTTGAAGTCGCCAGAAAGCTCGGCAGCCTTGGTAGGAACTTCACCGGCATAAACCTGACCGGTAGTACCATTCAGAGAGATATAGTCGCCCTCCTTATATACTACACCGTCAATCTCCACGGTCTTATCCTTATAGCTAACATTCAGCGAACCAACACCCGATACGCAGCACTTACCCATACCACGAGCCACCACAGCTGCATGAGAGGTCATACCACCACGAGCAGTCAGAATACCCTCAGCAGCAGACATACCGGCGAGGTCCTCAGGAGATGTCTCGATACGAACGAGCACAACCTTGTGACCGTCCTTGTGCCACTCCTGAGCATCATCAGCGTGGAATACAATCTGACCACAAGCAGCACCGGGAGATGCGGGCAGACCCTGAGCAATCACCTTGGCCTGGGTCAGTGCCTTCTTGTCGAATACGGGATGCAACAGCTCGTCGAGCTTCTGGGGCTCGCAGCGCATAATGGCAGTCTTCTCGTCAATCTTACCCTCGTGGAGCAGGTCGATGGCAATCTTCACCATAGCGGCACCAGTACGCTTACCGTTACGTGTCTGCAGGAACCACAGCTTGCCCTCCTGAACGGTGAACTCCATATCCTGCATGTCACGATAGTGTTCCTCGAGCTTCTCCTGGATACCATTCAACTGCTGATAAATCTCAGGCATAGCCTCCTCCATAGAAGGATACTTGGCTACGCGCTCTTCCTCAGAGATACCGGCACGCTCGGCCCAGCGCTGAGAACCCAGCTTGGTAATCTGCTGAGGAGTACGGATACCGGCTACGACATCCTCACCCTGAGCATTGACCAGATACTCACCGTTGAACACGTTCTCACCATTGGCAGCATCGCGGCTGAAGCAAACACCTGTTGCAGAGGTATCGCCCATGTTACCGAATACCATTGCCATTACTGATACGGCTGTACCCCACTCGTCGGGAATTCCTTCCATCTTACGATACAGGATAGCGCGCTCGTTCATCCAAGAACGGAACACAGCACAGATAGCACCCCAAAGCTGCTCAATAGGATCATTGGGGAAGTCCTTGCCCGTGCGCTCCTTGATAGCAGCCTTGAAGAGCTGTACGAGTTTCTTCAGCTCGTCGACGCTCAGGTCCTTATCCAACTTTACACCACGCTCGGCCTTCACCTTCTCAATAATCTCCTCAAACGGGTCGATGTCTTCCTTGTTGACGGGCTTCATCTCCAGCACCACGTCACCGTACATCTGTACGAAACGGCGGTAGGAATCGTAAACGAAGTGAGGATTGTTGGTCTTCTTCACCATACCCTCTGCCACCTCGTCGTTCAAGCCCAGGTTCAGAATGGTATCCATCATACCCGGCATAGAGGCGCGAGCACCCGAACGTACAGAGACAAGCAGGGGATTCTCCTTGTCGCCGAACTTCGAGTTCATCAGGCCCTCAATATGCTTGACGGCAGCCATCACGTCGTCGTTCAGGAGCTCCATAATCTTCTCCTGTCCGACCTGATAGTACTCGTTGCAGCAGTCTGTAGTGATGGTGAAACCTGGAGGAACGGGAACACCGATAAGGTTCATCTCGGCAAGGTTAGCACCCTTACCACCCAGTTCCTCACGCATCTTTGCGTTACCTTCAGCCTTTCCATTTCCGAAGGTGTAAACTCTTTTTTGGCTCATAAATTAAGATGTTTATAATAATAAAATAAATAAATTAGTCTTCTATTCGTGCAAAGATACAATAAATTTCTCATCCTTGCAAGCATTTAGCAAAATTTTGCAAAAAAGACTCCCATTCCGATTCACTCGGAATGGGAGTCCATGCTGTTGGAGGTCGTTTGTTTATCCTCCGAAGTTATCGTACATAATTGACTCGGGTTCTACGCCGAGGGAATCAAGCATCGAGACGACGGCCTTCGACATGGGGCCGGGACCGCACATGTAATACTCGATATCCTCGGGAGCCTCGTGGTCCTTCAGATAGGTGTTGAGCATCACCTGATGGACGAATCCCGGGGTGTACTTCACGCCGGCAGCGTCGGCAGCGGGATCGGGGCGGTCGAGTGCCAGATGGAAGTGGAAGTTGGGATACTCCTTCTCCAGTCCGAGGAAGTCGTCGAGATAGAACACTTCGTTCAGTGCACGGGCACCATAGAAGTAGTGCATCTCGCGATCCGTAGTGTGCAGCGTCTTCGTCATGTGCATAATCTGTGCGCGCAGCGGAGCCATGCCTGCACCACCGCCTACCCATATCATCTCCTTCTTCGAGTCGAAGTGAGGATGGAAGTCGCCGTAAGGTCCCGACATGATGACCTTGTCGCCGGGCTTCAACGAGAAGATATACGACGAGGCGATACCGGGGTTCACCTCCATGAATCCCGAACGGTCGGGCTTGAAGGGCGGCGTAGCGATACGCACGGTGAGCATAAACACGTCGCCTTCGGCTGGATAGTTGGCCATCGAGTAGGCACGGATGGTAGGCTCGGGGTTCTTACACTTCAGGTCGAACATCTTGAACTTCTCCCATGAGGGCACATACTCGGGTGTGATGAGGTCGCGGTCGTAGTCGTTGTAGTCGATGCAGTCGAAGGCAGGAATCTTAATCTGGGCATACGAGCCGGGCAGGAAGTCCATGTGGGCACCGGCAGGAAGCTGCACCTTGAACTCCTTGATGAACGTGGCCACGTTCTTGTTGGAGATAACGGTACACTCGTACTCCTTGACACCGAGGATGCTTTCGTCGACATGGATCTTCAGGTCACCCTTCACCTTGCACTGACAGCCAAGGCGCCAGCCGGCCTTGATTTCCTTGCGGGTAAAGTGAGACTTCTCGGAGTCGAGAATCTCGCCCCCACCCTCCAATACCTGCACCTTACATTGTCCGCACGATGCCTTTCCGCCACAGGCAGAGGGCAGGAAGACACCGTTCTCGTTGAGTGTCGACATCAGCGAGTTGCCTTGTGCCACGGAGATGGTACGGTCGCCATTGATTTCGATATTCACATTACCGCTGGGCGAGAGATACTTCTTCGCCACCAGCAGGACGATCACCAAGAGAATGATGACCAGGAGGAAAACTCCTATACTATATGCTATAAACTGTCCCATAGAGATATTTACTATTTAGCTATTTACTATTTACAATTTATATGCTTAGTCCTGAGAAACACATCATAGCCATAGCCATCAGACCAACGGTGATAAACACGATGCCCAGTCCCTGCAGGGGCTTGGGAACATCCGAATACTGCATCTTCTCGCGGATGGCGCCCAAGGCCACGATAGCCAGCGTCCAGCCCAGTCCGGAGCCGAAGCCATAGACAATGGCATCCCAGACACTGGTGATAGCCTGTGAGTTGGTGGGGTCCATGAGGATACGCTGCTGCATGAACAGCGAGGCACCCATGATGGCACAGTTGACGGCAATCAACGGCAGGAAGATACCCAGAGCGGCATAGAGCGAGGGTGAGTACTTCTCGACGGTCATCTCCACGAGCTGCACCATACCGGCAATGACGGCAATGAAGAGGATGAACGACAGGTACGAGAGGTCTACGCCCTCGGCCAGACAGTCGGGACCCAGCACCTTCGTCTGCAGCAGATAGTTGACGGGAACGGTGACGGTGAGCACGAAGGTCACGGCCAGTCCCAGTCCCAAAGAGGTCTTTACCGTCTTCGACACGGCAAGGTATGAGCACATACCGAGGAAGAAGGCGAAAATCATATTGTCGACAAATATCGACCTAAACAGTAATGATATTGCGTGTTCCATAACTTATTTCTCCTTATAAAAGTATGCACGATGAATCCAGATGACGCAGCCGACGAGGATAAGGGCCATGGCGGGCATCGTCATCATACCATTATTGACATAGCCCATGTCGTAGCAGGCATCAGGAATCACCTGGAAGCCCAGCAGCGTGCCGCGGCCAAAGAGTTCACGCACGGCACCCACGATGACCAGAATCATGGCGTAGCCCAGTCCATTGCCCACACCGTCGAGGAACGATGGCCAGGGCTTGTTCGTCATGGCGAAAGCCTCAAGGCGGCCCATCAGGATACAGTTGGTGATAATCAGACCGACATACACCGACAGTTGCACGCTCACGTCATAGGCAAAAGCCTTCAGAATCTGCGACACGATAGTCACGAGCGCAGCCACCACCACCAGCTGCACCACGATACGGATGCGGTTAGGAATGGTGTTGCGGATGATAGAGATGATTACATTCGAGAATGCCGTAATCACGGTCACGGCCAGTCCCATCACGATGGCAGGCTTTAGCTGCGAGGTGACGGCCAGGGCCGAGCAGATACCCAACACTTGTCCGAGTATCGGGTGGTCGAGGTTCAACGGATTGGTGAAGACCTCCTTATTTTGTTTACTGAATAAAGCCATAATAGTAATTTACGATTTACACACTTACCATTTACTATTCATTTCTCAGCAGGCTGATGTAAGATTTCAATCCGTCACGAAGCATATCGCTGACACCATTGGAGGTCAGCGTGGCTCCCGTGACACAATCAACTTCAGAAGCAGGGTTCTCAACCTTCTTGACTACCGCAATGGCCATGTTGCCCTGCTCGTCCTGAATCTTCTTGCCTTGGAACTTCTCCTGCCATGCCTGCGAGTCCTTGATTTCAGCTCCCAGACCGGCAGTCTCGCTCTCGTGGTTGAAGTAGGCACCATAGATGGTGTTCAGGTCGTCGTTGACGGCAACGAAGGCTGAGATACCACCCCAAAGTCCCATTCCTTTCAGTGGGAACACATATTTCTTCTCGCCCTTAATGTCGCAGACGTAATAGGTCTTGTCGCCAACGGTCTCTTCGGCCTTCACGACCTCGGCATACTTCGCCTCAGCCTCCTGGCCGTCCAGTCCGCGGATGTTGAGCGAGTAGAGTATCTGCTTCTTCACATCCAGTGCCACATTGGCATCCTGCATGGGCTTCAGTGCCTGATAGACGAAAGCCAGCAGGAAGGCCACGACGACCACCATAACCGCACTATATATAATAATGTACGTGTTAGAGTTTGTATTCAACTTACTCATTTTGTACCTCCTCTCTTCAAACGCTTGTTAATGTTATGCTCCACTACGAAGTGGTCGATGGTGGGAGCGATCATATTGCCAAAGAAGATGGCGAGCATCATACCCTCGGGATAGCCAGCATTCATCACACGGATGATAATGGCCATGGCTCCGATGATGAAGCCGTAGATATACTGTCCCGTAGCGGTGCGGCACGAGGTCACGGGGTCGGTAGCCATGAAGACGGCACCGAAGGCAAAGCCACCCATCACCAGCTGCTGGCACCAGCAGAGGTCGGTCTTTCCCGTCTGGCGGAAGACGACGGCCATCAGGATGCCACCCACGAATACGGAGCACATGGTGCGCCAGGAGGCAATACCCGTCACGAGCAACAGGCAGGCACCGATGGCAATGGCGAACACCGAGGTCTCACCGATAGAGCCCGGAATCAGTCCGATGGCCATATCGAGCACGGAGAGGTCGGGAGTGACACCCTGGGCCACCTGACCTAACGGCGTGGCAGCGGTGAAGCTGTCAGGCAGGTCGTTGCCCAGCCCGAAAATCGAGCTCTGAGCCACCCACACCTTGTCGCCGGTCATCACCGACGGATAGGCGAAGAAGAGGAACATACGGGCAGCGATGGCAGGATTGAAGAGGTTCATGCCCGTACCGCCGAATATCTCCTTACAGAAGATGACACTGAAAGCGCAGGCCAGTGCCAGCATCCACAGCGGACAGCCGATGGGGATAATGAGCGGGATGATGATACCCGAGACCAGATAGCCCTCCTGTATCTCCTCGCCCTTCCACTGTGCCCAGGCAAACTCGATGCCCAAGCCAACGATGTAGCTCACCAGAATCTTGGGCAGCACGGCCAGGAAGCCGTAGCAGAACACCTCGAGGAACGAGGCCTGTGCGAGCGTGCCTGCGGCAAAATAGTTCTGATAGCCCACATTGTACATACCGAACAGCATGGCGGGCATCAGGGCGATGACCACCATCGACATGATACGCTTGGAGTCGATGGCATCGTGGATGTTGACACCCGTCTTGGCCGTGTCGTTAGGCACATAGAGGAATGTCTCGAAGCCATCGAAGACGGAACGGAAGGCATGCAGCTTACCGCCCTCCTCGAAGTTCGGCTTTATCTTGTTTAAATAATTCCTTATTGCTTTCATATCCTTATGCGTTTTCTTTACGTAATATGTTCAGGCCTTCACGCACGATGCGCTGCAGCTCGAGCTTCGACGAGTCGACAAACTCGGCCAGGGCAAAGTCCTCGGGAGCCACCTCGTAGATGCCCAAGGCCTCCTGACGGTCGATGTCGCCCGCAATGATGGCCTTGATGAGGTATTCGCCGTAGATATCCATCGGCAGCACACGGTCGTACTCGCCGCTCATAATCATGTGACGCTCGCCGCCCTTGATACGGGCATCCAGCGCATATTCCTTTTTGCCGAGAAGCCAGGAGAAGTAAGAGCGGTTGACCGAGAACTGCTTCAGTCGCGGCAGTATCCAGCCCAGCATTTCGTCGGCATCGTCGCCCTCGGGGATGACGGTGATCTCAGACGTGTGGGCACCTAAGTATCCCTCCTTTGTGGTAGGACGGCCTGTCAGCACGTTACCATTGATGATGCGCACATGGTGGCTGGCATCGTAGCTGTTGCTGAGCAGGGTCGAGAGTTCCTCGCCCACCAGCATGTCGACGTATGCCGGAGCCTTCACCTCGCTGCCGCAGAGGGCCACGCGGCGACGCAGGTCCACCTTGCCCGTATTCATCAGTCGGCCGATGAACAGCACCACCGTCGGGTCGCCGATGGTCCACACCACCTCGCCCTTGTTCACAGGGTCCAGATGGTTCACCTGCACGCCCACATTGCCGGCAGGACACTTACCGTCGAAGATGGTCAGCTCGGCGAAGTTGTCTATGCCCAGACGACGAATCTCCGTCTGGAAGTCGGGCTGAATGCCTAAACCGACATACGTCTTGGCAATCTTCGACAGAGCCTGTATGCCGGTGACAAAGTCCTGCTCCTGCCCTTTCACCTCGAAATCGAAGCTGCCTGCCAGGGGCTTGTCGCGCAGGGCCGACACAAAGACAGCCTTCGGCATAACCGAAGGATTAGTTGATACAGCGTAAGGCAACTGGTTGATATATCCGAAGATACCAGCCTCCAGCAACGCTTCTACCACTTGCTCTCCTTTCAGACTGCCCACCTCGCGACGGCCGAAGTCTACATACTCCTGCTTGTCGTCGGCTGCCACCTGCACCGAGAGCACTTTTCTACGCTCACCTCGCGTCACGGCAGTCACGGTGCCGCTGACGGGAGAGGCAAATTTCACTTCAGGATACTGCTTGTTCACGAACAAAGCATCCCCGGCCTTGACCTTGTCACCTTCCTTGACAACCACCTTCGGAGTGACACCCTCGAAGTCGTCGGGCTGCAGTGCATACTTGCCGTTCGACTTCAGCTGAATGACCTTCTCCTCAGCCTTGCCTTGCAGATGAATGTCCAAGCCTTTGCTTAACTTGATTACATTTGCCATTATTATAATAAATTGAATAATATTTTGTATGCCTGACTGCAAAATTAGCAAAAATTAGGAAGATGATAAAGAAAAAAAGCATAAAAATCGCACTAATCACAACTTTTTAATGTAATTTTGCGGCAAAAACGTGGCGATACCACAAGTTTTGCCAACCCAACGTGTCAGTTTTGAAGCTACTAAGATACATATTCAACATGATAGTATGGACCCTGCTGGGTCTGTATCTGCTCTTCATTCTGACCTTCCAGTTGCCTGCCGTACAGCAGTATGCCGGCGATCGCCTCTCAGTCATGCTGAGCCGCCAGTTGGGCACCAGCGTACACATCGGAAGCGTGGAATACAGCATCCCCAGCTATCTCATACTCAAGGGCATCCTCGTCCTCGACCAGCAGGGGCAGCAGATGCTCAAGGCAAGGCACATCGCTGCCAAGGCCAACCTCCTCGACCTGATGGAGGGGCGCATCTCCATCTCCTCGGCACAGCTTTTCGGTGCCCAAGCCAAGCTCTACCAGACCGACTCCGTCAGCAAGCCCAACTTCCAGTTTGTACTCGACTCGCTGGCATCGAAGGACACCACCGACACCTCGCCGCTCCATCTGCGCATCAATTCGCTCATCGTGCGGCAGACCAGTGTCAGCTACGACCGCTACGACCTGCCGGCCACACCGGAGCAGTTCAACCCCAGCCATCTGAAAATATCAGACATCAGCGGACACATCTCGCTGCGCCAGCTCACCAACGACTCCGTCAACCTCCACATCAAGCGCCTGGCGTTCAGGGAGCAGTCGGGACTGCACATCAAGAACCTGTCGCTGAAGTTTACGGCTGGCAAGCGCTATAGCCGACTGGAGGATTTCGTGCTTCAGCTGCCTCACTCCGACCTCCGTCTGGGCGACACCAAGGCGAGTTATCTGTTGCGCGACGGTCGGCTGGTCATCCCCTCCGTCTATTTCGACGGCAGCATCCTTCCGTCAACCATAACGCTCTCAGACTTAGCTTGTTTCCTTCCTAAGTTAAAGAACTTCAATAGCACACTTTCCATCTCGTCGTCCATCCAGGGAGCCCGCAACAGGTTCACCGTTCCCAACCTGCTCATCACCTCGACGACGGGCGACATCGACCTGAGCGTCGACGGCTGGGTGCAAAACCTCGACGAGAGCGAGCCCGAGTGGCAGGCCAATGTCAACAACCTGACGCTGTCGGCCAAGACCCTGAACTTCATCTCGCAAAACCTTGAAGGAAAGGAGATGAAAATTCCCGATATCCTGCGCAGGCTCGGCGACTTCCATTTTGTCGGCATCGCCAAGGGCACGGGTACGGGAGCCTTCGACATCCGCAGTCAGGTGAACACGGCAGCGGGCAAGGTGGCCCTCAACCTGGAGATGGACAAGCAGCGGGCCTTCAAGGGATTCGTCGACACTCAGGGTTTTGCCCTGGGGCATCTGCTTGGCGACAGCCGTCTTGGACGCTTGGCCACCATTATCAACCTCGAAGGGCGACTGCCTGCCGACGGCAGCCCCATCATCAATGCCAACGGCACCGTCCACCAGTTTGAATACAACCACTACCTCTATAAGAACATTCGCGTCAACGGCTCGTATAGCACCTCGTTCATCACCGGACTGCTCACCGTCGACGACCCCAACGTAGGACTGCGCATCGAGGGCACGGTAGACCGTTCGAGCCGCATCAACGAGGTAAACGTGAAAGCCGATCTCAGCCACTTCTCACCCCGCGAGATACATCTCTCCGACCAGTGGGGCGAGAGCCGTTTCGAGGCCACTGCCGAGGCTAACTTCAAGGCCAGCAGCCTCAATGATGCCGTAGGTACCATCGACATCAGCAACCTGAGCATGACGGCCCCTGACGATGCTTACTCGCTGGACCGTCTGCATGTCGAGACGGGCTACGAGGACGCGGTCCACTTCGTGCGGCTCCACAGCGACTTTGCCGAGGTTGATCTCAAGGGCGACTTCGACTACGAGACGCTCACCCAGAGCATCACCAACTTCCTGGCAGCAGCGCTCCCTACCCTGCCCGGGCTGCCGCCCGTCAATCCGCATACCCACAACAACTTCACGCTGCAGGCCACCGTCAGCAAGTCCGACTGGCTGCAGAGCCTGCTCCACCTGCCGCTGACCCTAAGCCAGCCCGTGAGCCTCCAGGCTACGGTCAACGACGCCACCAGCGACATCAGCATCGAATGCCACGCACCCCACTTCCTCTACAAGGAGAGCGAGTTCCGCCAGGGACACGTCAGCATCTCCTCACCCAGCGACTCGCTATGCTACGATGTGAAGATAGCCCGCCAGTATGCCGACGGACAGAGCTTCGACCTGCGTGCCTTCGGCAAGGCTGCCGACAACAACCTGCATGCCTCGCTCGCCTGGGACAACCACCATCAACAGGAGGCCATGCGCGGACAGCTGAACATCATCGGCAACTTCGACACCGCCTTCGACGGCAAGCAGACGGCACACATCAGCATACAGCCTTCGTCCATCAACATCCACAACTCCGACTGGTCCGTGCTGCCCGCACATATCACCTATGCCAAGAACTATCTCGACATCCGTAACTTCACCATCCGCCACGAGCAGCAGCACCTCATCATCAACGGCACGGCATCCGAGAGCACTGCCGACTCGCTGGTGGCCGACCTCATCGACATCGACATTGCCTATCTGCTGCAGTTGGTAGACTTCGATGCCGTCGACTTCAACGGACTGGCCTCCGGCACCTGCGTGCTGCGCGGCATCTTCGGAACGCTGCAGGCCGATGCACGGCTGAGCGTTGCCGACTTCCTGTTCCAGCACGGACGCATGGGCACACTCTATGCCGAGGTCGACTGGAACGACACGGACAAGCAGATAGACATCCATGCCACCGCCGACGACGGCCCCGAGGCCAAGACCTACATCGACGGCTATGTGTCGCCCGAGCGGAACTATATCGACCTCGGCATCCGGGCCGACGGCACCTATCTCGACTTTGCACACTCCTTCACCGAGAGCTTCATCAGCAAAATCGACGGCCACGGATCGGGACAAGTGCGCCTCATCGGCCCACTCGACGCCATCAACCTCACCGGACAGCTGGTGCTCAACGGAAAGGCCCACGTCACACCCTTGGGATGCACCTACGAGATGCGCAACGACACGCTGCGAATGGTGCCCAACGAGATTGAGTTTGCCCACTGCCCCATCTACGACATCTACGGCAACCAGGGCATCATGACCGGCGGCATCCACCACAAGGAGCTCACCAACCTCACCTACGACATCTATGTCGACACCCGCAAGCTGCTGGCCTACGACTTCCCCGACTTTGGCAACGACACCTTCTACGGCACCGTCTATGCCGACGGACAGGCCGCCATCCACGGACGCGACAGCGAGGTGACCATCGAGGCCGACATCACCCCGCTGAAGGGCACACAGTTCGTCTACAATGCCTCCAGCCCCGACGTCACCACCAATCAGGAGTTCATCGTCTGGAACACCGCCCACAGCACCGCCGCCGACAGTCTGCCGAGCCCCGCAGCCAAGGCCGCCAACGCCTCGCCGACGGCACTGATGCGCTCCGACCTCAACATGCGCATCAAGCTCAACACCACCCCCGATGCCGCCATCCGGCTGCTCATGGATGCCCGCACCGGCGACTACATCACCCTGCGCGGCAGCGGTGACATACAGGCCACCTACTACAACAAGGGCGGATTCAACCTATTCGGCACCTACCGCGTCAACAACGGCACCTATAACGTCACCATACAGGACATCATCCGCAAGGACTTCACCTTCAGCGAGGGCGGCACCATCATCTTCAGCGGCGACCCCTACGACGCACAGCTCAACCTCCAGGCACAGCACGTCGTGAACGGCGTCAGCCTCAGCGACCTCAACGTCGGAGAGTCGTTCAGCAACAGCGTACGCGTCAACTGCCTGATGAACATCACCGGACAGCCACGCGCACCCATCGTAGACTTCGACCTCGACATCCTCAACGTCAACAGCGACGAGAAGCAGATGGTGCGCTCCATCATCAACGGACAGGACGAGATGCGCCAGCAGGTAGTCTATCTGCTCGCCGTTGGCCGCTTCTATCCTCAGGGAGCCAACAATGCCTCCGCCAACGAAAACCAGCGCTCCAGCACCTCGCTCGCCATGCAGAGCCTCCTATCCGGCACCCTCAGCGGGCAAATCAACACCATGCTCTCGCAAGTCATCAAGAGCAACAACTGGAACTTCGGAGCCAACATCTCCACTGGCGACGAGGGATGGAACAATGCCGAATACGAGGGACTCATCAGCGGACGCCTGCTCAACAACCGGCTGCTCATCAACGGACAGTTCGGCTATCGCGACAAAGCCACCACCACCCGACCCTCGTTCATCGGCGACTTCGACATCCGCTACCTGCTCTTCCCCAACGGCAACCTCGCCCTCAAGGTGTACAACCAGACCAACGACCGATACTTCACCCGCTCATCGCTCAACACCCAGGGCATCGGCCTCATCATGAAGAAAGACTTCAACGGCTGGAGCGACCTCTTCGGCAGGAAGAAGAAAAAGAAGAAGTGAACTAAAACTGTCATCTGTCAACTGTCACTCCAACACCACGGCTCTATCACGCAAACAGCACTTTTCATCAAAAAAAACGCTTGAAACAGTAGCAGTTTAAAAATAATTCCGTATATTTGCAGGTGAAATCCTATAACCTAAAACATTACAAGTTATGAAGAAGAGACTATTACTAGTTTGGGCAATGGCCGTGACAGCATTGTCACCCATGACTGCTCAGGAGATGACTGTCGACGACTTAGGCATTTTCAATCATTTCAGTGCTGCCGTCGGAGTGGGAACCACAGGTATCAGCATGGAGCTGGCTGCCCCGCTGACGCCCTATGTTGCCGTGCGTGGCGGTGTGAACATCATGCCTGCCTTCAAGTATAGCGACGACTTCAAACTGAACTACAAGCTGGATGGCACGGCTCAACGGATAGTCGACGAGCAAGGGAAACAGTTGCCCAACAAGATTGACTTCCAGGGCAAGCTGAGCATGACTACAGGCCATCTGCTGTTCGACATCTTCCCCTTCAAGAGCAGCAGCTTCCATCTGACGGCAGGCGCCTACTTCGGTGGTGGAAACGTGGTGAACGTATATAACAAGGAGGACGGAGCACTCAGTCTTGTCAACGAAGTGAACAGTTATCTTATAGATGCAGGCATAGCCGACCCTGTGACACATGAGAACATGATTGGTGTGAGTCTGGGCGACTATTTCCTGACTCCCGACAGGAATGGCAACATCAAGGCCGATATCAAGGTGGGGGGATTCCGTCCCTATCTCGGTTTTGGCTTTGGCCGCCCCGTACCCACCAAGAGCCGCTTCACGTGCAACTTCGACATGGGTGTGCAGTTCTGGGGCAAGCCCAAGGTAATGCTCGAAGGCAAGGAGCTGTCTGAAACAGATACCGACGGCAAGGACGGCGGTGCGATGAAGGTCATCTCAAAGATTACGGTATGGCCGGTAATCAACGTCCGTCTGGTGGGCAGAATCCTCTGACGCCCCCCCTTAAGACAAGCGATTCGGGGCTTCGGGTTTCCGAGGGGACATGGGGAAACGAGTGCACGGCCGTACATTTGCCGTACATTGCCGTAACCGAACTAACATTTCCCGCGATTCCTTATGGAGTTACGGGATTTTTTCGTACCTTTGCCAACGAGAACTATAAAACAATGGGTATATGACAACACAAGCCATGACCAAACAGATTGCCGACCCCTAACCCTTCCTAACTTTGCTTAGGAGGGAATTTTTATATTTCTTAACATAATCAATATACTCCATATTCCATCAATTTTCTAATGATTTATTTGTTACTCAGGGTGACGGGTGACGGGGTTATTTGTAAAGTCTTCGCGTACCGCGTGGGCGCGCGCGGTACGCGAGGAGTTTTCCCGAATGCCCCGTCACCCGTCACCCGTCACCAGGGCCAGCGCCTTCATGCGGGCCTCGATCTCGGCAGGCGTTCGCTGCACGACGATATAGCCGCGCGAGAACTTCATACGCTTCGGCTGGAAGCCCATCTTCCTGAAGGCCATGCCGACCTTGGCATCGTCCAGCGGCTGCGACGTGTAGCCCCGGAACAACTGCATGGCCATCGTAACGGGCATGAACTTACCCTGTTCGGGCACGGCGGGCGGATAGAAGAACGCATCCACCAACTCCTGCTCCTTCTTCGGCACCTCGAACGGCTCGTTGTGGCGGTTCAGACGCTCTATCTCTGCCTGCGAGAACCAGTACTGGAAACCGTCGCGGTAGAGGCGGTAGGCCTGACTGTAGATGCCCTCGTAGCAGAAAGGCTGCTCGCGCGGCGACGTGATGCGCTCCACCTCGAAAGGCAGCCACCGGCGGTTGCCCGTGGCATCGCTGAGAAACTGCACATTGTTGCCCGTGCCGCAGAACGATGCCAGATGCGCACGGTGCTCGTGGTAGCGACCGTAGGGGCGCCGCTCGTCCACCGACGGCATCGTCACCGCCGACTTCAGCTCGTTCAGCTCGGCGGGACGCATCGTGTCCAGCTCCTCGCAGCACATCAGCCCGTACTGCGTCAGCGACAGCAGGTCGTCCTTCGTCAGGCGGCTGGCATTGGTCTTGATGCGGAAGAACTGGCGCAGCTCGGGCGGCAGCAGATGGGCGAACCACGTCGTCTTGTACGACCCCTGCTCGCCGATGAGCACCAGGATGACGTTGTTCACCACGTCCGCATCGAGCCAGCCCGCCACCATGCCCACCAGCCACTTCTTCAGACACTGGTAGAACAGGATCTGCTCCTCGGCGTCGCCGCGGACGGTGACCGACAGCGACAGCTCCATGATATAGTCGCCCTTGCCCTCGCTCCACGGAGGCAGGCGGTCCAGGTAGAAGCGGAACGGATTGTACTCCGGCACGTAGTCCGACTCGATGATGTTCTGCATATCCTGCTTCCGCACCACCTTCGTCTCGGACAGCTCCGCCCACAGCGAGTTCAACAACCGGTCGGTGAGCGGCTCCCAGACGGGCGGCCCTGCCGACGAACGCGCCGCACTGCCGACTATCCGCAGCCGTCCGCTGTCGTCGGCGGCGATGTCCAGCCCGCTCTCCACCTGATGACACTCCACCTGTCCCGTCACCACATTGTGCCGCAACATCACCCTACTGTCCAGGAACGTCCTGATGTCCTGCACCGTCGCCTGCCGCTCCTGCCACGACGGCTTGTGTTCTTTCTTTGTTTTTTCCCCTTCTTTCTGTTTCATAGCAGCGCAAAGATAGTACAAGAAAAACCAGGATGCAAGAAAAAACGCCCCGATTTTCTGTCGGGGCGCAAAATAGAAACCTGTGGGGTTACACCTTACTCGAAGACGATGTGCAAAGTCGCCCCGAGTGCATCAGCGATACGCTCAAGCTGTGCTATCGTGACGTTCTTCTTGCCACACGAGATGGCATTCAGGTAAGGTCGGCTGACTCCCACCATCTCTGCCACCTGTTTCTCACTCAGTTTTTTTCTCCATGACTTTCTTCAAGTCAATCTTCGTTTCTTTTTTCATTGTTGTTTTACTGTTTTGTGATGATAAAATAGTATATGAGTTACTTAATTTTTTTACATCTCCGACACGCGTACAGACGCAAAGCACCCCGGCTGAAAGGTGAGTCGGCTCAAAACATCATTCGAGCCGACTCAAACAATCATCCGAGCCGACTCGCCAAGGGGTGGAACGAATGAATAATTTTGACCAGTATGTCAAACTTGGGTTAATAAGCCCTACACGTTCAAATCCATTAGAACGACCCAATATCCTCCATTGTCTGGCCCCTCATGTTTGATAACATTCAAATCTTTGAGGCGTGTTAAGTCACGCTGAATGGTGCGAGGGGAGAGTTTTATCTTACTTGCTAACGAAAAGGGCTATTTATTGTTTCCTTTAGGAAGTTTCTGCTTGTCTTTCTGCATCTCCTTCTCGTCTTTGGCCACTCGCCGTTCCACCTTTTTTATATCTTCGGCTGGTGGCAGTTCCTCAGGCTTTATGCCACGCTGGCCAAGCATGCCACGAACACTACGGTTGTTCTGAACGTGCTCGGCGGTAATGCTCATCTCGCCCTGCAGGTCTTTCTGTTCGACGTTGTAGTTGGTCATCTCTGTTGCCAAGTTCTTCGCGGCAATAGTCAATGTAGGCAATCGGTCGGCCAAAGCACCGCTCTTGATGCCAAGTCGCAGTTTCATCTGCTCTGTAGTCAGGCCACCAAAAAGAGCCTGGTCTCCTTTGGAACGAATACGGCCAAATCCTATATTATCGACCCCTCGCTGGAAGATATTGCGGCTTAACTGTTTCTCAGAAGCACGCAAGCGTTCGCGAGTGTCAAGGCGAGCAATTTCGTTAAGCCTTTCTTCTATAAGCTCTGCCTTGCGTGTCTGCACGGCAAAATAACTCTGGGCAAAGGCCACTTCTTCTTTCTTGGGGTCGCCATTCTGAGCTATCAAGTAACAGGCATAGCGGGTAAGCATAAAGTCTTGTATGCCCCGTTCGGATCCGCTGCCAAGTTGGACCATTTTCGTGACCTCACGAAAATGGTCATCTACATTGATTCCCATGGTCTTACAAGCTTCCATTGCACGGCCGACAGCCACCACGAAATTCTCCCAACGAGCGTAGCCCAACACTTGCTGGAGTTCACGGGCATACCACACATCGATGGCGTTTCCCTCATCGTCTTTGATTTCCTTTGCTATCGCATCAAAGGCTGACTTATATTGATGTATCTTCTGTATATCCATTATCTTTTAAACTATTGTTTCAACCAGTTCCATATTTATAGCAGTTTTGTGCTACAAAGATAGTGATTTTGTTTGAAACAAACAAGCAAAAGTATGATATTTTGTACTTTGGCAATCTTGTAACGACAATGGTCACGCCAAACAAATGGTCCAGATAGGCGGCACAGCAGGGAGCCAGTTGGCGGCGGGGAGTTATAAAATCAGCAAAAAACGCACCAAAAAAAGCAAAAACTGAACGAAAGCCCACAAAAACGATGATCATGTGATTGTTTTTTGTTATCTTTGCAGAATAAAATTTACCGAACAAAAACAAGTAACAATGAAAAAACTATCGACATGCACTTTCTGGAAGCTGTGGATGATTGTCGCCATCCTGACTTGCAGTGCGGCAGTGGTCTTAACGGGCTGCAAAGGCGGCAAACAGCCAGCAGACGAAGCGAACGACGAGGCTGCCAAGAACAGAGAACTTATCCGGGCACGGTACGGCGAGAACAAGACGATTACCGACGGCAGCTACGACCAGTCGCTGGCCGCGAAGTGTATCAACGGCACCTTCGTCGGCAAGCTGGCGGACAGCACCATCGTCTATAGAGGCATTCCGTATGTGGGCCGGCAGCCAGTAGGCGAACTCCGCTGGAAGGATCCTGTGGACGTGGTGCCCTGTGACAGTGTCTATGAGGCTTACTACAATGCCAAATCAGCCATGCAGCCCCTGGAAGAGATATCGGGCGACTACTATCAGGGAGAGAACTGCCTGTACCTGAATGTGTGGCGGTCGGCGAAGAAGTCCGCTGAGAAGAAATCCGTCCTCGTATGGATTCATGGCGGCGGCTACGCATACGGCGGAACCGTCGACCCGCTCTACGACTTCCATGACTTCGTGGAGGAGAACCCTGACGTCATCCTCGTCAGTGCCGCCTACAGGCTCGGCGTGCTCGGCTATCTGCATCTGTCGCACCTGCCCGACGGCAAGGACTACCCCACCGCGCAGAACTTAGGACTGAAGGACCAGTTGCAGGCGCTGAAGTGGGTGCATGAGAATATCGCAGCCTTTGGCGGCGATCCCGACAATGTGACGCTCATCGGAGAGTCGGCCGGTGGCGGCAGCGTGACGAATCTCTCGCTGGTCAAGGGTTCGCATCAGTACTTCAACAAAGTCATCGCCCTGAGCGGCACGCCAGGCTTGTCGATACCCACAGAAGCAGCCATTGCCTGTACCAACGAGCTGATGAAGGCGCTGGGCTGCAAGACCGTCGCCGACCTGCAGAAGATAGATGCCGAGAAGCTGGTGAGCACGGCAACGGAACTGCTCCCCTTGTGCATCGCTCCAGAGAGAGACGGCATCGTCCTGCCTCAGGACCCGTGGAAGGCCATTGCCGACGGTGCGGTGAAGGACATCAGCTTCCTGCAAGGCTGCAACAAGGACGAGATGAACTTCTTCCTGGCAGGCATGGGCGGTCCGGAACCCTTCATCGAGTGGGCCGCCGACCGCAAGGCAATGAAGCTCGCCCCGCTGACGGATGAGGAGAAGGCCCTGGTAGAAAGTTTCTGCAAGGATGTGAAGGGCGAGAGCTACGAACCCTACTGCAAGCTGTTCAGCCAGCTGATGTTCAACGCTCCCTGTATCCGTCTGTCGGAGGAGCAGGCCAAGGCCGGCGGCAAGTGCTTTACCTACTACTTCACCGTAGAGTCGTCGATACCGCTGATGAAGAGTGCGCACGGCGTGATGCTCGCTCCCCTGTTCAAGCGGCCTGCGGAGTATGGCGACACGGGACGCGAGTTCGACGCAACCTTCTCGAAGACCATGCGCAAGATGTGGGTGCAGTTTGCCGAGACCGGCAATCCGTCGCTCACCGCTGAAGTCTCTCCCGACGGCAAGGCCAAGCAGTGGCCGCTCTACGACGTAAAGGACAAGCAGGTGATGGTGTTCGACGAGTTCAACATCCATCCGGAAAAAGAGTCGAAGCTGGGAATCGTAGACTGGCAGAAGACCTACTTCCTGACCAATTACAGCAGCTTCTAAACTACTAAGCTATACTACGAATTATACGAATTATAATCAAATAAATTATTTGTTATGAAGAAAATGATGTTGATGCTCATCGTAGCGATGAGTGCTATTTTAGGAACGGGGCTGCTGAGCAGCTGCCAGAGTAAAAACAGTGCCGACCTCGTGGTCTATGGCAAGATCTACACCTCCGAGGACAGCCAGATTGTAGAAGCCTTTGCCGTGAAGGACGGCAAGTACATCTATGTAGGCGACAAGGCCGGAGCCGAAGCCTATATCGAAGAGGGCAAGACCGAAGTGATAGACTACAGCGGCAAGGGACTGGTGATGCCCGGTTGCGGCAACGGTCACGCCCACTATTCGCTGGGCTATGCCATCCGGTCGGTAGGCACCGTGATGGGCAGAGAGGACGATGTGGATAAGTTCATCAAGGAAATCGTCCCTGCTGCCGTCAAGAAGGCAAAAGACAACGGGGCGAAGGTCGTTTTCGGCAGCGGCTGGGAGATGATGAAGTTCCCCAAGGACCTGAACTACCGCAAGTTGCTGGATGGCGTATGCAGTGACATCCCCATCTACTTTGCCGACGAGGAAGGCCACAAGGGTCTGGCCAATACCATTCTGCTGAAGAAGGCCGGCCTCATCAACGAGGACGGCACGGCCGGCAAGACCGAAGTGCGCGGCGGCGAGGTGGTGCTGGATAAAGACGGCATCCCTACCGGATACGTCAAGGAACAGGCCGGCACCTACGTGCGCTCGTTCTTAGACAACGAATACCTCTTCTCCGTCGATGTGGCTAAGGCCAACATGGCTGGCATCCAGAAGCAGCTGCTGTCGGAGGGCTACACGATGTATCTCGACGGCTACACATCCTACTTCTTCAACGACAACTTCTACAAGGCCGCTCAGGAGATGGACCAGGCCGGCGACATGCACTTCGTCTTAGGCACGGCCTGGGAGCTGGACAGCTGGATGGATGTGGACAAGACGCTGGAAAAGGCTGCCGCCACGAAGAAATACGAGACTGCACACATCAGGACCAACTGGCTCAAGATGTTCATGGACGGTACGGTGGAAAGCGGCACGGGCTTTATCGACCCGCTCTATCCTGACGGCAAGCAGGGCATTCCCAACTGGTCGGAAGAGGAGCTGACCGACATCACCCGCAAGGCCAACGCCAAGGGCATCACCATGCACGTACACGTGATGGGCAACAAGGGTGTGACCCGCATTGTCAACGCCTACGTCAACGCCGGCAAGAAAGAGATGCGCAACACACTGGTACACGTCTACGGTGTCAGCGAGCCTGACTACCAGCGCATGGCCGACAACAACATCTATGTCACCTCGGGCATGCTGTGGCACCATGCCGACAATGACGTACAGAAGGAGCTGATGCACATCCTTCCCGAAGGCATGAATGACAAGGGCTACCCGATGAAGTCGTTCTTCGACCACGGTGTCAACTTCTCGTCACACTCCGACTTCCCCGCCCTATGCGGCAGTCCCGACGACCCCTTCGGCATCATGGAGATTGTGGTCACGGGTATATATTATCCTGAGCAGGCCAAGCCCTGGTGGCCCGAAGAGCTGCTGACCCGCGAGCAGGCCCTCTACGCCCTGACCCTCGGTGTGGCCAAGCAGATGTTCCTGGAGAACGAACGCGGCAGCATCAAGGCCGGCAAGTATGCTGACTTCCTGCTCGTCACCAAGGACGTGCTGACCTGCCCGGTGACGGAGATTCACGAGGCCAAGCCCGCCGCCACCTACTTCGAGGGAAAGAAGGTTTTTTCCAGTGAAGATTGAGGATTGAACATTGAAAAATTTCGAGTACATTGACAAAAATTTGTTTATTTACGAGAAATTGTGTACCTTTGCACCTGTTTTAACATTAAATTGGGAATAACAATGAAGATTAAGAATTGGGTATTGTCAGTATCCCTCGTTTGCGGACTGGCAGCAAGTTTTTCACTATCCTCATGTAAGGAGGCTCGAGCACAGGAAGGAAGCTCCGACCAGAAGGTGGAGAGTACCGAACTGATCCGCACTTCGCAGAGCTGGGACGGCGTGGAGCTGCCCGACTATCTGCAGGGCCGCCCCGAGCTGGTGGCCGTGAAGTATGTGTTCCCCGCCGGAAAGAAACTGGGCTGGCACCACCATCCCGTGATGAACTACGGCATACTGGTGCAGGGCGAGCTGACCATCATCGGACAAGACGGCAAGGAGAAGACCGTGCATGAGGGCGAGCCCGTCGTAGAGATGGTGAACACCATCCACCACGGCGAGAATCGCGGCTCGAAGCCCGTCATCCTCTATATGTTCTATCTCTCGCAGAAGGATCTGCCCCTCGCCGTGCAGCATCCCGAGATACCTTTAGAGTAGATGAAGGAATTCAATCCTTTTAAGTAACCGTTAAAAAATAAGTGATAAAACATTAAAAAAAACAATTTAAGATTATGAAAAAGTACATCAATGTATTATGCGTACTGATACTGGCACTCATGCTGGGAGACCTGATTCTGGACTTCTTTTTTGTCAGCAGTAAAAACATCAAGCTTATCAGCCTCGACACGCTGTCGCTGGGCAGTCTGCTGGGCTTGCTCGCTTTGATCTTCGTGATTTTTGGTGCGGCAGTGATGACGTTCATCTACTTCATCAGATTCATCCTGAACGTGAACCGCAACCAGATATTCACCCCGAAGAATGTCAGCCTGCTCCGCAAGTATGGCACATGCGCCATCCTGATTGGCGTAAGCATCACCATCTTCACCGTCGCCGTCGTCACTGAGAAATCGTTTGCCGACGCACTGATTGACGGCATCGACGCGCTGGTGGAGGGCTGCTTCGCCCTGCTGATGGCTGAGGTATTCAAAATCGGCATAGACCTGCAGGAAGGAAAGCACGCCGCATAACAAGGGGAAGTCTGCTTTCCCGACAAGTGGCAGAGGGCGTATGAATCAGTTCAAATTCAACAGACAGCTGACCCCCTGGGGTAAGGGATTCCTCACCAGCGTGCTGGGAACCACCGTATCCATTCTGCTGACGTTTGGAACATCGGCCTTGATCGACAACAAGATGAAGGCCGATGTCCAGCGGCAGACGGCCATGATGGTGATTCACGACATTGACGTCTGCGTCAAACAAATAGAGGAGATGGCCGATGACGAAGAGAAGAGAAATCAGGCCATCCAGTATGTCTTGGCACATCGGGACCAGATAGCGTCACTGCCCGAAGATACGCTTAGCCTGGCGATGCACATGCTCGCTGAATACATCAGCACCCCTGCCATCTTCGATAATGCCAAGGAGAATATCTTCAAGAGCAGCCAGGAAATATGGGGCAACCTTGACAACATGGCCTTTATCGACAACATGGAGCGGTTCTATCGCGAAAGGAAGGAAGTGGAGAATATTCTGAAGACCGACCCCATTTTCGTTCCGCCCATATCCCTTCTGGAATTTCACCAATTAAGGATCAACTCCACTGCCGATGCCCACACACTTGACATAGCTTCCATACTAAAAGAAAAGCTGAAGGAACCCAGAGTGATATATTGTATCGACTTTTCTGCCAACCGTGCAAGATTCTACCGCGAATATGCCCAACAATGGAGGGACATCAGCGACCGCAACAAGTTCATCATGAACATCAGCGACGAGGAGCTGGCCGAATATATCAAGAACAGCCAGCGCAGCGGCAGTTCTGTCGGTAAGAACGAGATGACAGGCCAGTGGGAACGCCAGTCGAGTGGACATATCCATATTTACTATGAATTTCTTGAAACCGACTCTTTCCGCAAGAAGCTTGTGAATCATATGGCCTATCCTATATGGAACGGCGACATTGTCACCATAAACACCTATGGTGGAACATGGCGCATCAAGGACGACACCCTGTTTATGGTAAGCAATCCTCAGTCAGTAGAAGTGCAGGTAGACACGACGCATATTTCCTACAGACCTGAGATGCGCGACTCCGTCAAGACCATCATTCGCGAATATTTGGATGTAAAGTACCTGAAGGAAGAAATTCAGAAATCCATTAAAAATAATATAAGGGACACGCTCCCCGTGACTACCAACAAGGCAAACGACAAGATTGAGGTCCGCTGGACCAGCAGCGGGGATGTGGTCACTACCTACTATCTCAAACGCGTAAAGCAATGAACGAACGCTAAAGACCAAACGGATAATCAGATAGGCAGAACATAGCCATGTACGAACAATTATGCAAAGATACAGTGTTCTGCATGATATATGCAGCAGTAGCCATGCTGTCTTTGACGGCATGCTGCTATCTGCTGCTCCGCCGTGCCAACGCTTTTGCACCAGATATCACGCCACCGCTACGTCTGCGCCGATGGACTGCAGTCTTCTTTGCCTGCATGACTTTAAGCCATGTATGGTATATGCCGTTAATTTTTCTCACCTCGCCAGATGATGCGCTGCAATGCTATCTTATAGCCGGACTGCTCGACAGCATAACGGTTTTCCCCTCGGCGATAGCTGTGCTGTTCTCTATGCTACAGAACCGCAGGCGACCGTTGTGGATGGTGGGGATAATGGTAGCCCCGTCGTTTACCATCATGGGATGGTGTGTCGCTACGCATAGCGACGACCTTCTGGAGGTATCTTATCTGTATCTGCTGCTGTTGGGTATCGGCATTATTATATATATGATATGCGAGCTCCGGCAGTATGGGCGATGGCTGCGCGACAACTATGCCGACCTGGAGCACAAGGAGGTATGGCAGAGTTTCGTGATGTTTGCTGTCATTCTGCTGGTGTTCTGTCTCTATGTGCTCAGCAACAAAGGACTGGCTTACACTTACTTGTTGCAATTGAACGACATCGTACTTATATGCTTTCTCCTGTGGCGAGTGGAGACATTAAGCAACCTTTGCACTCCCGTTAATGATGCAGAAGAAGAAGAGCTGGCCACCACAGAAGATGCGGAGGAAAACAGCATGTCGCCAGCCCCTGCCAATAGCATCGAAACACTGCTGAAGCGCTATTGCGAGGACCAACAACTCTATTTGCAGCACGACATTTCCATCAGAGAACTCGCCAAGCAAATTGGCACCAACCGTCTCTACCTCAGCAAGCATTTCACCTCACAAGGCATCACCTACAATATCTACATCAATAGGCTGCGCATCCAGCATTTTGTCAATCTTTATCAAGAGTCTGTCGCAGCGCATCAACCTATAACCATCCAGCAGCTGGCCCTCCAGAGTGGTTTCCGCAATTATGGAACATTCAATACCGCCTTCAAACAGAGCATGGGAATGACTGCGACAGAGTGGACGCAGACTTCAATATCGTAGAGAACGTGAGTCCGCCGAATTTAGATTTATGGCATGGTGAACTGGTGGGCTACTCCCAACTGTGAGGCAAGTAGTCAGAGAAACGGACTCCATTTGGCGGAATATATAAAGAAAAAAGGAGAAAAGTAAGGACAAAGCGAACGGTTCTCGAAAAAAAGTTGTATATTTGCAGTGCTAAAGCAATAAAAACAAATCTACACAACAATGGTAAACAGATTTATTCTCAACGAAGTATCTTACTTCGGTCCCGGAGCCCGCAAGGAGTTGCCGGGAGTGGTGAAGCGCCTGGGATTCAAGAAGGCGCTGGTGGTGACAGACAAAGGGCTGATGCAGTTTGGCGTAGCCAAGATGGTGCTCGACGTGATGGACGAGGCCGGCATCAAGTATGACATTTTCGACGATGTGAAGCCCAACCCCACGGTGACGAATGTAAAGAACGGCATAGAAGCCTGCAAGAAAGCAGAAGCCGACTTTATCGTAGCCATCGGTGGCGGTTCGTCGATGGACACGGCCAAAGGCATCGGCATCGTGGTGAACAACCCCGAGTTCTCTGACATCGTATCGCTGGAGGGCGTGGCCGACACGAAGAAGAAGTCGCTGCCCATCATTGCCCTGCCCACCACAGCAGGCACTGCTGCCGAGACGACTATCAACTACGTCATCATTGACGAGTCGCGCCAGGCCAAGATGGTATGTGTCGACCCCAACGACATCCCCTGTGTAGCCATCATCGACGCAGAACTGATGTACTCGCTGCCGAAGGGTCTGACAGCAGCCACGGGCATGGATGCGATGACGCACGCCATTGAGGGGCTTATCACCAAAGCCGCCTGGGAACTGTCGGACATGTTCGAAATAAAGGCCATTGAGATGATTCACAAGTATCTGCCTATCGCCGTGAGCGAACCCACCAACCCCGTAGGGCGCGACGGTATGGCTGTGGCCCAGTATGTGGCAGGCATGGCCTTCTCGAACGTCGGTCTGGGCGTAGACCATGGTATGGCTCACCCCCTGAGTGCCTTGTTCGATGTACCCCACGGTGTGGCCTGTGCCATGCTGCTGCCTACGGTGATGCGCTTCAACATGCCCGTAGCCAAGGAGAAATATGTGGACATCGCCAAGGCATGTGGCGTCTATCAGGCTGGCATGACCACCGACCAGGCTGCCGAAGCTGCCTGCAAGGCGATAGAAGACCTGAGTGCGCTGGTGGGTACCAACAAGCACCTGACCGACCTGGGTATCACCGAGGCCGACATCCCGGCACTGGCCGAGCAGGCTTTCAATGATGTCTGCACGCCAGGCAACCCACGTCCCGTCACGAAGCAGGACATCATAGATCTGTATCGTCAGATACTGTGATGCGCACGAATCAGGAAGGGAGGGTGTGTCAAAACACATGAGTTTTTCTTCGACAACGGATTTCACGGATTTCACGGATTTTTAACCTGCTGATTGTCAGCAACAGGAAGAATCCGTGAAATCCGTTGTTAGTTAAATATGGCACACCCTCCTGACCTGAACTGAACTGCAAATCAAAGAACAGATTAAGTTTTAAACCAAAAATTTGTCCAAGTCATTTTCTTTGTGTATCTTTGCAACCAATGACTATGGACAAGAAAAAACTGGATTGGAAAGTGCTGCGACTCGTCTGTGCCGTCATGCTCTCTGTACTGATGGTGCAGCAGGGCCGCGCCCAGGAGGACGACAGCATCTCCTATTCGCTCAGCCTACCAGAGACGGTGGTGCTGGCCGACGGCATGACCTTCGAGGAGTACCTGCTGAAACAGGTACTGTCCCATGCCAAGCCGCTGAAGAAGCGGGTGGAGACGCTCGACTATGCCGTGACCTGCCAGCTGGAGAAGGATATTGACCTGACGAAGTTCCCCCACCGGCGCACCATCACCTTTATCGCCCGCCTGGCCGGCTATGGCCCCATCGTGTCGGCTCTCAGAGAGCACAAGCACTTCGGCATCACGATGGCAGAAGACGTACACTTCAGAAAGGGGAAGATAACGACCTCGAACGTACGGATGGTGGAGATGAAGCAACCGCTGACGGAGAAACAGATCGCGTCGTTTCTGAAGCACGACGGCATGATGAGTGCCAACGTGTACGACAAGTTCTACAAGAAGGTGCGCGAGAAGGTGAAGCAGTTGCAGAAGCTCCGCAGGAAGAAGGAGGAGACGGGCATGAAGTATAGCGGCAGCTACACGTCGGGCGGCAGGACCATCTACGTGGTAAAGCTGGACAACATGCAGGTGGACATTGCCGACGGCTGCTGGCAGATTTCGCGCATCCGCTATCAGGAGGGGCAGAACAATATGTACTATGAATTCAAGGAAGTGCGCCCTGACCTTTTCCTGCTCAGCCACGGCCGTGCCAAACTGTTCTTAGACAAGGAGAAATGGCCCAAGGGCTATCTCTCCATGAAAATGGAATATGCGTATAAATAATCAAAAGCCTTCAGCCCTCCGCAGGTGGGACACCTGCAGACCATAGGTAGATTTCTGGCTCCAAAGTCAGGGTCTAAAGTTTCAAAATATGCAAAAAAAGTTTCAAAATAAGCAAAATATGCCATGAAAAGTGTTAATTTGATGGCTATTTGTGAAAAAATGCTTAACTTTGGCAGTCAAAAATAAATTAGGTGTCTTCCGAAGGATAAAAAAATTTATAATTATGGTAACAGATTTATACATATTGATGATTACTGCTGCTGTAGTCAGTCTAGTGTTTAAGTTCTTAAAGCAGCCTGTAGTGTTGGGGTATATCGTTGCAGGCGTCCTGGTAGGCCCGCATTTGTTTGGCAAGAGTCTTGTGAATCCGGACAACGTGAAGCAATGGGGCGACATCGGTGTGCTGTTTGTATTGTTCTGCATCGGTCTGGAGTTCCGCTTAAAGAACCTCATCAGCAGCGGAAAAGTGGCAGCAATAGGTGCATTGACCATCATCGCGGGCATGATGCTCTTTGGCTATCTTGTGGGAGTGGATGCCAAATTTGACATGGTGAACTCCCTGTTCCTGGCGGGCATGCTTTGTATGTCGAGCACCACCATCGTGATGAAAGCCGTCGACGAGGCAGGTCTGAGCAAGGAGCGCTTCGTCAAGGGAGCGACCAGCATCCTGATTGTGGAGGATGTAGTGGCTGTGGTACTGATGGTACTGCTCTCCAGTATAGCCATCCGCCATCAGTTCGAGGGTGCCGAGTTGGCCAGCAAGATTGTTGATCTGGTCATTACGCTTGTGGCTTGGTTCGTCTGCGGCATACTGATTATCCCGACACTGATACGCAAAGTGAAAAAGCACCTGAACGACGAGACGCTGATCATCCTCGCCTTGGGCCTGTGCTTAGGTATGGTACTGACGGCAGAGGAAGCAGGCTTCAGCAGTGCGCTCGGTGCCTTCGTGATGGGTTCTATCCTTGCCGAGACCGTGGAGTCGCATCGTATCGAAAAGCTGATGACACCGCTGAAGAATGTCTTTGCTGCTATCTTCTTCATCTCTGTGGGTATGCTGATTGACCCGTCGTCATTGGCAGAATACTGGATGAGCATCATCTATGTCAGCCTGGTCATTGTCATCGGAATGATTCTCTTCGGCACCTTGGGCTGCTGGTGGGGCGGTCAGACGTTGCGCGACTCCATGCTGACCAGCTTCTCATTCGTCCAGATTGGCGAGTTCTCGTTCATCATCGCCGGACTGGGTACCAGCCTGGGCGTTCTCAATCCCATCGTCTATCCTATCATCGTGGCATCCAGTGTGGTGACCACCTTCCTCACGCCATATATTATGAAGGCTGCCGTGCCCTGTTATACGTTCCTTTATAACCACGTTACAGATTCCATGCGGGCTAAGATCGACCAGCGCGAGCAGGAAGTGGCAGAAGCAGAGACGGCTAAACCATCCGGTGACAAGGGCTCATTAGCAGACAAGGTGCGCCATGCCGTCCGTCATACCTTCATCACGAAACATCTTGTCAATCTGTTTATCAAGAATATGAGTGCCCATGATGAGGTCGAGAAATAGCCAAAACACTACAATAAAACATACAACTTAAAATAACTAAAAAAATGAAGATTAGACACATTTTCACACTGATAGCTGTCGCCCTGTCGGTACAGGCCAGCGCCGACAACTATCAGGACATGGAACCGCTGACACTCGATGTGCCAGAGATGAAGGCAGAACTGGTAGACCTGCCCGAGCAGCCTGCCAACAGATTTGAGCGCATGGCTCCGACAACGAGTGCGAAGATGGACTTCGACTTCTTCAAGTCGAAGACCAATCCGGGAGTCAAGCCCTACAAATTTATGGACGACATGACCTTCGTGGGCATTCCCCTGTTCGCCGCCGGTTGGGCGCTGAAGGGCGACAAGGCGATGTTCCGCGTGAACCTGAAGGCAGAAAAGGGCGGCAAGAAGAACACCCAGCTGCTGACCGACTTCAAAACAGGTATTGACGACTATACCCAGTTCTTCGGCCCCGCAATGGTGGTCGGTCTGAAGTTGGGCGGCTATGAGGGCCGTAGCGACTGGCCCCGCCTGCTGGCCAGCGCCGGTATGTCGTATGCCATCATGGCGGGTTTCGTCAATGTCATCAAGAATACCGCCAAGGAGATGCGCCCTGACGGAAGTTCCGCCAACTCGTGGCCTTCGGGACACACCGCTACGGCCTTCGTGGGTGCCACGCTGCTGCACAAGGAGTACGGACTCACCCGCTCGCCCTGGTGGTCGGTGGCCGGCTACGGTGTCGCCACAGCAACAGGTGTGATGCGCGTGCTCAACAACCGCCACTGGATTAGCGACGTGATGTCGGGTGCTGGTCTGGGTATCCTGTCCACCGAGTTAGGCTATGCCATCGGCGACGTGCTGTTCAAGGGCAAGGGACTGCTGCGCAACGACCTTGAGATGACCAACGAGAATCCTACATTCTTCGGCATCTCGATGGGTCTGGGCTTAGGCAGCAAGAACCTTGAGTTCGAGGACCAGGGCAATTCCATCGGTATCAAGTTCCGCGCCGCTACGGTGGTCGATGCCGAGGGTGCCTACTTCTTCAACAAGTATATTGGTGTGGGCGGCCGCCTCAGAGTCAGGGCACAGTCGGTGAAGGACTTCGGCGACTTTGCCAAGTACGTGGCTATCGAAGACATGGATGCCTGGGGAAGCTTGCAGCCGCTCTATCAGTGGAAACACCCCGGCGACTATCAGGCTGGCACCTCAGAGGATATTGCCGATAGGAACACAATGACCTTCCTGGACAAGATAGGCTATCGCACAGAGTCGGAGAGCGCATGGAACGACAACGCTCCCGTCACCGACTGCTACGGCATCGTGAAGAGCGACCACATCACCGAGTTCACAGGTAGTGTGGGTGTCTACTTCAACCTGCCCCTCAGCAAGCACTTCTCACTGGGGTCCAAGCTGCTCATCGGCCGCTCAATCACCCAGGACCTCGACATCGACGGACACGCAGAGGGTAACGTGAAGGACATCAGCTACACGATGACACTCGACAATGTGAACAAAGAGTCAAGCGGCGACCCCAGCGTATCGATCAACAACCTGCAGTATCCCAACAACACGGGTGAGAAATGGACCGACGACTGGGAGTACCTCACCATCAGTTCCAACTCGTCAACCTCGCTGGGCACGGGCATCTCGCTCACCTATCGCTATAAGTCGAACTTCTCGTGGCGTCTCTACTGCGACTACGACTACACCCGCAAGGACTACACCGCCACATACGACCCCTTCCACTTCATGCAGAAGGGCCTGACCACCGGTGCCGGATTCCTGATGGACTCCGCAGGCCAGTTTGCCGACGACCGCGGACTGGAGGCCAGAGAGTACAGAACGCGTAAGTACATGAACTACTGGACGCTGGGACTCTCGTTCTTGGTGAATCTGTAAGAAGTGAGAAGTGAGAGGTGAGAGACTCACCACTTAAAACTGATAATTTACAAAAACCAAACAACAAATAACAGAATGAAAAAAATCAAGTGGACTTTGATGCTCAGCATTGGACTGGCATCGTGCTCGGTGGATATGCCCCAGCAAACGGACTCGTCATTTGAGACAATGACAATCAAGAAATCGGACATTGAGTTGCCTTATAAGTTCAGTGCCAGAATGAAAGGTCAGAACGACGTGACGGTAATGCCTCAGGTCAGCGGCCAGCTGATGAAGATCTGCGTAACCGAGGGTGAGCAGGTGAAGAAGGGGCAGACGCTCTTCATCATCGACTCGCGCAATGCACAGTTGGAGTTGGAGGCTGCCCAGGCCAACCTGCAAGCCGCCCTCGCTCAGGAGAACTCGGCCAAATTAGAGTATGAGTCGAACAAGAACCTCTTCGACAAGAAAATCGTGAGCAGCTATATGCTGAACAACTCGGAGAACAGTTACAAGCAGGCCCAGGCAGCCGTGGCTCAGGCCCGTGCCGCCGTCAACCGTGCCAAGGTGAATCTCGGTTTCTGCACCATCACGGCTAACGTGTCGGGTATCATCGGTGAGATTCCCGTGCGTGTCGGTGACCAGGTGTCCCCCATGACCCAGCTGACCATGCTGAGCGGCAATACCACCATGTATGCCGAGTTCTCCGTAACGGAGGCCGTTGTTGAGAGCATGGTGCAGCAAGGTATGAAAGCCGACGAGGTGGACGACTACATTGCCAAGCTGCCTGCAGCAACGTTCATCATGAAGAACGGTACGGAATATCCGCACAAGGGTCGTGTCGTCAGCCTGACGGGTGTCGTCAATGCTGAGACCGGTTCGCTGACCAGTAAGGTGTCGTTCCCCAACCCCGACGGCCACTTGTACTCCGGCATCCAGGGCACCATCGTCATGCCGTTCGCAGAGAAGGGCGTCATAGTCGTTCCTCAGTATGCTGTGGTTCGTCTGCAGGACAAGTCGCAGGTCTACAAGGTACAGGCCGACAGCACGGCAACGGCTGTCGAGGTGACGACAGCCGATACCGGCAACGGTAAGGACTTCATCGTGCTCAGCGGCCTGAGCGAGGGCGACCAGATAGTGACCACCGGTGCCAACAACGTGATGGAGGGCCAGAAGGTGCTGTTCCCCGGCGGAGTCAAGAAAGAAGAGAAAAGTGAGGAGTAATTTCGTGATAACGTAATATCGATATTTCGAAATATGAAGAATAATATCTTTATCAACAAATATGTGATGGCATGCGCCATCTCGATTGTGATAGCACTGGTGGGTTACATCTCGATGAGTGTACTGCCAGTGGAGCAGTATCCGGATATTGCACCGCCTACGGTGAATATCACCACCAGCTATACCGGTGCTGACGAGAACACAGTGATGAAGTCGGTCATCCAGCCTCTGGAAGAGGCCATCAACGGTGTGAACGACATGACCTACATGACCTCTAAGGCGTCGTCGAACGGTGAGGTGGAGATTAACGTCTACTTCAAGCAGGGCACCGACCCCGACATGGCAACGGTGAACGTGCAGAACCGCGTCACCCGCGCACAGGCCCTGCTGCCAGCCGATGTGACCAAGGTCGGCGTGAAGGTGGAGAAGCGCCAGAACAACATCCTGCGCATCTTCGCCGTAAGGAGTTCTGACGGCAAGTACGACGAAGACTTCGTGTCAAACTATATCGACATCAACATCAAACCGAAACTGATGCGTATCACCGGTGTGGGTAATGTTCAGAGCCTAGGTAACACCTACGCCCTGCGCATTTGGCTGAAGCCTGATGTGATGGCACAGTACAACCTAACACCTAACGACATCTTTGCTGCCATCGGCGGACAGAGTTTCGTGACAGGTGTGGGATCCTTGGGCGAATTGTCGGAGAACTCCTACCAATACTCCATGCAGTACAAAGGTACGCTGAAGACCATCGAGGAGTTCAACAACATCGTGCTGCGCACCAGTGGCGGCGGTATGTTGCACCTGAGCGACGTGGCCGAGGTGAAGATTGGTGCCATGAGCTACAACTTCACGTCGAACATTCAGGACAAGCCGGGTGCCCTCTGCATGGTGTTCGCCGCACCAGGTGCCAATGCCACTCAGGTGAACGCCAGCATCAACAAGACGTTTGAGGAGATGAAGGCAACGATGCCCGCCGGGCTGGAGTTTGTGACCCTGATGACCAGCGACGACTTCCTGTTTGCCGCCATCCACAACGTGGTGGAGACACTCATCATCGCCATCATCCTGGTGGTGCTCGTGGTGTTCTTCTTCCTGCAGAACTTCAAGGCCACCATCATCCCGTCTATCTCGATTATCGTGTCGCTGCTGGGTACCTTTGCCGTCGTGTCGATATGCGGCTTCTCGCTCAACATCCTGACGCTGTTCGCCCTGGTGCTGGCCATCGGTACGGTGGTAGACGATGCCATCGTGGTGGTCGAGGCCGTCATGGCGAAGATGGAGAACGGCATCAGCGATGCCCGTGAAGCCACCCGTCAGGCCATGAACGAGGTGTCGGTAGCCGTGGTCTCGTGTACGTTGGTATTCATGGCCGTGTTCATCCCCGTGACCTTCATGCCAGGAACTTCAGGTACGTTCTTCACGCAGTTTGGTATCACGATTGCCTCATCTGTAGGTCTGTCGTGCGTCTCGGCGCTGACGCTCTGTCCTGCCCTCTGCGCCATCATGATGCGTGTGACGGAAGGCAAGAAGGAAAGCAAGGGTATCAGCTATTACACCAAGAAGGCATACGAGGCCAGCTACAATGCTATATATAATAAGTATAGCAAGAGCGTGCAGAAGTTCATCAAGCGTCCCGTCCTGGCGTGGAGCGCATTGGCGCTGGCAGCCGTGCTGCTGGTGTTCTTCATGAAGAGCCTGCCTTCAGGTCTTGTTCCGCAGGAGGACCAGGGTGTGTTCCTGGTTGAGATACAAGCCCCGGAAGGAAGTACGCTGAAGCAGACCCGCGAGATGGCGAAGCAGGTGGAGGCTAAGGTAAAGAAGATTCCCGAGCTGGAGAGTTTCGCTTTGGTTTGTGGCTATGGTATGATTTCGGGCGCCGGTTCCAACTACGGTACGATGGTGGTGCGTCTGAAAAACTGGGATGACCGTCCAGGCATGAACCACTTGCTTGCACTTGTCGCCGCACGATTCTATTATGACTGCCAAGACATCAAGAACTTGCGGGTGATTCCGTTCGAAATGCCTCAGATTCCGGGCTATGGTACCAGTAACGACATCATGCTCATGGTAGAAGACCCCACCGACGGCAACCTGTCGGAGTTTGCCAAGCAGACCGAGCACTTCCTGGCTAAACTGTCTGAACGCCCGGAGATAGCTACTGCCATGTCAACGTACTCTGAGCGTTTCCCGAAATATCAGGTCGATGTCGATGCCGCCCAGTGCGACCGTGCCGGTGTGTCTCCGGCCGATGTACTCAATACGCTGGGGGCCTTCTGCGGCGGTGCCTACATTGGCAACTTCAACCAGTTTGGTAAGGTCTACCGCATCATGGCAGCTTCGTCACCCAAGTACCGCCTCGACCCGCAGGCGCTGCGAAACATCTTCGTACAGGTGAAAGGCGGCAAGATGGCTCCCATCGCAGAGTTCGTCAGCCTGAAGCAGATTGTCGGCCCGTCCAATATCGAGCACTTCAACCTGTTCCAGAGCATCACCTGCATCGTGAAGCCCGGTAGCGGATACACTGAGGGCGACGCTCATAAGGCCATTGCCGAAGTGTTCAAGGAGGAGATGCCCAAAACTGCCGCATACGAGTACAGCGGTATGTCGCGTGAGGTAGAGGAGACTTCCGGCTCTAACGCCACGGCCCTCATCTACGTCATCTGTGCCATCCTCATCTACCTCATTCTGGCCTCGCTCTACAACTCGTGGTTCACCCCGTGGGCCGTGCTGTTCAGTGTGCCGTTCGGCCTGATGGGTGCCTTTGTGTTTGCATACCTTGGCTACGTTAATGAGATACCTGGCATGGACAACAACATCTACCTGCAGACGGGTGTCATCATGCTGATTGGCCTGTTGGCCAAGACGGCCATCCTGATTACCGAGTTCGCCACGGAGCGCCGCGCCCAGGGCCTGAGCATCGTTGATGCCGCCTTCGAGGCTTGTAAGGAGCGTCTGCGCCCCATCCTGATGACGGTGGCCACGATGATTATCGGTATGGTGCCCCTCGTCATTGAGGGTGGTGCCGGTGCCAATGGTAACCGCGCCCTCGCTCTCGGTGTCATCGGAGGTATGAGCATCGGTACTGTCGCCCTGCTCTTCGTGGTGCCCGCCTTCTTCATCGTGTTCCAGAAGCTGCACGAGCGGTTCCAGGGAGCACCGAAAGTAAAGAGTGAAAACGCCGAAATATCGTAACATCGAAATATCGTAACATCGCAGATCATCATGAAAAGATTAAGCAATATGATTGCCGCTGCAGCCGTGAGCCTACTGCTCACGGGCTGCGGCATATACAACAAATACGAGCAGAAGGTGCAAGTTCCTAACGATGCCTTTGGCACCAGCAAGGACATCACGGCAGCCAATGCTGAGACGTCTATTGCCCAGATGTCGTGGCGCGAGTTCTTCACCGATCCCCTGCTTCAGCAGCTCATCGAGCAGGTATTAGCCAACAATACCGACCTGAACTCGGCCCGCCTCGCCGTGGAGAAGAGCCAGGCCTCGCTGAAGGCCGCCAGGATGGCCTACCTGCCGTCGCTCTATTTTGCGCCGCAGGGCACGATTGCCAGCTTCGACGGGAACAAGGCTACAAAAACATACAATCTGCCGCTACAGCTGTCGATGGACATCGACGTGTTCGGCTCCATCACCAACAAGAAGCGCGCTGCCAAGGCCGTGCTCCTACAAACTCAGATGCAGCAGGAAGCCATACGCGCCAACCTCATCTCGCTCACTGCACAGCAGTATTTCCTGCTTCAGGTGCTCGACCTTGAGCTGGAGATTCTCCAGATGACCGACAGCCTCTGGAACAAGTCGCTCGAAACGGAGAAGGCGCTCTGGGAGAACGGTAAGGCCTATAGCACCGCCGTCAACCAGATGGAGGCATCGTATCTGAGCATCAAGCAGCAGACGGTCGACGCCCGCCGGCATATCCGCTCTGTCGAGAACGACCTCTGTCAGCTGCTTGCTGTCACACCCCGTGAAATCGAGCGCGGGAAGTGGGGTTCCACCATCCTGCACCATGCAGAGGCCTTTGGCGATGCAGAAGAGCGCATGTTCGACACCAAATACCTGCATTTGGGCGTACCTGCCATGATGCTTGAGTATCGTCCCGACATCCGCATGGCCAACCATGCCATGGAGGAGGCTTTCTACAACACACAGGCCGCCCGCTCTGCCTTCTACCCCGGCATCACACTCAGCGGTTCTGCCGGTTGGACCAACTCGGCTGGAGACATCGTCAACCCGGGAAAACTGCTGCTCAATGCCATCGGACAGCTCACACAGCCTATCTTTGCACGCGGCCAGCTGACAGCCAACAAGAAGATTGCCCAACTCACAGAGGAGGACCTGCAGAAGAAGTACGTGCAGACAGTTATCAACGCTGGCAACCAAGTCAACGAAGCTATGGCCGACGTCATGGCCGCCCGCGAGAAGCATCAGTACTACCACCGTCAGGTGCAGGTGCTGAGCGAAGCCTATACAGGCACTCACGAGCTGATGGACAACGGCAAGGCCAGCTATCTGGAAGTGCTGAAGGCGCAGGAGTCGCTGCTCGAAGCCCAGCTCGGCGAAGCGATGAACATGTACGATGCAGCCGATGCCGTCATCGCGCTTTACATCGCCTTAGGCGGAGGTTCTGATAAATAAAGAAGAGGATGGAATCGTTTGTCTTTTTAGGGTTCAACCTCCACGCATGGATTACCATCGCCACGGTGCTCACGATGTTCACCGTCCTGCTGTTTACCAAGCTGAGGGCCGACATGGTCTTCCTGGGTGCCATTGCCGTCCTGTATGTCACAGGCGTGCTTGATGCCAAGGAAGCCTTCTCGGGCTTCAGCTCCACCTCGGTGGTGGTCATCGGAGTGCTGTTTATCGTCGTGGCCGGACTCACCTACACGGGAGTTCTGCAGTGGATGGTGAAAAATCTCTTAGGGCAGCCCGACAGCTATTCCAAGGCTGTCGTCCGACTGATGCTCCCCGTAGCAGCGCTGAGCTCGTTCCTCAGCAACACCACCGTGGTGACGCTCTTTGTGGGCATCGTCAAGATGTGGTCTAAGAAACTGAACATTGCACCCTCCAAACTGCTCATTCCCCTGAGCTATGCCTCAGGAATGGGTGGCGTATGTACGTTGATAGGCACACCGCCCAACCTGATTATCTCCGGGCTGTATGCTGACGAGACAGGCCAGCAGATGAACATCCTGGCGACCACCATCCCCGGTCTCTTCTGTCTCTTCGTCGGTGTGCTCTCCATCATCGCCATGCGCCGACTGCTACCCGACCGCAAGACACCGGATTCTGCCTTCGAGGCCACGTCGGAATATACCGTTGAGTTGCGCGTACCCTCCGACAATCCGCACATCGGACAGACACTGGAAGAGGCTGGGCTGTACAACATAAAGGGAGGCTCGTTGTTGGAGTTATACCATTTCGACGATATCCGTACACCTCCCAGCGAAAAGGAGTATATTCTCGGCGGCGATCATCTGGTATATGCCGGACAGATAGACGAGATTGCAGAACTGATCAAAACCCACGGATTTGTGATTTCCGACCACCATGTGTTCTCAGTACACGAGTTGGACGACGAAGACATCCATCTGCGCACAGCCTACGTCACCTTCGGCAGTCCGCTCATCGGCACCACTATCAGCGAGAACCATTTCGAAAAGAAAAACAATATGACGCTCGTGGCCGTTGCACGCCGTGGTGAACGCATCAGCAAGGCTCCTCGCGAAGTAGTGCTGAAAGCAGGCGACACGCTGCTGCTCAACTGTCCGCCACACATGAGCATGGACACCGAGCAGTTAGCCTCACAGCTGCACTTCTTCGACAACGCACAGCTGCCCAACATCGGGTCCAAGACCATCCTCTCCTCCCTCGTCATGCTGGCAATGGTAGTACTCTCGGCATTGGGTGTAATGCCGCTGTTGCAGTGCGCTTTCATCGCCGCTGCTGCCATGCTCATTCTCAAATGCTGCACACCCGAGCAGGCCATGAAGAGCATCAACGGCGAGATTCTGATGGTCTTTGCCGGCAGCATCGCCTTAGGGCTGGCGATACAGAAGACGGGTATTGCCGAGCGGATGGCCTTCGGCATCCTTGATGTCTGCGGCACCAATCCGTTGGTGGTCATGACGGCCATCTGTCTGGTAGGAACCTTCATCACCGAGTTTATCTCGAACACAGCAGCAGGAGCCATGTTCTTCCCCATCATGTATCACGCTGCCGAGCAGCTTGGCTATGAGCCCTACCCCTTCCTCATCGCCCTGATGATTAGTGTCAGCAGCAGTTTCGCCACTCCCATCGGCTCGCCCACCCACATGCTGGTCTATGGTCCCGGTGGCTATCGCTTCAGCGACTTCATGCGCATCGGTCTGCTGATGAACTTCATCATCCTGGCTGCCAATATCCTTATCGTAAACATCGTCTATCCCCTGACGCCACTTCCCTAACAAGGCACTGGCGCTGCTTTAGGCGCACGGTGGTGACAGCAAGAGGGTGTGTCAAAATAGGCACATCCTCTTTGATTCAAAGCACTGCAAGTGGCTTTTATTTATTTCCCTCCACCAATCTTAGAGGTGAAGATATCAGTCTTTGCCTCCCATTTCTCGATAGAATACTTCACATCGCCATAGCGTGAAGAGTAGTTCACAACAATCTTGTCATCATAGCCATTGCCATTGTAGTTTTGTACTGCATAGAACTCGGTCAGATACACCTCACCATCTTCAAACTCATAGACGGCATAGACGCGGATATAACGGTCCAAAATTCTTCCGAGGCTGTTGCGAGAGTAAAGCCAAGCCTCGTCTCTTGTACCAATCTCAGCCAGTTTCGCTTTCAGCTGTCCCTTTCTGGCATTATCTGGTGTGGGATATTTCTTCTCGATGGCAGCCTTGGCACGAGCCATAAAGTCTTTGTCATCCCAAGCCTGACCTTCGAAAGCCTCGTATGATTTCACCGTATAGCTGGCAGGTACGATGGCCATCACCTTTTTGTCTGTCCCTGGCATGGTAAAGGTTAGCATAGTTTCTTTTTTACCTAATTGATAATTCTCGTCGTAGGCTATCACCTGCACTGTCTTTTTCTTTTCAGGTACAACTCCCTTAACAGCCTTTTTTAAGAGTCCGAACTGTGCATTTGCAACTGTGGTGAATGCGAACATAGCAGCGATTGCCATTACCGAAATTTTGATTGATTGTTTCATAATAATTTAAATTAAATGGTGAATAAATTTTGTTTACTATTTGTTGTACATTTCCATTTGTCGTGCAACCTCTTTTCTCACTTCATTCTTCACCATATCACGCAGGCTGAGTAGTAAGCGCATCTGCTCCTGAGTATAGCGTTCAGTTTCGCGCTGCTTGTTGGTAAGTATGTTGTTGAGAGGTTCCATACCATAACTTTGATTTCGGTTGCAAAGTTACGGCAAAAACCTCTCTCTCTGTTGTGCAGAATCTGCCAAAACTTATGCAAAATCTGCCAAAATGCCTGATTTTACTGTATTTTCGCTAAATAGTCGCTTGGGGTGATACCAAAGAAACGTTTAAAAGCTCTTGTAAAGCTCGACTGATCATCATAACCACACCGCAATGCCACCTCGAATATCGATAGTTCGGATTGTGTGTCGAGCAGATAACGGGCTTTCTGCATACGGATGTTGGTGATGTAGTTCTGTGGAGTCTCACCTGTGATGGCCGACAATCGTCTGCGGAATTGCGATGTACTCATGGCTAAGGCTGATGCCAACTCATCTACATTCACGTGGTTTCCCTCCATCTGTTCGGTAACGATGTTCATCGTCTTTGTCAGGAAATCTTTATCCTGTTCAGTCAACTCGTCTTTATCCTGTTCGTTCTTGTCGTTAGCTATTGCATGCTCATAGCGCTGGCGCAGTTCGTCGAGTGTCATCGTTACCTCACTTAGGCGCTTGCGTTGCAGAGCTGTCAGCTTGCGTAGGCGCTCTATCATCACAACAGCCAACAGCAACAGAACCACACCTATGATTATAATATAGATACGCGAACGGCGAACTGATGTGTTCTGTTCTTGCAATTCGTCAACACCGAACTCAGCGTTATAGCGTGCCAAAGTTTCGGCCGAAGCCTGATTGTAGAGCGAATCCTTCAGCAGGTTAAATGCCTCAAGCTCTATGCGTGCACTATCAGGGTTGAGTGTCCATAGTGCCTGATAGAGTCCGCGACGGGCCTGCATCTCGTTATAGGGATTATCCATTTCGCGACACAATCGGGCAGATTCGCGAAAATATGCTGCGGCTTGTTGCTGCTTTGCTTCATTGGTGTTACCCATTTCAAGCAAAGCCTGACCAGCCTTGTTCAGCGAGATAGCCAACGACTGATGATTGCCTGTAGTACGGAAATAGGGAATGATGCTATCGAATATTTCCACAGCCTCCTGCCTTTTACCGCTACCTGCAAGGATAGTTGCCTTTTGTGCCAATCTGATGCGCAACTTGGCTTCACGCCCTTCTTCACGCTCCAGTTGGATAGCCCTATCAATATAGTTGATAGCCTCCTCATAGTGATTCAAGGCAAACTCCGTTTCCGACAACGAGCCGCAAGTGAGAGCGATACGTGGCTTGAGTCCCGTCTTTTCAGCATATTGCAAAGCTTGTAGCAGGTATTTCAGGGCCTCTTGGGGTTGCTTGGCAGCCACATAGATGCTGCCGATAGTGTTGAGCGACGAACTGATACGTTCATCATCACCACTCTCGTGGTCGAGTTTGTTGCATGCTTTAGCATACTGCAGCGCCTTGTCGTATTCCGACTGTCGCATGCAGCACACCGACAGGATGCTCAGCTCTTCGGCCTCTTCATCCTTCATTCCATTCTGTCGCAACAGCGGTAATGCCTTTTCGCCAACAATGACGGCACTATCATATTTCTGATTATCATAATACTGTCCACTTGCCTCATACAGTTTCTTGGCCTCATAATGGTCGTTCGCATCATGAGTTTTCTCTGTCTGCGCCATCGTCATTGTGACCGCGCCCAATAAAAGTAATACTAAAATTCTTCTCATTGGTCTCGTCAGTTTTCTGCTGCAAAGTTACAAAAAGTCGAGAGCAATACAAAACAAATTTACTTGTTTTTATTTTGCCGAGGCGCAGTAACTTCGATATCACAGATGTCAAAGATACAAAAAAAGTCTGTAACGAAAGACGGATTTTGGAGAATTAACGCAGAAAGCACGTGCTCACAGGGGGACAGACCCCTTGTGAGCCAAAAATTGCGAAACGTCATTTTTGTCATTTTGTCACTCCATTAGTGGTGGAGTGGAGTGATTTTTCTTTATATATATAATATATAATATAATAAAATAATAATATTATAATATATAATATAGCCAAATTTTACGCGCGCGGCGGGACTGATGGAGTGACAAAGTGACGGAAGTGACAAAACGACGGATAAAGCCGTTAATCTTAATGGTTTGCAGGCTTGGCACACGCGGCGAGAGGGCTTACATTTGTAGGCTGTATTAACTGAACGCGAGGGCGACAAGGCTCAGAAAAACTGCGCCGGGGGCACTGCAATTTTGCCGTATGGAAAAGTTGCCAGAATTTTCAACAAAATCAGCGTCTTTTCCAGGACTTTTCTTGTTTTTCGGGCGAGTCTGTCGTAACTTTGCAGCGACAACGTTGTTCAAGAGTTTAAGAGTTTAACCGTTTTAAA